>Ga0233376_1000283_pt1 | contig 10671 bp, 9 predicted proteins | sample ElkDunMinimDraft_11_FD_180691 | JGI IMG/M metagenome (GOLD analysis project Ga0233376, IMG submission 180691) | Fecal eukaryotic communites from dung pellets of Tule Elk in California, USA - Elk Dung E2 | ecosystem: Host-associated > Mammals > Digestive system > Large intestine > Fecal | place... | reverse complement strand
GACTTGACCATTGTCAATATTCAGTTTCTTGCGTGCCGTCTGCCATGCGTTCAGGGCATCGTTTACTTCTGTTCCGGCATTAAGCAATGATTGTTGGAATGACAATGTAGCTACTTCTTGTTCCGCTTTGGCTATCTTCAGATTGGCGATATTTGCACCTTTATTGAACAGAGGTTGCGTGAGGGAGCCGATGGCGTTAAGCAACCATTGCGCAGGATTAAGTTCTACACCTCCTCCGTCATTTGTCCAACCTATACTTCCACCTAAATTAATGGAGGGGTAGAAAGCGGCACGAGCCGCATTGGTTGCATAAAAGGCTTGTGCCAACTGATGCTCTGCCATACGGACATCGGGACGATTGGCAAGTAATTGTACAGGGAGACCCACAGATAACGAATCTGGAAAATGCTGGTTAGCCAATTGTCCTCTTTCAATAGTGGTAGGAGACATAGCCAGCAATGCACAGATCATATTTTCGGTCTCACTGATACTTTTCTCTATGGAAAGCACTGCACTTTCCAATGCCATATAATTGGCCTTAGCTTGCAATACCGCCGCATCGGTAATGCCTCCACCCCCTCGTTTCAGCGATTCAAGCACCCTTACACTCTTCTCCCAATTGGTCAATGTCGCCTTGTTGATACGCAATTGCTCGTCAAGCATCAACAAAGTGTAATATCCCGTAGCAACAGATGCCACCACGCTTGTCTGTACTGCTTGCTGATATGCCTTGCTTGATTCAAGTGCCTCGCGAGCCCCACGTTTGGCATTTGTGACTCTACCGAATATATCCACTTCCCAATTTGCAGATGCTCCAAGCAAATAAGTTTTAGAGGCGGGCATACTGCCAAGTTTGCTCACTGTACCGTCTGCCGACAATCCGACAGCCGGTAAGTAAGAAAGACAAGTATTCTGCAATGTCGCTTCGGCTTGTGTCACCCTTAAATAAGCACTACGCAAATCGGTATTACGAACCAATGCCGAATCAATAAGACTTTGCAGATGCATATCTGTAAACAGTTCTCTCCACGAGAGAGAGGCCAGTGTCGTGGTATCTGTGGATACATACTCCTTACCGAACAAATCCTTATCCACCTCTTTTTCTTGGGGAAACTTGCGATAGACACTACAACTTGTCGTGAATATCGCAATCGTCATATATAAAATTGCTCTTTTCATTATTATTCAGTTTCTTCTAATTCCTTCTGTTGCTTAATCATAGCCACTCTTTCCAATTCTCTGGCTACAGCCGAGTCAGCCTCTTTGAACTCTATCGGTTTGATTCTTTCCTGAATGCTTTGGAAGAACATCCATATCACAGGCACAAGGAAAAGAAGCACCAATGTGCCAATCAACATACCTCCGACTGCACCTGTACCGAGAGCAGAATTGCCATTGGCTCCTACTCCCGATGCGAACATCAGCGGAAGCATACCGAATATCATAGTCAAGGCTGTCATCAGGATAGGACGGAGGCGATGCTTGGCTGCACCAATGGCCGCCTGCTTGATAGACATACCCGAACGACGGCGTTCTCCGGCAAAATCGGTGATGAGGATGGCTGTTTTGGCAAGCAGTCCGATAAGCATAATAAGTCCTGTCTGCAAATAGATATTGTTTTCCAGACCAAACATTTGTGCAAACAAGAAACTTCCCATCAAGCCGCAAGGTACTGACAGGATAATAGTAAATGGCAACACCAGACTTTCGTACATCGCACTCAGAATCAGATAGACAAGTACGATGCAAAGGACAAATATGATGGTTACATTATTTCCCGATGCGGCCTCCTCGCGTGAAATGCCGCCAAACTCATAACTGTAATTGCGAGGTAACACCTCATCGGCCACTTCATCTACAGCATTCAACGCATCTCCGGAACTATAACCGGATGCAGGTGTACAACTAATCGAGATGGCATTATAGAGATTGAAGCGATTGAGCGATTGAGGACCGTATGTTTTATTCAGTTTCACGAAATGTGACAATGGAGCCATTTCGCCCGAACCGGTACGGATGTAAAATCTGTTCAGCGATTCTGTGGTAGCTCTATCCTCGGCTGAAGCTTGAATCATGACACGATACAACTTGGAAAAACGATTGAAATTTGATATGTATCCGCCTCCATAATATCCCGACAATGTTTCCAACACCTCAGCCGTAGATATTCCTGCACGCTCACAAGCTGCTGCATCAATATCAACCCAATACTGAGGATAACGGGCGTCAAATGCAGAATAGGCCATATCTATTTCCGGACGTTCATTTAGTTTCGCAACGAATGTATCGCATATTTCCTGAAACTTGTTGATGTCTCCTGCCATTCTGTCTTGAAGGTAGAGTTCAAGTCCATTGCCCATACCATAACCGGGTATCATAGGCGGAGCCATCACAAAGATTTCGGCATCGGGTACTTTTGATGCAATTTCATAAACGCGATTGATTATATCGTCAGCAGACTGCCCTTTTTCGGTGCGTTCGTTCCAATCAGACAGTGTGAGGAAGTGCATACTCATATTTGGTCCGGAACCGGAGAACGACCATCCTCCAACAGAACCCACATAATCAACCTCAGGGAATTTCTCCATCTCGGCTGAGAGTTCCTGCATTACCTTCTCGTTCTCGACGGTAGAGGTTCCGGGCTTGGTGTTCATGCTGACAAATACCGTTGCCATATCCTCTTGGGGTACAAATCCTGTAGGTGTAATACGCATCAATACGATAAACAAAGCAAGACCACAGACGAGGATTGCCCATGCGATTTTAGGTCTTTTGATAAAGAATTTCACACCATTTTTGTAGCGTTCCATCAAAGCTCTGAAAGCGATATTGTACACTTTACGGAACTTCGCTGCAAAGTTCTTGCGTTCGTTTCCATTCTCATCAACGAAACTATCCAGCATCCAAGCACAAAGTGCCGGTGAGAGTGTCAACGCATTGATAGCAGAAAGACCTACTGCCGCTGCCATAGTCAGACCAAACTGTGCATAGAATGTACCTGATGTGCCTCCCATCATAGAAACGGGGATGAATACTGCCATAAAAATCAATGTCGATACAATAATGGCCGAAGATATGCCTCCCATTGCATCATGTGTGGCTTTCATTGAAGAACGATAGCCTGCTTCAAATCGGCTCTGAACAGCCTCTACCACGATAATGGCATTATCTACCACCGTACCGATGGCAAGTACCAAAGCAAACAGAGTCAGCAAGTTAATAGAGAATCCTGCCACTGCCATAAAAGCAAAAGTTCCGATGATGGAGACAAAGATGGAAATGGTCGGAATCAGCGTAGAACGCAAATCCTGCAAGAAGAGATACACGACCAAAACTACCAACAATATCGAAATGATGAGCGTGATTATAACTTCTTTGATAGAGGCTTTCAAGAAGCGGTTGGTATCGCTTAATGTGACAAATTCCAGACCTTTAGGCAAGTCTTCGCTCATTTCTTCCAATACGGCATCAATCTCCCCGATAATCTCCGATGCGTTGGAACCTGCCGTTTGATAGATGGAAAACATAGTGTTCGGATGTCCGTTCACTTGGTTGAAGAAATTATAATTCTCTGCACCTAATTCAACTTTGGCCACATCTTTCAATCGCAGAATATCACCGTTAGGCAGTGAGCGGATGACCAGATTCTCAAACTCTTCAGGCGTAGAAAGACGGCCACGATATTTCATCGTATATTGATAAGGATTATCGTGATTCTCTCCGAAGGAACCTGTTGCAGCCTCTATGTTCTGACGCGCCAACATGGCTGTAATATCCCCGGGTACCAACTTGTACTGAACCATCTTGTCGGGGTCCATCCAGATACGCATGGCATAATTGGCACCAAAGTGCATCACCTTACCCACACCGGCAATACGCTTCAATCTCGGCTCTATATTGATTTTGAAATAGTTGTCCAAGAAGTTTATGTCATAGGTGTCTGTCGGGTCATACAATCCGACAGTCTTCAGCTCCGCATTTTGTTGTTTGGATGTGGTTACACCAATCTGCACTACTTCTGCCGGTAACAACGAAAGAGCCGTAGAAACTCGGTTTTGCACATTTACTGCAGCCATATCGGCATTGGTTCCCTGTTTGAAATAAACCATCAGTTCAACATCTCCGTTATTTGATGCCGTGGAAGTGATATAGGTCATATTCTCTATACCGTTGATGGCTTCTTCCAATGGAACGACTACTGCTTTCTGTACGGTTTCGGCATTCGCTCCGGGATAATTGGTCCATACGGAAACTGTCGGAGGAGCAATGTCGGGATATTGTTCCACAGGTAAAGTCATTGCCGCTAATCCACCTATCAGCGTGATGACCACTGAAATCACAATAGAAAGGATAGGACGGTCGATAAATGTTTTCAAATTCATGCCTTACCCTCCTTATTCTTTGATAGAGACATCCATACCATCCTGTACAAGACCAACACCTTCGGAAATGATGCAGTCACCCACGGATAATCCTTTTCGTACTATATATCTTTTACCATCGTGCTGCTTGGCAACTTCAAGTTCCGTTACAAAGGCTTTACCATCTACCACCTTGTAAGCGAAGATTTTGTCCTGAATTTCAAAAGTAGCACTTTGTGGTATAACGATTACATCTGTCTCAGTTTGCATCAGCACCACATTTCCTATACCACCACTGAACAGCAGCCGTTTCTCGTTCGGGAAAACACAACGCACTGATGCTGTACCCGTTTGCGGATTGATGATACCGCTAATGGTCTCGATGCGTCCTTTCTGCTCATACATCGTTCCGTCATTCAGTTCGAGGGCAATGTCGGGCATCGACTTGATTGTTTCATCGGGTGAGCCGTATTGGCGAATCAGTCTGCGAATGTCATTCTCGGTCATAGAAAAATATACATACATCTGCTCTGTATCCGATACCGTTGTCAAAGGTTGGGGGATGGAGGGGCTTACCAATGCACCGGCACGATACGGCAGTGTACCGACTACACCATTGGCCGGACTCTTTACCTCCGTATAAGAGAGGTCATTCCGAGCATTGATTTCATAGGCTTTGGCCTGTTCCAATCCAGCCTTGGCAATGGCTAATGTATTTTTTGCCATCGAAAGGTCGTATTCCGAGATTACTTCTTCGTTGAAAAGTACCTGTTTGCTGTTGTAATCTAATTGAGCAGTTTCTACCTGTGCTTCTGCAGCCTGCACGTTGGCTGTCGCCGTGCGGAGTGCTGCCTGGTATGGCACTTGGTCTATGACAAAAAGGATTTGTCCTTTCTTGACTTTTTCGCCCTCTTTCACACAAAGCCGGGAAATGGTTCCTGACACTTGCGGATAGATTTCTACATCTTGCCGTCCCTGCATAGTAGCAGAATAAGATTGCGACAATTCAATACTACTTTTGGAAATGTCAATTACAGGATACGATGGGGACTGCATTTGTTCATCCTGTCCCCCTCCGCACGCTGTCATTGTCAGCGTACAGAGCATCATTGCGATACTTTTGGTCTTCATTATTTTCCTATTATCTATGATTTCTTTTTTTTGCGGGTGCAAAATTACCACAAGTTGAGTATATAGAATGGAGAAATATCACGATAGGAATGGTACTTTTTCGGATAAGTCGGTAAAGAATCCCATTTTATTTATAATTTTGCAAGGATTATGGCAGACTTCAAATTTAAATATTGGAAATTAGAAAAACATGCTATGTATGGTACAGCCAATCTGGCTGAGTGCTTGGGCAAACTCACTGAAACAAATGGCTGTACTGTCATACTATGTACAAGTGGTTATGCGATTGTGAGCATAAATCAGAAACGGTATAGGCTATCGGCCGGCAATTTTCTCTTTTTGCCCTTTGATATGGCTTTCATACCTATATCAACTTCGAAAAATTTCAATGTAAGGTACATTTCCGTATCAATGGAAATCATTGATGAAACTGTCTATACCATACCTACCGGTTTATGGGATTTCATTTATGCCAGACCTGTTTTGGAAACAACCGCGGTTCAACTGAAATCGCTGCAAAATTGGTTGGGGCAAACGGAATGGCTTATAGACAATTGCAATGAAGAGTTTATGGATGACACATTGAAGAATTGTTTTTTTAACTTGCTGGTTGGAACATTCTCAGAGATAAAGCGTTTGGGTAGTGATGAATGGGTATCATCCTATATAAAAAACCGCAGTTGGAAGCTGCTCAGTCAGTTTTATGCTCTACTGAACCGTTATCATTACAAGCATCGGAGTGTAAAATTCTATGCCGACAAGATGAGCATTACTTCGGACTACTTATATAAGTTGGTGTACAGAATGGATGGTATATCCCCTAAAGAAGTGATAGACAGACAGTTGATTGTAACCTTAAAGACTTATTTGCAATATACCGACCTTTCGATAAAGAATATTGCCAATGAATTGAATTTCGAAGATGCTTCCTATATGTGCCGATTCTTCCGAAAAATGACAGGACTTTCGCCAAACCAATTCAGAAATCAGAAAATTCATGAGTAAAACAAGAAGCTGTCTAACAAATTTGATTTTAACGATTTTACTCCCGTTAGAAGTGTGTCTGACGGAGGCAATCCCCATATTATAGGACTTGTTAGACAGCCTCTTCTGAATTACCTGATAATAGTTCGTTCTCTCCTTATTTTCATTTGTCGAAGGGCGAAACTTTACCTTGATACTTGCCATAGGCTCACGGTTTTGATTTTTTGTTTGGGTTATCCTTTGGCTGTTGCTTATCCTTAATGGACTTGGCTTTACTCTCCTGTTCCTTTGCAGCCTGCTCCTTGAGTCTTGCTTGCTCGGCAAGGGCGGCTTGTTTACGTACAGCCTCTTCATAGGTCTCCACATCTTCACGCATCTGCTCGATTGCTTCGGTGTTGCGGTTGAGTTCAAAGATCTCCTCCAATGTGGCTATCTGCTCAGCCGAAGCATCACCTTTCATCTTGATGTAGCGGTATTTTAGGTCGTTATCAATGCGGTCTTGGTTGGGCTTCTCTGATATTATTATCCAAGTAAATAGTCCCAAAATCAAAACTGTTTCTATTACAATAGTCCAACAGACAAACGGTGTTTCAAAACCCATTTTATGGTGTTTGAAATTGTGAACACCATCCTCAATGGTTGTTTTCAGCTTATGAACAAGAGCCTTAACCTCATCTGATTTTTGCTCTTGAATCTGCTTTAACTCAGCCAACGAGTTTAGGATTTCGCCTGATGATTGTGTCTTATTGATGATTGTTTTCACATCCCTAACACTCTCGCTAATGGCACTGAAATTTGAATTAAGAACCTTAGTCTGTTCATCAAGTTTGCGGTCAGTGTGGCGACAATTAAGTCCGGTGGCATTGCTGACAAGAGCTTTAATCTCCTCCACGAATGCTTCATTAGTCTCGTTATCAACCACCGAACTACTATCGCTCTGCTTTGCCTTCTGCAATTCGTTTATACTTGTTTCTATTCTTTCCAAGCATCCGTAGATGCCTTCCATAAACGACTCGTGGTCGTTGTTGTTGAAATTTTTATTCATGGTTTTTGAATTTATTGATTATACATTTGGTTATTTACAGCCCGATTCCTCGGCGTTTTTTCTTGTCTTTCTTTCTCTGTTTCTGCCAAGATGGTGGTTGTTCATCCTCCGGTGGAGCATCCGATGGAGTCAATAAGCCCAGTCCGTTGCTCTCAATAAGGCTATCCGTAACGCTGTAATTTTGCTTTACTTCTTGCCTTATCGGTTGCTGTTTAGGCTCAATTTCTCTCTGTGCTTGTGGCTTATCCCAGATCAATTGTGCTCTTAATTTCTCAAAAGAGAATTGACGACTGATTTGAGAAGCCTTAAATGTCAGACCATCTTTTTGGAATCGTATGCCTTGAACATCTTCAAAAGCACGAGTGCCCTTTCGCCTAAATACAAACTCCAAGAGAATACCTCTACGCTTCAACTCCGCATTGAACTCTCCCCAAGTCCGACTCCGTTTCAAAGCAGCCTTGACAGCATTATGAATCTCATACTTCACTCGTTCAGGATTGTGGAGTTTCTTCACATTGGTCTTGCTCTTATCCTCTGCGTAGGTCAATCCGTATTTGTCTTTCAGTTTCTTTGTAGCAATCTCATTTCGCTTAAAATCGTTCTGCGAAGAGATTACCTTACCATCATAGTTGATGCGATTATAGACCAAATGACAATGTGGATTGTCGGTGCTATGATGCCTTACCAAGATGAATTGGGTGTTCTTAATACCCATTAACTCCATATAATCCAATGCGATTTTAGCCATAAACTCATCGGTTAATCTTGGTGCATCTTCCGACTTAAAACTGAGTGCAATATGTCCTAACGGTTGCTTAATTTTCGGATTTAAGAGGCACTGACAGTTGAAGCTATCAATCATCTCCTTGTTTGTTCCGAGCAGCACACCGTCCGATGCTATGATTTCGGCATTGTCTTTACCCATCACATAGCGGATGCAACCACCAAAGGATTTTCCCTTCTTGATTTTCCCTATCATTTGCACCTCCTTTCTGTTGCCTTGTAGTCGTTTAACACCTCTTTTAACTTGGCAAGCAGTTCCATTACGACATTCTTCGTTCTATAGAATCCCGTCTGATGCGATAGCTTTGTTAGCTGATTGAGGTTGTTTGCCATTCCCGTAAGATTGCGGATTATGGCTGCATCTTCAGCCGAATGTTTGGCTACTATTCGAGCATCAAATGCCGAATCTCGTATATACTCGGCAAGCGTGCGATTGGCATTCTTGCTTCGGCGGCGTAGCTTCTCGTAGTCGGGCTTTGAGAACTTCACCGTTACCGATTTTGTGAGGCGTTTCAAGGTGCTTACCTGTGGTCTGCCTCTGGGTTTCTTTATTTTCTTATTGTTCATCATTGTACTTTTTACTTGATTTTTGATTCTTCAAATTGGCTTTTCACAATCTGCGACCATCGGGAGCGGATTGCCTCCACCCCAGGGTGGAGCGAGGTTTTTCGGGTGCAATTGCGGCTCGTCCGACATTTTTCGGCATCCCGAAAGATAACCTCGCTACACCCCAAGACTGAGGTCTTGTTGCGTCCACCGTCATTGACGGTTTTCGGTGGTTTCGATTGCTTTTTCTGATTCGATTGGCAACCGTTCATTGTCATAAGTGACCAACAGACTGTGGTCGGTACTTCAGGCTTTCGAGACTGCGGGAAAGCCGTAATGCAGTCCCTCCAGAATGCCGCCCTGCGGTAGGGCTGGCATTACGGCATGTAGCCCTGCATTATAACTTTCTCCACTGCTCGAAGTCGGCATCATAGGTGTCGATGTGCTGACGGGCGATGTTCTCCAATAAGCCCGAAACACTCATCTTTCGACCTCCTAGTTTGCGGACATAATCTTCAAGTCTGTCCCTTACTTCGCAACTAACGAATACAGGTTTGCGGTCGATAATGACGGGGACTTTCAAGTAGGTGTTGCGGTACTCCTCCAACGATAATCTGCGTTGCTTGCTGCTTACCCTGCGTTGAATGGTAGGTGGCTCCTCAATAGCGGTTGAAACTTCCATAATGGATTGTGTTTCGGTTACTGCCTCCTCATCGATTACAGAGTCTGCAATATCATTCTTTGGATTGAAATCCTGCAATGCCATTTCAACACTCTTTTTAATTTCGGCATCTTTCGCTGCCGATGGCGATACGCTTTGACTAGACATTTCAGCCGAAGCGTTCTTTTCAATTGATTCACTCTTTTTCATATCTGCAATTTTTGATGTTATCACTCTGGTCTCAGTGCGCACATTGACCAATTGTCGTGAGCAAAGTAAGTGTGTATAGTACGGCAGGTCAAGCAATTGGATTCTATTGAATGGCTTTGAAATGTTTTGCCATTTATCGCTATGCATTGACGGTGAAAAGTTCATAGATTCGCCACCTATGCCCGATTCAGATAAGAGCTTATTTTGAATTTGATTGAGGGAAGAATATGGTCAAATAAGAGGTCGGATAGATGGTATTCCGATGAGACAAAATCGCCTCACCTTATAGCTGTCTTTTCTTTGGTAAGCGAAATCTATTTTGGCAGTCGCTTGGTTTGGGGATTTTGTGTGTAAGTGTGATGACTATACCTGATTTGTAAGTAAAACTCTTGAATCAGGCTGTTAATGTGCCACGAACTATGCCAGATACTGCAACAAGTCCGATGAACCATTGAGGTATGACAACTCCTATATTTCTTTGCACTCAGAAAACGGAATAACAGCGAAAAGAAGAATGATTGAAATAATGAAAATGATAGGATTTATTGGGGCGATTTATCGCACCGAATATGCAATGATATGTCAGTCTATGACACGTATAGACACGCCCATTGCAGTATGATTTTTCGTGCTTTTATTTGCAATGGAAACACCAACGGAACAAGAAAATTTTGTGTAATTAAAAAATATAGATGTATGGAAATTGTAAACATTGAAGCGAGGACATTTGAGGCTATGCTCTCGAAGTTTGAGGTCTTTGCAGACCGTATGGAGAAGCTCTGTACCCTCTACGGTGATATGAGCCAAAGAACGTGGTTGGATAATCAGGATGTGTGCCTTATGCTCAACATCAGCCCACGAACATTGCAGACCTTGCGTGATAACGGCACATTGCCTTATTCACAAATCTGCCACAAGACATACTACAAGCCCGAAGATGTGGAACGTAT
>Ga0233376_1000265_pt1 | contig 11063 bp, 5 predicted proteins | sample ElkDunMinimDraft_11_FD_180691 | JGI IMG/M metagenome (GOLD analysis project Ga0233376, IMG submission 180691) | Fecal eukaryotic communites from dung pellets of Tule Elk in California, USA - Elk Dung E2 | ecosystem: Host-associated > Mammals > Digestive system > Large intestine > Fecal | place... | reverse complement strand
TCAATCGACCGTGCCGAGAACCGCAACAAGTTCTCCGCTATGCTCGACCAGCTCGGCATCGACCAACCGGCATGGCAGGAGCTCACAAGCCTCGACGACATGAAGGAGTTCATCAAGAAAGTTGGTTACCCTGTACTCGTGCGTCCGTCTTACGTGCTTTCAGGAGCAGCGATGAACGTATGCCACAACGAAGAAGAACTTGAGCGCTTCCTCAACATGGCAGCTGAGGTTTCTAAGGAATACCCTGTAGTAGTATCTCAGTTCATGCAGGAAACTAAGGAAATCGAGTTCGACGCAGTAGCACAGAACGGCGAAGTCGTTGAATACGCTATTTCCGAGCACGTTGAGTTTGCCGGAGTTCATTCAGGCGACGCAACCCTCGTCTTCCCTGCTCAGCAGATCTACTTCTCTACAGCACGCACAATCAAGAAGATAAGCCGTCAGATCGCCAAGGAACTTAACATCAGCGGACCGTTCAACATCCAGTACCTCGCTAAGGGCAACCAGGTGAAGGTAATCGAGTGTAACCTCCGCGCTTCACGTTCGTTCCCATTCGTATCTAAGATTCTCAAGCGCAACTTCATCGAGACTGCAACAAAGATCATGCTCGACGCACCGTACAGCCAGCCTGACAAGTCGGCGTTCGACATCGACCGCATAGGCGTCAAGGCATCGCAGTTCTCATTCGCACGTCTTCAGAACGCCGACCCAGTCCTCAGCGTTGACATGTCGTCAACAGGTGAAGTAGGATGTCTCGGCGACGACTTCAACGAAGCGCTCCTCAACGCACTCATCGCTACTGGTTACAAGGTTCCACAGAAGTCAGTGATGCTCTCATCAGGCGACCCTAAGTCAAAGGTCGACCTCCTCGAACCAAGCCGCATGCTCGTATCTAAGGGCTACAACGTATATGCAACAGAAGGCACAGCTAAGTTCCTCAACGAGAACGGCATCCCAGCCATTGCAGTACACTGGCCGGACGAGAATCCATCGGCAGATAACAACGTGATGCAGATGATTGCCGACCACCAGTTCGACCTAATCGTCAACATCCCTAAGAATCATACTAAGCGCGAACTCACAAACGGCTACCGTATTCGCCGTGCTGCCATCGACCACAACACTCCGTTGATGACTAACGCACGCCTTGCAAAGGCATTCATCGAAGCCTTCTGCCAGTTGAAGGAAGAAGACATCCAAATCAAGAGTTGGCAGGAATATAAGTAACAACTCCACTTACAAACAGGCATTCTGATATTTGTAAATGAAGCAATAAAGGAGGGTTACCCAAAAGAAAAGGGTCACCCTCTTTTTCTGTATTCAGTAAAGAGCAGACATACCCAGACAGAGCACAAAGATTTTCACAGATTAATTCTTTTAGCACGCCACTTTTAATCTGCGTGAACCCGTGAAATCTGTGGTCCTTAATTCTTCGGGCGAGCAAACCCCGCCCCTACGATAAACCATAAACCTTCAACGATAAACGTTACCTCGTAAACGTCATCGTTCCCGTTACAAGCCCTCCTTTCCTCGTCATCCTGAACGTTAGTGAAGGATCTCAACCCACAGACCCTAAACTACAGATCGCACAGATTTTCACAGATTAATTCTTTTCGCACGCCACTTTTAATCTGCGTGAATCCGCGTAATCTGTGGTCCTTAATTCTTCGGGCGGGCAAACCCCGCCCCTACGATAAACCATAAACCTTCAACGATAAACGTTACCTCGTTACCGTCATCGTCCCCGTTAACGTTATCGTTCCCGTAACAAGCCCTCCTTTCCTCGTCATCCTGAACGTTAGTGAAGGATCTCAACCCACAGACCCTAAACTACAGATCGCACAGATTTTCACAGATTAATTCTTTTCGCACGCTACTTTTAGTCTGCGCGAATCCGTGAAATCTGTGGCCTGTGCCACATTCGGGCGGGGGCTGCCCGCCCGAAAACACCGCCACTGCAGTGAAAACTTTGCCCCACCTCGGTAGATATATCGCAGCCCCTCGGAGAAAAGTACAAATAAAACTATTATTTATAAGAATAAAACTAATATTTATATAAATAAAATCATTATTTGTACAAATATAAGTTTTATTTATAGTTTTCAGGAAGGGTCGGGAAGTATGGAGCGGAGGAGCGCTAAATAAGCATCCCACTGTTAACCTTTTCATAAGTTAAATAGTACGGACGCAAGTCCTGTCCGCCTATGGTGCAGGCCACAGATTTGATTCACACAGATTACTAATTTTAGGCGCGGAAGCCACATCGTTATCGTTAACGTTATTACCGTAGGGGGTGCACCCTACTACTTAACTCCCTTTAACTACAGAACTTCTTAACTACTGAAAAAGTCCTACAGCCCCTTAATCCATTCATCGGCAAGTTCAGCAGTACCAACTGCACCATTATGAGCTTTCTCGTACATGCGCCGGCGTGCGTTGCTGACAGCCTGGATCGACAAACTTAACAACTGATTCATCTGAGTCGGAGTAAAGCCCAATTTCACCAATATGGCAATACGGGCATGCTCTTTTTTCAAGCCAGGCAAGACCTTAAACAGATTAGGCAGGAAAGAAGGATATATCTTAGCAACATACTTTTCCAAATCTTCCCACTCCCCATTAGAGAGTCTGGTTTCCCCTGAATCCAGTTTCAACAGCAGAGAAGGAACAATATTCTCTCCGCGCTCTAAAATATTCTTATAGCGGCGCTCCGCATCCTGTAAGGCAGAACGCAAACTGTCCGTCTCACGCCGAAGCTCATCCAGTTCAGACATCCCTGCACTATCTGTAGCCGACATCGACAGTTGTTCTATTATTGTGTTTTTCTCCTCAAGTTGTTTCGCGAGCTCTCTGCGCGATGCCGACAATTGAAGAGCCTCAGACTTCGACTGCTCAAAATCAGACTTTATCACCTCCAATTCCTGACGCTTTTTGCTGCGCCATCTGTACCATGCAAAGCAGATTACACCCAAAGAAAGCACAAAAATACTCAATAATACATAAGTGAAGTTCCTTGTCCTCTCTGCTTCAAGAGCCTTTTCCGCACTTTCTTGCTTGTAGCGTCCGTAATTATATGTAGCCTCGATTTGCAAAAGAGTATTGGCTTGCAGTTCTTCAAAATATTTTTGAGAATATCCACAAGCAATAAGGGCATATTTCGCCACAGAATCTGTTTCGCCAAGTTCTTCGAAGATGCAAGCGAGATTGTAAAAACCCATACATCTATTTGCGGGTTCTATATAACCCAAAGATTTGCGGTAATAAACGACAGAAGAGTCTAACATCTGCATCCCTCTAAAATAATCCGCCTTATCAATATAAAAACCGCCTTTGCCTCGTCGCAAATTTCCTTTTTCATCAAAATCGTCAGACCAATTTTCATATATTCGTATCAACTGTTTTGCCTTGTCGTATTCTCCAAGTTTAACATGACATGGAATAGAAGACGCAATAGTTGTAGCGGCAGATACAGTATCTTTAATATCATTTAATAGGATACTATAATTCCTCTTATCTACAGCGATTACAGAATCATACTCTTTCATTGAATAATACACCGAAGAGGTGAAAGAGTTTGCATTAACAGCCAATTCTCTGTCCCCTATCTCAGTTGCAATGTTTTCCATTATTCTCAGTTCAACTAAAGCATTGTCAAGCAATCGCTGCCTATAAAACAAGTCAGCCTTTTGCCCATGAATCTTTGCAAGTGTCACCTTATCTTTAGCCTTTTGCCCATGTGTGATAGCCTTGTCAAACCACTCTAAAGCCTGAGGGGCATCGCCCATGTCACGATAAACACTGCCCAGAAGCAGGCAAGCCCCCATCTTCTCGTCAGGACTGCCATGCTCCTCATAATACTCAACGGCACGCTGCATCGTCTCCTCTTCATCCTTGAGCGAAACAAACATCTTGTTCTTCGCACTAACTCTGCATACTTCATAGCGCATCATCTCCGCCTCTGTCATTTTCGGCACAGCCTTGTCCAAACCCATCAGAACGTTGTAAGCGCTGTCTGGTTTGTCCTCATCCAAAAATACAGATGCACTTTCTATGCAATCCATAAAAACAGACTCTCTCTTGCCACATCCATATAAAAACATTAGCGCAAGAATGATAATAGTAAATCGCTGTCGCATAAGCATTAAGTATTAACAAAAGCAAAAATAGCAAATATATTCGACTTAGTAACATTAACGCGAATTTCTATGTATCAGTCCTGATTATTTGTACACTAATTTTTAATAATTAGAGAAAATTAGTGTTTTTGAAAGTTGACGCAGATTTAACTTTTGTCTGAACATCTGAATCCACTGAACTTCCGAACTTCGTATATCAGGCACGCCCTAATATAAACATTTCTTTACAAATCACCCCCCATTTTTACATTTATTAACTTTGTGTAGTATTTGTGAAGTAAATGTGAACAAAATGGAAAGTAAAATCCTTGGATTTCAGTTTTGCACTGCCGTAAATTTGCAGTCATAAACCAATTAATACTTTAAATAATGAAAACAGCACTCTACACAGCCGTGGCACTTGCCACTATTCCTGCTTCTGTTTTTGCACAACAGACAGAAACAACTGAAAAACCTATAAAATTAGAAATAGGTATTCGTAATGAAGAGACAATCAAACGTGACCTTATTTTAGTCCCTATGGTGACTATCGACGGACACTTGTTAAGATTCTACAATCAGTTTGACTCGGACATCACTATTGAGATTGCGCAGAAAGGTGGAGATAATGAAAATTCTGCAATCGTATATAGCGCCATAAAATCGTCAGAAGAGTCACAGCACGAACTTCCAGAATGGCTTACAGGCGAGTACCTTATATATATAACAATAGATAATACCTTATATTACGGCGAAATCACTGTAGAATAAACGGGACAACACAAGCAATGAACAGAATCACGATTGCCACTATCCTATGCGTTATGCTTGCAATGACAAGTTGCAAGCGCAGCAATACTGTTCATGACATCATAAGTCGTGCTGAAATCTTAAGAATGAACCCCGAACTGCACAAAGTTCTTGACAAATACAAGAATGACTCCCTTAAATATGAGGCGGCATTGTTTCTTATCGACAACTTGCCCTATCATGAAGGCGTGGTTTATTCGGACCTCACTCCCATGTACCATACATACGAGCTGTTCGGCACAGGAAAATTCACACCGGAACAGGCTAAGGATTCAGTTACAAGAAAATTCGGAACGTGGTTCTTCAACTCCGTCAACTACAGAAATGACACATACATTGACCCCGACTTTCTTATCGACAACATAGACTGGGCTTTCAAGGTTTGGCAAAAACAACCTTGGGGTAAAAACATTCCTTTCGAGCAATTCTGCGAGTATGTTCTGCCATACAGAATCGGAAACGAAGAACTCTATCCTTGGCGCGAGAAAATATACAAGCAATTCATGCCTATACTCGAAGAGGCCATGAAAGACACTCTTATAACCGAACCCAAACAGGCAGCTCACGTCGTGTTTGACTCTCTACTGCGTGCGCCATTCCACTTTACTGAGTTGATTGCCACCGAAGTGAGAGTCGGTCCAAGGATTGTCGATACTCGCGGCGGAAGTTGCCTTGACCTCACGGACATGATGGTATATATCATGAGAGCGCTGGGCATCCCATGCGGAATAGAGGTTTTGCCCACAAGAGGAAACAACAATGCACCTCATTATTGGAACTTTATCGTAGACACTGACGGCACTACCTACTATTACTCCATGTTCTACTGGTGGCACAGACTCCTTAAAGCAGAAGTGTATGGTGATGTTTACGGGAAAGTATATCGTGACAGGTTCAGTCTCAACAAGGCTCTGATGGAAGAAATGAATATGCCTCAGGACTCGTTGCACCCATTTTTCAGATACCCCTGCATTGAAGATGTCACCAACTTGTATGCCACAGACAAGGGCTGGACTTTGGAAATCCCGAAGTCAAGAATCCTCGAAAGCAAAAATATTGGACAAGGCGAAATGCTCTACCTCTGCATGTCAAAAAGACACACATGGATTCCTGTCGATTGGAATATCTACGATGGAGAAAACGCCAAGTTTGAAAACTGCCACGGCGGAACTGTCTATTGCTTAGGCAGATATAACGCCCATGCAGACAAACTTGAAATGCTTTCCGACCCGTTCTCTGTGGATTTGGAAACTGGAGAAATGTATTTCTTCACCCCAAGCAATGAGAAGCACGATGTAACCTTGCTGAGCAAATTCGGCATGATAGGCGAATATTTTCTTGAGCGTATGAAAGGCGGGGCTTTTGAAGGCAGCAATAATGCGAACTTCTCAAATGCCGACACGATTTATCACATAAAAGAAGCACCTTGTCGCCTATGCACGACCGTTAAAGTCTCAAATCCCCAAGCATACAGATATGTACGATACATCGGGCCAGAAGAAGGTTATGGCAACACATCAGAAGTGGAGTTCTACTCCGCCAAAAATTTAGAGACCCCGTTAAAAGGCACTGTTATCGGACCAAAAGAGGGAGCGCAGGGCGACCATTCCTATTTCAATGTTTTCGACGGAAAGACCGACACATCCTACGACCATCCCAAAGGACACGGAGGTTGGGCTGGTCTGAAACTCGACAAGCCTGAGCGCATAGGCAAAATAGTCTATACACCACGCAACAGAGATAATTTCGTCCGCAAGGACGATGTGTATGAACTATTTGTTTGCATCGATGGCAACTGGGTTCCGCAAGGCATTCAGCCTGCCACATCCGATTCATTAGTCTATCACGACATTCCGGAAAATACTCTATTGCTCCTGCGCAACTACACTCGCGGAGCCGCTGAGCGACTTTTTGAATACAAAGAGGGCAAACAGGTATATTGGTAGAATTTATAACAAATCCAACAAGAAAAATTATTAATCAACAAACAAATAGAAAAAACAACATGAAAACAAAAGCAATTTCTAAATTCGGCATTATCTTTGCCGTAGCGTTAACAATGGTAACAACAGCAGTGTTCACAGCCTGCAACAGCGAAGACGACTTCGGAGGCGACATCACAGGCGAATACTCACTCGCAACAAGAATGATGACAAGAGCGGGAGAAGGAGGAGGTTATGCAGGAGATGGGACATACATTTTAGGAGGCGATACGACAATTTACGAAATAAGCATTGAAGGATTTGAAGGCGAAGTTACATTCTATTGGTCAACAGGTTATACAGGCAACCGCAAACCACAAAGCACCGTAAACGCAACTATTAGTTTGCGTGAATATGAAAGAACTGATTGGCAAACAGGAGCTAAAACCAAAATAGATTTACTTTATAGAGAAACTTTATGGAATGATTCAGGGGATGGAATTGTTGTAAGACAAGATTATGAAATTTCAACTCCAGGCCTGTTTGGCGATGTTGTTAATCGAGGATGTTATACTCATAGTGTTTCTCCTTCGTTTATTCCAGCAACACCGCCAAACAATTAAAAGTATAAAAATGAAAACACGCGCACTCCTAATAATATTTCTTCTTATCTGCGGACGATACAGTTTATCTGCAAACAGCATCGACACCTTGTTTAACCGGAGTATCCCTACTCAGGAAAAGGTGTATCTGCATCTTGACAACAACTGGTATTTTGCGGGAGACACGATTTGGTATAAGGCATACACAGTAAGGGCGGACAACAACCGCCCTTCACCGCTTAGCCGCATCCTCCATGTGGAACTGCTCAACGAACAGGGCTTCCTCGTTGAAAGGCAGCAGCTGGTAATTGACTACGACGGTCACAGCCACGGACAATTCTGCCTGAGCGACACAGCCTTTGCAGGATACTACGAACTGAGAGCCTACACGAAATGGATGCTGAATTTTGCACACGAACCTGTAGAGGCATGGCTCAAAAATTGGGTTGGTAAAGAATTTCATGGAATTTCACAAGTAGACTGGTGGACTGATCCTGCTTGGGAACGGGCTAAGTATCTGGAAGAGTTGAAAGGCAAAAATGTAGATCCAAATCCCACACGACTCGATAAGATTGAAATAAGAAAAATGCAAAATCTCCAGTACTCCCCAGAAAGTTTTAAAGATGCGGTTATTGAAAAATTTATTAAAGATGCGGTATTAGACGGACCTGTAGCAAAAAAAGACTTTAGGGATTACGGCAATCTATTCTCTCGTGTTGTCCCTGTCTACCAAAAGCCTGAAAAACCTAAGTATTTCCGGCGTAAGCTGATGCCTGTAAAGGTGACTATGGGCGACTACAAAATTATCTACGAAAACCCCGACTTCGACGCTAAGTTCTATCCCGAAGGAGGCAATCTTCTCGTGGGGCATGAGTGCAGGGTCGGATGGGAAGCCATAAACAAATACGGGCAGAGGCTGAACGCTTCGGGCGTACTGCTTGAGGACGGCAACGAAATAGCAGAGATAAAGCCGACTAATTCCGGACGGGGCGAGTTCAGATTCACGCCACGAAAGGGAAGCAACTATAAGGTCAGGTTCACTTACGACGGCGACAAGCACACGTTCTCCCTGCCAGAAGCAAAGAAGGAAGGCTATGCTCTGGCTGTCCTGCAGGAGGACGACAGCGTAACATTCCGTATTGCCCGAAACGTGGAAGCCCCCAAGACCATATACCTGTCTGTGACGTGCAAGGGCAAGATGGTGGATGTGCTGTCTGTCGACTTTAGCGGCGACGAGACTCTGGTGAAACTGCCGAAGAGCAAACTGCCGACCGGAGTCAACCAAGCCACGCTATTTGAAGACGCCAACACGGTATATGCAGACAGGCTGTTCTTCGTTCGTGAAAGAGAAGATGAGAAGGCGCGCCTCACTATTAACGGAGTCAAAGCCTCTGATTATACGGAAAAAGAGAAAGTGAGACTGTCGCTGAAGCTTACAGACAGGAGCGGAATGCCGCTGGAGGGACAAAGATTCTCTCTCGCTGTAAGAGACGAGAGCCAGACGGAGGAAACATTCTGCACTGGCAACGTAATGACGGAACTGCTGTTGCAGTCTGAAATAAGAGGATTCGTTGAGAACCCTGACTACTATTTCATAGACGACAGCGAGAAGAGAAACCAGGCTCTCGACCTACTGATGATGATACAGGGGTGGAGGCGCTATGACTGGAAGGACGTATCCAACGCAAGACGTTTTGAGCCCGAATACATGCCGGAACAAACAACCGCTGTCACCGGACAGGCTTATGACCTGCGTAATCTGCCGTTCTCAAAGAGGAAGGGGGCAAAAGAAATATTCTGTTCTCTGCTCATGCTTGACGACAGCAGGGACAGCACCATGCTTTTCCAAGGCAAGGAAATGGCGGACGAAAAAGGATTTTTCGGATTTACCATTCCGCCTTTCTACGGCAAGGCAAAACTTGTGTTGCGAGGAAAGTACCAGTCGCTGGCTAACAGGAAAGACTATGCCTCTACTCTGCACGACGCAAGCATATTCATCAGGAAAGACTTCTTCCATCCTGTAACGGCAAGGGCGCTGAGCTGGTACGAAACAAACAAGCCGGACCTCATGCCGAGCCAGGATGTGAGTTGGGAAGACTACCAGAAAGGCGTATACTCTGCTGTAATTCTGCCGGAGGTGAGAATAAAGCGCAAAAACCGCCAGCACTTTAAGCGAAACAAGTTCAAGCCGGTGCAAAGAATCGACTTCCTTGACTTTATGAACGACGTGTATGACAGGACTTTCTACGACTATACACTTAAGCTTGACAACAACGAAATAAACCTCCAAGACATCGCAGGCCATATGCTGGACCATGCAAGGCACCGCTATCACAATGCGCATGAACGGATTTACCTGAGTTTCGACTGGAATATAAACAAAGTGAAAGAAATGCTATATTTCAAGAGGTTTCTGCCTAAGCTCAGCCATATAGAGTTTGTCACGGACGACCCGCACAGGCCTGTTAGCTACACCCTCAAGCACCTCGACAGGCATACGGAAATGGATGAAAAAGGAGGCGTACCTCCTTATGGAATATCGGCTTACGTCAACATTGTTTCCATGCCGAAAGGGAAGGAAAGGCTGATTCATGGCAGGGAATACAACCTGCAAGGCTTCAACCGCCCAGCGGAGTTCTACTGTCCTGACTACAGCAAGATGGAAATGCCCAAAGTGAAAGACTATCGCAAGACTCTCTATTGGAACCCAAACGTAATAACCAATAGCGAAGGTAAAGCTACTGTCGAGTTCTTCAACAACAGTATTGCCACCGAACTGGACATTTCCGCCGAAGGAATCACCAAGGACGGAAAATTTATCATTAGCAGGGACTAAAGACATCGGGATATCAACAAATTAAATAGATTTTGAGGATGTTAGGTTATAAATGCGGAGATATATACCATTAAAACTTCTTAACTCATTAAAAGAAACAAAACAGGCGTAAATATGGCAAAGCAATTTATAACAGACGCATGGTTTCACATCTTGTATCTGCTGCTATTTTTTGCTTGTTGCCTACCTGCAATTGACGGTTTTTCAGACAGCCTCATCATTCCCAAATGGTATGCGACGGCATTTGTCGCTTCAATAATTGTCATATCACATTGTTTTTTAGGAAATGCCCTAAACCGAAATATAACTTCGACCGCGATTTTCACAATGCTCATAGTCGGAATTTCAGAATGTGTCTTTGTGCTGATTAACGAAGTTCTATGCTCAGGTATCAAACCTTCTGTAATTACAGGTACCTTTGACAATCCCGCAGGACTTGCGCTGTACGTTTGTCTATGCCTGCCTTTTACCGTTATGCTGATACATGGTGGTAACAAATGGTGGCAACGAACAGCAGGCTTACTTTTAACTGCCTCATTCATCGCAATACTCTTTATATCGAAATCAAGAACAGGTCTGATTTCTGCTGGCATAATAATCGCAATGGCACTTCTGTCATCTAAAAGCAGAATTTTCAAAAATATTGCTACTAAGATTGCACTAACCGTTGGCATTATTATTGCAATAGGGGGTTATGTGACTACACAGAAACACGACTCTACAAGCGGGCGAAGGTTCATTATTGAACGCACATGGGATTTGATATGTGAAGCACCGT
>Ga0233376_1000261_pt1 | contig 11220 bp, 12 predicted proteins | sample ElkDunMinimDraft_11_FD_180691 | JGI IMG/M metagenome (GOLD analysis project Ga0233376, IMG submission 180691) | Fecal eukaryotic communites from dung pellets of Tule Elk in California, USA - Elk Dung E2 | ecosystem: Host-associated > Mammals > Digestive system > Large intestine > Fecal | place... | reverse complement strand
GAGCGGTGATGAGGCTGATGATAAAGATGCTTCTGCTGCTGTGAAGAGTGCCGTACCTACCGATTTCATTGCTAATGGTGATGTGGCTGTAGTGGAGAGGGTGCGCAATGTGCGCGAACTCTATGGATTCAGATTTGCTGATTGCTGGTTGAGACTTCCTGATTATGATGATTACGAACTTGAGACTACAGTATTGCTTGATACGTTGCATTCGGAGTCACCTGCTTTGTCGCGTGAAGATAACGAGCGCTTATTCAATAATATAATGGAGGATTATATGGATATTCCGAATAAGCGCGAGAGAATGAAAAAGATGAAGGAAGACCCTTATTACAACGCTTTGCAGATAAAATATGCTTATGCTGTTACGTGTCATAAGGCGCAGGGCGGTCAATGGCAGAGGGTTTTTGTAGACCAGGGGTATATGACTGAGGATATGCTGGGACCTGACTATTTTAGGTGGTTGTACACTGCTTTGACTCGTGCTACCGAAACGGTATACTTCGTTAACTGGCGTGAGGAGCAAACTCTTGAGTGTGAATGATTTATAAAATAGTTATTTCCCGTCAGTAAATCGGTAATCGCGGGCATTTTTTAGTCCGGCTGTGCCCATATATTTGCTTATTGAACCGAGAACTTTTACTTTTCGTCGCATAATTTCCGGATTATCCTTGAGGTTGAGCGCTTCACGTGTTTTGATGTAGCTGCTGCCTTTTGACAGGCCTATAGGTACGCAGTCGCTTGCATCAATATTTGTGGTGTCGCTTGCTATTAGGATGTTTGTTTCCTTGCTTCCGTTCTTGAATAAGATAGCAGAACTCATGCTAGTGCCTTTCACATATCCTACGATATAGCCTTCGACCCAGCAATTGGGCATTGATGCAACATCATGGCTGACGACCCATTCTCCCAATTCTCCTTTGGCAAGATCTTTAGCTCTATAAGGACGAGCAATAGTACCTCCATTGTTAATCATGTTTTCGAGCGACCCCCAGCCTTGATAAGGGTCGTCTTCATTGTAATCGTCGGTAATAACATCATCGTTATTGCCGCTGTTTTCATTGTTGGTAGGGTGCTCTGGTTGTTCCGCATCATCTTTATCTGCCTCTGGAATTTCTAACTTTTCGCAACTGACCAAAATAATTACTGCCATGAAAAGCCAATAAGTGGTGCGATGCAAAATGTTGTGCATAATTATTATGATGCTTTATTTGTTGATGCGCTCAAGATTTACAAATGAATATTTGTGTGAGTGTTTCTCGTCACTCTCATGGTCTTCTCTGTAAGTTTCTTGCCATTCGTTAAGGGCAAATTTTGGAAAAAACGTGTCAGCGTGTTCGGGAATGTCGTGTATGTAAGTGAGGCATAGACGGTCTGCTATTTTCAAACCTTCTGCATAAACGGATGCCCCACCAATGATGAACACTTCGTCGTTCTCATTGCACGATGCTAGTGCTTCGTCTAGATTGCGGAAGCAGTCGGCGCCGGGGAAATCAACCGGACTTCCCGTTCGAGAGAGAACGATGTTACGGCGGTTGGGGAGAGCGCCCTTAGGGAGTGACTCAAACGTTTTACGCCCCATGATTATTGTGTTGCCGGTAGTAAGTTGCTTGAAGCGCTTCAGATCATTTGGCAACCAGTATATAAGTTTGTTCTCATGTCCGATAGCATTGTTTTGGGCTATCGCTACGATAATCGATATTCGCATTGTTTTGTTGTACTATACGATACAAAATCAGTTACTTACTAAAATTCTCCGTTTACGCATTGCTAAACAGACACCTCACCCTTGATGTGCGGCCATGGTTCGTAATCGGTAAGTTCGAAGTCTTCATATTTGAAACTGAAAATGTCCTTGACATCGGGGTTGATCTTCATCTTTGGCAAGTGGCGAGGTTCGCGGGTGAGTTGAAGATTTGCCTGCTCGATATGGTTCGTGTAGAGATGGGTGTCGCCTGTTGTATAAACAAAATCTCCAGGTTTGAGTCCTGTGACCTGTGCAACCATCATGAGGAGTAGGGAGTAGGATGCAATGTTAAACGGTACGCCTAAGAAGGTGTCTGCACTACGTTGATATAATTGAAGGCTTAATTTGCCGTCAGCAACATAGAATTGGAAAAGGATGTGGCATGGAGGAAGGTTCATGTTGCCGAGGTCGGCAACGTTCCATGCGCTTACAATCATGCGTCGTGAATCCGGATTTTTTTTGATGTCATTGATTACACGGGTGATCTGGTCTATATGACCTCCGTTGTAGTCTGGCCAAGAACGCCATTGGTAACCGTAGATATGTCCTAAGTTACCGTCCTCATCAGCCCATTCGTTCCAAATCCTTACTCCACGCTCTTGCAGCCATTTGGCGTTAGTGTCGCCGTTGAGAAACCACAACAATTCGTAAATGATTGATTTCAAGTGCAGTTTCTTGGTTGTCAGGAGCGGAAAACCCTCTTCAAGGTTGAATCGCATTTGGTTGCCAAACACGCTAATAGTACCTGTTCCGGTACGGTCTTCCTTTTTGCTTCCCTCTTTGAGAATCCTGTCTAATAGTTGCAAGTACTGTTTCATAGTTATCTTTGTTGTTACGTTTCCTCGTTGCTTGTCGTATTGCGCTGATCTCTGTTCTTCGCTGAATGCAAATATAGCGATTTTACTTGATAAAGCAAATTGTTAGGTATAACAAAAGGATGCCCCGAAGGACATCCTTTTATCTATTTGTATTGTTTGTTCTGATAGAGCATCATGCTAAGGAACGCTTATTCCTGAGCCTTAGATGCAGAGTAAACAATCTTAAGTGCGTAAGCTTTACGTAAAACCTGCTTAACGTCTGTGATGATACCCATTGGAGTTTCCTTGTCACACTTCAAAGAGATAGTGTAGAAAGGTTTGTCAACTTCGGGTAATTCTGCACGGTCTGCATAAACGAAGTCATAAACTTCGTGAGTTTCTGCATACTTGTCGTTAAGCTGAATACGTGTACCACTACCATACTGGCTGATCAAAGCGTCAGTCGGTTTACCGATGTGGATATAAGAGGTACAAGATTTACGTGCAAGCTTTTCAAGTTGAGTACCGCTTGGTATTGTATATTTCACCTTCAGTGTTTCTTCGCGCATTGATGTTACCATCATGAAGAAGAACAAGATTGTGAAAATCAAGTCGGGAAGAGATGACGTATTAAGTTCCGGCATCTCGCGGCTTCCATTTTTGTTAAATCTGCTCATTGTACCTTTCCGTATTGTTTTGGTTCTGCCTCAGAGATCTTCTGTGGATAGTATTCGCGAATTGCTTCCTGCTGCTCTTTGCTACAGAATGCATACTTCTTGATTCCGAATTCCTCGTATGCTAATTCGTCACGCAATTCGTTGTATGCTGCAACGAGTGCGTCCTGAACCTCGAAGTAAATCCAATAACTTGTTCCACGGTCTGCCTGGACTGAGATAACGTGGTTTGTTGTAACCATTCTCTGTCCCAAAAGTTTGATAGTCTTAGGCTTTCTTTCTGGCAGATTTGCACGATCTTCTTTGTTGGCAATAAATTCTTTTGCTCTCTCCTTAATTTCGTCAATGTTTGAATAATCATCACCAATCATCAAAAGGTTGTCCTTGTTGATGCGGATATTGAGGATGTTACGCTCCTTGACTTTAATTTCGTTGTCTAACTGATCTTCTTCTGGTGGCTTTGGAAGTGTACGTCCCAAACCAGTGTCAGTGTTCATTGATGTAGCAGTAAGGAAGAATATGAGCAATATGAACGCGATATCGGCTGTGGAACTCGCGTTTAGTCCGGGTACTTTTCTATTCTTTTTTCCCATAATTACTCATTTTATAAGGTTTACTTCTTTAATGCTCCTGCAACCAAACTAATAATTGTTACAACGAATGTAATAATAGACAGGATTATGATGGAAATCATTGAAACACCTGTAATTATATTGGCTGTTACATTCTCTTCTGCTGTTGGAAGCCATTCTTTACCGTTGATGAAAAGTTTGTCAACATCGTTCATGCCGCAAACAAATCCTACAACCAAAGAAAGAATAAGGATTCCTACTGCAATCTTGCCTGTGTGCTTTGCAAGTCCAGTGTCGTTTCCAATTGTTGAACCCTGAGCAATCTGCATTATAACGCTATATACTGTAGAAACCAAAGTAATTACAAACATAGCAACAATGAACCATAAGAGCAAGTCTGTATTTGCTGGGTTATTCATCTTTGGATTCTCCTCCCATGGAGTGTCATATCCAAAGAGGAAGAATACTCCCAGTACTATGATACTGATAACGAACAATGCAATCAGTGTCCATCTGGATATATTTAATTCTTTCATTATTTTCTCCTTTTAGTTCTGTTTAGTAAATTCAGATATTACTTCTTAAGGTTGTACTTTGTAAGCATGTCGAGGAGAGTTATAGTTGAATCCTCCATCTGAGCAGTGATGCTTTCAATCTTGTTAAGGATGTAGTTGTAGAAAATCTGAAGAATGAGGGCTACTACGATACCGAAGATTGTAGTCAAGAGGGCTACCTTCATACCACCAGCAACGACTGTAGGAGAAATGTCACCTGCTGCCTGGATGTCGTCGAACGCCTGCACCATACCAATCACAGTTCCCAAGAATCCGAGTGATGGAGCGATAGCGATAAAGAGTGTAACCCATGAGCAGTTCTTTTCGAGAAGTGAAGCCTGAACTGCACCGTATGAAACTACTGAACGCTCAACAACATCAGCGCCTTCTTCGATACGCATAAGACCCTGATAGCAGATTGATGCAACTGGACCACGTGTGTTGCGGCAAACAGCCTTAGCGCCTTCTACGTCACGGTTCTTGAGGAGAGCTTCTTCCATCTTAACGAGCATCTTCTTTGAATTTACGTCAGCAAGTGTGAGGTAGATGATACGCTCGATACAGAATGCAAGACCGAATACGAGTGCGATAGCTACGAGTGCCATGAAGCCTGCGTCACCTTCAATGAACTTAGTCTTGATGTTCTTGTACATGCCAACCTCTTCAACAGTTGGAGCAGCTTCTTCTACTTCTTCTACAATTTCTTCTTCAACTACAGCTGAATCTGTTACAGTTGAGTCTACAACAGCAGAATCTACCTGCTCAGTTGCTGCAGCATCGTCCTGAGCCATAACTGATTGAGTCATACCAAATGTAAAGACTCCCATCATCGCAATAATTGCAAAAATCTTTTTCATTGTGCGTAATTTTTTTGTTTGATTAATACTTTATAATAATAGTTTTGTTTCTCTTTCTGTGCGGAGAGAGGGGGATTCGAACCCCCGATACGCTTTTGACGTATACACGCTTTCCAGGCGTGCCTCTTCAGCCACTCGAGCATCTCTCCTTTTGGGGGTAAACCTTCCGTTTATTCTTAAATCGGTTGCAAATTACAAAAAAAATGCGACTTGCGGCCCAATTCAGCAACAAAATTAGTCATTTTTTTGTTACTATCTAAATAGAATCCTGTCAAAGTTTGTTTTTTGTGTTTTTTTTAAGGTTTCAAGTCTTTAAAGAGCGCGTTTTTTCTTTAGCTGATGTGTGCTTTAGTATGCTCGTTATTATTGTGCCTTGCTAAAAATCTTTAGGGCGTTGTTTGTGGTTTGCTCCATCACGAGCATTGGATCGCAGTTGTAAATTTCGGCAATTTTTGCTCCTATGTCCTTTATGAATGCACTTTCGTTACGTTTGCCTCTGTTTGGAGCTGGTGCCATGTACGGCGAGTCAGTTTCTAGTACTATTCGTTCTAACGGGATGACGGATTTGATGACTTGCGGTAGGACTGACTTTTTGAATGTTACAATGCCGCCGATGCCAAACATGAAGTTCTCAAATTTCAAGAGTTCCTGTGCTTCTTCTTCATTGCCTGCGAAGCAGTGGAAGACTCCTCGTAAGCGTCCACCGTACTTTTCGTTGGAGGATGTGATGATGTCAACCATGTCGGAATGAGCGGCTCGGGTGTGTATCATCAGTGGCAGGTCGTAGTCGATGCTCCATTTTATCTGCTTTTTGAATGCTTCTTTTTGCAGTTCCTTGTGTGTGTCATCCCAGTAGTAATCCAATCCGATTTCTCCAATGGCTATATAGGGGTTGGGGCGTTTTAGCCTTTCTTCCAGAGTGTTGAGTGTATCACTACTTTCCGTGTTGACGTCTTCGGGGTGAAGACCTATCATGGGGTATAGCGTGCCCGGATTTAAGCTGCATAACAGTTCGATACGACCTATGGTGTCCGCATTGATATTCGGCAGGAATATTTTTTTAACGTTTGCCGCTTTTGCCCTCTTTACGACATCTTCAAAATCGTCAAGAAATTCCTCGCCGTCAATATGGGAGTGGGTGTCTATGAGATAGTTGCAATCCATGGTTTAGTGCTTGCGTCCCATTAAGTTTGTCGCAAATTCTTTCAATGTACTCTTTTTGTTTTCATCGACTTGGACTTTTTCTAAGCTTGCGAGTGACTGTGCGAATAATGAGTCAATCTTTGCTTTGCAGATACTTTTGATGTCGATGTCGTCATATATGCTGGTTATTGCGGCTATTTTTTCGTCAGCGTTGAATTCTGTTTTTCCTATCCACTCTTTAAGCGATTCTTTCTGCTTTTTGTCGCTTTTGTTTAAGGCGTTGATAAGCATGAAAGTCTTCTTGTTGCAAACTATGTCGCCTCCTATTTTTTTTCCGAATATTGCGGGGTCTCCATATACGTCGAGCAGGTCGTCCTGAAGCTGGAATGCGAGTCCCATTTTTTCGCCGAAGTCGTAAAGATTCTGTGCGTCTTCAGCGCTGGCTCCTGCAAGTTGTGCTCCGATTTTAAGAGCGCATGCGAGTAATAGGGATGTTTTGAGCCGTATCATTTCCATGTACTCCTCTTCGGAAACATCAGTACGAGTTTCGAAGTCCATGTCATACTGTTGCCCTTCACAAACCCCAAGTGTGGCGTCGTTGAAAGTGTCGAGCGCTTCGAGAAAATGCTCATTCTTGTTTTGCGCCATTAGTTTGTAGGCAAGTATCAGCATTGCGTCTCCTGAGAGTATTGCGGTATTGGCATTCCACTTTTTGTGTACGGTTGCCTGGCCTCTTCGCATGTCGGCTTTATCCATAAGATCGTCGTGCAGGAGCGTGAAGTTGTGATATGTTTCGAGTCCTACCGCATTAGGTAGGATAGAGTCAATGTCGTCCTTGTATAAGTTGTAGCCCATTAGCATGAGTACGGGGCGGATTCTTTTTCCACCTAATGCCATTGTGTAGGTGATAGGGGCGTAGAGTCCTTCAGGATGCTCTGTGTGTTGCATTTCTGCGATGTATTCGTTGACTTTTTTAAGCAATGAATCTTCTGAGTACATGGTTTTGGCGGTTTATGGCTGTTTATGAAAAAAGTCGCACAACGTTTCCATTATGCGACTTTTGTGCTAATATTTGTTTTTACTGGAGGCGGAATAGCACTGGTACGGTGTATCTTACGCGTACTGCCTTACCGCGCTGTTTTCCTGGGGTCCACTTAGGCATTGACTTGATAACTCGCATGGCTTCGTTGTCGAGTGATGTGTCTACAGAACGCATAACCTTTGGCTCAACGATAGAACCGTCCTTGTTAACAACAAACTCTACGATGACGCGTCCCTGAATATTGTTTTCCTGTGCCATTGAAGGATATTTGATGTTTTTGCTCAAATATTCCATGAGTTTCTCCATTCCTCCTGGGAATTCAGGCATTTGTTCTACAACTTGGAAAACTTCGCCTTCATCACCTTCTTCGGCAGCCATTACAGGGCCGACTGGACCTGAAACTACTGGGCCTGTAGGACCAGTGATAGCTTCCTGAGTATCTTCTGTTGACTGGATTTCTTCCTCTTCGATTTCTTCGTCGTTTTCAACGATGTCGATGATTTCTGCTACTTGCGGAACCTCTACTGGTGGTGGTGGCGCTGCAGTCTGGAAGATTGGTTGTGTGATAGGAATGATTTCTTCCTCGTAAGGCACGCTTGCTGCATAGATTACAGGCTCTGTCTCCTTGTATTCACGAGTGGTCCACTCGAATGCAACGAAAATCGTAGCCAATGTGATGATGTAACCAATCAACAACGATGTGGACTTCTGTCCTTCGAGATCGGCTTTTTTAGCTTTTTTGATTTCCATACGTTATATTGTTTTTTATTGTTTCCCACATTCACAAGTTGCCTTAATGGACCATTAAAGCATCTTCTTTCCGCAAAAGTAATACTTTTTTTGTTTTCCGCATTATCCATTTGCGTTTTTTTTCCACAGATTGTGTTTTTTGAGCCAATTTGTCTGTGTTTTTGGTTATGACTCAAATTTGTTACGACTCAACAATGCCTTTCACTGGATTAAGGAGTATGTCGCTTATTGTGCGGCTTTTTTTGTCGTTCTCAGAGTCATGTTCTTCGTTTTGCACCTCAGGAGTGAATTCTGTCTGCTCTTCTTCCATGTAGTTGTTAATTAAAGACTTGAGCAGATCGCCGATGTCTGTAAGCAACCCTTTGAATCCTGGCGTTTTTCTGAAATTTCGGTATTTGGCTTTTCTCCTGGCGTTCTTTGCTTTAGCCTTTTTGTATTGTTTCTTCGACCATTTGGCGCAAGCCTTACAACCTTTGATTATTTCATCTTTGATTGTGACTATGGTAGGTTTGAGATTTACGATTGCTTTTATAGCTCTCCCTAATGCCTGTCGTATGAACCGCGCTGTTGCTTTTGATGCAATTACGCTCCATCTGATGATGCCCCTTAATAGCGCCTTGGCCTTTATTCGTATGACCCTAACCTTTACCTGTGTGTCATTGTCATTCCACCATTTGATGATGCTTTTTACACCCTTGCATACGTTGCTGATTATCCATCTTAAACCTTTGATAATCAGTTTTACAAGACGGAATGTTAGTCGCCATACGAGTTTGAGCGTCAACTTGAGTAGTTCGACCAGCAGTTCCTTCCATGATTTCTCGTTATATGCGTTGTCTAATCTGTCCGTTTCCATTATTTCGTTAGGGTTGTCCATGCAAATATAGATAAAAGACGCTATAGTAAAGGGGTGGTGACTCTAAAAAATCTTAACTTTGTCGTGTTTTCATGAAAACTTACTCGTAATAATTAGATTTATGAAGAGAATTGGATTGCTTTCAGATACTCATGGATATTGGGACTACCGGTATGAAAAGTATTTCGCGGAGTGTGATGAGATTTGGCATGTGGGCGATTTCGGCACATTAGAAATAGTTAATCGTCTTGCGGCCTTGAAACCGTTGCGAGGTGTATATGGCAATTGCGACGGTGGTGAATTGCGCTATAAGTTTACGGAGAGATTGCGTTTCATGTGTGAAGGGGTAGATGTGCTGATGAAGCACATCGGAGGGTATCCTGGCAATTATGACCCGACAATTCGGGGAACAATGTTTGCGCGGCCGCCTAAATTGTTCATAAGCGGCCATTCGCACATTCTTAAAGTGTTGTACGATAAAACGTTAGATTGCATACATATCAATCCTGGCGCTGCAGGACAGCAAGGATTTCATCTGGTGCGGACGCTCGTTCGATTTACGGTTGACGGAACTCTGATTAAGGATGTGGAGGTGATAGAGTTGAGCGACGAGGTGTAAACAAAAAATGCGGGAAGCGATTGCTTTCCGCATTTTTTTTGTTTATGTAATAAGGTTATCGTTTGAGAACCTTGATGGTGCAGATATTGCCGTTGTGGTCTGTTGCCTTGACAACGTATGTGCCGTTAGGTAAGTGGTGCAGGCCTATATGCTCTGTCGAACCAGTGAGCGATATGTTCTGCTCCATTACAGTTTGTCCTGCAAGTGCATATACGCAAACGTTGGCACTTCCGCTTTCTTCACTGTGCAAGTTAACGGTGTTGTCGGCAAATGTAATTCCAAGAGTTCCGTTGCGAGTAATCTGGATGTCTTCGATAGCGTTAGGGATAAATGGTTCATCCCAGAACGTAGAGTAAGAGTTAATTACGTTTGTAGCGGCGATTGTCGTCTTGCTCATGATGTAAGCATCTGTACCGCCGTCAGGGTAGAGACCTACAGAGAAATCGCCGTTGTGAGCAGCGTAGACGAGGGTGTCGCACCAAGTCTGATCGGCTGATGTGAGGACAACTTCGCCGCCTTCAGCGCCGAGTTTGAATGATGTGTGTAATTGACTTAATGGTTCGAGTTTGTCAGCCCACAGAATAATGTAGCCGTGTGGCTTGATAACAGTGTTGACTATACCGTCTGTTGGAATCTGATATTTGAACGGTTTGTTGATATTGTCGCTTATGTACATGCCTGCGATGTCAAAATCTTCACTGGTCGTGTTGTAGAGCTCAATCCAGTCGTTCTTTTCGAAATATTCATTTACGTAGATGCTGTTTGAAGCACATATTTCGTTGATCTTGACAGGCATAGTGTATGTTTCTGCAAGTTCCTCATCAGTAAGCGGTTCGTAGCAGGCAGTTAATGATAAATTACCAGTGGTAGGCATCAGGAACTCTTCGTCAAGTGAAATGTATGAGTTGTCGCCATTATATGTCAGTAAGGAAAGTGATGCGTCAAAATAGATGTCGCTTGACCCTCCGTTGTTATTATGCACTTCTACTGCTATAGTGTTTTTCCCTTTCTTGAAGAGAGAGATAGGGAGTGTGAGCTTTCCGCTGTCAGGGTTATTGCTTGCGTAAGTTGATGAGAATGTATTGTATGTGACATTGCCGGAGTTCATAAGATAGCGGTTGGCTTCAACGCCGTTGATGTAGATGACCATGCCATCGTCTACGGTATAATCAAGGCTTGCCACGTCGTTTTCTGTCGGAGTGTTATTTATTGTAAACTCCTTGCGGAAGTAGTAAGTAGGACGTTTGTTGCTCGCATCGCTGCCGAAATCGAGGAACGTGTTGTAACCACGGCCGTTGTTGCTGTCGCTTGTGAAGTAGCCCAGAGGTGCGTTGCCTTCTCCCCACGACGTTGCGTCATAATCCGTTGCGGTCCAGTTTTCGCCGTCAAGTGATCCCTGGTCGTAGAAGTCCCATTTTTCACCTTTTTCAAACAAAGTCATTTCCACGCTTTCGCTATTGTTGCTCTTCCATCCAATGAATTTATAGTTTGCCGGTGCGCTGGCTTTGAGTGTTATCGGACTGAAGAGTGAACCGGAGAACTTGTTTGTCGGCACGAGCATGTCATTGACACTTATGCGGGCTTCGTCGATGTTTGCCGAAAGTTCCAC
>Ga0233376_1000260_pt1 | contig 11236 bp, 1 predicted proteins | sample ElkDunMinimDraft_11_FD_180691 | JGI IMG/M metagenome (GOLD analysis project Ga0233376, IMG submission 180691) | Fecal eukaryotic communites from dung pellets of Tule Elk in California, USA - Elk Dung E2 | ecosystem: Host-associated > Mammals > Digestive system > Large intestine > Fecal | place... | reverse complement strand
TTGGGAGGTCAGGGGGTTTGTAGCTGTAAGAGCCTAGCGATGACCTACTTTCACACGGGAACCCGCACTATCATCGGCGCAAAGTCGTTTCACTGTCCTGTTCGGGATGGGAAGGAGTGGTACCAACTTGCTATGGTCACTAGGCATAAACTGTGGATTGATAGCGCTAGCTATCAATCAAATTCATAGAATCAAAATCAGATTTTTATTCGATTGCGCACAACTGGCATAACTAGTCTGAACTGCTTTGGCAGTATCAAAGTTATAGGGTCAAGCCTCACGGGCAATTAGTACTGGTTAGCTTAACGCATTACTGCGCTTCCACACCCAGCCTATCAACGTCGTGGTCTACAACGACCCTTCAGGGGGCTCAAGGCCCCGGCAGATCTAATCTTGAAACGAGTTTCCCGCTTAGATGCTTTCAGCGGTTATCTCTTCCACACGTAGCTACCCTGCGATGCCACTGGCGTGACAACAGGTACACCAGAGGTGTGTCCACTCCGGTCCTCTCGTACTAGGAGCAGGCTTCCTCAAATCTGCAGCGCCCACGGAAGATAGGGACAAAACTGTCTCACGACGTTTTAAACCCAGCTCACGTACCTCTTTAAATGGCGAACAGCCATACCCTTGGGACCGACTACAGCCCCAGGATGAGATGAGCCGACATCGAGGTGCCAAACACCGCCGTCGATATGAACTCTTGGGCGGTATCAGCCTGTTATCCCCAGAGTACCTTTTATCCGTTGAGCGATGGCCCTTCCATACAGAACCACCGGATCACTATGTCCTGCTTTCGCATCTGCTCGACTTGTCAGTCTCGCAGTTAAGCACGCTTATGCCATTGCACTATCGTCACGATGTCCGACCGTAACTAGCGTACCTTCGAACTCCTCCGTTACGCTTTGGGAGGAGACCGCCCCAGTCAAACTGCCTACCATGCACTGTCCCCGATCCAGATAATGGACCTAGGTTAGAACCTCAAACGCACCAGGGTGGTATTTCAACGTTGGCTCCATGTGATCTAGCGACCACACTTCAAAGCCTCCCACCTATCCTACACAGATCCGTTCAAAGTCCAATACAAAGCTACAGTAAAGGTTCATGGGGTCTTTCCGTCTTTCCGCGGGGAGATTGCATCATCACAAACATTTCAACTTCGCTGAGTCTCTGGAGGAGACAGTGTGGCCATCATTACGCCATTCGTGCAGGTCGGAACTTACCCGACAAGGAATTTCGCTACCTTAGGACCGTTATAGTTACGGCCGCCGTTTACTGGGACTTCAATCAAGAGCTTGCACCCCATCATTTAATCTTCCAGCACCGGGCAGGCGTCACACCCTATACGTCCACTTTCGTGTTTGCAGAGTGCTGTGTTTTTATTAAACAGTTGCAGCCACCGATTTTTTGCAACCCTTTTCAGCTCCGTTTGTTCAACTTCACTTACCGAGGGCATACCTTCTCCCGAAGTTACGGTATCAATTTGCCGAGTTCCTTCTCCAGAGTTCTCTCAAGCGCCTTAGAATACTCATCTCGCGCACCAGTGTCGGTTTGCGGTACGGTCAATCAATAGCTGAAGCTTAGTGGCTTTTCCTGGAAGCAGGGTATCACTCACTTCGTGTGCAAGCACACTCGTTATCACCCCTCATCTAAGCCCGGCGGATTTGCCTACCGGGCACGACTACAGGCTTGAACCAACATATCCAACAGTTGGCTGAGCTAACCTTCTCCGTCCCCACATCGCACTATTGATCGGTACAGGAATATTGACCTGTTTCCCATCAGCTACGCATCTCTGCCTCGCCTTAGGGGCCGACTCACCCTACGCCGATGAACGTTGCGTAGGAAACCTTGCGCTTACGGCGAGGGGGCTTTTCACCCCCTTTAACGCTACTCATGTCAGCATTCGCACTTCTGATACCTCCAGCATCCGTCTCCAGACACCTTCACAGGCTTACAGAACGCTCTCCTACCACGTGCAATAAATTGCACATCCGCAGCTTCGGTAACTGGCTTAGCCCCGTTACATCTTCCGCGCAGGACGACTCGATCAGTGAGCTATTACGCTTTCTTTAAATGATGGCTGCTTCTAAGCCAACATCCTGACTGTTTTAGCCTTCCCACTTCGTTTCCCACTTAGCCCGTTTTAGGGACCTTAGCTGGCGGTCTGGGTTGTTTCCCTCTTGAGTCCGGACGTTAGCACCCGGTGCTCTGTCTCCCAAGCTGTACTCTGCGGTATTCGGAGTTTGCCTTGGTTTGGTAAGTCGCCATGACCCCCTAGCCAAAACAGTGCTCTACCCCCGCAGGTAATACTTGAGGCACTACCTAAATAGTTTTCGGAGAGAACCAGCTATTTCCAAGTTTGTTTAGCCTTTCACCCCTAACCACAGCTCATCCGCTGATTTTGCAACATCAGTCGGTTCGGACCTCCAGTACCTGTTACGGCACCTTCATCCTGGCCATGGTTAGATCACTTGGTTTCGGGTCTACACCCAGCGACTAATTCGCCCTATTCGGACTCGATTTCTCTACGGCTTCCCTATTCGGTTAACCTTGCCACTGAATGTAAGTCGCTGACCCATTATACAAAAGGTACGCAGTCACCCCTTTCGAGGCTCCTACTTTTTGTAAGCATACGGTTTCAGGATCTATTTCACTCCCCTCCCGGGGTTCTTTTCGCCTTTCCCTCACGGTACTGGTTCACTATCGGTCGATTACGAGTATTTAGCCTTGGAGGATGGTCCCCCCATATTCAGACAGGATTTCTCGTGTCCCGCCCTACTTTTCTCTAGCTTAGTACCACTACTGAGTTTTCACATACGGGACTATCACCCACTATGGTTGGACTTTCCATTCCATTTTGTTAACTCGGTAGATATCACTAGAAGGCTCCTCCGATTTCGCTCGCCACTACTTTCGGAATCTCGGTTGATGTCTTTTCCTCTGGGTACTTAGATGTTTCAGTTCTCCAGGTTCGCTTCGCACACCTATGTATTCAGTGTGCGATACCTATTGCTAGGTGGGTTTCCCCATTCAGAAATCTCCGGATCAAAGCTTATTTGCCAGCTCCCCGAAGCTTATCGCAGGCTATCACGTCTTTCATCGCCTGTAATCGCCAAGGCATCCACCATATGCTCTTAGTCACTTGACCCTATAACTTTGACGTCTCTTATCGAAACATCGCCATATTTTGGATTCAAAGACTTGTGAGGTCTCACACCTCACGCGTTATGCCGTAATGTGAATATTTTTGCTGCCGCATCTTGCGATGCCGCATTGAGAATATTCGTCATTACATGAATTCAAAGTTGAATTCGTGTTGACGCAATCAAATAATTGCTGACGGCACGGTCACCTCAAGGGTGTTTCCGTCAGCAATACTGATTTCGACTCTATGAATTTTTAAAGAACAGCCAATTGATCGGATCGATCAATACAAAAGCAGTCTTTGCAAGACTGCTTTTGTATTAAGTGGAGCCAACGATTATAGCACCCTACGGCGCTATAATTTTAACAACAAAAGTTGTTTGGTGGAGGATGACGGGATCGAACCGACGACCCCCTGCTTGCAAAGCAGGTGCTCTCCCAGCTGAGCTAATCCCCCTGGGTTTTCGCATTGGAAGTTTGGTGGGTCTAGTTGGGCTCGAACCAACGACCCCTGCGTTATCAACACAGTGCTCTAACCAGCTGAGCTACAGACCCAATCCATCGAAGTCTTTCGACTTCAACAGGTCATCCAACAACCGATAAGTGTGGGCGTTCAAACTTGAACTGCTTCATTTTCCAGAAAGGAGGTGATCCAGCCGCACCTTCCGATACGGCTACCTTGTTACGACTTCACCCCAGTCACGAACCCCGCCGTGGTAAGCGCCCTCCTTGCGGTTAGGCTACCTACTTCTGGCGAGACCCGCTCCCATGGTGTGACGGGCGGTGTGTACAAGACCCGGGAACGTATTCACCGTGACATTCTGATCCACGATTACTAGCGATTCCGACTTCACGCAGTCGAGTTGCAGACTGCGATCCGGACTACGACTGGCTTTATGGGATTAGCTCCCCCTCGCGGGTTGGCAACCCTTTGTACCAGCCATTGTATGACGTGTGTAGCCCCACCTATAAGGGCCATGAGGACTTGACGTCATCCCCACCTTCCTCCGGTTTGTCACCGGCAGTCCCATTAGAGTGCTCAACTAAATGTAGCAACTAATGGCAAGGGTTGCGCTCGTTGCGGGACTTAACCCAACATCTCACGACACGAGCTGACGACAGCCATGCAGCACCTGTGTTACGGCTCTCTTTCGAGCACGAAGCTATCTCTAGCGACTTCCGTACATGTCAAAGGTGGGTAAGGTTTTTCGCGTTGCATCGAATTAAACCACATCATCCACCGCTTGTGCGGGTCCCCGTCAATTCCTTTGAGTTTCAACCTTGCGGCCGTACTCCCCAGGCGGTCAACTTCACGCGTTAGCTTCGTTACTGAGTCAGTTAAGACCCAACAACCAGTTGACATCGTTTAGGGCGTGGACTACCAGGGTATCTAATCCTGTTTGCTCCCCACGCTTTCGTGCATGAGCGTCAGTACAGGCCCAGGGGGTTGCCTTCGCCATCGGTGTTCCTCCGCATATCTACGCATTTCACTGCTACACGCGGAATTCCACCCCCCTCTGCCGTACTCTAGCTTTGCAGTCACAAAGGCAGTTCCCAGGTTGAGCCCGGGGATTTCACCTCTGTCTTACAAAACCGCCTGCGCACGCTTTACGCCCAGTAATTCCGATTAACGCTTGCACCCTACGTATTACCGCGGCTGCTGGCACGTAGTTAGCCGGTGCTTATTCTTACGGTACCGTCATGACTCCAGGGTATTAGCCCGAAGCTTTTCGTTCCGTACAAAAGCAGTTTACAACCCGAAGGCCTTCATCCTGCACGCGGCATTGCTGGATCAGGCTTTCGCCCATTGTCCAAAATTCCCCACTGCTGCCTCCCGTAGGAGTCTGGACCGTGTCTCAGTTCCAGTGTGGCTGATCGTCCTCTCAGACCAGCTACAGATCGTCGGCTTGGTAAGCTTTTATCCCACCAACTACCTAATCTGCCATCAGCCGCTCTAGTAGCACAAGGTCTTGCGATCCCCTGCTTTCATCCGTAGATCTCATGCGGTATTAGCTACTCTTTCGAGTAGTTATCCCCCACTACTAGGCACGTTCCGATGTATTACTCACCCGTTCGCCACTCGTCAGCCTCCGAAGAGCTGTTACCGTTCGACTTGCATGTGTAAGGCATGCCGCCAGCGTTCAATCTGAGCCAGGATCAAACTCTACAGTTCGATCTTGATAAATTTAAAGTCTTTCGACTTCACTCATAAAAACGGAATTGAAGTGAACTTCACTTCTATCTCCATGAGCGTTTGATTTAGTTCTAAAAGAACTTGGCAATTCGCCTTCAAACGCCCACGCTTATCGGCTGTATCTTGTTAAAGATGCACCCCAAAATCTCTTTTGGAATCTAGCTCGCTGCGATCAGCGAAGCCTTGTATTGTAGCACTAATTTCGTAGCACTTAAACGCTTTAACGTTTTCTTTTCACTTCAGATTGCTCTAAAGAGAAGAGAAAACGCCCAGTCGCTCGACTGGGCGTTTCTTGCTGTAATAGCCTAGCGATGACCTACTTTCACACGGGAACCCGCACTATCATCGGCGCTAAGTCGTTTCACGGTCCTGTTCGGGATGGGAAGGAGTGGTACCAACTTGCTATGGTCACTAGGCATAACTTGTGTGCAAAGCAGCGTATTCGCCACTTCGCAAATTCATAGAGTAAAAATCAGATTTTGGTTTTATTTGATTGCGCAACTTGGCATAACTAGTCTGTTTGAACCGCATATAGCAGTATCAAAGTTATAGGGTCAAGCCGCTCGGGCAATTAGTACTGGTTAGCTTAACGCATTACTGCGCTTCCACACCCAGCCTATCAACGTCGTGGTCTACAACGACCCTTCAGGGGGCTCAAGGCCCCGGCAGATCTCATCTTGAAACGAGTTTCCCGCTTAGATGCTTTCAGCGGTTATCTCTTCCACACTTAGCTACCCTGCGATGCCACTGGCGTGACAACAGGTACACCAGAGGTGTGTCCACTCCGGTCCTCTCGTACTAGGAGCAGGCTTCCTCAAATCTGCAGCGCCCACGGAAGATAGGGACAAAACTGTCTCACGACGTTTTAAACCCAGCTCACGTACCTCTTTAAATGGCGAACAGCCATACCCTTGGGACCGACTACAGCCCCAGGATGAGATGAGCCGACATCGAGGTGCCAAACACCGCCGTCGATATGAACTCTTGGGCGGTATCAGCCTGTTATCCCCAGAGTACCTTTTATCCGTTGAGCGATGGCCCTTCCATACAGAACCACCGGATCACTATGTCCTGCTTTCGCATCTGCTCGACTTGTCAGTCTCGCAGTTAAGCACGCTTATGCCATTGCACTATCGTCACGATGTCCGACCGTAACTAGCGTACCTTCGAACTCCTCCGTTACGCTTTGGGAGGAGACCGCCCCAGTCAAACTGCCTACCATGCACTGTCCCCGATCCAGATAATGGACCTAGGTTAGAACCTCAAACGCACCAGGGTGGTATTTCAACGTTGGCTCCATGTGATCTAGCGACCACACTTCAAAGCCTCCCACCTATCCTACACAGATCCGTTCAAAGTCCAATACAAAGCTACAGTAAAGGTTCATGGGGTCTTTCCGTCTTTCCGCGGGGAGATTGCATCATCACAAACATTTCAACTTCGCTGAGTCTCTGGAGGAGACAGTGTGGCCATCATTACGCCATTCGTGCAGGTCGGAACTTACCCGACAAGGAATTTCGCTACCTTAGGACCGTTATAGTTACGGCCGCCGTTTACTGGGACTTCAATCAAGAGCTTGCACCCCATCATTTAATCTTCCAGCACCGGGCAGGCGTCACACCCTATACGTCCACTTTCGTGTTTGCAGAGTGCTGTGTTTTTATTAAACAGTTGCAGCCACCGATTTTTTGCAACCCTTTTCAGCTCCGTTTGTTCAACTTCACTTACCGAGGGCATACCTTCTCCCGAAGTTACGGTATCAATTTGCCGAGTTCCTTCTCCAGAGTTCTCTCAAGCGCCTTAGAATACTCATCTCGCGCACCAGTGTCGGTTTGCGGTACGGTCAATCAATAGCTGAAGCTTAGTGGCTTTTCCTGGAAGCAGGGTATCACTCACTTCGTGTGCAAGCACACTCGTTATCACCCCTCATCTAAGCCCGGCGGATTTGCCTACCGGGCACGACTACAGGCTTGAACCAACATATCCAACAGTTGGCTGAGCTAACCTTCTCCGTCCCCACATCGCACTATTGATCGGTACAGGAATATTGACCTGTTTCCCATCAGCTACGCATCTCTGCCTCGCCTTAGGGGCCGACTCACCCTACGCCGATGAACGTTGCGTAGGAAACCTTGCGCTTACGGCGAGGGGGCTTTTCACCCCCTTTAACGCTACTCATGTCAGCATTCGCACTTCTGATACCTCCAGCATCCGTCTCCAGACACCTTCACAGGCTTACAGAACGCTCTCCTACCACGTGCAATAAATTGCACATCCGCAGCTTCGGTAACTGGCTTAGCCCCGTTACATCTTCCGCGCAGGACGACTCGATCAGTGAGCTATTACGCTTTCTTTAAATGATGGCTGCTTCTAAGCCAACATCCTGACTGTTTTAGCCTTCCCACTTCGTTTCCCACTTAGCCCGTTTTAGGGACCTTAGCTGGCGGTCTGGGTTGTTTCCCTCTTGAGTCCGGACGTTAGCACCCGGTGCTCTGTCTCCCAAGCTGTACTCTGCGGTATTCGGAGTTTGCCTTGGTTTGGTAAGTCGCCATGACCCCCTAGCCAAAACAGTGCTCTACCCCCGCAGGTAATACTTGAGGCACTACCTAAATAGTTTTCGGAGAGAACCAGCTATTTCCAAGTTTGTTTAGCCTTTCACCCCTAACCACAGCTCATCCGCTGATTTTGCAACATCAGTCGGTTCGGACCTCCAGTACCTGTTACGGCACCTTCATCCTGGCCATGGTTAGATCACTTGGTTTCGGGTCTACACCCAGCGACTAATTCGCCCTATTCGGACTCGATTTCTCTACGGCTTCCCTATTCGGTTAACCTTGCCACTGAATGTAAGTCGCTGACCCATTATACAAAAGGTACGCAGTCACCCCTTTCGAGGCTCCTACTTTTTGTAAGCATACGGTTTCAGGATCTATTTCACTCCCCTCCCGGGGTTCTTTTCGCCTTTCCCTCACGGTACTGGTTCACTATCGGTCGATTACGAGTATTTAGCCTTGGAGGATGGTCCCCCCATATTCAGACAGGATTTCTCGTGTCCCGCCCTACTTTTCTCTAGCTTAGTACCACTACTGAGTTTTCACATACGGGACTATCACCCACTATGGTTGGACTTTCCATTCCATTTTGTTAACTCGGTAGATATCACTAGAAGGCTCCTCCGATTTCGCTCGCCACTACTTTCGGAATCTCGGTTGATGTCTTTTCCTCTGGGTACTTAGATGTTTCAGTTCTCCAGGTTCGCTTCGCACACCTATGTATTCAGTGTGCGATACCTATTGCTAGGTGGGTTTCCCCATTCAGAAATCTCCGGATCAAAGCTTATTTGCCAGCTCCCCGAAGCTTATCGCAGGCTATCACGTCTTTCATCGCCTGTAATCGCCAAGGCATCCACCATATGCTCTTAGTCACTTGACCCTATAACTTTGACGTCTCTTATCGAAACATCGCCATATTTTGGATTCAAAGACTTGTGAGGTCTCACACCTCACGCGTTATGCCGTAATGTGAATATTTTTGCTGCCGCATCTTGCGATGCCGCATTGAGAATATTCGTCATTACATGAATTCAAAGTTGAATTCGTGTTGACGCAATCAAATAATTGCTGACGGCACGGTCACCTCAAGGGTGTTTCCGTCAGCAATACTGATTTCGACTCTATGAATTTTTAAAGAACAGCCAATTGATCGGATCGATCAATACAAAAGCAGTCTTTGCAAGACTGCTTTTGTATTAAGTGGAGCCAACGATTATAGCACCCTACGGCGCTATAATTTTAACAACAAAAGTTGTTTGGTGGAGGATGACGGGATCGAACCGACGACCCCCTGCTTGCAAAGCAGGTGCTCTCCCAGCTGAGCTAATCCCCCTGGGTTTTCGCATTGGAAGTTTGGTGGGTCTAGTTGGGCTCGAACCAACGACCCCTGCGTTATCAACACAGTGCTCTAACCAGCTGAGCTACAGACCCAATCCATCGAAGTCTTTCGACTTCAACAGGTCATCCAACAACCGATAAGTGTGGGCGTTCAAACTTGAACTGCTTCATTTTCCAGAAAGGAGGTGATCCAGCCGCACCTTCCGATACGGCTACCTTGTTACGACTTCACCCCAGTCACGAACCCCGCCGTGGTAAGCGCCCTCCTTGCGGTTAGGCTACCTACTTCTGGCGAGACCCGCTCCCATGGTGTGACGGGCGGTGTGTACAAGACCCGGGAACGTATTCACCGTGACATTCTGATCCACGATTACTAGCGATTCCGACTTCACGCAGTCGAGTTGCAGACTGCGATCCGGACTACGACTGGCTTTATGGGATTAGCTCCCCCTCGCGGGTTGGCAACCCTTTGTACCAGCCATTGTATGACGTGTGTAGCCCCACCTATAAGGGCCATGAGGACTTGACGTCATCCCCACCTTCCTCCGGTTTGTCACCGGCAGTCCCATTAGAGTGCTCAACTAAATGTAGCAACTAATGGCAAGGGTTGCGCTCGTTGCGGGACTTAACCCAACATCTCACGACACGAGCTGACGACAGCCATGCAGCACCTGTGTTACGGCTCTCTTTCGAGCACGAAGCTATCTCTAGCGACTTCCGTACATGTCAAAGGTGGGTAAGGTTTTTCGCGTTGCATCGAATTAAACCACATCATCCACCGCTTGTGCGGGTCCCCGTCAATTCCTTTGAGTTTCAACCTTGCGGCCGTACTCCCCAGGCGGTCAACTTCACGCGTTAGCTTCGTTACTGAGTCAGTTAAGACCCAACAACCAGTTGACATCGTTTAGGGCGTGGACTACCAGGGTATCTAATCCTGTTTGCTCCCCACGCTTTCGTGCATGAGCGTCAGTACAGGCCCAGGGGGTTGCCTTCGCCATCGGTGTTCCTCCGCATATCTACGCATTTCACTGCTACACGCGGAATTCCACCCCCCTCTGCCGTACTCTAGCTTTGCAGTCACAAAGGCAGTTCCCAGGTTGAGCCCGGGGATTTCACCTCTGTCTTACAAAACCGCCTGCGCACGCTTTACGCCCAGTAATTCCGATTAACGCTTGCACCCTACGTATTACCGCGGCTGCTGGCACGTAGTTAGCCGGTGCTTATTCTTACGGTACCGTCATGACTCCAGGGTATTAGCCCGAAGCTTTTCGTTCCGTACAAAAGCAGTTTACAACCCGAAGGCCTTCATCCTGCACGCGGCATTGCTGGATCAGGCTTTCGCCCATTGTCCAAAATTCCCCACTGCTGCCTCCCGTAGGAGTCTGGACCGTGTCTCAGTTCCAGTGTGGCTGATCGTCCTCTCAGACCAGCTACAGATCGTCGGCTTGGTAAGCTTTTATCCCACCAACTACCTAATCTGCCATCAGCCGCTCTAGTAGCACAAGGTCTTGCGATCCCCTGCTTTCATCCGTAGATCTCATGCGGTATTAGCTACTCTTTCGAGTAGTTATCCCCCACTACTAGGCACGTTCCGATGTATTACTCACCCGTTCGCCACTCGTCAGCCTCCGAAGAGCTGTTACCGTTCGACTTGCATGTGTAAGGCATGCCGCCAGCGTTCAATCTGAGCCAGGATCAAACTCTACAGTTCGATCTTGATAAATTTAAAGTCTTTCGACTTCACTCATAAAAACGGAATTGAAGTGAACTTCACTTCTATCTCCATGAGCGTTTGATTTAGTTCTAAAAGAACTTGGCAATTCGCCTTCAAACGCCCACGCTTATCGGCTGTATCTTGTTAAAGATGCACCCCAAAATCTCTTTTGGAATCTAGCTCGCTGCGATCAGCGAAGCCTTGTATTGTAGCACTAATTTCGTAGCACTTAAACGCTTTAACGTTTTCTTTTCACTTCAGATTGCTCTAAAGAGAAGAGAAAACGCCCAGTCG
>Ga0233376_1000257_pt1 | contig 11398 bp, 8 predicted proteins | sample ElkDunMinimDraft_11_FD_180691 | JGI IMG/M metagenome (GOLD analysis project Ga0233376, IMG submission 180691) | Fecal eukaryotic communites from dung pellets of Tule Elk in California, USA - Elk Dung E2 | ecosystem: Host-associated > Mammals > Digestive system > Large intestine > Fecal | place... | reverse complement strand
CTTGTTGTTGCGACGGCATTGGCTGCTTCTGCCTCCATTGTGTCGATTTTCATTGTTCTCCACGGCATCACGTAATCGCCGGTGAAAGTGCCGAGTATTGCTATTGCTTTCTCTTCAGGGAACACGTTGCACACGTCAAGGATTTTGTAGTCGCCTTCGTAGTCCGACACGCCGAACCGGTATGCCACTCCGTCGTTGTATACTCTGGCCTCGAGGGTGATTCCCTCTTCAGTTTTCAGTAGTATGCTGTTGTAGCGTCCCGTGAGGTCGGTGATGTCCTTCTGGGTGTCGAGTTGCCTTATGCCCCTGTAGGATTTTACTATGTGGCATTTGCCAAATTCCGTCCTCTTCCCTTCTGATTTTACAGTGAGTCCTATTTCGTTGTCTGCCAGAACTTGTTTGTCGTTAAATACTTTCATCGTCATCTTCGACGGCACGCTGAACTTGCTGTTCTTCTTCCTCGTAGTCTTGGTGTGTAGCGTAACTTTCACTTTCTCGTCGGGCGACTGTATCAGATACTGTGCTTTGCCGATGCAGACGTTGAGCATCATGATGCTTAAGATGATAAATTGCTTCATAGGTGTGTATGTATTAGAATGTTAAACTATACAAATATAGGTAAATACTTTTGCAACTCGGTTGCATTAACGTTCTTTCACGTTTGAGTGCGTATTGTCCCTATTCCGGTGTTGGCAACGTGTGGTTTGTGCGTCTGTATTGATTGTCCATAACTAAGATGTGAAGCACGTTTCCTGGTATGAACTGCTCTTCTATGGTAGCTTCGCAGAGCGAGCCGTCTTCAAATACGGCGCGGATTCGTGCTCTGACTTCTTTGTCGAGTTTTGTGCGATAGGAAAACTTGCCGTCTTTTACAAGCACTACTGCTGTAGGTTTCTTGTTGATGTCGCCGTCTTCGTCCTCAAAGTTGATCAAGTACGCCACATCGCGCAGTCCCTTTGTTGTCGTACCTGAAAGTACAAAGTTGGTTGCGGTGTCGGCCTCAATTACAGTGTTGCTAACGGCCCTGTTCCATGCAGACCAGTAGAGAGGATGTGACTCCTGTCCGATAACGTCCTCCATTTTCTCAACGACAAATACTCCTGCCGCATCTTTATGCTCATTGATTAAGTCGGGCAAGTTGATGGTGGCGGTCTTGCATTCCATTATTCGTGAAGTGGCGACTCCTATAATTCCATGTTTATAGTACTCTCTGTCTATAATTTTTCCTATGCCCTTAAGGTCGGTGTAGATAATATGGGTAGATTGATTGTAGTGCTCCTTCCAAAGTTTCTTGAACTCTTTCTTGCTTACCGCCTTGCCTTCGAACACGAGGAGCAGGTCGCTCATGTCAATCTTCTTCGTGTCGCCTTCCTCTTCAATAGCAGTCGTTTCCGGCTCTACAACCTTGGTCTCGGTTTCTTCTGCTTTGTTTTGGATGATATTCTCTATTGGTGCCGTCGCCTTAACGGTCTCTGTTTTTTGTTCTACTGCGACAGTGTCAGCGATGACGGCCGATGTGGTTTCCTCTATGGCATTCTGCTTTGTCTCAGGACTGGCAAATGCACACAGCGCAATGAGCGTTAGCGGTAATATGTACAGCACTTTGCTGCGCATCCACGGATTTCCCTTTTCTTTCTTCATCATAATAATACGGTTTTTAAGTGTGCTGTGGTTAAAACTGTTTGCAAAGGCGTAGGAGCTGGTGTCAACTGTTTTCTTGAGTAGTAGCAGTTGGTATTCATTAGCCGACACTCCTTGGCGCAACACATAATCGTCGGCTTCGTATTCGTGCACATCCCTAAGGCTTGCGCCAAACATATAGACAAATGGATTGAACCACTGTATCGTCTGCACCACTATGAGAAGCAGTATGTCGAATGAGTGGCGGCAAGCGATGTGGCCTTTTTCGTGCAGAAGAATTTCACGACGGTGCGAGTCGTAGTCTTTCTGGCTGATTACAATCTTGTTCATCCAGCTGCATGGGGCTATGTCTTTGGTGTGGCAATAAATGGTTACGCCGTCCTTCTTTTCCTTCCACAAGCATCCCTGCTGTACGAGTCTTTCCATGCGGACTAGCTGCCACAACCTGACCAGTACGGCTAAGCCAAAACCGATGATGTAAATCGAGGCAAGTATCTCTGTCAGTCCCGCTATGTCTGCTTTCGCCTCTTGCGTCGCTTTTATTTCCGGAGCCGGTACTGTAGTCTCTGCCTCGACTGATTGGTCTGTAGCCTCTTTCTTCATCTGAAATGAAACTCCGTGATTCAGATTTTCCTTTGCGTCATCGGTAATGCGAGGTGAAATGGGTGTACTAATCAGTTCGCTTTCGAGGTTTCCCAAATAGAGCGAAGAGAAATTGCACAAAGGCAGTACCAATGAAAGTGCGAGAATAGAAAGCAGGACAAACCTGTTCGTCCTGAAGAAACTCTCCTTGCGTAGAAGCAGCGAATATGGGGCGTAGAGCAACAAAAGCACTACTACCGACTTGACGATATAGATTAGCAGTTCGTTCATACGCCTTCCTCCCTCTTCTGTTCTGATTCGCCGTTGATTATGCGCAGCAGTTCCGCAATGTCCTCTGCCGTAAGTTTCTCTTCCGTAACGAAGAAACTGAACATTGACTCCAGGCTGTCGTCAAACAGGTTCTTCTTCATTTCTTTCATGGTCTGTCGGGTGTATTCCGCACGCGTCACCTTAGCCACATACATGTGCGTTTTGCCCTCGCCCTTATTCTTGAAATAGTCTACATAGCCCTTCTCGCGCAGCACCTTCATATATGTGGCGATAGTAGTGTCGGCAGGTTTAGGTTCTTCAAATCGGTCCAGGATGTCCCATGCGCAAGCCGAGTGGTTGATATCCCAGAGGGCTGACATGATCTGAAATTCCATTCTTGTCAAGGTGTTTTCTTTTTTTCTCATACATTCAGATTTGAGGTTTCACGCTTTCTCAAGCTGCATTTAGCCTTTCGTGTAGTAGCAAAGTAAACTCATTGCTATTGATATTGCAAAAGTTGGAAATCAGAAAGTTTCGATATTGAGGTGTTTTTAACATTTATTCGTAGAAATAGAGGGGTGCGGCAAAAAAACTTCCGTTGCGCTCAGCAGTCGTTAGTGCTTCGCGGAAGATAGCGTGACTGCCCGCTGAGAACTTCAAACTTAGTCTAAGTACGTACAAACTTAGTCTAAGTACGTACAAACTCAGCCTAAGTACGTACAGACTCAGTCTAAGTTTGTAGATTTCGCATGGGGGTCTGCAGGTTGCTGGCGGTGACTACTTTCTTTTGGAATCGTTGCTGATTTAGAAATAAATAGTGTACCTTTGCGATGACTATAATATTAAGTATTTACGAACAATATATGACAAGAGCAATTATTACAGTTGTGGGCAAAGATACAGTGGGTATCATTGCCAAGGTCTGCACTTATCTGGCAGACAATCAGATAAACATCCTTGACATTTCGCAGACTATCGTGCAGGAGTACTTCAACATGATGATGATAGTCGACATGACTAAGTGCGTGAAGCCTTTCGACTCTATTTCGTCTGAACTCGGCGAACTTGGCGTCAACACGGGTGTGCAGGTGAAGTGTCAGTTGGAGGATATCTTCGACAAGATGCACAGGATTTAACAAGCAAAGCCCCTCCCTGCCCCTCCCCAGAAGGGAGGGAACTTATAATTACTTATCAACAGCTCATTAATAAATCTTTCAGGGAATGATTAACATATCTGAAGTGCTGGAAACGAACAAGATGATCGAGCAGGAGAATCTTGACGTCCGCACCATAACAATGGGCATCAGTCTGCTGGACTGTGCCGACAAGGACCTGAAGGTCACTTGTCAGAAGATTTACAATAAGATTACCACTCTGGCGCGCGACCTCGTCAAGACGGGCGAGGAGATAAGCCGTGAGTTTGCCATACCTATCGTCAACAAGCGCATTTCCATAACCCCCATCTCGCTTGTGGGCGGTGCGTGCTGCAATACTCCCGCCGATTATGTCGAGATAGCCCGCACGCTCGACCGTGCAGCAAAGGCCGTGGGAGTGAACTTCCTCGGAGGCTACAGTGCGGTGGTGTCGAAGGGTATGACAAGGAGCGACGAACTGCTCATCCGTTCCATACCTGAGGCTATGGCATGCACGGAGCGCATCTGCTCGTCGGTCAATGTGGGTTCGACAAAGACAGGCATCAATATGGATGCCGTGCGCCTGATGGGCGAGATTATTAAGGCTACTGCCGAGGAGACAAAGGAGGCCGACTCGCTGGGCTGCGCCAAACTCGTGGTGCTCTGCAATGCTCCCGACGACAATCCGTTCATGGCGGGTGCGTTCCACGGAGTGAGCGAGGCTGACGCCATCATCAACGTAGGCGTGAGCGGTCCGGGAGTTGTGAAGTATGCACTTGAGCAGATTCCAGACGCTAACTTCGAGGTGCTTTGCGAAACAATCAAGAAGACGGCGTTCAAGATAACCCGTGTGGGTCAGTTGGTTGCTCAGGAGGCATCGAAGCGCCTCGGCATCCCGTTCGGAATCATCGACCTCTCGCTTGCACCTACGCCTGCCATAGGCGACAGTGTGGCCGACATCCTGCAGTGCATCGGTGTGGAACGCGCTGGCGCTCCAGGCACTACGGCGGCTCTCGCCTTGCTGAACGACCAGGTGAAGAAGGGAGGAGTGATGGCGTCGAGCTATGTGGGCGGACTCTCTGGCGCGTTCATCCCTGTCAGTGAGGACCAGGGCATGATTGACGCAGTGATTGAGGGTGCGCTGACCATTGAGAAACTTGAGGCGATGACATGCGTCTGCTCCGTTGGTCTTGACATGATTGCCATCCCTGGCGACACCCCTGCAACGACCATTTCGGGCATCATTGCCGACGAGGCAGCCATCGGCATGATAAACCAGAAGACTACGGCCGTGCGCATCATCCCTGTCGTTGGCAAGACGGTGGGCGAGACGGTGGAGTTTGGCGGTCTGCTGGGTTATGCGCCTATCATGCCTGTCAACAAGTTCGGTTGCGATCGCCTGGTGAATCGTGCGGGACGCATACCGGCTCCGATACATAGTTTTAAGAATTAGGTGAGGCCCCCCTAACCCCCCGCAAGGGAGGGGTATTAAAGAAAACGATGAAAAGACAGTTTCCCGTTATATTGCTTTTGCTGTGTGCCGCGCTGAATGGCGTGGCGCAACGTTTGGCGGACGCTAAGGTGGAGGGACGAGTGAGGATGGCATTGCCTGTGAAAACTTCGGTGGCATTGCGTAAGGTCTACGAACCTCAAAGCGGCAAGTGTGCTGTCTACGACATGGACGGAGGCGGTTTCGTCATTGCCAGCACAGACGAACGTATGCCTGCCGTGCTTGGCTACTGCGACAAGGGCAGTTTTGCCCGTGCCAATGAGAATCCCGCCTTCCGCAGCATTCTGAAGGCCTATGCCGAGGCTGACCCTAAGCAAGGGAGACCGCTGATGCGCCGTGCCGGATTGCCAGATGCTGTGGCTCCGCTCATCAAGGACACTTGGCATCAGAACGAGCCCTATTGGCAACAGACTCCAGTGGTCGATGGCAAGCAGTGCGTGACAGGCTGTGTTGCTCACGCTATGGCGGAGGTGATGTTCTACCACCGTCATCCGCAACGTGGCACGGGTTCACACACATACACCGATAGCGCTGGTTGCGGGCAGACTCTGACGGCCAACTTCGCCGAGCATGTGTACGACTGGGGCAACATACTGAACAACTATGCGGAAGGCGAGTACACGCAGACGCAGGCTGATGCTGTGGCGTTGCTGCTGTCCGATTGTGGCATTTCGGTGAATATGCGCTACACTCCGACGGAAAGCGGTGCGCATACTGTATATCAGCCTATCGCTCTTACAAAATACTTCGGTTACGACTATGGTGCGCAGTTGTACTTTCGCGACTTCTTCACATGGAACGAGTGGAACGACATGCTCATGACCGAACTGGCCGAGGGGCGTCCGATACTTATTGCGGCCTACTCAGCCACTTTGGCCCATGCGTTCGTGTGTGACGGATATGACGAACAGGGCTATTACCACATCAACCTGGGTCTTGGAGGCGATGCGGACGGCTTCTACAATATGCAGTATCTGTCGCCCGACCAACCTCAATGGTACGACAAGAACAATCCTGAGCGCGGAATGAACCTGCTGCAGAGCGTTGTCATAGGAGTGAAACCGCTTGCTGACGGTGCTGCTCCTGAGCCAGAGGTACATTCCTTCGGCCTGTCGAGGATATATGCCTTGACCGACTCCGTAAGCCGTGACGACGAAGTGAGTATTGTGACTTGCGACCTGTCGAACCTCGGTTGGAACCTGCACAATGACCGTGTGGCTCTGGCGCTGAAGGATGATGAAGGCATAGCAGCAATCCTGGAAGATTACGCCCACGAGTTCATGCTCGAAGAGATTGACGATACGACTTACACCGACACCTTGCGCTTTACCATTCCGCAAGAGGTCGAAGAGGGTACATACAGGCTTGTCCCTGTGTTCATGGACAACGGTGAGTGGAAAGAGGCGAGAACGTCAGTCGGCACTCCGAACTATCTGAGGACTCTCGTCAGCCAGGACTCTGTGATTGTTTCCGAAGCGGTGGAGGCAAAAGTAAACCTTACCTTTGTTGACATGGACTTCCCCGACACACTCTCGGTGTGGAGCATACCGGAACACTCCTTTACCATACGCAATGACGGTGCTGAATTTTGCGGACGTGTATACCAGTGCCTTGAACCCGTTGACGGCAAGGGCGAAATGTTTCAGTTCAACCAGCAGGGCATGACGCTGATGCCTGGCGAGCAGACCACGCGCACCTTTTCGCGCACAGTGTTCGGTGCACCGCCTTTGGGGCTCTATCGCCTGAAGTTCTACCATGATGTTAACCTCTTCAACGACAGTCTTGTGGCTCTGAATGATGTGCCTGAACACTTTGTGCAGGTGGTGCGAGTCACCCCTTCATCTATAGGGGCAGTTGAGGATTCCGGAGCAGATATTCCGGCAGATGTCTGTGTGTACAGTTCGTCAGGTCTGCTTGTGGCTCGTATGCAGAATTTGACCGCCGATGAGGTGCAGTCTTCGCTCAAGAACATGTCGCTGCTCCCTGGTTTGTACATGGTGCGCCACGGTAGCAGAGTGCTAAAAGTCATAAAATAGGCGTAGGGGATGAGTCCCTATGCCTTTTTTTATTATCTTTGTCCAAAACAAGGCATTGCATGCAGCAGACTACACAGCGCTATATTAACGTGGGAGGACGGTTGATGGATCTCAGCTGTCCGCAAGTGATGGGCATATTAAACGTTACGCCCGACTCGTTCTATGGCGCAAGCCGCCGGACTACGGAGGAGAGCATAGCGGAGCGCGTGAGGCAGATAATTGACGAGGGCGCTTCAATAATCGACGTAGGCGCGTATTCGTCGCGCCCGGGAGCCGATGATGTGAGCGTGGCGGAGGAGATGGATCGTCTGCGACTGGCGCTGAAGACAGTGCGCAGCGTGTGTCCTGAGGCGGTGGTGTCGGTCGACACGTTCCGCAGTGACGTAGCGCGTATGTGTGTGGAAGAGTATGGGGTCGACATCATCAACGACATTAGTGGGGGCAGTCTTGACAAGGACATGTATGCAGCAGTGGCCAGTCTGGGAGTCCCTTACGTGCTGATGCACATGAGAGGCACCCCTGCCGATATGCAGTCCAACCCCCATTACGATAACCTTGTGGGCGAGGTGATGATGTATTTCGCCGAAAGGGTGCAGCGTCTGCGCGATTTGGGCCATAAGGACATCATTCTTGACCTCGGCTTCGGCTTCGGAAAGACCCTTGACCATAACTACGAACTGTTCAGTCGTATGGACATGTTTGCCGACATGTTCGGGCTGCCGATGCTCGTTGGCGTTTCGCGCAAGAGCATGATTTACCGTCTGCTCGGTGGCGAACCGTCGGATGCGCTAAACGGTACCACGGCGCTCAATGTGATGGCGCTGATGAAAGGGGCCCGCATTTTGCGCGTTCACGACGTCAAGGAGTGTGTCGAGGCGGTACGCCTGTTTGAGAAAATGAAATCATTTGAAGACGGAAAAATATAAAGACTATGCTGTTTGACTTTGGAATAAAGGACTTGATCGACATATTTTGCGTGGCGTTTCTGCTCTACTACTTCTATAAGATGATGAAAGCGTCGGGAAGTCTTAATGTATTCTATGGCATACTGGTGTTTATCATCATTTGGGTTGTTGTGTCGCAAGTGGCAGAGATGCGCCTGCTGGGTTCAATCTTTGACCAGTTTGTTAGCGTGGGAGTGATAGCGCTCATCATCCTCTTCCAGGATGAAATACGCCGCTTCTTCCTTACCCTCGGTTCGCAACGCCGCTTAGGCTTTGTCACACGTCTGTTCTCGCGCAAGAAAAAGAAAGATGCCGACGAGAGCAGTGCTGCAGTGTTGCAGGTCACCATGGCGTGTAACTATATGAGCAAGAACCTGGTTGGCGCCCTGATTATCCTTGAGCGCAACATGTCGCTCAACGACATCATCAAGTCGGGTGAGTATATCGATGCCAGCATCAACACAGAGCTCATCAAGAACATTTTCTTCAAGAACAGCCCGCTCCACGACGGAGCAATGATTATAAGCAACGGCCGCATTGCTGCTGCGGGTTGCATCCTGCCGGTGTCGCACAGCCAGAACATACCTAAGGAACTCGGTCTGCGCCATCGTGCCGCACTCGGAATCACGCAGCACAGCGATGCCGTGGCGGTGATAGTGTCGGAGGAGACAGGCGCCATATCAGTGGCTCAGCGAGGCGAATTGCGCTTACGATTGGCGGGAAACGAACTGGAGAGCTATCTAAGCCGAGTGATGAAGGCATAGGGAACTACAGCGTAAGATTATCAACACAAAACACTACATAAGATTATGAAGCGAGGCATAACTGCAACTTTACTATTAGCATTGGCGTTCGTGGGACTCTCTGCACAGACCGTTCCAAGCCGTTCGGAAATTCTCAAGTCTATGGAGTGTGCCAACGACTATTTCATAGCGAAATATCCTGATCCAGGAGCGGTGACTTTCGTAAAGAAATATCGTCCGAGCAACTTGTGGACTCGCGGAGTGTATTTCGAAGGCCTCTCGGCGCTTATGGACCTTGAGGCGCTTGATGGAAGCAAAAAGAAATGGAAGGCATACCACAAGTACATCTACGACTGGGGCACAGCACACAAGTGGACGCCGCGCAACGGCGTCAAGACGCGCGATGCCGATGACTATTGCTGTTCGCAGACCTATCTCGATATGTATCTGACGACCGACAAGTACGGTAAGGCAGGTACTATCACGGAGCGCATACAGCCTACGATCGACTGCATGGACAACCTCGTCAGCATAAGCGACAAGAGCCGTGCCGACTGGACTTGGATCGACGCTATTCAGATGGGACTTCCCGTGATGGCAAAACTGGCACGCATCAAGCACCTCGAAGGCGACGATGCCGCAGCACAGAAGTATCTCAATCAGGGGTGGCAAATGTACATCTGTAGTCGCAACGAACTTGCAGGAGGTCTTTACAATGCCGCTGACGGACTGTGGTGGCGCGACAAGGACTTCGTTGCGCCTTATAAGGAACCTAACGGCGAGGACTGCTACTGGAGTCGCGGCAACGGTTGGGTGTATGCAGCGCTTGTGCGCACTATGGATGCCATGCTGATGAGCAAGAATACCAAGGCACCGCAGTATAAGGAGCCGCTTGACGAGACAGAGTGGACCTTGCTTCCTGTGTCAAGGCACTTCGACGACTACAAGAAGGACTTCGTCGAGATGAGCGAGGCTTTGCTGAAATGTCAGCGTGCGGACCATTTCTGGAACGTCAGCCTGCACGACGAAAGCAATTTCGGAGGCAAGGAACTCACCGGCACAGCCCTCTTCATCTACGGCATGGCATGGGGAGTGCGCCACGGCATCCTTCCTGCCGACAAGTACACACCTGTCATCATCGACACTTGGAACGCTATGGTTGAGGATTGTCTGCATCCTAACGGATTCCTCGGTTATGTGCAGGGCACAGGAAAGGAACCAAAGGATTCACAGCCTGTAGGTTACGACATCAGCTCCGACTTCGACGATTTCGGACTCGGCTGCTTCCTTCTCGCCGGCAGCGAAGTGTATCGCATGAACCTCAATTTCGGTATCAGATAGCAAGGCATGTTCGCCATACGACCTCGGGGGCAGACACATCGAGTCCGCCCCCTGAACTTTTCTGTTTGCCTTTGTATGTTTTAACGGGGCAAACATTTTGTATTTTCGCATATCTTTCGGAAATTTGCACCAATAAATCATCAGAATAGGAAACAAAACAAATAACATAATAATCAATGGCAGAAAATTTGGAAATCAAGGAGCTGAACGATGTTGTCGTTCGCTTCTCAGGTGACTCCGGCGACGGTATGCAGCTTGCCGGAAACATCTTCTCCACGGTGTCTGCTACCGTGGGCAACAGTATAAGCACTTTTCCGGACTACCCGGCTGACATCCGTGCCCCTCAAGGTTCGTTGACTGGCGTGTCTGGATTCCAGGTTCACATCGGTGCGGAGATGGTCTACACTCCGGGCGACAAGTGCGACGTGCTCGTGGCAATGAACGCAGCCGCGCTCAAGACTCAGTATAAATTCGCCAAGCCTGGTGCTGCTATCATCATCGACACGGACTCTTTCGGCCCTAACGACTTGAAGAAGGCGGCTTTCGCCACTGACGATCCGCTGGCAGAAATGAACATCGATGCCGACCGCGTCATCGCCTGCCCTATCACACAGATGGTGAAGGACTGCCTTGCTGACAGCGGCATGGACGTGAAAGCCATGCTCAAGTGCCGCAACATGTTCGCACTCGGACTCGTGTGCTGGCTCTTCGACCGCGACCTCGAAATTGCATTCAACTTCCTCCGCGAGAAGTTTGCCAAGAAACCTGCTATAGCGGAAGCAAACATCAAGGTGATTCAGGCTGGCTACGACTATGGCCACAACACCCACAGCACTGCAACTAACGTCTACCGCGTTGAGACAAAGAACAAGGCTGCAGGCCGCTATATGGACATCACCGGCAACAAGGCCACTGCCTACGGTTTCATTGCAGCGGCTGAGAAGGCTGGACTCAAACTATACCTCGGTTCGTACCCTATCACACCAGCCACCGACGTGCTTCACGAACTCTCAAAGCACAAGTCGCTCGGCGTGACAACCGTGCAGTGTGAGGACGAGATTGCCGGATGCGCATCATCCGTAGGAGCATCATTCGCCGGCGCACTTGCCGTGACATCAACGTCTGGCCCTGGCATCTGCCTCAAGTCGGAAGCGATGAACCTGGCAGTCATCATGGAACTCCCGCTCGTGGTGCTCGA
>Ga0233376_1000256_pt1 | contig 11472 bp, 14 predicted proteins | sample ElkDunMinimDraft_11_FD_180691 | JGI IMG/M metagenome (GOLD analysis project Ga0233376, IMG submission 180691) | Fecal eukaryotic communites from dung pellets of Tule Elk in California, USA - Elk Dung E2 | ecosystem: Host-associated > Mammals > Digestive system > Large intestine > Fecal | place... | reverse complement strand
GCCACGGCATCCGCGTGAGCCTTCTGCTGTTCTTCCGCCGCCCGTTCGCGAGCCATTTGAGCCGCTTCCTCACGGGTAGGTCGTCCGCGTCGGCGCGTCTGCACGGGTGGCACATACGCCATGGTCTGACCCGAAGGAGATTTCACCGCAGCACCGGCGGCCACCTCCTGCTTGATTTTCTCCACATAAAAGCGGATTCTGTCAACCCGTCTCGCAAAGTCGCGGAACATGAGCGACTTCTGCACGAAGTCCCGACAATACGAGAAAGCCGAAATCAGCTTCAAACCCTCTTCCATCGACTTGATGTGACTTTGCTCCCACGCATTTCCCAGCGCACAGAGCACAGGCAGCTTCTCGTTCGACCAGTGGCCGAAATCCGTGAGCCATGCCATCTGCTCTTCGGGAGTCATAAACTTGTAGTCCTTCTGATTTTCCATATAAATACTGATATTCATAACTTTGTAACAAATATCCGCCAAAATGTTCACGGGTTAGGGACATTATTCGCACGGATTGACACAAAAAAGAAGAGGGTGTACGCCTATTAAACGCACACCCTCTTGATCGGAGATAGTGAAGATAGATTTTAGCCTGCTACTTCTACATAATCGTACAACATCTTTTCGATGTCTGTAATTTCCACGTAAGTGTTTTGGAACTTACAAGGCTGCAACACGTAAGCACAAGTAGTCTGACGTTCGTCGGCTGCTGCCTTACCAGTGTTGGACTGAATACCGTCAGTGTCAACCTTACACTTGCGAACAGGGTCGTACAAAATCTGATAATCGTCGTTATCAGGAACGATAAAGAACAAGTCTTTAAGGTTGTTCAACGCACGACTCACCTTTGCAGTCTGTTTGTTCACCGCGTCGATTACAAATTCCAAGGTCTGCTTATAGCCCTTGCCGGTAGAAAGCGAACTACCGATAATACCTTGGGTTTCTTCGGCGCATTCAATCTTATACAAGCCCTTACCTTCTTTGAAAGTAGGAGTGGAATAGATTCCGTCAGTCAACGTCATCGGTGCTGCCAAGTCACTCTTACGACCTACATACACCACTTCGCCCAAACCGGCAAAGTTTTCAGTACATTGTTCTGATGCAAGAACGTGCTCCAATGAAGGGCATACAATTTCTGCCATATTCTTATAGTATTTAATCGTTATTACTTAGGAGAAGGGGAGGGGTTTGCAGTCGGTCAGGATGCTCACCCCTCGAACCCTGTATCTCTGGTTTACGCCTCCTTGAAGATGGCCATCAAACCTTCCGGTTGACCCTTAGTCACCACGGCACGTTCTGCGGTAGTCACACCGTCGCTCCAGCTTTGGAATACACCACCTTCAGCAGCAGTAGCCTTCAAAGTCAAGGTAGTACCGGCTGCATAGCCTACTGTGTTGTCAGGAGTAGCACTGTTTACGGTTACTGTACCGAGAGTCGCATCGTTCGATGTTACCACGAATACATCCTTAGTGTAGTCGCCTGCCAAATCGTTCGGAACCAAGCTACCGTTAGACATACAGAAGGAAGACGGAGAAATGTTCACTACACGCACACCCTGTACTGACTGTGGCTGGAAGAAGATGTCGAGAGCATCCTTGTCAGAACCTTCCTGAACGTGGATACCGTTACGAGCATCTGCTGTGTCAACGCAGTAGTCGAAGTTGTAAGGAACGGTAGCAATCATCTTGTCGCCTGTACCGAAAGAAGATTCAGGAACTACCACTACGTTTCTCCATTCAGGGAACTTGTAAGTGTCGTCTGCCTGGTAACGAACCTTGTCGTTACCGCCGTTAGCGTTCATGTAAGCACGAGCGATTGCGGCACCTGTTTCTTCCGAACAGTAAACCAATACTTCGGCTGCGTTCTTCAAGTTCTGATGCCAGCCTGCACGGAACTTCAAGAATTCTTCGTAAGCCGATGTATCGTCCTTGTCTGCTGGGTTGTCGATAGCACCGATTTCTACATAGTTGTGGAAATCCTTGCTGATATAGCCCTTAGCCACGTCCTTAGCCAAGTAAGTCATGTAGCCGTCCATGATGTGGAGATACCACTTCGGATTAGTCTTGTCCTTGCGGTCGATTGATTCGTCACCATGCCACAAGCAGTCGAAGATGTCTTCGCCGTAGTTGGCGATACAAGTCATCATTGCGATTTCCGACAAAGGATAGCTGAACTTAGTTGCATCGTCGGTATCTACAACGGCAAATTCACGATAGCGGTCGCGGTTGTCCTTGTAGCGGTTCCAAGCGAGTGAGGTTACACACTTGCGTTCAACCAAGATACCTGCTGTGCTGTTCACTTCGTCGCCTACCACCTTCTTTTGGGTAGTGTGGCCCTTGCGAAGCATCACAGTCTTGGTGCTCTGATACTGAACGCCTGTTTCGATGTTGATTTTCATACGGGTGAACACGTCCGGACGGAATCTTGCTGCACCCATGATGATTTGTGGAGAGAATTTGTTAGCAATCGTCTCCAACGCTGCTCTTCCAATGAAATCTGCTGCCATTGTTCTTTGCTTTTTTAGGGTTATTGATTGGGTTTATTACTTCACGCTGTCTTTCTGACGCTTCATGTAGTCGTCCATTGCCTTCACGTTTTCGGCTGCCGACTTGCTGTTGTCCCATGCAGGGGCAGAAGTCATTTGCGATGCACCGGCTGTGTCGCCATTCGTCTTAGGCGATTCACCTGCATTCACCTTGCTACCCGAACCGCTATTGGCTTCGGCGAGTTGTGCCTGAAGGTCGTTGATGATCTGTTCCTTTTCGGCAAGCTGTTGGGCGGCTGTTTCGGCGGCTGTCTTGGCACTTGCTTCGAGATTGTTCTTTTCGGTAGTCACTTCGGCCAAGGTGTTTTCCACCTTCTTCTTCTCGTCTTCGAGGGCTGCGTAACGGGTAGCGGCTTCGTCAAGCTGGGCCTGCATTTCGGTACGGATTTCCTCGCCCTTGGTGATGTCATCCTTTTCCAAAGTTTCCTTGAGTTCACGCACTTCACGGAGAGCGGCATCACGTTCAACGGCCATGTTTGCCAAAGCGGTACTCATGGCGTTGTTGCCTTCCTTCAGAGAAGTATTTTCGGCTTCGAGAGTGGCCGATTGCTCGGTCATGGCTTGCAAGCGTTCTTCCATTGCATCCGCCTCCTGGGGTTGCAAGGTGAGCAAGCCTTCGTTGTCGCTTACCATCGTTGCATCGGCTTCGTAACCGGCAAGCGAGGCAAGGTTCTTGTATTCCTTACTCATTTTGGGATTAGTTTGTTGGTTAATATTCGATTGGTTATTGTCTTCCGCAGTGTTGCGGGTAGATGCGGGTTGGGTAGCGGCCCATTCGCCGTAGATGCGTTCGCAGAGTTCCGGAAGGGTACAGATACCGTCGATGATGGTACCGACTACATCCTTCATCTTGAACATGGCTCCGTTCATCTGCTCTTCCTTGATGCTTGGGCGGTCCTGCTTCATGGCTGTCAAGAGTTCGTCCAAGTATTCGTTGGTTTCCTTCTTGATCAACTCCATGTCGCCGCCATCACGATAGGCACGATTCTTCTCGGTGCTCTTGTCGGCGTAATATTCCACGTACTTTTCTTGGGTGATGCTGTTCACAGCTCCGTTCTCCATGGTGAAAAAGGCGGTGTACATACCGATGCCGCCTATCTCGTCTTCGCCGTTGTAGACAAACACTCCGTCACACATGGCTGAAAGGAAAACACCCCCACTGGCTACGGTACCGTCGCAGAACATGTAGATTTTCTGTCCGCGTTCGCGGATGTAGTCAATGGCCTTTCGGAAGTCAATCAAGGTAGTGGCCATACCGCCCGGAGTGCGGCAATAGATGATGTGACCTACCACATCGTCACGGTCGGCTGCCTGCATCAACCGGTCGCGCATTTCGAGCGAGCCATACGAACATTCGCCACCGCCACGGGTCATCGGACCGGTCAAGCGAAGGATGTTGATATACTTTACATCCTCTTGCTGAACTTTCGGTTGGTCATCATCGTCATCCCAGTCGTCATCGTAGGTGCGGAAGTTCAGACGGGTTGCATCCGTAGCAAGTTTCCCTGCCACGAAACGGGCCACGGCACGCAGACGCTTCTCGCTGTCCTGGTGTTCCGTCTGCCGGGTGTTCAGGAAGTTGAACACGTTGGCGCGGTATCCACCGAACACCGAACGCTGCATGGTGTAGTATCGGCAACCCACTATTTCGTTAAAGAGAGCATTCATACTTTCGCTGTTTGTTTAATTTTCAGCGAAGTTAGGTTGGGGAAGTACGGGGTGTGGGACTAAAAACAGGCGGTTATTATTATATATATAAGGTATATTTATACAATGACGGGCCACCTTCTCAGGCAGCCCGGGCAAAACGTAAACATAAACTAAAAAATGGCTCCAACGCTTTGGATCTTACCTTATAAATAACTTAATAATCTCTATGTGGTGATTCGTTGTATTCCGTTATAGTTTTCCATGGTGATGGTCAATTTCTGCTGATAGCTTTCGGCAAAATCTTCCTCGGCCACACACTTGTACCCCATTTCGGCGGAGCGGACAAGTAGTTGCTCGCCATCGGCACACTGCACGATGAAGTCGTGACGAGTGGCTTCCACCTTATCCATCATTGTAGCGGAAAGATTGCTCTTCTCGCTGATAATCAGAACAAGGTTTACATCGAATGCACGTCCTGCACTGGTGTACTTGGTGGTCGATTTCAAGGTGCATTTTCGCTCTTCCAGTTCGATGCAATCGGTGTCATTATAATTCTCGCCTACCGAGTAGTATGGCCTTCCGTTAAGCAAGTCGAACATAACCGATACACCAAGGTCTGTAACAGCCACATTCCTGCTTCGCACGTTGAACGGCACCTTATAATTAATCTCTCCAACAGCAAATGGCCAAACGGCCACAATGTCCGAAAATAGTTCTCTACACTCCATTTTACTATATTTTATCTTCGGAATCGGCCTCTTTTCCCGTGTGGGACAAAGGTGGGACAATTCCCAAATGTTTTAATTAACTCTTTAACGTAGTTTTAACCAAAAAATATACTACCCGTGCTCAATGTAGTCTTCATCGGTAAACTTATAGGTTTTTCTTCTCCGATTATAATTTCGCTTTAACGCATCACGTTCGTGCATGTCGGGCGAGCAACGGATGTCGTACCGCTCCATAAACGATTCCAACACTTCGGAGATAATCATCGGCTGGCCGGCATTCTCCTTTCGGTCGCGCGCTTTATCCACGTAAGCATAAAGGGCACGCCAGAATTCGTTCACCAACTGAGTGCGGACAGCATTGGCCGCTGCATCCTGCAACTGCCAGAAGGAGTTGGTAGCTACTAACGAACCGAATCGCAATGCCTCACGAGGGATGCCAATGCAAATATACTCCCCACTGTCGTCACCTCGGGGAATAGAGAGTCCTGCCAACTTCTGCACCTCGTTATCGTTCAAGGTCAGTTGGTCTAACCTATCAACAAGCACCTTCTGTTTGCGCTTTCCGCTCTGTGCGGCCAACAGGCTATATCCGCTCATCATCGTGTTCCACTGCTTCTGGCTGAAGCAATAGGCCCGGTGTATTGTATTATTAAAATTGGGGTAAAGTCCTTCGCAGAAGTCCACCCAAATACGTTCGCTCTTATTGAGAGCGATTACACTGCCCACCTCCAACGGGTGGTGTCTGTCGCGGTTGCGCAAGTAGCTGGCCACATAGTGTGGCACACGTAAATACAGATTTGCCATCTATTTCGTCACCTCCTGTCCTGATATTTTTTGCCTATACCTCTCGGCATACGCCTCGTTACATTTCTCTTTACTAACGAAGATTACCGTCTGTTTGTTGATGCGGAGCGGATACTTTTTCTGGGCAGCTTCCTTTTTAGCCTGTACTGCTATAACTTCGCCAAGACCTTCGCTGTTACTGAAGACATCGGGCTTCTTAGGTGTTCCAAGCATCTTTCCAATCGTCTTCACTCTCTTCGTCTTCTTCCGTTCCGTCATTTCCTTCCTCCTCTACAGTACGTTTGATATCGTAATAGATGCTTGCCAACACAGCAAAAAGCATAAATATACAAACAAGAAATAATGTAATACTCATACAATCAATTTATTAAGTGTAATAGATTTCTTTCAGAAATAATTTGGCCACGAAGTTCTCGATTCTCGCACCACGACTCTCCACCCAATCGGGCTGGAACAGCACAGCATCACAACGGAGCATCAGAAAAAGGTCGTAGATAATATGGAACAACCACGGGCGACAAGGATTTAGCCCATAAATCATCGGGTTGACGGGCTGCATACCTATTGAATCATATATCACTTGGTCGTACTTGTTGAACTTGGCAAGTGCTCCAAGGTAAGACAAACCGGAAATCTTACCCGCGTTGTAGCAACGTAATCGTTCTGGTAATTTCATGCTTTTTCTCTTTTATAATTAATACCATATTGCTGACACCAGTAGAAAAAGGTGCCCAAACCTACTTTTCGAGTTGTTCGCAGCAACTCGGTAAATTTCTTGTCGGCCTCCTGATATTTATAATCCGGATGAATGCGACTGATGCGATGAAAGTAATAACGTCCATTCTCGCCAAGAGCAGTTAGCGATGCGCCTATATTGAACCACTCTTCGTAAGAGCCGGTGATGTTGATGCCGAACTCCTCCAACTGCGACACGCACCGTTCCACCTTGCGGATGTCGCCATCGGCACCCGTCAGACTGGGAGCTGCAAGGATGGGGGTGAATACCTCGATGCTTTCGCATGGCTTGGCCGATTCGTTGATGTACGCATCGGGGTCGTAGCTCAATGCCCTCAGTCGGGTCACGTCGCGGCACGACTTGTCGAGCACCAACCCGTAGCAATCCATGAACTCATCTTTCAATGCGTCAAACTGCTCGCCGTGTCTGTCCGGCCAAGCCAGTGGCAGAAGGGCAAACATACCCTTCCCACCGACCGACAGGGCTGCATACGCAACATCGTCACGGGAAACGAGCAATTCCCTGATTTCATCAATCGAACGTCCGGGATTATCCTTTTCGTCGATGTCGAGACAGATGAAACCGCTATGCCGTTGCAGATGCTCGATTTTCCGCGATGGGCTGAACCATCCGCTCACCGTTGCCATGGGCAACGAGAGCTTGATGGCCTTCTTCCGGCTTTCGTCCGTCTCGGCACGCAATTCGAGAATGCGGCTGATGTGCCGCTTGCTGCCAAGGAAATTACCGAGCAGGGTGTAGGTGCCCACATTGTCGGTAACGCCGTTATAGACGGATATGTACTGGTCGAAGATGCTCATTGAATTACCATTATTATATCATGAAAAAATGCGCTGCAAATATAACACTTTATGTTCTTATTTCCTTTATAAAAGATATGTTATAGAACATATACTGTTTGCGCTGATAAACATTAACTGTTCCCGTTTCCACCGCCGATGTTGATGTCCAGCCCGTCAAACACATTCAGCACAAGTACCTGGGCATCGTACTTGTAGCGGTTGGCCATATAGGTACGCATACGGGTTGCCTGATGACGGAACTCCATCGCGATTGCCGGACGCTGTGTACTGCCTTCCTTCGGATTCCACGAACTCATGTAACGGATGTCCCGGTCGGCAGAAAGTGTTCTCTGCACCTTCTGGATAGGTCGTCCACGGCCAACCCCCATATCCACGAAGTTCAGGTAGTAGTTGTACATGAATTCGATAGCGAAATCACGTACCCCTACCTCGAAGTCCTGTGCGGCATGGAGGACGTGGAAGTAGAAGGAATCGAATCCGGCTCCGGTGGACTGCCAACTGCTTCCGCTTGCCTGTGCATTCTTCTCGAACCAACCCGAGTACACTTCACTGCTTGGGAAGATGCCTTGGGTGTGGAAGTTCTTCTGAATGGCTTCCAGCGTTTCATTCGCCCACAAGCGGATTTTTTCGCTGATGGGTATCGGTTTATGGTAGGTAGGTTTCTTTTGCTTGGCCATAACATAATCGGTTACTTTTTACTCTAAACATTCGGATTTGCCTTTTGGTTCACCTCCTCGAATGTCACCATATCGAATTCGCCGTTCTCGTATCGGCCGACGGCAAAGATTTCAGGTTCGCTTCCGTCCTTGATGTCGGTGGATAGGATAAAATCGTATGGCTCGATATTCGGTGTCGGTACCGCATCCACGTTGATGGCACCGCGGGCCTTCATACGGATGTCCGCTTCCTGTAGCTTGGTGAGTAGCGGATATTTCTTACGGGCTTCACGTACAGCCTTTACTTCCGCATCAAGGAAGATTTTGTTCCATGCCAACTGCGATGCCTTGTACACGAACCACATCTGCACATTGTTCAAGAAGTTCATCCACTTCTGTCGGTCGGAAAGAAACAGCGTGCTCAGTGTGGTGCTGATCACGACCTTGTGTTCCTTCACGTCGATGAATATCAGTCCGCTCTTGGCCAACCGGGTAATGGTGGCGATGTTCTGAAGCATCTTTACCTTCTGCTGCTCCATCTGCTTTTCCAGCCTGGCAGCTTTCTTTTTCTTATTGAACCATCCCATACTGTTTATCTTTTAATCATAATACTTTTCTTGATTTACACAGAGATTGCGGGGGACAAGCTGCGAGAACACCACTTCCGTAGGCCACCATCCGTTGAACTGCTGGGGGGTGGTGAAGATGGCAGCTCCCTTGAAGTCGATGCCTTCCAAGTCCTTGTTACGGTTCTTGCGCCAATCATTGTAGATGTAGGCCAACAAGTCCTGTGCCATTTCCGCACCCTCGTACTTGGCATCGGTCGCCGCCTGTTCCTCGGTCACTCCGTTCTGCACGCTCACGCCCTGCTGCTTCACGAAGAAGAACACACGGTGCTCACGCATCAGGAATTTCTCGCCTTGTCCGGCAAGTACGGCATCCACTTGGGTTACATACGCCATCGACGGGCTTTTCGCTTGCGTCAGATTCGCCAAAAACGGGGCTACCGAGGTGATGGCATCAATGCGGTAGAACCGTTGCCCCTTGCTGCCCGTTTCGGGCTGGTGAGATAGTAGCTTATATTTACAAGCCCATTTCTCAAGATAATTGTCCATTCTAAACATAAAAACACTATTTATTAATTATTTGTTTCAAAGTTAGATAGTTACTAAAATAATAGGGGGACAAACTCTGTTCAACTTCTACTGAACATCTCGCCATGTTCTACTGAAGACAAAATTCAAGTTCTACTGAACATCTCAAGATGCTCTGCTGAACATGACAGCCATTTTCGTAAAATATCTATACAAAATAGCAGAATATAACCACCACCACCACCGCCGGGGGCATTTACCCTCCGCCACCAAAAAATTTTGGGCTATTCAGTCCACTTATGCGTATTTTGTACCATCATTGTCTATATTCAAAACAAATCGCACAAAAACTTAAAAAGCTGATTTTCATTATTCTTCTATTTTCATATTATCTTTTTTTGGACTTTTGTACCAATTTTCCGAGAATTAAGTAATCTTGAAATATATTTTTTGTTCATATATGCAACCCTTGTGCGCACGGGGGTGTGACTGCTAATCACTTCATCTTAGGGGTTCGGGGATTCTTTTCTTTAAAGAAAAAAACTTTTTCAAAAGAAAAGGGGAATTGTCGGAAATTTAGCCCAAAAGTCCAAAAATGCTTTTGCGTGCGATGGTTGTGGCTGATTATTAAAATGTTAGGTGGATGTACTCGGCAGAACAAAACAAAATGTGTTTTTGTGCGGTTTGTGCAAACGCCCAAATTTGCACAAAAAAAAGCCCCGATACGGAAAAGATTTCACGTACCGGGGTGATTTGTGTAAATACTTGTAGATTCTTGTAAAATCTTCAAGAATCAATCCTGCAACATCATCGGCATAAGCAATGTGAGCAAATCCTTGTCGCCGCCTTCGGCATCGCGGACTACCATGGCGCGGCTGGGGTCGGCCAACTCGAATACCACTTGCGGGGTGGTATGGGTAGCAAGCAGGTCGAGAAGGAACGTGCCCTTGAAACCGATGGCAAACGGCTTGTCATGGTTGTGGGTACAAGGGATGGTTTCTTCGGCGGAACGGTTGAAGTCGAGGTCGCGGCTCTCTATACCCATCTGACCGGCACCGCCCATGTAGGTGGACAGACTGAGCTTTACGAGTGCGGTGGCCTTGTTGCCCATGGTGAGGGAACGCTTCAAGGCTTGGGCGAGGGTGCTTCTATCTACCTCCACACGGATTGGGTTGTTATTCGGAATCACGGAATTGTAGTTGGGGTAATTGCCGTTGATATTGGTAGCCACCAAGCGGAATCCCTCGGCAAAGAAGACGGTCTGACGCTCGTTCAGTCGGACGGTCATATCGACGGGTCTTTGATAGGTGGCGAGCAGCGAGGCGGTCTGTCCGGTGACGATGCAGCCTATCTTGCCGCCTGCCTTCACATCGGGGAATGCCTTGCGAATCATGCGGTGTCCGTCGGTTGCAGCCATGACGAGGTGTTCGCCCTTGAGGTCGAGATAGACACCGCCCATCACGGGACGAAGCTCGTCGTCGATGGTGTAGGCACGGCATGTGCTGATCATCTTCGAGAAGTCGGTGGCGGTCATCGTGAAGGCATCCACGGCCTCGATGTTGTCCTGCACGGTGGGGTACTCGTCGGTGCTCTGTACGGCAAAGTTGAAGTGCCCGGTGCTATATACCAGTGTGGCCGATGTGCCGTCCACTTGGAAGGTGGCGTTCTGCTTGCCGAGGGTGCCGAGGGTGTCGCTCAGGATAGCGGCCTCGATGCAGACGGGGTGGAAGTCCTGTACCTCGAACATCGGTACGGTGAGGGTCATGAATGTGCCTTCCGAGCCTCCCGTCAAGGTGAGGTTGCCGTCGGCATCCTGTTCCAACTTCACATAGCTCATGATGGGCAGTGTGGGTTTGCCTGCAATGGCCTTGTTCACGAGGCTCATCGCGGCTTTCATTTCTTGTGCGTTTACTGAGAATTTCATCATTCTGATTTCTGATTTATGATTTCTGATTTATGTTCGCTGCTTCCCTCTGCTGCGGTACTCCTTTCGGGGTGCGGGGCTGACTTGGCATCGGCAAGGGCGAGAAGAATGTCCTTGCTGCCGCCACCGAATGTTACCTTGTTGCTGCCGGTGGTGGGGATGAATACCAGTGCCCAGCGAGCAAAGAGGTTGATGGCTGCCTCGCGGTCAAGTTCACGGGTAGCAACGGGAGAGCCGTCGTTCTCCACCAAGGCGATGGAGAGACGGCCGTCCGATAATACTTTGGTTTCTACTTTCATGGTGCGACACATTAGAATGGCAAATCATCGCCCGGATTGACTTCGGCAGGTGGTGGAACGTAGGCTCCTGTGTTACCAGCGGATTGAGCTGCACCCATGAACGGCTGCGGTTCGGCTTTCTTCAGTGGTGTTACATAGCCGATGCGGAGCTGACGGCGGTAGCGGTTGTTGGCTTCCTGCTTGATGGCATCCTCGGTGGGATTGGTAGCCATGAAC
>Ga0233376_1000242_pt1 | contig 12036 bp, 8 predicted proteins | sample ElkDunMinimDraft_11_FD_180691 | JGI IMG/M metagenome (GOLD analysis project Ga0233376, IMG submission 180691) | Fecal eukaryotic communites from dung pellets of Tule Elk in California, USA - Elk Dung E2 | ecosystem: Host-associated > Mammals > Digestive system > Large intestine > Fecal | place... | reverse complement strand
CAGAAATGCCGACTATGACGAGAGCGGATGCGCCTATGACGAAGGCAACACCACCAATTGAAAAGGTCGCAAAACCCATCGAGAAAGTCACTGTGGCAGAAGAAGACACAACCACAGAGGAAGCGCCTGCATACCAAATCGACCGACAGCCAGCAGCACCTGCCACAGAGGAGAGCCCACGACCAATCTATGCGTCAATAGATGAAGAAGCCGATGAAGATTCGACATATCAGTCTCCAGGCAAGGTCGACGAATTCATAGCCAAACTGGCAGCCAACTACGGAGTCAGTCAGGAGCTGCCCGACAGCATCGCCACAGGAGGTTCTAACATCAGCAATGCCATCTACGTGTTCCCCGACAGCAAGCAAGCAGACGTAATGACACGCCTGATGCAAATAGCCTGCTGGTATGGTAACACAAGCCCTGGCTACAAGCTGTACATGACACAGCAGCAGTTCCTCTTCGAACTGGACGACACCCGCAAGGGCAGAAGGCACATGTGGTTTGCCGAAAAAGCTAACAAATGCACGCTGCTCTACTGCGCCTCAGCACCAATAGGCGACGTAATCTCCACCGCATGCTACCTCGAGTTCAAAGAAAAGACATCGCGCGAAATAACAAATATGTAAAGTAGAATACTTAAAAACAAGTAATAACATGAAAGCAAACAGAACATTTACGCTGTGCCTCGTTGCACTTGCAAGCATGACGGCATTTGCACAAAAAGACAACGCAAAGCTCCTTGCCACAAGCAGAAGTACAATCTTCTATCCTGTTTCGGAAATCAACATAGACAATCAGACACAAGAAAGAACCGTAATTTGGAGTAACACGGAAGACTGGAACGACAACTCTGCTACCGTTTGGGCAGAGAACGTGTCTGAAGCAACATTCTTATCCAATGATTTTGCTGACATGAATCGGGAAAAAAATAACAGAATGGCAGGTTTGGGTTGGGAACTGACAGAAGAAGGCGACAACACCGTACTCCACTGCTACTTGAAGATGCCTGCCGATGTGGTTAAAAACTTCTGGCTCGCATCCGACGAAACGGGCATTGTCGACTTGAAGACAGGCAAAAACTACCGCGCCCTACGCTCCGTCCCTGACTGCTGGGGGAAATACTTCGCCGTTAAGGCTAAGGAAGGCGCTGTGCTCGACTTCCAGATATTCTTCCCTAAACTCCCGTCGTCAACTACCAGAATAGCCATCTACGGTGTGCCCAACTGGTTCATGCGAGGGCGCAATGTAACAATCAAGCAGGAAAAGCAAGGAAAAGCGAAATACGACAAAGCCCCAGACTTCAAACAGGCTAAGCTCGTAAGCAAGGAAAAGGACTACGACAGAAACAACTCACACTCTTGGGAAGTATACACCGAACCGCACCTCATCAAGCCTGTTCCTGAAGGTACGATGGCTATATGGCGCACAGCAGAGGCAACCTACTTGGCAGTAGCACATGAGCAAAACTGGATGCGAGAATATTTCGGCATTCATCCAAACACTATACTTGGCGACCAATCAGGCAAGAAATATAAACTCAAAGAAGTCAAGGGGCTGCCTTCAAACGGCCACTTGTTCTGGATGGAAGGCTATTCGGGCGATCACATCGCATTCCTATACGTGTTTGAGCCAATCCCGCTTGACGTTAACACAATCTCGTTTCTGGAACCAGACTCAGAGCCATTCAAGGCCTGGGGAGCCAACTGGAAAGGCGACTCCAAGTATGGACTTGACATAGACGAGTTGAGAGAAAACCAAAAGCTCTTCAAGTATAACGAACGAAAGGTGGTGAAATAAGTTAAACAAAATAGTATATCAGACCAAACCACGCACGGGGCTGTGAAGCTCTTGCGTGGTTTTATTTTACCCTAAGTTCGGCATAAAAGTACGGACCAACCGGCGCCATTGGCATGTGAAGTATAGCAACCGCAGAGCGGCAACAAAAGCGCCCACATTTCACTTATTACATTAAGAATCAGCGCCATCGCACTGAAAACTTCCCTCCGCCTCGGTGCAAAACCGCCGACACCCCGCTCCTTACTTCCCGACCCCTCGCTGAAAACTATAAATAAAAGTAATATTTGTACAAATAATAGTTTTATTTATATAAATATTAGTTTTATTCTTACAAATATAAGTTTTATTTATACTTTTCTCCGCAGTGCCGCAAAATACTTACCGAGGTGAAGGTAAATTTCTACCGAGGTGCTATCGTTTTCGGATGCCCGAAAACAACGGGAACGATAACGATAACGGGACGATGATGCTCGTAGGGTGCACCCCTTGCGGGTGTCCTAAAACGCATGACGTAGAGACGTCACATTGTGGCGTCTCAGGACAAGGACGGATATGTTATCGAGACGTCATGTTATGACATCTCCTCGGACGCAATACATTGCGTCCTACTACTTAACTCCTGACTCGGGCACCCGCAAGGGATGCCACAACAAATACGAGGATTTTAATCTGTGTCGATTTGTGCAATCTGAAGATTTAGTGGCACGCCCCGCCACATTTCCATTTAATTGTTGTATCTTTGAAACAGATTTGTGCCTAACCAAAGGCACTGCAAAAACCGACAGAGAGAACAAGATGACATTCAATTACGACGTAATAGTTGTGGGAGCAGGCCACGCAGGATGCGAAGCCGCTTCAGCAGCAGCCCGTTTGGGAGCAAAGACATGTCTCATCACAATGGACATGAACAAGATAGCCCAAATGAGTTGCAACCCCGCCGTAGGAGGAATAGCCAAAGGCCAGATAGTCAGGGAGATAGACGCGCTGGGCGGACAGATGGGAATCGTTACTGACCATTGCGCACTACAGTTCCGCATGCTCAACCGCTCAAAAGGTCCGGCAGTGTGGAGCCCAAGAGCGCAGTGCGACAGAGCCAAGTTCATCACCACATGGCGCGACATACTCGAAAACACTGACAACCTCCACATCTGGCAAGACCAGGTAAAAGAAATAATCGTCAAAGACTCTGAGATACAAGGTGTTAAGACCTTTCTCGACGCAGAATTTCACGCTAAGTGCGTAATCATAACCGCCGGCACATTCCTCAACGGACTCATGCACGTGGGCCGCACCAAACTGCAAGGCGGACGTATGGCCGAACCGGCATCGCCACTCCTCACCGAGTCGATAGCAAGCCACGGCATCCGATACGACCGCATGAAGACCGGCACACCGGTGCGCATCGACAAGCGAAGCGTCGACTTCAGCCAAATGAGCATACAGGAAGGCGAAGACGACTTCCATTCGTTCTCCTTCATGTCGGAACCAAGAACACTCAAGCAACTCCCCTGCTGGACGTGCTACACCAACAAGGAAGTGCACGACACCCTGCGCTCCGGATTTGCAGACTCACCGCTCTACAACGGCGAAATCAAGAGCATCGGACCGCGCTACTGCCCAAGCATCGAGACCAAGCTGCACACGTTCCCCGACAAGGACATGCACCAACTCTTCCTCGAGCCAGAAGGCGAAACGACCAACGAGATGTACCTCAACGGATTCTCCTCGTCGCTCCCGATGGACATCCAAATCAAGGCCCTGAAGCAAATCCCTTGCTTCCGCGACATGGTTGTCTACCGTCCTGGCTACGCCATAGAATACGACTTCTTCGACCCGACCCAACTCAAGCACAACCTTGAGTCAAAGGTGGTCAAGAACCTCTTCTTTGCAGGCCAGGTGAACGGAACGACAGGCTACGAAGAAGCAGCCGGACAAGGGCTCATGGCAGGCGTCAACGCCGCCATCAACTGCTTCGGCGGTGAACCGTTCATTCTCAATCGCAACGAAGCATATATCGGAGTGCTCATTGACGACCTCGTCACCAAGGGCGTGGACGAACCATACCGCATGTTCACCTCCAGAGCCGAATACCGCATACTCCTGCGTCAGGACGATGCCGACATGCGCCTCACCGAAAAGGCGTACCAACTCGGACTCGCCACAGAGGAGCGCCACAAGCGCATGACGAGCAAGAAGGAGAGCATCGAATCCCTGCTCCACTTCACAGACAACTTCTCGCTCAAACCGGCACTCATCAACGACGCCCTCGAACGCATAGGCACCACACCTCTTCGACAGGGCTGCAAACTCTCCGAACTCATAGGACGCCCGCAGATAACCATCGCCAACATTGCCGACAGCATAAAGGCGTTCAAGAGCGAACTCGACAAGATTACCGACCGCAAGGAGGAGATAATCGAAGCCGCAGAAATCCTCATTAAATACAAGGGATACATAGAACGCGAGCAGATGGTGGCAGACAAGATGCTACGACTTGAGAACATCAAGATACAAGGCAAGTTCGACTACGCCAACATGAACCAGATAACCATTGAGGCACGCCAGAAACTCGCCGCCATCAACCCGCTCACACTGGCACAGGCAAGCCGAATACCAGGAGTATCGCCAAGCGACATCAACGTCATGCTTGTGCTTCTCGGACGATAATGTTCCACGTGGAACATCTCGCAAGAAAGTCCCCTCACTCTCAAAAGAAAGAACAAAACCCAACATACATCATGAACAACGAATACTTACTTAAGAACCTTCGCACCATCGAAGACTTCCCTATCCAGGGAATCATGTTCCGCGACGTCACAACCCTATTCAAGAACCCCAAGTGCCTTGAAATAATGGAGGAGGAAATGTACGAACTCTACAAGGACAAGGGCATTACAAAAGTTGTCGGAATAGAGTCAAGAGGCTTTGTCATGGGAGCCATCCTCGCACGCCGCCTCGGCGCAGGACTCGTCATGTGCCGTAAGCCAGGCAAACTCCCTGCAGACACAATCAGCCAGACATTCACAAAGGAGTACGGCGAAGACACTATCGAGATCCACAGCGATGCCATCGACGAGAACGACGTCGTCTTAATCCACGACGACCTACTCGCCACAGGCGGAACAATCAAGGCGGCATGGGACCTCGTCAAGAAGTTCAACCCAAAGAAGTGCTACATGGGATTCATCATTGAGATACGCGACGAAGGCCTCAAAGGCCGCGAGTTTATCGGTGACGAAATCGAAGTAACCACTCTGCTCAGAACCTGAAAACCTATAAGTTAGCGCAACGTTGTTTCACGTGGAACACTGTTGTGCTTTTTAGTTACACACTCCAACCGCTTCAATCCCCACACTTCGCATCATGACCAAGGAAGAAGAGCGCATAGCCAGACTCAAGAACATAGTTCTCAATATGCCTGAACTGCCTGGATGCTACCAGTATTTCGACCAAGACAAGAACATAATCTACGTTGGAAAGGCGAAAAACCTGAAACGTAGGGTGAGTTCCTACTTCCTAAACACGGCCAAATCACGCAAAACAGAGATTCTCGTAAGCAAGATACAGGACATCAACTACGTCATCGTCCCGACCGACGAAGATGCGTTGCTGCTCGAAAACAACCTCATCAAGAAGTTCAAACCGCGCTACAACATCCTGCTTAAGGACGACAAGACCTACCCTTCCGTATGCGTAACGAACGAATACTTCCCCCGCGTATTCAAGACAAGAAAGATTCTTAACGACGGTTCGACATATTACGGCCCATTCAGTCACGCTGGCACGCTCAACAATATGCTCGCTCTAATCAAGCAGATGTATCCGCTGCGCCGATGCAGAATGCCAATGACCGATGAAATGATACGTAAAGGGAAGTTTCAGACCTGCCTTGAATATCATATAAAGAACTGCAAAGCGCCATGTGTAGGACTGCAAAGCCGCGATGAATACATGGAAAGCGTGAAAGAAGTGCGCGAAATACTCAAGGGCAACACACGCATCATCTGCGACAAAATGCTGAAACGGATGCAGGAACTCGCCGAAGAGATGCGATTCGAGGAAGCCGCCGAACTGAAAAAGAAGTATGACCTGGCTCTCGAATTTTGCCAAAAGAGCGAAGTCATCGCCAATTCTTACCACAATATGGATGTTTTCTCCATTGTCGATGATGACAGTTCCGCATACATCAATTTTCTCCATGTCACTAACGGGTGTATCAATCAGGCATACACGTTCGAATACAAGAAAAGACTCGATGAAACCGCCGAAGAACTACTTTGTCTTGGCATCGTGGAGATGAGAGAGCGCTTCAAAAGCAACTCAAAAGAGATAATTGTCCCGTTCGAAATCGGCACCGAACTGAAAGACATTGAAATCACCGTACCTCAACGGGGCGACAAGAAGCACCTCCTCGATCTCTCAATGGCAAACGTGAGGCAATTCCGTTTTGACAAACTCAAACAGGCGGAGAAACTCAATCCCGAACAGCGCAGCGTAAACCTCATGAAGGAACTGCAGAAGAAACTCAATCTTGAGAAGCTGCCTATGCATATAGAGTGTTTCGACAACTCCAACATATCGGGCGCAGACGCTGTGGCAGGGTGCGTAGTGTTCAAAAAGACCATGCCTGCCAAGAGCGAATACCGCAAATACAATATAAAAACCGTCGTTGGACCCGATGATTACGCCTCAATGAGCGAGGTTGTCCACCGCCGGTATTCACGTGCCATCGCTGAAGGAAGCGCCCTGCCCGACCTCATAATAGCCGATGGCGGAAAAGGACAGATGGAGGTCATACGCCAGGTCGTCGAGGATGAACTGCATCTCAACATACCTATTGCCGGACTTGCAAAGGACAACCGACACCGCACGTCGGAACTCCTCTACGGCTTTCCGCAGCAAACTATAGGCATAGAGATGAACAGCCCTCTGTTCAAGTTTCTCACACGCATCCAGGACGAGGTGCACCGCTATGCGATAACATTCCATCGGGACAAGCGCAGCAAGCGACAGATAGCATCGGAACTTGACTCTATCAAAGGTATAGGTGCTGCAACTAAAACCCTGTTACTCAAGGAGTTCAAGAGCGTAAAGCGGATTAAGGAGGCTCAAGCGGAGGAGATCGCCAAGTTGATCGGCCCTGCTAAAACCAAAGTTCTGCTCGACGCACTTAAGGGCGAATAGTGCATGTCGCTGATAATCAAAACGATAAAGAAGAAACCGCAGTGACTGAGATGAATATTTGCACAAGCAAACAAGATTAAGTGAATAATTTTAAGTAAGTTTGCATAAATAAAAACATTGTAAGATGAGAGTTGTCATACAGCGTGTTGCACACGCATCTGTAACGATTGAGGGAGAGGTAAGATCGAGTATCGGACAAGGTTACCTCGTACTTGTAGGGATAGAGGAGGCTGACGGCGAGGAGGATATCCAGTGGCTGAGCCGAAAAATCGTCGGGCTTCGTGTTTTTGACGATGAAAACGGCGTCATGAACAAGTCTATTACTGATGTCGACGGCGAAATCCTGGTAATAAGCCAATTCACGCTGTGGGCTTCATACAAGAAAGGAAACCGCCCATCCTATCTGCGTGCGGGAAGCCACGCTGTCACGGTGCCGCTCTATGAGCGCTTCTGCTCTGTCTTGAGCGAAACGCTGGGAAAGGCTGTAGGAACTGGAGAATTTGGCGCAGACATGAAGGTGGAGCTCCTCAACGACGGACCTGTAACCATCTGCATGGACACAAAGAATAAGGAGTGAGTGAGTTGGAAGTTAAAAGTTAAGAGTTAAAAGTTGAGGGTTGAGAGTTGAAGGTTAAAAGTTAAAAGTTAAGAGTTAAAAGGTAGAAGTTTACTATGACGATAGAAGAGGCACAGAAGACGGTTGACGAATGGATTAAGACCTACGGGGTGCGCTATTTCAGCGAACTGACTAATATGGCCGTGCTGACTGAGGAGGTTGGCGAACTTGCCAGGGTGATGGCGCGGAAGTATGGCGACCAGTCGTTCAAGGACGGCGAAAAGGATAATTTAGCCGATGAAATGGCGGATATTCTGTGGGTGCTCATCTGCCTCGCCAACCAAACGGGAGTGAATCTCACCGAGGCTTTCGAGGCTAACATCAAGAAAAAGACAGACAGGGACAAGGATAGACATATAAACAACAATAAACTATAAGCACATGGAACATTATCATCATGACGGATGCTCTTGCGGTTGCGATCACGACCACGAAGAGTACACAGAAAGCAAGATAGAGCAGGCTTTCGGCAAATACAACCTTAATCTTGACGACGAAAAGGTAAAGGCGCAGGTGGAGCGCATGCTCAACGAGTGCAAGAAGGAGAACGACACCGTAGAAGTTAAGAAATTCCTGCTCAACAGCGTGGAACTCACTACTCTTCAGACTACGGACAGCGAAGACAGCGTTCTCCGTTTCGTGGAGAAAGTGAACCAGTTTGACAGCAAATATCCTGAACTTGGCCACGTAGCAACAGTGTGCGTCTACCCTAACTTCGCAAAGATATGCCACGACACACTTGAGAACGGGGAGGTCGAAATCGCATGCGTATCGGCAAGTTTCCCATCTGCTCAGACTTTCCTTGAGGTTAAGATTGCAGAGACGGCTATGGCTATACACGACGGCGCAACGGAAATCGACATCGTGATGCCTGTGGGCAAGTTCCTCAGCGGCGACTACGAAGGAGTAGTTGAGGAAATTCAGGAAATCAAGGACGTTTGCGGTGATAAGAAACTTAAGGTTATACTCGAAACTGGCGCCTTGAAGACTGCTTCTAACATTAAGAAGGCGTCAATCCTTGCGATGTATGCCGGAGCAGACTATATCAAGACTTCAACGGGCAAGATGGAGCCTGCAGCAACTCCTGAGGCTGCTTTCGTAATGTGTCAGGCCATCAAGGAATATTACGATGAAACCGGCATTCAGATAGGTTTTAAGCCTGCGGGAGGCATGAAGGTTGTTGACGATGCGCTCAACTACTATACTATCGTCAAGGAGGTTCTCGGCGAAAAGTGGCTCAACAACACTATGCTGCGCCTCGGTACAAGCAGCCTTGCCAACAAACTCCTCACCGATATTCTCGGCACTGAAACAAAGTTCTTCTAAAGCAGGCGAACGCTACTTTTTTAAAACGGCATTGCCCGAAGTCAGAATGTGTGACTTCGGGCATTTATTTCATCCCTATCCGCTCTGAGAACTTCAAACTTAGCCTAAGTACGTATAAACTTAGACTAAAAACGTACAAACTTAACCTAAGTTCGTATAAACTCAGTCTAAGTTTGAAGTTTTGGGCGACGTATCCGAACATATAGAGGCGTGAAGAAACAAAAAAAGCAGGCCATCATATCTGGTCTGCTTCGATATATACGTCTACATATTTCAAAAAAGCGAGTAAATCAAAATCAGAACTTGCGCCCTATGACATAGTCAATAAAGTTGAAAAGTGACGATTTCACCGATGAATCCGGATATTTTTCAAGCAGCGCCTTAGCTTCGGAAGCGTAACGCGCCATCACTTCGTAGGCATAGTCTATTCCGCCGTTATCCTTTGTGAACTTGACAAGCCGTTCCACCTCTTCCGGAGCAACAGAACCGTCCTTAACCTTATAGGCAATGTCGAACATCTCATCCGACGCCACTTTGAAGAGCGCATGGATAACGGGGAGAGTGAGTTTTCCCTCTTTCATATCGTTGCCAGTAGGTTTGCCAATGCTGTCATCCGCCTGGTAATCGAAGATGTCGTCTCTGATTTGAAAGCAGATTCCTATGATTTCACCGAAGTTTCTCATTATTTCCACATCCTCAGCACTTGCACCCGCAGTCCTTGCTCCGGATTCAGCGCAAGCGGCAAACAGTGCAGCAGTCTTATCTTTGATTATGTCAAAGTAGACCTCCTCCGATATAGCTTCGTTGCGCACATTGTGCAACTGGAGCAATTCGCCGTTGGCAAGACGCTGAGCTGCGTCAGACACGCACTCTACAATTCTGACATCTCCCGTAGCGCAAGCGCATTTCAACGAGCATGCAAGAATGAAATCGCCCACAAGCACCGCCATCTTATTGTCGTAAACACCATTAACAGATGCCTGACCGCGGCGCAAATCGCTTTCATCTACTATATCATCGTGGATGAGACTGGCTGTATGGAAGAACTCAAAGGTAGCAGCAGTGCTTATCACCTTATCATCAATGTCGCCAAAGAGTTTGGCTGAAAGCATCGACAAGATGGGACGCATCATCTTACCTTTGCGCTCGCCTACAAAATTCAGCGCCTCATTGAGTAAGGTGTTGGAATGAGTAAGATACGAGTCGAAAACTTCCTTGTAGCGACCCATATCTTCCTCTATTGGCTGTCGAATTAATTTCAGTGCGTCCATATCTTGCTAAATTCAGCTACAAAATTAGCAATAAATCAGATACAAAAGTATTTTTTACTAACTTTACATTCAAAATTTACCATTTTGAAATGAACAAGCTATTTCTTCTTGATGCCTACGCACTTATCTATCGTGCATACTATGCATTTATCAAAGCACCGCGCATAAACTCCAAGGGGCTGAACACATCTGCCATATTCGGATTTGTCAATACCCTCGAAGACGTGCTAAACAAGGAGAAGCCCACCCACATAGGTGTGGCTTTCGATCCTGCCGGACCTACTTTCCGACACGAAGCGTTCGAAGCATATAAAGCACAACGCGAGGAAACGCCTGAAGGAATACGCACCGCCGTGCCATACATCAAGCGCATCCTCGAAGCCTACAACATCCCTATCCTCGAAGTCAGCGGCTTCGAAGCCGACGACGTAATCGGCACTCTTGCAAAACAGGCAGAAAACATCGATGGATTGGACACTTTCATGATGACCCCCGACAAGGACTACGGTCAGTTGGTGAGCGACCACGTCAGAATGTTCCGCCCGAAATACGGCGACAAGGAGTTTGAGATACTCGGTCCCAAAGAGGTGTGCGAAAAGTACGGCATCGACTCCCCTCTTCAAGTCATCGACCTGCTCGGACTCATGGGCGACTCTGCCGACAACATTCCTGGATGCCCAGGCGTAGGAGAGAAGACAGCCGTGAAACTCATCAACCAGTTCGGATCGATCGAAAACCTTCTTGAACGTACCGACGAACTCAAGGGAGCAATCAAGACTAAAGTGGAGAGCAACGTCGAAAACATAAAATTCTCGAAATTCCTCGCCACAATAAAAATTGACGTGCCTATCTCCCTCGACCTCGAAAGTTTGAAACGTGAAAAAATCAATGAGGAGAAATTGAAGGAAATTTTCGAGGAACTGGAATTCCGCAACCTGCTCAAGAGAATTTTGGGCGAAACCGCACCAAAACCTCAAATCGGACTTTTTGACACAAAACCTGCCAACGGGATGCTCGATTTGTTTGCAGAAAACCCGACCGAGAGCAAGGATGTTTTCGAAAACTCCAGTCTCACAGACTTAAAATCAATCCCTCACGAATACTATCTTGTTGATTCTGAAGACAAAATCAACGAACTTGTTGCAAAAATCTTGACAAGCGATTTTCTCAGTTTAGACACGGAGACGACCAACATCGACGCGATGAGTGCCGAACTCGTCGGTTTGAGCTTCTCCATCGCCGAGAACGAAGCATATTATGTCCCAATCCCTGCGAAGAGAGACGAAGCGTTAAAAATTGTAAATAAGTTCAAGGAGGTCTACGAGTCGGACCGAATCCTTAAAATCGGACAGAACATCAAGTACGACATCATCGTCCTCGCCAACTACGGGATTGAAGTGCGCGGTGAAATTTTCGACACGATGATTGCCCACTACATCCTCCAACCCGAACTTCGCCACAACATGGACTACCTTGCCGAAATCTACCTCGACTACAAGACCATCCACATCGACGAACTCATCGGAGCCAAGGGAAAGAAGCAAGGCAACATGCGCGACCTCACTCCGGAGGAAGTATATGAATACGCGTGCGAGGACGCCGACGTAACGCTCAAACTGAAACACATTCTCGAAAAGGAACTGCATAAGGAAGGACTCTTCGATCTGTTCCACGACGTGGAGATGCCGCTCGTGGGTGTGCTCGCCCGTATGGAACGCAACGGCGCACGCATTGACACAGCCTCGCTCAAGGAAACATCGCTGCTCATGTCGGAACGCATGAGCGCCATCGAGCGGGAAATAAAGGAACTTGCCGGAGTGGACTTCAACATATCCTCAC
>Ga0233376_1000232_pt1 | contig 12319 bp, 7 predicted proteins | sample ElkDunMinimDraft_11_FD_180691 | JGI IMG/M metagenome (GOLD analysis project Ga0233376, IMG submission 180691) | Fecal eukaryotic communites from dung pellets of Tule Elk in California, USA - Elk Dung E2 | ecosystem: Host-associated > Mammals > Digestive system > Large intestine > Fecal | place... | reverse complement strand
TTGGCCGAATTAGTACGGCGGTAGGTGCCGTAGACCGTATAGCCTTTTTCCAGGAGTAGTTGCGCCAGATACGCGCCATCTTGGCCGGTAATGCCCGTTACGATTGCTTTCATGCGAATTCTATCCGTTGGGTTTCAGTGATAAGCGATCGGGCGCTGTTGCTATCAAGTAGCGCCCTCATCAACTCCATTGCACTTTCACTCCATGAAAGATGTTCCAATCCAGCCGATTGTGGATGTTCGTTCCGGTCGTAAAGCTCAAGCCACTTTGTCACGTGAGAAGCGAGACTCTGCGGGTCGTCCCCACTGAAATAGTAAGCGCGGTCCTTGGCTACCTCCCGGAATACGGGGAGGTTCCTCGCGATGATGGGAAGACTGTGATGGGCTGCTTCGATCAAGGGTAAGCCGAAACCCTCCCCTGTCGAGCCAGCAATCAAACAGGTGCTGCGATTGTAGAGTTCCTCCAGCAGGCTATCGCTGGCATCCGCCAGCCAGAAGAGTCGCTTGCCCGACTCAGGATGCACTCGGATATGCTCGATGAGGCTGTCTACGAGCCATCCGGGCTTACCAACGATGACCAGATTGACACTTTGACCCGCTCGCCAAAGCTCCTCGAACGCGCTCAGCACCTGAGCATGCCCCTTGCGGGCCTCGATCGTGCCGACCATCAGGAAGCTAGGCGCACGGCTGATAGCTGAAAGGACGGCGTTTTGACCGTTAGTGCTAACTATGCGCCTATGCCGTCCTGACGCCAGATCAGCGCCTAAGTGGAACCACGCAATTCTGAATCGATGAGTGGTCTCAGGAGAATGGGCGTCGACCCACTGCTTCAACTCCTCCGCCACCGATCTTGAGATACAAATCGCACCATCCGCTTCACAGACAGCTTTTAGCCAACTTGTATGCATCTCCTGCGCGCCCGATGCAAACGCATGCGGCATTAATATTGGAAGCAGATCGTATACAATAAAGTAGACTTCCACCCCATGCATCCGCAACTCTTGATGAAAATTACGGCATGCAATAACGCCGTGATGATCCAGATCTAATCCGATAAACACGTCGCCATTAGCAAAGTCGATAGGTTCATCAACAAACTCGTCGCTAGGGCAGCCAAGGAATCTAAGGGTGAACTTTCTCGCATAACGGTAGCCACCCGCCGCAGCGTATACAGGTTCGATCCTTACCCCTTCTGGAGCGGACGAAAGCCACTCGCGCAAGATGTTACGGACGACACGTTGTATGCCTGTTTCAGCATCGCCTTGGGCCAAGATAGATACATCGACGAAAACTTGCCGAGAAGCAATGGCCGGCGGAAACGAGCGAGCTAGGGCACTCGCCAGCCGCGCTAGGTCATTTTCCTCCTGGGACGGCCAGAAACTGGCGATGGCGCCTGTAAGCGCCTTAACGTCGTGTGCGGCCTGCTGGTAGAACCTCTCGATTGCAGTTCGATAATGTGCAGCACACTTCCCAGGGGCATGCCCGTCAGCGATCACCCGCGCAGCATTGTCGGCCAGCGTCCGGCGATACTCCGCATCCTTCCAGAGAGTTTCGAGCGCAGTGACCAGATCGGCGTTGCTGAACTCGTCTTCCAGCTTCCAGACCGCCTCGTCAGCAATATCTGCCATGCTGCCGTTGGCATTGATGATCGTGGCCAGCCCGTAGTTCATGCAGTCCATCACTGCCGCGGAGGTTTCACCGCGTGACAGGGCGCGTAGCTGGACCCCGATATCGGCGGCGGCAAGGTAGTGCCTGAACAGCTCAATGTCAGTCCAGCCCGTAATCCTGACCTGGCGTTTCGCATCGCCCGTTGGAATCAGATCATTGAGGATCTGCCCATATTCGCCGCCAAGGTTCTCACCCACGAAAATCAGGAGCGTGTCCCGGTCTCTGGCCAGGGCGCTGGCATTCCACGCCTCTATCAGCCGATGGTTAAGCTTGTGCGGGCCTAGAAGGCCAAAGGAACATACGACGAAAGTATTTTCGTCGATGCCTAGGACGGCCCGAGCCTGTTCCCGCGAAATCGAGAGGCGCGGCGCGCGCATCAGCGGAATGACAGCGAACCGATCGGCGTTCTGGACGCCGTACCATTGCTGCGCAAGGCGCAGCGAGTTGGCAGAGTGAACGATCAGGCCGTTGGCCCCTTGGAGTACAGACAGGTTTGCCGGGTACTTCCAGGTCGAGCTCGTGACATCTCCCGACAGATAGAGCTCAGCCAGCGCCGGATAGCCATGACTGTGGTAGAGCTCCCGCCTCCAGCTTCCGGGGGCGCCCCCAACTGTATCCCTCTGATGGAGGACTCCTGAAAGGAAGAAGTCATGCAGGACGACAACGCCCGGATGGCTCTCCAGCAGAGCAAACATGTGCTGATGAAAAGGAGAGTTACCAAAGTGATAGAGGATTCGATCGAATTGGCTGGCATTCCTGCGGAACCAGTCGATATCGCGGCGCTTGCAGTTGCGATTGATCCAATCATCGGCAATCGCGTCCAGGGCAACAATAACGTCAATGTCGTAGTGCTCCGATAGAACGGGTAGCAACTCGGCACTGTAATCAGAGATGCCGCTGCGCTCGGGTGGCAGCGGCGAAATGTAGGCGAGCCGCGGGCGAGCCTTGGTGGTTGCGGAACTGCTGCTCGCTTTTTTGGAAATGTGGCTCACCTCCATACGCTCAATAGCGCGGCGTGCACTTTTGTCCCAAGAAAAGTTCCCGGCCTGGATCTCGCCGTGCGCAATCAGTTGGTATCGGTAATCTTCATCGGTCAGCCCGCGAAGCATCACCGAGGCGATGGCGTCATCCGAGTGCGGGTCGAATAGAGCCGCATCCAGGCCTATCACCTCAGGCAGGCTCGATGTGTTGGCGGCAATGACAGGCGCACCGCAGCGCATCGCCTCCAGGGCAGGAAGGCCAAAGCCTTCATGCCAAGAGGGAAAAACGAACAGCTTGCACAGCCGATAGAGCGAAATCAGGTCCTCTTCGGGCACGAAGCCGGTAAAGACCAGCTCTTGCGGCGCCAGTCCCCGCGAGCGAGCCAAGTGTTCCAGCTGCATCCTGCTGTCAGGATTTGCTGAGCAAACGATGGCGAGTTGATGCTCGCTTCTTAGCGCACCTGGGAGTCTTGCATAGGCCCGGATCAGCCCCTCGATATTCTTCCTATTGTCGATGCCCCCGGTATACATCACGAAGGGCCGGCCCAGACCATACTTGCCGCGCACTTCCGACTCCACCTGGGCCGCAACCGGCTTGCAGCTGAAGTGGGCATCAGCATCGGTTGAAATGTTTTCTACCCTGTCAGCGGGAAAACCCAAATGCTCCAAAGCTTCCTGGCGAGAGTATTCCGAAATCGACAACAGAAGGTCAGCCTGGCGCAGGAAGTCCAACTTTCGGTAATACCAGGACTCGACGAGGGGGTTGTCCAGATACGGCTTCTTGTTGATGAGCGGGATCAGGTCATACAGCGTGACCGCCACAGGGCAAACGGACGGCAGGCGCCCGATGCTGGTAACCGCGTCATCCATAAGCCCTTCGAACATGCTGGCCACATGGACGATATCGGGCTTAAGGCTAACGATGAAGGCCTCACGGATCAGCTCCGCAGCCTCCATTCGTTGGCGGTTCGGACCCGTAAGCTCCGCCGTGGGGGCCAGAGCACTCCAGACATGGATATTTTCCGGGGGCAGCAACCCTACGAATGCATCCTTGATGGGCTGTACCGTCTCGGGAAACAGGCCGCTCAGCACAATCAGAACCTCATGCTGGCCGCGATTACGCGCCACCGCCTTCGCGAGCGAAAGTGAGTAGCGTCCAATGCCACGATGCCGAGAGCTCATGGACTGGGCTGCCTGCAGGTCGAGTACAATCCGCATCAATTTTTCCTCGAATCAATCGCGCTCTTGAGTTCAATGTAGAGCCGCGCTGTTCTCGGAGACATGGAGCGTTCTGCACTCTCAGCGGATACGGACCAGCCTGCTGTCGAGACGGGGCTAGGATCGAGGATGATGCGGCGCAGGCGTATTTTCAGCCAAGGCATCCTGTTGAGCAGCAACAGGGCGGGCTTTTTGAGCCTTGAGTTGCGCATAGCTCTATGCCCGGCACGGAAGATGACGGGATGTAGTCGCCTCTTGAGGCCGCTGACGACTCTTCGCTCGCGAATCGCCTGTGAGAGCCGGTGGCTGAGCCGGCTTGCCAAGCGCAAGGGGCCGGTCACTCGCCAGGACGTGCTGTGCAGGACCGCGCGAACATTGGACTCGGCTTGATCGGCCTTGTCTTTGGCTTGCTGAACTCCAGCCTCGGCCTGCAAGGCCCTGCCCTCGGCTTGATCCGCCCTGGCTTCTGCTTGCAAAGCCCTGCTCTCGGCTTGATCCGCCCTGGCCTCGGCCTGCAAGGCCCTGCCCTCGGCTTGATCAGCCCTGGCCTCGGCCTGCAAAGCCCTGCCCTCGGCTTGATCCGCCCTGGCCTCGGCCTGCAAAGCCCTGCCCTCGGCTTGATCCGCCCTGGCCTCGGCCTGCAAAGCCCTGCCCTCGGCTTGATCCGCTCTGGCCTCTGCTTGCAAAGCTTTTGAAGAAACCAGACTACAGAAAGGCTGAGAGGCGGTTCCGCTTAAAACGAAACCATCGAAAATATTCGGCGGCATGCTGAATGATTCGATAAGTTCGGGATGATCGGGCGAAATATAGAATCGATTCAGCCCGTCAAAATAAACGTAGGTATACCCCTTCGCCAATAGAATGGCTTCCCACTCATAGTGACTTTCTTCTTGCGTAAGAGGGCGAGTGCTTTCGACTACTACTACCCACGGAATACTGGAGCAGCTTTGCCAGCTCTCCAACACGTCCTTTTCCAAGCCCTCAACATCTATTTTCAGCCAGTGAATATCGGGAACCTTGACCTGCTGGAGTAGCGCGTCAAGCGACAAGACGGGAACCAAAGTCTCCCGACAATTGAATCCGTTCGCCTGATGGCGGCGCGCAACTTGGGGATCTGCCGTCGAAAGACCCGTATCAGCAAACTCGTAAAAAGACAATCTTTGATCTTGATTACCGATGGCGACTTGAAAAACACTCTCGTCAGGACGAGCCGCCCGAAGCAAAGAGGAGTACTGCTGGGTCGGTTCAACATGCACGCCACGCCAACCGTGCTCATAGAAGGCAAAACTGACGGAGTCAACAACAGGGTGCTGCGCACCGATATCAATATAAAAGCCATCATCGACATGCTGAAGCGCGCGCCAAAGCATCACATCTTCAAAGTTTTGTGCGTAGGAAACGAAGCTCATAGCTGGTTAATCTCGATTACAGGATCGACCCAAGCGACACCAGCAAAATGCGTCTTGCTAATATTAATAACATTAAAAACAAGCGCCAGATCACGCCATTCGTAATTATCAACTAAGTGCGTATCTGTACTAACTAGCGCAGTCTGCACTGAGTATGTGCCCGGCCCGAAATTAGCTGGAAAAGAAATATCAAAGAAAATCTCATTGGCTGCCGGAACATTTAAGAGCGCCTTTTTCTTCAAATCTGTATTTGTTCCGTAAACAACCTGGCCGAGGCGGTCCTTAATCCCATAACCAAGAACAAGGCGCTCTATATAACAACTGGTCTTAACCAAGATCCGCAGAGTAACCTGCTGACCTACGTCGACTACCTCTACTCGCTGGCCATTAGTATCAAGCAAGGATATGTCGGCAACGAACGCTTCTCCAGTGCCGGAAATTGTTTGAACTCTACCGTCGGCGGTGACCTCCTGCGTTACCGTCTGGTTCTGATGATCGGCCAGCATGGCGTTGTAATAATCCATCACAGCCTCTGGCTCGCCTTCCATTGCAAGTTTTCCCGCATTAAGCAAGATCGCACGGTCACATATGGACTGGATGGCACTCTTGTCGTGGGAAACGATGAGTAGCGTTGTCCCTTGTTTGCGGAACTCCCGGATGCGATCAAAGCTTTTGTGCTGGAAGTAGGCGTCGCCTACCGACAGCGCCTCGTCGACTATCAGCACATCGGGGCGGTGGGCTGTGGCGACACTGAAGGCAAGGCGCATTTGCATGCCGCTGGAGTACACGCGTACCGGCTGATCGATATATTCGCCGATTTCAGCAAAGGCTTCGATTTCCGGCATAAGCCGGGAAATTTCTTCGACGCTATATCCGAGAAGCTGGCCGGCCATGAATGCATTCTGCCGCCCGGTGAAATCCGGGTGAAAACCCATGCCAAGTTCGAGCAGGGCGGCTACGCGCCCAGTGATACGCACGCCGCCGGTAGTGGGCTGAGTGGTGCCGGTAATCATTTTAAGCAAGGTGCTTTTACCAGCACCGTTAATTCCAATGATTCCAACTGCCTCACCGGGGCGGATGGTAAAGTTGATATCCTGCAATACCCACCTAAGACTGTGGCGCGGCTTGTTCAGGGGAATCAGCCACTCGGCCAGCCGACTCCATCGGGTAGGGTATTGTTTATAGGCCTTTCCCAATTTGCTAACGGTTATAGTGCCCATCAGAGTTCATCCACTAATTCACCGGAATGCTTGCGGAACAGGCGCATCCCCCAGAAACAAAGCAATAGTGCGAGCAGCGTCACCGGCCAGAGAGAGGACCATTCGGGCCATTCGCCGAGAACTAGAATCGTCTGGTAAGCCGCCATCAATCCCGCCATAGGATTGTAGGCCATGAGATGACGCACGTTTTCCGGCAGGATCGTTATCGGATAAACAATTGGTGTGAGCCAGAACCAGAATTGCAGTACTACCCCAAAAAACTGCCCGACATCCCTGAAGAAAACGTTCAACACACCCAGCACTATGCCTAAGCCGATGGCGAATGCCACCTGGATGGCAACTACGGGGATCAAAGCAATGTAGGGCAGGCCGGGGAAATTCCCACTCATAATGAGAAAGGCGGTAAATAACCCAAAGATGATTGCAAAGTTAAGCAAGGCGGTCGCGACGACAGTTACCGGCAGACACAGTCGTGGAAAGCTGAGCTTCTTGAGCAAGTTGGCGTGTTCAAGAAACACGTTTTGCCCCCGTCCAACAATTTCGGCGAAGAGCCCCCAAGTGAGCACACCGGCGCACAGATAGATGCTGTAGGCAAAGCTGCCATCTACTCCAGGTAGTTTCGCTCGCATGAGCTGGGAGAAAATCAACGTATAAACAATGATCATCGCGAGTGGGTTAAGCACTGTCCATGTTGCACCCAGCAGTGAGTTGCGATATTTGGACTGGAACTCGCGTTTTACGCTGCCTAGGATAAAGCCTCGGTAGTTCCATACTGCTCTGGCTAATGCACTCATGGACGCCTCAATTAATACTTACTTAGTCTGCCGCCTCATCACTGGAGGTTCTGTATCAGGCGCAGCAATGGCTCCGTATTGAAACCGCGCAGATTGAGGCGCCAGGTGTCGTACTCGAGGCTGATACCATCCGTTTCGCCCGCTGCAGGGCTTGCGATGCAACATGCTTACGCACACGCTGCAACGTGGCGGCGACGTTTTCGACGTTGACGTTGTAGTTGATCTCGCCGATGCACGGATAGGCAGCCATGCGCTCGGTCTAGTAGCTCAGCCAGTATTTTGCAAGTCGCGGTTGAACGCAGTGACTAGCAGCCAACGACTCATGCAGCTGTCGCCGTAGACGAAATAAACAGAAGTAGTGATGCCCGCCCAACTCGCCGAACCCGCGTCTTCCGCGGGCAGGCGCTCCTTGAAGACATGACCGGTCTTGCTCTGGACGGCTATACCAAACCTGCCCGATGGACGTGCTCAATAGGGCGCCATTTCAAGCGCAGATCTTGGATGATCTGGCTGCCTGGGTTGCTTAACAGCGCCAAGTCGTTTCGCTCAATACCTTCACGAATGGAGAGAGCTTTGCACCTCCTGAGACCAAGATCGATCACGCAGGATTTCCAGACGGTGCTTGGGACCCACCGAAATCATTGGCGTTCAGCACTAGATTGCGCTGATCGTTGATCACTCGAGCCGCTCCTTCGGCCACGATCCGGTCTCGCTGCGATAGAGATACATCTGCAACGACAGTGAGGCCTTGGGCTAACCGCGATGCGCCTGATCCTCAAGCGGTCGCCCTCCTCCAGGTTTGTGTAAGCACCTCATGAACGGTTACATGAGCACTGTGCCGACACTCACCGATACCGCGGTTGCCATCGCTGTTTTCCTTCACCCCAGCCAACAGCGCACGCTACCGCCACCCTGTCGGAGCGATCCAATAGGGTATGTTCAAGGGAAATGGCAGGAACATTGACGAAACCATCTGAATCCAGCCCGAGGCAGCGGTGCCTTTCGCCTTCGCTCGCATCCGGCTTTCAACGAAACGCTTCACCTCCCCCAAGCAGCGGTGAACGCTATCCGCTTCAATACTAGCCAAACCCCGAGCAATTACCCGCGCGAAGGTTTTGGACAGACGCTATCCGCAGCATCAAAAGGTTTAGGTGAGTTTTCGCGAGATACCGGCCAAAGCTGACTGCCCACTCCGGCCCGACATGATTACCGGGAACTCCATTCCTTCAATTCCTGAGGTCAATACGAGCCGCGTAGGTGCGTTACTGATCAGTAAGACAGGTATTTAGCCAAGAAGGTCAGAGATCGCTCAGCTTTTTTGGAGTTTTTATCAGGGGCAACTATTTCTACCAGCTCATCGGTCATTTCAAAGGCCTGCTTGAGCTCTCGCCCGAGATCGCTTCGCTGTTCCGGCGGTCAATCACGATAGCAGGACGAGCGGTAGGCGCTGGCCACTCAACCATACGCACATCCTTACGATGACGGCCCACTTATCAGGAAGCGATCCAAGCAATATCATGCGCCATCGCCCCCCTTGTTCAGAGGCTCTCCCTCACGAGAGAACTAAAGCTGACCGGATGATGCCTGCACCGGGATTATCCTTTGATCCGGCCCAGCCCTGCCAACAGCCGGGCCAGAGCGCCCTGGTTGTTATGTAATACGGAAAATCCAGCGCTGCGCATGCGCTCGGCTCGTTCGGGATCATTCCACAACGCCTCTATCGCAGCTGCCAGCTCGGAAGCGGAGGTGATTTCGCAGAGAGCACCGGCATCGCGCAGTTGCGCGGCAATATCGAGGAAATTGAACAGATGCGGGCCGGTCAGCACGGGCTTGCCCAGCGCAGCGGGTTCGAGCAGGTTGTGCCCACCGGTGGGTACCAGGCTGCCGCCAACAAAGGCGACATCCGATAACGCGTAGAGAAACAGCAGCTCACCCATGGTATCGCCGAGCAAAACCTGTGTAGTCGTCTCGGGAGACTCGTCCAGTGAACGCCTGACCGCGCTGAAATTTTGCTTGCGGCACAGTTCATATACCGCGCCGAAACGCTCGGGGTGGCGGGGCACCAGAATCAACAAGGCATCGGGGTGGGCGGCCAGCAACTGCCGATGTGCTGCCAGAAGGATGTCATCTTCGCCTGCATGGGTGCTCGCCGCGATCCATATCGGTCGCCCTGCTGCGCCCCAATGGTTACGAAGCGCTGTCGCCGCTTCCGGTAACGCGGGATCGATGCTGATATCGAATTTGATTGAGCCGGTTACCTCAACACACTCGGGGCGAGCACCCAAGCGACAAAAGCGTTCGGCCTCGGCAGCAGTCTGCACGGCGATGAAGCTCAGCTCAGCCAGCATCGGTGCTGTCAGGCGAGCGAAGCGCGCATAACCTCGAGTCGAGCGCTCGGACAGTCGCGCGTTGGCCAGTGCCATTGGAATGCCGCGAACGGCGCATTGATGAATATGGTTAGGCCACAGTTCGGTCTCCATCACCACCGCCAGCTGCGGCCGGACCCGCATAAGAAATCGCGCCGCTGCCCAAGGCAGATCGTAGGGCAGGTAGCAGTGCTGCACCGAGTCACCGAACAATGCCCGAATCCGCTCGGAACCGGTCGGGGTCATGCAGGTGACCGTCATCGGCAGCTCGGGATAGCGCCTCATTAACTCGCGGATCATTGGCGCCGCAGCAATACTTTCGCCCACCGATACCGCATGAACCCATATGCCGCCCGGCTTGAACGGCGGCAAGCCGATGGCAAAGCGCTCGCCGATACGGCGCGAATAGGCTGGGGCCCGCCAAGCGCGCCAGAGCAGGCGCAGGAATACCAGTGGCAGACCGAGATGGAACAGGAGGGTATAGAGAGTACGATTCATGGGAGCGAAGTTTACTCGAAAGCCGCTGACCAGATCGTGTTCGCGCTCCAGCGTGGCACGCCGCCAGGGTTTACGCTTTATGCACTCTCGAAGCGTTAGGCTTGAGCTTGCCGCTGCTCCATCCGGTTTATACTGCCAATCTGTTTTCCTGCGAGGTCCGCCCATGCCCGAATCCTTAAGCACCGACGTTCTGATCGTTGGCGGTGGTGTCGCCGGCCTCTGGCTCAATGCACGCCTGCGGCGTCAGGGCTTTGCTACGGTGTTGGTGGAGAAAGGCGCGTTGGGTGGAGGGCAGAGCGTCAAATCCCAGGGCATCATCCATGGCGGCACCAAGTATGCTCTGCACGGTGCGTTGACCGGTGCGTCGGAAGCCATCGCCGACATGCCGCGCCGCTGGCAAGAGGCGCTGTCGGGCGATGGCGAGCTGGACCTTTCCGGTGTACGGCTGCTGTCCGACGCACATTACCTTTGGTCGCCCGGCACGCTGGCCGGCAATCTCACTAGCTTCTTCGCGAGCAAGGCCGTGCGCTCGCGGGTCGGCCAGGTCAAGGGCAATGAGCTGCCGCCGGCACTGCAGCACCCGAAGTTCAAGGGCAAAGTCTACCGGCTCAGTGAACTGGTACTGGATGTGCAAAGTCTGATCGCCCACCTAACCGAACTGGCTGGCAACAGCGTGCTGGCCGCTCAGCATATCGCGCCACTGCTTGAGGGTTCCGAACTGGTCGGCCTGCGTATCGATGGCAGGGATATTCGCGCGCGGCGCATCGTCTTCAGCGCAGGCGATGGCACTGCCGAACTGCTCGCCATGCTGGGCCTGCAGCAACCGGCCATGCAGCGACGCCCGCTGCACATGGTCATGGTCAAAGGGCCGGCCCTCAAGCCGCTCTATGCTCATTGCCTGGGTGCCGGCACCAAGCCGCGGATAACCGTGACCAGCCACCCCGCGGCGGACGGTGAATGGATCTGGTATCTGGGCGGCGACTTGGCCGAAGCCGACGGAGTTGCGCGTGACGAGGCCAGCCAGATCGCTGCAGCGAAAGAGGAGCTGGCTGAGCTTGTGCCCTGGATCGACCTATCCACCGCGCACTGGGCGACGCTACGCGTCGACCGCGCGGAGCCTGCGCAATCCAGCCTGGTTCGTCCGGACAACGCGTTCCTCGCGGAACAGGGCCGGCTGCTGGTTGGCTGGCCGACCAAACTGGCCTTGGCGCCGGACTTCTCCGATCGCGTTGAGGCCGCACTTGCCCGCGACGGTGTTAGCCCAGGCCATCACCAGGCACTGCCGGAACTGCCGCGTCCTCCTGTAACAGGCCCCTTCTGGGAAGGCCTGCTGCCATGAGCATAAGCTTGCACGAATTGCTTCGCCCGCTGGGCAATACGGGGTTGATGGTCTCACCGCTGGGTTTGGGTACGGTCAAGCTGGGCCGCGACCAGGGCGTGAAATACCCCAACGGCTTCCGCATTCCCGACGATGAGCAGGCGCGCCAGCTGTTAACAACGGCGCGACAACTGGGCATAAACCTGATCGACACGGCTCCGGCCTATGGCGTCAGCGAAGAGCGCCTCGGCCCCCTGCTGGCCAGCCATCGCGACGAGTGGGTAATCGTCAGCAAGGTCGGCGAGGAGTTCGAGAACGGCCAGTCGCGCTTCGACTTCTCGCCGGAGCACACACGCTTCTCCGTCGAACGCAGCCTCAAGCGACTGTGCACCGACCGTATCGAACTGGTGCTGGTGCATTCGGACGGCAGCGACCTGAATATTCTGCGTAACAGTGGCGTCTACCAAACCCTGGCCGAGCTCAAGCAAGAAGGCAAGATTCTCGCCTTCGGCCTCTCCGGCAAAACCGTCGAAGGAGGACTGCTAGCGCTGGAACAGGGCGATTGCGCCATGGTCACCTACAACCTCAACGAACAGGCCGAGCGCCCTGTCATCGAGTACGCCGCCGCCCACGGGAAAGGCATTCTGGTGAAAAAGGCACTTGCCAGCGGTCACGCTTGTCTCATGCCAGGTGAAGATTCAGTGCGGCAGAGCTTCGAGCTGCTGTTCAGTCAACCCGGGATTGGCAGTGCAATCGTTGGCACCATCAACCCACAGCACCTCACCGACAACGTGCATAAGGTCGCTGCCGTTCTGACAAGCAACTGAGAGCCAACCGCACTACGCTTTC
>Ga0233376_1000227_pt1 | contig 12434 bp, 10 predicted proteins | sample ElkDunMinimDraft_11_FD_180691 | JGI IMG/M metagenome (GOLD analysis project Ga0233376, IMG submission 180691) | Fecal eukaryotic communites from dung pellets of Tule Elk in California, USA - Elk Dung E2 | ecosystem: Host-associated > Mammals > Digestive system > Large intestine > Fecal | place... | reverse complement strand
CTCCGTCGTAGAGTCCGTCGCGTACGTTCTGCAGGAAGTTATCTCGGTGGCCTGGAGTGTCGTCGTATAATTTGATGCGTATTGTTCCGACTGTGGTTTCGAGAACAACGATAGTTTCCTGTTCGCCGCTGGCGCAGCTGATAGCCGTCAGACTGAATGCCATGAGCAGGCAAAATATGATTTTCTTCATTCTTTGTTCAAATAGGTTCTTTAAGGTCTTTAGGGTTTCGATAACCCTTAAACTATCAACTATAAACGTTACATCGTTCCCGTTATCGTTATTTCATCTCCCATCCAAGGGCGCTGGCTCCGAGCACTGCGGCGTTGGCATTCATGAGTCCAGACACGAGGAACTGTGCCTTGCCCTTGAAGATTGGCAGAACGGAGTTGTCGTAGGCTTCCTTGATTGGGTCCATGATGAGGCTGCCTGCATTGGTGAGTCCGCCGAAGAAGATGAATGCTTCGGGACTGGAGAATGCGGCAAAGTCGGCACAAGCCTCACCGAGCATCTTGCCTGTGAACTTAAAGATGTCTTGCGCTACCTTATCGCCTTTGTCGGCAGCGATGGCAACGTCGCGCGATGTGATCTGTTCGGCAGGTATGTCGCGAAGCGTACTGGCTTCGTCGGTCTTGGCTAATATTTCGCGTGCTGTACGTGCCACTCCTGTTGCTGAACAGTATGCCTCAAGGCAGCCTTTGCGTCCGCATCCGCATGGGCGCCCTTCCTCGCCTCGCACCATAGTGACATGGCCGAGTTCGCCGGCAAATCCGTCGTGACCATAGACTAACTGCCCGTTGATGACGATGCCGCTACCCACGCCTGTGCCCAGGGTTATGACGATGAAGTTCTTCATGCCTTTGGCCGCTCCGTATATCATTTCGCCGATGGCTGCAGCGTTGGCGTCGTTAGTGAGTGCTACAGGCAGGCCAAGGGCTTTGCTAAACATTTCGCCCAGCGGAATAATGCCTTTCCACGGGAGATTAGGAGCGTGCTCTATTGTGCCGTGGTAGTAGTTGCCGTTAGGTGCGCCGATACCCATGGCCTTGATGCGGTCGATACCGCCTACTTGCTCAATGATGGGTTGCAGACAAGTGCATCCAGCCTCTACAAAGGCTTCGGCTGTAGGATATTCTTGTGTGCGTATTGAGTTTTCTGCAACGACTTCGCCGTTGGCGTTTACTATTCCGAATACGGTGTTCGTACCTCCGAGGTCGACGCCGATAACATATGGTTTGTTTGTGTTCATAAAGGTATTATATAGATTTAAAGTTTTTACGTTGATATGTGTGCCTCCAAGTGCGATATGTGTTCCTACAAAGTCGCCACCTGTGAAGCTTAATTTAGTCTCTTTCATAGGCTACAGTTATGTAACGATACAAAATTACCAAAAAAACGGACAGAATGGTGTTCTTTTGATAGAAAATGCTTAACTTTCGTGTCAGAAAACAAGAGGACCGCATATATGGCCCTGCATTATATAAATGTGACTATGAAGAAACGAATGTTTGCAGTTGTTGCTACACTATTGATGGCAAGTAGTTCGGTGCTTGCACAGAAGACTATAGACATAGACTTATGGGATGAGGGATTGCCTAACAGCAACGGTATTGACAAAACCCAGCCTTACGACGATGCGAAGCGAAACTTCAAACCGTCGGTGCGTGTGTTCCTGCCTGAGGCGGACAAGGCCAATGGTATGGCTGTGGTGTGCTGCCCTGGTGGCGGATACTCACATCTTGCAATGGACCATGAGGGATATGACTGGGCGCCGTTCTTCAACGAACAGGGGATTGCCTTGATTGTGCTGAAGTACAGAATGCCTCATGGAGTGACCGAGGTTCCGATAAGTGATGCAAAGGAGGCACTGCGATTGGTGCGTGCCAACGCCAAGGAGTGGGGCATCAGTCCTGACAAAGTGGGCATTATGGGCTCTTCTGCGGGTGGGCATTTAGCGTCGACGGTTGCTACGCATAGCGATAGCACTACTGCTCCTGATTTCCAGATTCTGTTTTATCCAGTTGTGACAATGGACTATGCATATACTCATAAGGGCTCGCGGCATAACTTGCTTGGCAGGGACACTTCAATGAGCATGGTTGACCTATACAGCAATGAGCAGCAGGTGACACGCCTAACTCCTCCTGCCATAATGCTCCTTTCGGACGATGACACGGCTGTACCTTCGCCTAACAGCGTGAACTATTACATGGCACTGAGGCGCGCTGGTGTCCCAGCAACAATGCACATCTACCCATCGGGTGGACACGGATGGGGATGCAGGACTAGCTTTAAGTTCCATGCCGAGATGATGGCCGACTTGAAGGCATGGCTCGATGTGATGAAGAATAAATTGGACAGGAAATAACTTAAATTATTGATATTATGGGAGATTTGATTACATGGTTTGAAGGCCTTGAAACGCTTCAGAGGGTGTTTTGGGGATGTGCATTGGCTGGTTCGTTCGTTTTTGTGATTCAGGCAGTGCTGACGTTGTTAGGAATGGACTCAACTGATGTGGATGTAGACATCCCAGATGGTGACACATTAGATTTCGGAGGCTTGTCGATGTTTTCGGTTCGTAACCTCGTGAATTTCTTGGTAGGTTTTGGATGGGGTGGAGTAAGTTTCTATTCTGGTATTTCCAGTCCTTACCTGCTTATTCTTGTGGCAATAGTTACGGGTGTGCTGTTTGTCTTGATGTTTTTCTTCATATACAAGCAGACCAGAAAATTGGAGACTAACGGTGCTTTCGATATTAAGAACTGCGAGGATAAGGTTGCAGATGTCTATTTGCGTATTCCTGCAAAGGGAGAAGGTCGCGGAAAGATTCAGGTCAGCGTGAACGGTTCGGTGCACGAACTTGACGCTATGAGCAATGGAGGTCCTATTGCTACAGGGAAGAAGGTGCGCGTTGTGGAGATCTGTGATGGCAGCTCTGTTATTGTCGAGATGATTTAACTCTTTTAAATCGGAAACGACAATACATACTTATAGAAATAAACTAACTAATTTAATAATTCAAAAAAACTAATCAATTATGGACCCTATGTTTTTGATAATAGCTGCTGTAGTTGTTGCTGTTATCGCATTTGCGGCTCTCATTAACCGCTATCGTCGTTGCCCTTCCGACAAGATTCTCGTGATCTACGGAAGCAAGAGCAACAAAAGTTCTGCTAAGTGTGTGCATGGCGGTGGTGCCTTCGTGTGGCCTATCATCGAGGACTATGCTTACTTGAGCCTCACACCAATCTCTATCGATGCGAACTTGACAAATGCGCTCAGCCGTCAGAACATCCGTGTTGACGTGCCAAGCCGTTTCACAGTGGGTATTTCAACTGAACCTGAGTCAATGAATGCAGCAGCAGAGCGCCTGCTCGGACTCACTCCTGGTCAGATTCAGGAATTGGCTCGTGATATTCTCTTCGGTCAGTTGCGTCTTGTTATCGCTACCATGAGTATTGAGGAACTCAACAACGACCGTGACAAGTTCCTTGAGAGCATCTCGGCTAACGTCGAGGTGGAATTGAAGAAGATTGGTCTCCGTCTTATCAACGTGAACGTTACCGACATCAAGGACGAGAGCGGATACATCGAGGCTCTCGGACGTGAGGCTGCTGCCAAGGCAATCAACGAGGCCAAGGTGCGTGTTGCTGAGCAGGACAAGATTGGTGAAATCGGTAAGGCTGAGGCTGTTCGTGAAACTCGTGTACGTACGGCAGAAGCTAATGCACAGGCAGTTAAGGGTGAGAATGAAGCTAAGGTTGCTATTGCTGATTCTGAGGCTTATCGCCGCGAAAAAGAGGCTGAGGCACAGCGCAAGGCAAGTGCTGCCGAGAAAGTTCAGCAGGCTATGGCGCTCCAGGAGGCTTATGCAGCCGAGCGTGATGCAGAGCAGGCACGTGCCGAGCGTGAGCGTTCTACAGAGACTGCCAATATCATCGTTCCTCAGGAAATCGAGAAGCAGCGTCGTATCATCGAGGCTGAGGCTGAGGCTGAGAAGGTGCGCGTGAGTGCAAAGGGTGAGGCTGACGCTATCTACGCCAAGATGGAGGCAGAGGCTAAGGGTCTCTATGAAATTCTGACCAAGCAGGCTGCCGGTTATGACAAGATGGTGCAGGCTGCCGGTGGCGATGCTAACAAGGCTTATATGCTCCTCTTGCTTGAGAAGTTGCCTGAACTCGTTAAGACTCAGGTTGAGGCTGTCAAGGGCATCAATATCGATCACGTTACAGTTTGGGACAATGGTGGCAATGGTTCTGACGGCAAGGGCTCGACTGCGAACTTCGTCAGCGGACTCATGAAGTCTGTTCCGCCGCTCAACGAACTTTTCGACATGGCAGGACTTAATCTTCCAGAGTATCTCGCTAAGAAGAAGGAAGCTCCAACTGTCACAGAATGTGAAGTAGTGGAGACCGAGGAATAATGTTCCTTTGAGATAAGAAAAAGCGGATGCATCATCAAGTTGCATCCGCTTCTGTTGTTATTGCTTGGTGTGAGGTTCGGGCTATTAACCGATCTCTCCGTTTATTCTTTTGCGTACTACAGAGAACGCCTTCTGATAGAGTGCGGAGTCTGGCATTGTGCGAAGCATCTCTGCAAAGCGGCTCATAGGGACTGTAAATGCCAGTTCGTCCTTCGGTACAAGAAGTCGTGCAGATGGATCGAACATTCCTAGGAAACAGCGTCTACCGCCTTTGCGGTTCTCCACTGTGGCAAATGAAACTATTGCAGCGCAGCCCGATGCGAACTTTGCTACCACTGCATCTTCTGCATTATTGTCATAGTATGCCCATGTGCATAGGCCCGAAAGCATGTCTGGCGTAGCGAAAAAAAGAACTGCCTCTACGTTGTCCCAACTATCTAACTTGTCAATGCGCACAAGATTAAGGTAGGGTTTGTCAGTAATCTCTATGTCGAGTCCTTTGACGTAGTCGACCACCATATCTGGCGTCTGTTTGTAGTGTTCTGTTTCAGACACGAACAAGGGTACACGCTCTGGCATAGGGCGAAAAGCAGTGTATAGTCCTCCGCCCCCGCATTGCACATTTTCGGCTGTCAGTGTCAGCGAACCGCCTTCGCACACTTTACGTATTGCGCCTACCATACAGCGCGGCACACGGCTGTCAGTTGCAACGGCTGTGTTGCCATACCAAAGTGCGATGGGCAATGGCGCAGCTTCGCCAAAGGCTTTGCGGAATTGTTGGATAAATTCTTGCGGTGTCATATATGTAGCTTCTGCATATTAAACTTTATCAATTGCCAACTTGTCCACCTGGCGGACGAGTTTGGCAGCCATGCTCATGAAGGCGATGCCTGAAGGTGTGCCAGGGGAGAGGACTGCAGGTTCGCCGTTGTCGCCGTTCTCGCAAATGCTCTGCACGAGTGGAATTTGTCCGATGAGCGGTACGCCCAGTTCCTCGGCGAGGTTCTTGCAACCGTCCTTACCGAAGATGTAGTATTTGTTTTCAGGCAGTTCGGCAGGAGTAAACCAAGCCATATTTTCAACGAGTCCGAGGATTGGCACATTGACCTTGTCGTTGGTATACATGTTGATGCCCTTGCGTGCGTCGGCGAGTGCCACCTGCTGCGGTGTGCTCACGATGACAGCACCGGTGATGTCGAGTGTCTGGATGAGGGTGAGGTGGATGTCGCTTGTGCCAGGAGGGGTGTCGAGGATGAAGTAGTCGAGTTCGCCCCAGTTGGCTTCGCTGATGAGCTGCTTCAGAGCGTTGCAAGCCATACCTCCGCGCCAGAGTGTTGCCTGGTCGGGATTGACGAAGAATCCGATGGAAAGGAGTTTCACGCCGTATTTCTCAATCGGCATGATGAGGTCGCGTCCGTCAACATTCTCCGCATAAGGTCGCGCATCCTCCACCTGAAACATTTTAGGCATTGACGGACCGAAGATGTCGGTGTCGAGGAGTCCGACGCGGTAGCCCATCTTGGCCAATCCTACGGCGAGGTTGGCTGTTACGGTTGATTTGCCCACACCGCCCTTGCCGCTCGATACGGCGATGATGTGCTTCACGCCTGGGAGCAACTTCTCAGGTTCTGGCGGAAGTTGTGTTTTTGCCTTCTCGTTGATGGTCACTTCCACGTCAGGACTGACGTAGGTCTTGATAGCCACTTCGGCGGCTTTCATCACTGACTTACGGAATGGATCGGTCGGTTTGTCGAAAATTAGAGAGAACGACACTTTCATTCCGTCTATACGGAGGTCGTCTTCAATCATTTCTGCCTCGACAAGGTTTTTGCCGTTGCCAGGGTAGCGCACAGTGCGCAGTGCGTCTTCTATGAGTTTTGGATAGATAGTCATGGTGGGGCTAGTTATAATAGTTGTCTATTTGTTTCATCAATTCAATAGTTTGTATTATTGAATATACCATTCTTTGGTAATGGAGAATGTCTTTGAAATCCAAGTTTCTTCCTTTTCTGTCTTTAAACCATTTTTGCAAAGGTTGGTAACCGCCAATGTAAAAATCGTACGCCTCTCTTGGAACATTTGCAAAACACTGTTGCTTATTTATCCACACTTTGCCGATATTTGAGCAAGAGTCAATACATTCATAGTGGTAAAAGTCAATAATTCCATCTCCTTCTCCACAGAACATGACGTCTTGAGTACAATCATCCAAGTGGGTCATTAAATGAAGTTTAATGAGCTTTTGTCCTAACTTTACTAATTCGGCATAAGTGGATTTGTCTGGATATGGAATGTGTGGGAAATTATAATCCAAATAAGGCTTGAATTTTTTCCTGTAATTATTTGAATAAAGAATTGCATAGATGTAACTGATGAATTCTTTCGGATCAACCTCACCATCAATGTAATCTTTAACTTTCTGCAGAATATCTGGTTTGATATTTACTCTTACATCTAATTTGTCTCCTATCTTTTCTGTGACATATAACGGATAAACATATCCTCCACCACGGTAAAAAACATTTAGGTCAACTATAGAATCTGTTACAAATGCAAGATTCCATGGCATGTCACCGACCACCTGGCCTTGCTGTCCTACGATAAGACCAATATTAGGTGTATCAACAAAGTGGTGCATTATCTCATAGACAGGATATGCAATAAACCCCTTGGACTTATTTGTGAAGTAAGTATATCTTTTATCAAAAGGACGATATGTTGCTGGTTGTATGTACTGGTCCTTAACGCCAAACGACTTTACATGTGCCTGAGCAAAAGATACTTTCTGGTCTCGGCTTTCTTTTTGAACATTGTACTTGTGCTTTAGATCTTCTTCCGACATTTCATTAAAGTCAAATAAGATATCCTTTATGGCGTGCTTGGAGTCTTGATAAGCAATATTGTCACGCTTAGAGCACATCCCCACTCCGCCAACATCAAAAATCTCAGCAAGATTCATTCCGCTAAAGAACTCGTCTTCCCTGCTATAATCCATAGGGACGAAATAATAGCGTGGAGATTTTGGAGTGAGCTCAACGAATTGCAAATCTGTAATAGTCGAGTTTTTAAGGAAATCCAATTTCTCTCTTTTCTTTCCCCATACATCTCCATAGTAGACTTTCCCTAATTCATCTGCAGATTTCTTACCAGTCTTTATGAATATGTTGATGCAAACACCCTGTTGAATGTTAAATACGTTTTCATCTTTACCACCATCAGGGCATTGCTCTTTCTTCTTGGCATTGCCGTGTAGATTTATAATCCTTATTTCGTCAAAAGCCTTCAGCAGTTCATATCTCATGCCTCTGAATGTAGGGTTGTCCAAATATCCGTGAGGGTTAATGTATGCAACAATGCCAGTGCCGCCGCGTTCAATGTAGTTCTGGGCTAAACGGATAAATTTCACATAATCGTCATTAACCCATTTTGTGTCTTCTATATTGTGTGAAAAACCGGGTTCCTTCTTGTATAGTTCCAACTTGTCCATTATCCACTCTCCCTTATTTACGCTTTCCCCATTATAAGGAGGATTACCAATCATAACCATTATAGGTTTGTTACGCTTGATTCTGTCGGCTTTCTTTATTTCTCTTGACAGTTTGTAAGCGAAATTGGTGTTAATCGGGCTATCATTAGGAGCTTTGAGGGAATCTGCAAGATAAATATTGAGACGTTTATTTCCTGTATGTCTAAAACCTGTTTCAGAAAGCAATAAATCAAGTTTAATATGCGCAATAGAATATGGAGCCATCATAAACTCGAAACCATTAAGGCGTGGGAACAATTCGTCTTCCACGTATTTTTGCCAAAGTGCAGGTTGATTTTTAAAGTTTGCATGAATGGTTTTGACGATTTCTGTTAGGAACGTGCCTGTTCCTGTTGCAGGATCTAAAATTTGTACACGATGGTATTCTTTTGTTTTGCGCCCCAATCCATCGGGTGTATTAGGGTCACTCCGCTTTGTGTCAATAATTTCATGCTTTATTCTACTGTGGTCTGCCAAGCCCATGCTTAGCTCAAAGTCGTGTTTTAAGATTTCATCCACACTGTTCACCATAAAATCAACTACTTGTTCAGGTGTGTAGTAAACGCCGCATATATCTTTCTTTTTGGGGTCGTAGGCGTGCAGGAAATCCTCGTAAAAACGGATCATAGGGTCGTTTCTGCGAATGCTATTATAATAACTTTCAAGTAGCTTTTTCACGTCCGTTACTCGGAATAGTGCTACAAGGTCGTCAATAATCCATGCAAAACTATCATCCACGTATGATGATGCAAGAGATTGGAAAATCTGCTTCAATAGTGGATATGTTTTGGGGATAAAGACTCCGGCAGACAAACGAGAAAATTCTTTATATTCTCCATTATCTTGCAACCTTGCTGCAAAAAGTCCATAAGTGACGGTTTGTGCATAAAGATCCGCAAATACTTTTGTATTAAGGCTGTCAATAAGTACGCTTTTAAATGCTTCATAAAGATCAACCAAATCTTCATATTGCTCAAAGTTTTCATCTTCCTCGTCTTCTTCCTCAAAACGTTTGCGTTGTTTGAATGCATACTCAATAGATTGATAGATAACATGTTCCAAAAGTCTCGCTTTTGCAGCCATGCGCTCAGCCAAAAGTGAAGCAGATCTAACAGGGGATGGTTCTGCTGTTCCTAATGAGTGAATTAAGTGCTCAAAACGTTCTATGTTCTCGTTGACAAGTTCAATACTTTCATCCTTAATTTCGGCAAGAACTATTATATCAGTTAATTCTCCGTCTTTATATAAATGAAACTTGAGATAGTCTGTAAAAACAATCGTTCCTAACGACCTTTTATAGCGATTAAACTGCTCTTTATTATGCTTTTTCCCATCAAGATCGGAGTCGCCAATAAGTTTTGTTTCAACATAAGATACGGGGAGCCTGTTTGATTTTTCGATGATTTGGAAGTCTGGAGCACCGCATTCTATTCTTGCGCCATCATTAACAACAATAATATTGGGAAGCATTCCTTCTATAAGTTGCTGTAAGGCGGAACGATAACTGTGTTCTTTTGCAAGCCCTGTTTGGTAAAGTTTATTAATGTCAGATATATATTGTTCTATTGTCATAGTATCACTTTTGTATTAAGGTTACTGGTGCTAATAACTTACTTCCCTACGGTACGAGTGCTTCTGACTTCGTGTCCGTATGAACGGTAGTCGTCAACGGGTATCTCGATGTCGGGTTCAGTGAGCGTCGCTTCGTGTGGCAAGCGGAAGAGCAGGTATTTGATACTGAGTCCGCGCTCCAGCCACATGCGTTCGTAGTAGGTCTGGATGGTACGGAGGCAGTCGAGTTCCTCGTCGGAGGTTGAACCGGTGGTATCGGCATTGCCCTCAGCGTAGAGATCGAGGTTGATGTATTCGACTGGAAGGGAATTGTGCTCCACCATATATTTTGTGTAGGTGGCCATGAAGTTGCTGTCGGTTTTTACATGCACAAGTCCGCCGTCGATGAGAAACTTGCGGTAGCGCTCCATGAAAAAAGTTGACGTAAGTCGCTTGGTGGCTTTCTTCATCTGCGGGTCGCTGAATGTCAGCCAAATCTCTGCCACTTCGTTCTGGGCGAAAAGTTCATGGATGCACTCGATGTTGGTGCGCAGAAACGCTACGTTCTTCATTCCCTCGGCTTGTGCCTCGCGTGCTCCGTGCCACATGCGTGAACCTTTGATGTCTACCCCAATGAAATTTTTATCGGGGTAGCGGCGTGCCAGCCCGACGGTGTATTCGCCTCGCCCGCATCCGAGTTCGAGCACTATGGGGTTGTCATTTCCGAAAAATTCGGAGTGCCATTTGCCTTTAAGTTCGAATCCCTCTTTCTGGAGCTGCCAGAACGGACATTCCACTACGAGCGGATTGGCCGCCATGTCGGCAAATTTGGCAAGTTTTCCCTTTCCCATATATAGTCTTGAATATGTATGTTATAGTTTTTTCAAATCAACGCTTAAGCGTTTGTTTGCGAACGCTGCACCATTTTTTTTCAAACGCTGTAGCGTTGAATCGTAAACGAGGGCTCGTTTGCAAATCAATGAGCGCTCAAAAAAATATAAACGAGCGCTCGTTTATTCTTCTAGGTCACATCCGATGAATCCGAGCTCCTCCTTTGCTTTCTCCTTTGATGCGCAGAAGTATGTGCAGAGCGCCTTTGTGCAGAGTTCGTCAGCGGAGTTGTATAGTTCGGCCTCGATGAACGCCACGTTGCGCATCTGTCGTGCGATTCGCGCGCGGAGGGTAATCTTAGTGTCGGTGGTCATGACCGGCTTCAGGTATTGTGTTTCCATTTTTGATGTCACGCCTGTGGTCTGAAGTTTGCGTGTCACTACCCAACCGCAGATTTCGTCGAGCAGAAGGGCTTGAACGCCTCCGTGCAGGGTGTTGATCCATCCTTGGAAACGTGCTTCTGGAGTCCAGAAACTCACAATGTCGTCGCCGTCTTCATAGAACTCGAGTCGCAAGCCTGTTTCACTTGTGGGGCAGCACGCAAAGCAGAGGTAGCCTTCGTGGTGCATCCACGGATTTTTTATCTTTTTCATTTTCTGTTATTCTTAATTAGTTTAGTTTTGACAACTCAATCAAAAATACTTAGTTATCTGCGCGTGGCTGAAATTGTCCATTTCATTAATCATGTTCACTGCCGACTGAAGGATAGGGTAGGCGCAAATGGCACCAGTTCCTTCGCCGAGTCGCAAACCGAGTGAAAGCAGCGGTTCGGCGTTCATGGCATTGAGCATGAGGCGGTGGCCCGATTCGTCGCCACAATGCCCGAAGACTGCATATTGCAGTATGTCGTGGTTGAGGTTGGACGCTGCAAGCATGCAGGCAGACATTATGAATCCGTCGACGAGGATTATCATGCGGTGCTCGGCTGCGCGCATCATTCCGCCTATTGCAGCCACCATTTCGAATCCGCCGAAGTAGCGTAGTGGCGAAATGTCGGCATGCGAACGTGTGTAGTTGTCGACAGCACGACTGAGTATGTCAAGTTTGCGGTTCTGTCCGGTTGAGTTCAAACCGGAACCCGCTCCTACGCATTTGTCGAGCGGTATGCCGGCAAGCAGGTGCATCCAGATGGAAGAGGGCGATGTGTTGCCTATGCCCATTTCGCCGAAGCAGATGACGTTGCATCCTTCGTCGTGGCAATCGTCTACCATCGCGGCACCGATGCTGATGGCGCGTCCGTATTCCTCCTCGCTCATCGCCGGACCGTAGAGGAAATTCTTTGTGCCGTGGGCTATCTTGCGGTCAATGATATTGGGATGGTCGGCTGGATTGAAATCGTGGTCAACACCTACGTCTACTATGCGAAGCCTGAATCCGTGCTGACGGCAGAACATGTTGACGCCTCCCCCTCCGCGACCGAAGTTAACCATCTGTTGCCAGGTGACTTCGCGTGGCGACACGCTCACTCCCTCTCGCTCTATGCCGTGGTCTGCCCCGAAGAGTATGTGGCACGGGTGATTAAGACTTGGAGTAAGGCTGTGCTGTATGAGTCCTACTTGAAGAGCAAGCGACTCTAAGCGCCCGAGCGAACCTTTAGGCTTGTTCAGATTGTCAATCTTCTCTTGCAGTATGTCTGCGAAATTATCCTTCATTCTTAACTCTTTTATTGGGCATACACATCGGTCTGCCCTTACTAACCTCTTTGTCTCTCAATTCCTTATCCCTTAACTTTCATAGGTATTCCGCACACCATCAACGTCACTTCGTCGGCTTTCTGTGCCACGTATTGGTTCATCCATCCCTGCACGTCGGTGAACTTGCGCTGTGTTTCGTTGTCGCTCACTCCGCCCGAACCGATTTCGTTGGTAACAAAAATGAATGTGGCATTCTGGTCGGTGAAGCGGTCGAACTCTTCTTTCAGTTGTGCGAGGGTGCGCTCCACATGCTCCGATGCGGCCTTGGCGGAGTGCATGCACTCGTTCTGGAGGTCGAAGAAGAAGTTTGTGGACCAGAGCGTAATGCAGTCGATGAGAACCACGCGG
>Ga0233376_1000219_pt1 | contig 12604 bp, 11 predicted proteins | sample ElkDunMinimDraft_11_FD_180691 | JGI IMG/M metagenome (GOLD analysis project Ga0233376, IMG submission 180691) | Fecal eukaryotic communites from dung pellets of Tule Elk in California, USA - Elk Dung E2 | ecosystem: Host-associated > Mammals > Digestive system > Large intestine > Fecal | place... | reverse complement strand
TCGAAACGGCGTTCATGCCTGATCCAGACCTGGTGATACGCACAAGCGGCGAATTGCGCCTGAGCAATTATCTGCTGTGGCAGAGTGCATACTCGGAATTCTATTTTACGAACGTTTACTGGCCCGACTTTAACGAAGAAGAGCTCTGCAAGGCTATTTGCGACTATCAGAGCAGACAGCGCAGATTCGGCAAAACCGGTGAACAAGTGAAGTAAATACAACATAAGACAACACAAGATGAAAAAGACATTACATATACTGTTCCTTTTTGTTGCAGCATGGGCAAGCGCCGTATGCGTGAATGCGCAGGGCAAGGTCGAAAAGCCGACAATCATATACGGGCAGCCGCGCAACCTTGAAATAGCAGGTATCACAGTAGAAGGTAACAAGGTCGGCTATGAAAGTTCTTCTATCATAGGGCTTTCAGGTCTGTCTATAGGCGATAGGATAAATGTTCCTGGCGATGAAGTGACAGAAGCCATTGAGCGAATCTGGAAACACGGACTGTTCTCGGAAGTCAGCATTGAGGCCGACAGTATCGTAGGCGACAGGGTGTATCTGAAGTTAGTCCTGGCAATGCGTCCGCGAGTGTCAACTATCAACATCGAGGGAGTGAAGAAGAGTGAGCGCGAAGACCTTGAAGAAAAAATCGGAATCATCAAGGGAAGCCAGATAACTCCGAACATGATTGACAAGGCGGAAATCATCATAAAGAACTACTTCGAGGACAAGGGATTCAAGAATGCCGATGTCAAGATTGTTCAGCGTGACGACGTAAACAATAACGAACAGATGATTGTTGACATTATCATCGACAAGAAGGAAAAGGTGAAAGTCAACAAGATTTACATAACAGGTAACAACAATCTTCCGCGTAAGAAGTTTACGGGAGGCTTTTTCGGTGGCGGTCTGCTCAAGAAAACCAACGAAAAGGGCTTCAAGAGCCTGTTCAAGAGCAAGAAGTTCATCACAGAGAAGTACGACGAAGACAAGGACCGCGTCATAGAGAAGTATAACGAAATGGGTTATCGCGACGCTATAATTGTGGCAGACAGCGTAGTAGACCGCGGCGACAATACTGTAGATGTCTATATCGACATTGATGAAGGCCAGAAGTACTATGTGAGAGATATCAACTGGGTTGGTAATACCGTTTATAGCACTGACGTCCTCACCAAGGTGTTCCAGATGGAAAGGGGCGATGTCTACAACACTAAGCACATCAGCAAGCGACTTAACGAAGACGAAGACGCCATAGGCAATTTCTACTATAACGAGGGATATGTGTTCAACCGCATCGAACCGGTAGAGGTGGAAATTGACGGCGACTCTATCGACCTCGAAATCCGTATATCGGAAGGAACACAGGCAAGAATCAACAAGATTAAGATTTACGGTAACACACGCGTTTATGAAGACGTGATCCGCCGTGAGCTCAAGCTCAAGCCAGGCGACCTCTTCAGCATGGATGCCTTCAAGATGAGTTACCAAGAGCTCGGTCAGATGGGACATTTCGACCCAGAGCAGATGACTTTCCAGCCAGTGAGCGACCCGCTCAACGGAACCGTGGATCTTGACCTCGGACTTACTCCTAAGCCAAGCGACCAGGTGGAGTTCTCCCTCGGATGGGGACAGACAGGTGTCATAGGTAAGATAGGACTCAAGTTTACGAACTTCTCTATGCGCAATCTCTTCGGCAAGGACAAGATACGCCGAGGCATCTTGCCGCAGGGCGACGGCCAGCAGGTGGAAATCAGCGGTTCGACCAACGGAGAATATTATCAGTCGTACAGCGTTTCATTCTTTGACCCTTGGTTCGGAGGCAAGCGACCTAACTCGCTCTCCGTATCGGCGTTCTTCTCACGCCAGACTGACATAAGCAGCAACTACTACAACAGCAGTTACTATAACAGCTATTACAGTATGCTTTACGGTTACGGCAACTATAACAGCGGTTACTACAATAACTATTCGTCATACTACGATCCGGACAAGTACATCCAGCTCTTCGGTCTGTCAGTAGGATGGGGTAAGCGTCTCAGCTGGCCTGACAACAATTTCCAGCTCACCGCTCAGTTGGGTTACACACGCTATATGATGAAGGACTGGTCTTACTTCCTCATCACCGACGGTAACTGTAACAACATTAACCTCACCCTCACTCTGTCGCGTTCTTCCATCATGAACCCGATCTTCCCGCGTAGCGGATCGCAGATATCACTCTCAGTCAGCGCCACACCGCCTTATTCGCTGTTTGATAATATTGACTATAAAAACATGTCGTCAAGCTATCAGGATGCGGACTATATGCGTGATATGCAGAAGAAGCACAAGTGGATCGAGTACCACAAGTGGAAGTTTAACTCCAAACTCTACACTCCGCTCTCAAGTCATCAGAAGTGCTTCGTGCTGATGACCCGCTTTGACTGCGGATTCCTCGGCCACTACAACAAGTATAAGAAATCGCCGTTCGAGACCTTCTACATGGGAGGTGACGGTATGTCGGGATATTCGTCAAACTACTACTCTGAGACTATCGGACTCCGCGGTTACGACAACGGTGCCCTCACTCCTTACGGACACGAAGGATATGCGTATTCACGCATGGCGCTTGAGCTTCGCTACCCTCTCATGCTTCAGGGATCGACTAACATCTATGCCCTTGCATTCCTCGAAGGAGGTAACGCATGGACTGACGTTAAGAAGTTCAATCCATTCGACATGAAGCGTTCTGCCGGATTCGGTGTGCGCATCATGCTCCCTATGGTTGGACTTATGGGTATAGACTGGGCGTACGGATTCGACAAGGTGTTCGGTTCTACGGCTTACGGAGGCGGACAGTTCCACTTCATCCTCGGCCAGGAATTCTAATCAGAGATAATCAATCATATATAACCTCATTAAAACGCAGAAACTATGAAACGATTATTCATTACATTAATAGTGGCATTGGCATCCTTTGCAGCAGCCAGCGCTCAGAAGTTTGCACTCGTTGATATGGAATACATACTCAAGAACGTTCCTGCTTACGAGCGTGCTAACGAACAGTTGAACCAGGTTTCAAAGAAATGGGAAGGCGAAATCGACGCTTTGGTGAGCGAAGCAGAAGCCCTCTACAAGAAATATCAGTCAGAGTCCGTGTTCCTTTCCGATGCGCAAAAGACAAAATCGGAAGAGGCGATAATGAACAAGGAGAAGGAAGCCAGCGACCTGAAGAAGAAGTACTTCGGCAGCGAGGGCGAGTTGTTCAAGAAGCGCCAGAGTTTGATGGCGCCTATTCAGGAAGAAATCTACAATGCTGTCAAGGACATTTGCGAGTCTAAAGGCTACCAGTTGGTCATCGACCGTGCATCAGGCGCAAGCATCATCTACGCATCGCCTAAGATTGACATCAGCGACGAAATCCTCCTTAAACTCGGATATTTGAATAGATAAGCCGTTAGGCTATCTGAGCAGTTGTAATAACTCTAAGAGAAAGACAAAACAATCAATAAAACAAAAACTACACTAAAGATGAAAAAGTTAATTTTGATGGCTCTTATTGCATTGCCAATGGGCCTTTTCGCACAGCAGAAGTTTGCACACGTAAATTCGGCAGAAATCATCCAGGCTTTGCCTGAATACACTAAGGCTCAGACTGATCTTCAGGCTCTTGGCAAGCAGTATGAAGATGAACTTATGCGTATGCAGACAGAACTTCAGACTAAGAGCGAAGATTTCGAGAAGAACGAGGCAACACTCCCTGATGCTGTTAAGCAGCGTCGTCAGCAGGAACTTCAGGACCTCTACCAGCGTTTTACTCAGTATCAGCAGACAAGCCAGCAGGAGTTCGGCAAGGCTCAGCAGGCTAAGATGGCTGAGATTACAGAGAAGGTTTCTGCCGCAATCAAGGCTGTTGGCAACGAAGGCGGCTACGTTTATGTGATGGATGTCACTGCAGGTATTCCATTCATCAACGAAACTATCAGCAAGAACGTAACTGCTGAGGTAAAGGCTAAGCTCGGACTGTAAATTATCTACGGGGTGCCCCCCCCTTGAATAACAGACGGATTACAACGATTACAAGCATGAAGCAAAGTGATCCGTGTAATCCGTTTTTCTTTAAACTTGATTCTATGACAAAGAAATTTGCGCTACTTCTATTCGTGGCATTGGGCTGTTTCGGCGCCAAGGCCCAGAATGCTGTTTCTGACAGTACGCAGCAACAGACTGTCGAGAGCACTGTTGTGAAGGAAACCATAAGCTTCGGCTTTATCAGTTACAGCGAGGTGCTTCAAGCTATGCCAGAGTATGAGAAGGCATTGGCCGATATCGATACTATTAAGGCCCAGTACGACAAAGAACTGAAAATATCTGAAGCCGAACTAAATCGTCGCTTCACCGAATACGTGGAGGAACAGAAGAGCCTGCCTGAAAACATCCTGCTCAAGCGTCAGAAGGAAATCCAGATGCTTATCGAGCAGAGCGTGCAGTTCAGAGACGAGGCGCAGCGTCTGCTTGCTAAGGCGGAAGATGAGATTATGCAGACGGTTCACCGCCGTCTCAACGAGGCGCTTGCTAAGGTGGGCAAGGACAGAAACTACGCTTTCATCCTTAATACCGACAATAACTCATGCCCGTTTGTCAATCCCGAACAGGGCGAAGACGCTACTGACGCCGTGCTGTTTGTTTTGGGCGTCCAGTAGTTCTGCATACAGTTCCACTCACAGATGAAAGGACCAATAGGAGTTTTCGATTCCGGATACGGCGGACTGACCATCCTTGACAGCATACGCCAGCGTATGCCCCAGTACGACTATGTCTATTTGGGCGATAATGCGCGTGCCCCTTACGGCATTCGCTCGTTTGACGTCGTGTACGAATTTACGCTTCAGGCTGTGAAGAAACTCTTCGAACTCGGTTGTCCGCTTGTCATTCTGGGGTGCAACACCGCCTCGGCAAAGGCCCTGCGCACCATTCAGCAGGAGTATCTGCCGAAGTATGCGCCCGACCGCAGAGTGCTGGGAGTGATACGCCCTACTGCAGAGATTGTGGGCGACATCAGCAAGACGCGCCACATCGGTGTGCTTGCCACTACGGGAACTATCAAGTCCGAGTCCTACACCATGGAGATAAGCAAGCTCCATCCTGACTGTACCGTCACTGGGCTTGCTTGTCCTATGTGGGTGCCATTGGTAGAGAACGGCGAGCACGACAAACCAGGAGCCGACTATTTTGTGCGCGAGCGCATCGACACCCTGATTGGTCTTGACCCCGAAATCGACACCGTCATTTTAGGATGTACGCATTATCCTTTACTGCTCGACAAAATCAGCCGCTATTGTCCTCAGCGCATCACCCTCATCCCTCAGGGCAAGTACATAGCCCAGAGTCTTGAGGATTATCTCGGCAGGCATGCCGACATGGAGCAGAGTATCACGCGTGGCGGTGCGTGCCGCTACTTCACCACCGAGTCGGCCAGCGAATTTCGCAATTCAGCGTCGCTCTTCCTCCGTGAAGACATCGAGGCAGAGCGCATAGTGCTGTGATTTTACGGATTCTAATGTAGAGAGTTTAATGTTGATAGTTTAGCGTTACCCCTCTCACCCTCACCCTCTCACCCTTAACCTTTAACTCTTTAACCCAATTATTCCAATGTTCAGACCCCTCATTGCTCTCGCTATCTATTTCGTAGTGCAGATTGTGTGTACCATACCAGTTGTTGTTTTTTCGATATTCAACGGAGGCAATTCAGGCAACATAATGCCCCATGCCGAGGTCCTCTCGTGGACGCTCATTATTTCGTCTGTCATCACCGTTGTGTTGCTCCATGTGTTCAAGTTCATCAACGTGGCACGTCCAGGCATCAGCAGACTGAAGGCTAAACCCACAGCGTTGGCAATAGCCTCGGTTGTTCTCTTAATGTTCGCTTCGAGCATACTTACCGAATGGGTGTCGTTAGACAATTTTATGGCTGAGCAGTTCATGGCAATGGCACTAACTGTTCCGGGGGCGCTTGCCATAGGCGTTATCGGGCCTATTGCAGAGGAGTACCTGTTTCGTGAGGCCATACAGGGCGGAATGTTGCGCTATGGCGCTCGCCCTTGGGTGGCATGCGTAGTTTCGGCGCTTATCTTCGGAATCGTTCACGGCAATCCGGCGCAGATACTGTTCGCGTTTATTATAGGTCTCGTTTTTGCGATTGTCTATATGCACACACGCAGCATCATACCCGTCATCATCTGCCACATCATCAACAATAGCACCTCTGTAGTGCTGATGAATATCTATAGCGACAATCCCGACATTGGATTCAACGATATACTCGGAACGACTCCTACGGTTGTGGCTTTCGTCCTCTCCCTTGCTGTAGGACTTCTCTTGTTGCGTTTGTTCCTCAAGCAGAGTAGAGCGGAGCAGACCGCATAGTTCTTTTCACTCTACTTCTTATACCTCAACTCCTCATAACCCAATGAAAATATCCAATATCGATTTAGGCGATCGTCCAGTACTCCTCGCTCCGATGGAGGACGTGACCGACCAGGCATTCCGGCTCCTCTGCAAGGAGTTCGGGGCTACGATGGTATACTCCGAATTTGCCAATGCCGATGCACTTATCCGCATGGTAAACCGCTCATTGCAAAAGATAGCCGTTTGCGACGAAGAACGCCCCGTTGCCATACAGATTTACGGCCGTGAGGTAGGGCCGATGGTTGAGGCAGCCAAGATAGTAGAGGAGCAGGCACACCCTGACATCATCGACATCAACTTCGGCTGTCCCGTCAAGAAAGTAGCAGGCAAAGGAGCAGGAGCAGGCATGCTCCGCAACATACCCCTTATGCTCGAAATCACACGCGCCGTCGTTGATGCAGTAAAACTTCCCGTGACTGTCAAGACACGACTCGGATGGGACAACGACTCTAAGATTATTGTCGACCTTGCCGAGCAACTCCAGGACTGCGGCATCCAGGCGCTCACCATCCACGGCCGTACACGTAGCCAAATGTACACCGGCGAAGCCGACTGGAGCTACATCGGACAGGTTAAGTCCAATCCGCGCATGCACATACCAATCATAGGCAACGGCGACATCACCACTCCTGAGCGCGCCCTCGAATGTTTCGAACGCTACGGCGTAGATGCCATCATGGTAGGCCGCGCCACCTTCGGCCGTCCGTGGATATTCCGCGAGATACGCCACTATCTCGACACTGGCGAGCACTGCAACGAACTCACCACAGCATGGAAACTCGACGTGTTGCGCCGTCAGATACTCAAGAGCGTGGAGTGCGCACAGAAAGGCGAACTCAGCGGCATCATGCACGTGCGTCGCCACCTCGCCGCCTCACCACTCTTCAAGGGCATCCACGACTTCCGCCAGACTCGCATCCGTATGCTCCGCGCCGAGACCGTGCAGGAACTCTTCGCCATCCTCGAAGAGATAGAACAACGAATAGGGTAGTAGATTCACACAAAAATCAATGCTAAAATACATTTTATTATGATGACAATTGTTTATATAATTTTGGGGCTTTTAGCGATAGGTGTCGTATTTGCCTTGTTGAAAATCCTGTTGGAATTTGTTGCTAAGTTGGTAGGCTTTTGTATAATAGCAGGCGTTGTAGGCCTATTGACATATTGGCTGCTCGATTCGTTTTGGTTAGGATTCATCCCTGCTGAAATCATCGTTCTTTATTTTTATTTTAAGAACCGCAATGCTCCCAGTCCTAAAGATGATTATATAGACACTAATGCGTTGGATGGGACATATACATCTAGCACATCCTATACTTCAAGTGTACCAACCTCTTCCTATTCTTCGTACGACGACGATGATGATGATAATTATAGAGAACGCGAAAGAGAACGTGAATATATGGAAATCGAAAGAGAACGTAAGCGTGAAAGCTATGAAAGGTATATGCGTGAGGCGGAGAAGGCGTATGGTAATTATGAGCGCTATCGCAGTAAAGCCGAAGAGTATAAAAGACAAGCTGACGTTTACAGGGATTATGCAGAAGACAAAGAGCGTCGTGGACGCGATTATGATGACGAATCATATTTGCGTGAAGCACATTCAGACAGGGAGAGCGCTAGGAGGTATTATAGCGAAGCGGAATCTTACTTACGTGAAGCTGAAAGCTATTATCGTGAGTATGAAAATGCTAAACGCGAAGCCAATTCGTATCAATAATATACAGTTAAAGAGTTTAAGGTCCAAAATTTCAAGTTTAAGCACTTGGTTTGGACCTTTATTTATTGTAATAGACGATATAACTGATACTTTTAATGAGTTCAGGAGGTAGGGGCGGGGTTCGCTCGCCCGAAAATAAATGCTGTTCCCGTTCCAGTTATCGTTAACGTTGTTTTCGGGTATCCGAAAACGATAGCACCTCGGTAGAAACTTATCTCCACCCCGCTAAATATTTTTCACCTCCTCGGAGAAAAGTATAAATAAAACTTATATTTGTAAGAATAAAACTAATATTTATATAAATAAAACTATTATTTGTACAAATATTACTTTTATTTATAGTTTTCAGCGAAGGGTCGGGAAGTAAGGAGCGGGATGAGATAGAATTTGTAGTGCGGTAATGACAAGTTTGCGTCTCAGTTAAGGCAAATATGGGGCGCCGGCATTGTCGTCTTAATGCGGAAGATGCGAGCGCTACAGATTGCTGCCGGTGCAAGTCCTGTCCGGTCGTCAGGGCGCTACGGAAGAGCAAGATGGGCAGGTCAACAAATAAAGGCACCCTCCGCATGGAGGATGCCTTCTTTGCATCAATATGTTTCTTGTGGTATGAACTACATATTTGGGTTTGGACCATACTGGTTCTCGCCTTCCTGGCTTGGCTGGCAGAACCATATAATCAGCAAGATTGGACCTACGAGAGGAATCAAGACGAAAAGATAGTTCCATCCGCTCTTTCCTAAGTCATGAAGTCGTCTGACAGCAACGGCAATGCCTGGAATTAAAAATACCAATGAGGCAAGGTAGCCTAAGAACGGGATAATTCCGCATAAGAAGGTGAACAGGACGAAATACCAATATTCGCTTCTGTTTGCACGTCCGCTGAATGTGGCGTACTTGCCGAAACATGACTTAATGGCATCGCCGAAAGAATCGACTCCTTTGCTATTCTCTGGTTTCTGCGCATCACCTTTAAGGGTGTGGCCACAGTTGACACATACAGATGCCAATGGGTCAGGCTGAGCTCCGCAATGACCGCAATACTTAACACCTTCACCTACTTTTACGCCGCACTTCAAGCATACGGCTGCACCATTAGCGACTTCATTTCCGCAATTCTTGCAATACATAATTATACTATTAATGTTAAACAATAAGGTTCTTTTAGTCCTTGATGAGGTTCTTGCCGGTCATCTCAGCAGGCTGCTCAAGACCCATGATGTGAAGGATGCTCGGAGCAACGTCGGCTAGGATACCGTCCTCAACCTGGGCGTTCTTGTTCTCTGTGACGTAGATGAACGGAACTGGATTGAGCGAGTGGGCTGTGTTAGGAGTGCCGTCGGCATTGATAGCGTTATCAGCGTTGCCGTGGTCGGCGATGATGATAGTCTCGTAGCCAGTAGACTTGGCTGCCTCAACAACGTCCTTAACGCAGTTGTCAACAGCAGTGACAGCCTTCTCGATAGCACCGTAGATACCAGTGTGGCCCACCATGTCGCCGTTAGCGAAGTTCACAACGATGAAGTCGTACTTGTCTTCCTTGATTGCCTCAACGAGCTTGTCCTTCACTTCGTAGGCCGACATCTCTGGCTGAAGGTCGTATGTTGCAACCTTTGGAGAAGCCACGAGGATGCGCTCCTCGCCGTCGTATGGAGTTTCGCGTCCGCCGTTGAAGAAGAATGTGACGTGTGCATACTTCTCAGTCTCGGCTGTGTGGAGCTGCTTGAGTCCCTTAGCGCCGATGTACTCGCCGAGAGTGTTTGTCACGTTCTCCTTAGGGAAGAGGATGTGCACTCCCTTGAACGAAGCGTCGTATGGAGTCATGCAGTAGTACTGGAGTCCTGGGATAGTCATCATTCCCTCCTCAGGCATGTCTTGCTGAGTGAGCACGATGGTGAGCTCCTTAGCGCGGTCGTTGCGGTAGTTGAAGAAGATGACTACGTCGCCTTCCTTGATGCGTCCGTCAACGTTAGCGTTAACGAGCGGTTCCATGAATTCGTCTGTGTTCTTGCGCTCCTCGCAGTCAGAGTCGTAGCAAGTCTGCACAGCCTCAACCATATCGTCAACCTCGCGTCCGATACCCTTAACCAACTGGTCGTAAGCCACCTTCACACGGTCCCAGCGCTTGTCGCGGTCCATTGCGTAGAAGCGTCCGATGATGCTTGCCACGTGGCCGATAGTCTCGTCGCAGTGCTTCTGAAGCTGTGCGATGAATCCCTTACCGCTCTTAGGGTCGGTGTCACGACCGTCCATGAAGCAGTGTACGTAAGTGTTCTCGATGCCATACTCCTTAGCGATGTCGATGAGTTTGAAAAGATGGTCGAGTGAAGAGTGCACGCCACCGTCAGAAGTCAGACCCATGAGGTGGATGCTCTTGCCGTTGTTCTTCGCATACTCGTATGCAGAAACGATTTCAGGGTTCTGCATGATGCTGTTGTCAGCACATGCGCGGTTAATCTTCACGAGGTCCTGGTAAACCACACGTCCGGCACCGATGTTGAGGTGTCCCACCTCAGAGTTACCCATCTGTCCGTCAGGCAAACCTACATTCTCACCGCTCGCCTGGAGCTGTGAATTTGGATAGTTAGCATGGAGCGAGTCCATGTAAGGAGTTGGAGTCTGGAAGATAACGTCTCCCTTACCCTTAGAACCGATTCCCCATCCGTCGAGAATCATCAAAAGCGCTTTCTTTGCCATACTTTCTGATTATTTATTGTTTCTAAATGTTTTGTTTTATTCCGCACCACATCAGGCAAACTGCCGGTGTATGGCCTTGCCCAATATACCACATTACAAAGGTAGAAATTATTTCAGAATAAAACAATTTACAATGTCAGTAGTTCAAAAAAGGGCATACGGAAAGGGCGTCCCGAAAGACGCCCCTTAATGATGCATTTATGAGAAAACCGCTTAAATTATCTTCTTCCCCCACGGGTAGAACTACTGCGACCGGAACCGCTGCTTGCCGAACGGCTCACGCTGCTGCGACTGGAACTGCCTGTTGAACGGCTCACGCTGCTGCGGCTGCCGCCTGTGCTACGGCTTATGCTTGAACTGCTGCGTGAAGTACTGCCTGCACCGCTGCGTGTCACGCTGCTACGGCTGCTTGCACGGCTCGAACTGCGCATATTAGATTCGCTACGGCTGCCGCTGTTTCTACCTCCTGTAACCCTGTCACCACGGTTGCCGCTATTGTCAGGGCGTACGCTGTTAGAGTTGTCCTTGCTTGGGCGGTCGCTGCCACCTACGTTAGGGGTGCCGTTAGGACGACCGTTTGTGCCGCCACCTCCTGGACGGTCCACGCGGTTTCCGTTAGGACGGTTACTGCCACCGCCGTTGCCAGGGCGACCAATGTGAGAACCGCCACCTCCAGGACGCTCTAAGCGGAAACTTGGTCGTCCAGCGTGAGGTCTTCCATGATGATGGACCGGACGCATTCCGTGGAAATGATGGCCGCCGCGATAACTGCTGAAATGGCGCGGTACGCGATAGTAGTAATAGTTAGGTCTGTGGTCGAACGCATAGATAGCGAAACGCCATGCACGGTCGACAAATGAAATCGGACGATAGAAGTAGTCGTAAGTCAGGAGCGCTGCCCACTGAGCCGATGTCAGAAGTCGCTGCAGGGCGATGTCGCGACGACGGACTACATCCATATAGTCGTCATAGTAATAGCCCAGAGCCACATCGTCGAGATAATCATTAACGCCACAGATGTAGTCGTAGTTGATATAATAAAGATCGTCGAGCAGGGCTGTGCTGAGTCCGAGAGTGTATGCCATACGATCCGTAAGGAAACGTGCATTGTTGCGCATAGCAGCATAGCTCATAGGGTGTGCCGTTGCCGTCATCGTTCCAACCACCAATGCCAAGGTTGCGATTATCATCTTCAGGTTCTTCATAAGGCAATATGTTTAATTGGTTCTACAAATTCTTTTTCTTCACGTTGCAAATTTATCACAACCAACAAAGCCCTGCAAGGGATAAATCCTAAAACTCGCGGGTGTTTTCCCTAAACGTGATAGGGAATCCCTCCCTGCTGCCGTTCACACAGCTGTAGCTTCTTCGGACGAAAAGCAAACGACTTGAAAGGTGTCTGCCAAAGAGGTTTGCCGGTATTAGTATATAACGAGTCCGGCAAGACCGCAGAGCACTATCATGAGGATAGGATGAAGTTTGTAGATGCGTGTGCCGACGAAGGCAAAGACGAAAAGGATGATGCTCGTGACGAAGTGGAACATGCTTTCATCGGGCGAGCCAAAGTTTTCTTTTGTGATGAGCAACATTGCTGCTGCCGCTATGAGACCGACTATTGCGGGGCGGAGAGTGCTGAAGATGTCATTGATGAACTTTGACTTGCTGTGCTTGATGAGGTAACGGCTGATGGTCACCATGAGCAGGAATGGGAGCCACATGACACTGAGGGATGCTATG
>Ga0233376_1000179_pt1 | contig 13739 bp, 7 predicted proteins | sample ElkDunMinimDraft_11_FD_180691 | JGI IMG/M metagenome (GOLD analysis project Ga0233376, IMG submission 180691) | Fecal eukaryotic communites from dung pellets of Tule Elk in California, USA - Elk Dung E2 | ecosystem: Host-associated > Mammals > Digestive system > Large intestine > Fecal | place... | reverse complement strand
ATGTCAGCCTTCACCTTCTTGATGTCAGCGCCGTCCTTGATTTTGTAGTAATAGTAGCCCTCACATCGCGACACCGCGAAGATTGTACCCTGCATTCTTCTATAGCCACTACGCAAATGGACTCCTTTGTCCCCTTCTCCAGTGATGTCGCAGTCTATCACACCCGCAATCTGGAACTTTCTGCCCCAGTCGAGCATGATGGTGCCGTCGAAGTCCTCCTGCTGTTGCAGAATCTCATGCAGCACCTTGTCCACGTACACATAGTTCTCCTCATCGCGGTTCACGACCTTTCCTTCCATCGGGATGTTGAACACCTCGAAATACTTCGGGTCGCCATTGGCAAGCACCTGGGCACACATCGTGTCCTTTCCCACTATATAATCACGCAGAGCAATCCTGTTTCTCGAAAAACTCTCGTCACAGACATAGGCATAAGTCTCCACCTCAGGCAGTTTCTCAATCTGCGGACGGATAAAGTCCCAATCCTTATAGTTCATACCGAGCTGTATGATGCGTCCCATCTCGTCATACGTCATTCTTTTTGTCACATGCGGAGCTTCCAATGCGGAAATTCTCAAAACCAGGCCCAAGACTCCGAAGAACAAGACTGAGATAGCAAACTGCAGGGCAAGCATCGCCGTACGCGCCTTCGTTCCCTGGCGCTTGCGCATCATCGCTCCCTTCATGCCCACTCGGCGCAGATTCCATATCGGTACGAGGATAACAAGCAGGCTTACTCCGAGCGCAACAAGCGCAGCCATGCCCTGCCATATAATGAGTTGACCCAATTCGGCACCACTCAGTTCCTTTATAGTCATGTGAAGGATATAGGAATGAACCAACTCCGAAGTTACGCACGAGATAGAGAACGCCACCGTCAGCATCACCACCACTTCGCTTGCCAGCAAAGCGTAAAGTCCTCTGTTGTTCGAACCCACGCACTTGCGCAGAGCCAGCTCGCGCTGTCGGGTGTAGAACATCTGAATCATAAACTTCATGAAGTTCACCAGTCCGGTGATGAATATGAGCAGGGAGACAAGGGTGACAACAGCATAAGTTGCCCAAAACTCAGCATCGTATTGGTTTCGCATGAACAGTGCAACCTTGAAAGGCGCTCCGTCGCTTGCCCTTTTCCACTCAACAGCGTCAACCGACTCCGACACCTGGTTGATGGAATAACCGTCTTCCAGATAGGCAGTACCCTGACACACGTCCCTGTTCCATATCATCGACATGTAGACTACCGAGGTCACGTCATTGGCATACTCCGGTTTAGCCACACCCACAATGCGGTATGTCTTACCCCAGTAGTCCTGCAACTGCTGGTAATTGTCCGGGTTCGGAGTAAGGCTCAGGAGCGTGACAGTCTTGCCTATTGCGGACGCCTCTCCGAACACTCTTTCGGCAAATGCCTTCGTCACGATAGCCTCGCCCTCGCCTAAAGAGTCACGTCCCTCGATAATGCGCGACTTTTCGCCCTCAACAGGTCGGAAATAGAGTGGAGTGGCACCCTTAAGTTGTGCTCGGTAGGGAGTCTCCATGTCGCCTTCAACATACACATCCGCCTCCTCGTTATGCCAGGTGAGAGTCTTTATACCCTTCAGACCATCTATGTTCTTGTCTATAATCTGCTTCAAGTCGGCTGTCTGAATCAGATCCGCCTGGTTGCCTGTCGCCAAAGCAGAGATTATCACTTCGTTCTGAGGCCCTATCGAATTGTACAATATACAACCGATATATCCATACAGCGTCAGTCCCAGTGCCATGCATACCGCAGAGACTATGCTGTGAAATTTATATTTGAGCAGTTGACGAACTGCTATTTTGAGATAGTGTAAAATCATAATCGGACCCCCTCCCGACCTCCCCGCAAGGGGGAGGAGCAGGATGTTGGGGTGGTGTTAGTTAGTTATTATTGTTGTTTTTAGTATCTTATTAGTTGTTATGTTTCCATCCCTTAGTATATGCTCCCCTCCATAGAGGGAGGGGCCGGGGGTGGGTCCTATTCCTTCCTCACCACATCTGCTGGATTCACCCTACTTATCTTCCATATCTTCCAACCCACAGTCAGTGCTACGATGAGCGACATGGCGAGGAAGATTATGGCGTAGAACGTGAAGCCGGTTTCGATGAAGATGTAGTAGAGCGAACTGACATGGTCTACTGCTTTCAGCACTACGGGCAGGGCTATGACGAAGGACACTGTGAGCAGCACGATGTATAGGCGTGCGAAGAGCATTGCGATGTCTTTCATGCTTGCTCCGTTCACCTTGCGGATAGCCATCTCCTTTTGGCGGAACTCCGTGTCGAGCGTTATTGCCGAATAGACTCCGAGCAGACAGATAAGGAGGATTACCACTGACATGAACATTGCCACATCGCGGACGAAGAACACATCCGACTCTCTGACTCTCAACGCTTCGGCAAGAGTGCTGCATTCAGGTTTGAAACTCTCTGGGTAGAACTCGTTCAGAATCTTGTCTATAGACTCACGCACGTCGTCTACACAGCCCTTGCGACACTTGATGTAGCAATACTCGTCATCGAGACCTTCTTCAGGGAATTCAATGTAGTAGCCTGCCATCGGCTGGTCCGAACGAAGCACAATCTCTTCGCAGATTCCTGCAACAGTATATTCCACGTCGCCATAATAATAGAGTTTCATGCCAACGACCTCTGTGCCGAATTTCTCGGCAAACAGTCCCGCAAGTTTCTCGTCCACTAAGATGTCGCCAGGCTTCTGCCAGTCAGTTCCTTTCACTATCTTCATGCCTGTGAACGATGCGGCATTCGGAGCGAAACGATACCGGTTGACACTCTGGTAGGAGTTTTTCGTGAATTCCCTTGTTGAGGACAATGCTGTCGAAACAACCTGTAGCATGTCATGACCGATAAGCATGTCCTCCACGTCAGGCAACGCCTTAACCTTGTCGACAATAGCCTTCTTCTCAGTCTCAGTGGTAAACCGGTCCATCAATTTCAGGCCGATAATGCGCTCCTTGTCTTCGGGCGAGATGAACGACAGCACCTTCTCCTCAATCTTACGTCCCTGTTGGTAATAGACCACGGTAAGGCATACGAATATCCATGCTATCACAAGCTGGGTGCAGAGCATCACGTTGCGCAAGCGCTTGCGGCCGTACTTGCGACTACCGCCGAAGATACCGTCCTGCACTGGAATGCGACGCACATACCACACCACCACAATGCTGATGAGCAGAGCCACCACAAACAGACCAAGCAGATAGGATGCCAGTTGCAGATAAAGTTCAGCACCGCCTATGCTCAAGTTCATGTAGTAGACATCGAAGTCGAGATAAGGCGACAGCAGTTCCGCCATGACAAAGGCGAGCACTCCGCTAATGAAAATCATCAGCCCCGACTGCATCGTCAGTTGCAGGACAAGGTTCCACCCCGTAGCACCGTTCACGCGGCTGATGCTGTACTCGCGTATCCTTGTCAGTTGCGAACCGATGAGGAAGTGGAAGAAGTTCAAGCAACCCACGAGCAGCACAAGAATACCTGCCACCAACGGAATCCACGTCAAATAGCCCTTTATGTTCAAGTCGTAGAAGGTATTATCGCCTAAATTACCAGCATGGATGTACCAATATTCATCTTCCAGCAGACTCTGCTTGCATTCTCTCTTCTCAAAGTCGTCACGGAAAGTCTGCATGTCGGTCTGTTCGTCAATCAGTCCGAACAGATAGCCTGAAGTTGAAGAGTGGAGCCACTCCTTCGGCGCATTACTCCATCCGCATTCATCGTTCAGAGTGAAATAGTCTATGTGACTGCCATACACAATAGTGTTGTTTGTCGGAATATCTTCCATCACAGCCTGGACGGTATAGTACACACCGCCTTCGGGCCATTGGTCCGGCATCATGTAGAAAGCCCTCTGCATGCGATTGAGTTTGCGGCCTACTGCTGCGTTGACACTTCCGAACAGGCGCTTTGCCGTCGTTTCCGTCAGCACCATGCTGTTAGGATTGTTTGCCGCCTGCTCCCAGCTGCCCGCAAGGATTTCTGGGGTAAACACACGGACGAAGTTGGAATCTGTCGTAAATCCGGAAATTTGGTATGGCACCATCTTGTCGTGAGTTCCCTCCACCAGATACTCGTAACAACCAGAGTCATTTATTCGGGTAAGGCATAGCAAGCCCGAAGGATTCACCTTCTTCACTTCGTCATAGGCGTCATAGAACATTACCGGATGAGGTCCATAATCCGTTGTGTTGTCTGTAGCATAGAACTGCACTATGCGTTCTTTCATTTCGAAGCACTTATTGACATCAAATGCATAATAAGTGACGAAGAGGCACAGCGTGAAGCACAGCAGGGCGACGGACAGCCCCACAATGCTTATGACGTTCTGCGTCTTATATTTAAGCAGTTGCCGAACTGCTATTTTGAGATAGTGTGTAAACATCTTTTCCGTTTTTTGGGAGTTAATAAGGAGTTAACGCTACGCTAAAGGAGTTATGCTTGGAAGTTAAATTGGGGACGATGCCATAGGATTTGTATTACTCATCAATCCTCCCATCATAACTCCCCATTATAACTTCCGATTATAACTTCTCATTATAACTTCCCATTTATTAAACCACCTTTCCGTCAAACAAGTTAACGATTCGTCCTGCATAGGCAGCATCGCGCTGTGAGTGAGTCACCATGACGATGGTTGTGCCCTCAAGGTTGAGCTGGCGGAGCAGTTCCATCACCTCCAGACCGTTCTTCGAGTCGAGGTTTCCCGTAGGCTCGTCGGCAAGGATGAGTTTAGGGTTGGCAACCACGGCACGGGCTATGGCAACACGCTGCTGCTGACCACCAGAGAGTTGCTGAGGGAAGTGCTTCGCACGGTGCATGATGTCCATGCGCTCCATAGCTGCATTGACACGTTCCTTGCGCTCCTTCTTCGGTATGCCCATGTAGAGCAGAGGGAGTTCGATGTTCTCATACACGTTGAGCTCGTCGATGAGGTTGAAGCTCTGGAACACGAAACCGATGACACCCTTGCGGAGAGCGGTGCGCTGGTTCTCGGTGAACTGCGCCACGTCTGTGCCGTTGAGCCAGAAGTTGCCTTCTGTCGGATTGTCGAGCAGACCGAGGATGTTGAGCAGTGTTGACTTGCCACAGCCCGAAGGTCCCATTATTGCTACGAACTCTCCTTCCTTGGCTTCAAAACTTACTCCGTTGAGTGCCCATGTTTCCACCTCTTCTGTGCGGAATACCTTTGTGATATTTTCTGTCTTAATCATGTCTGTTTGTTGTTGTATTACAAAGTTAATAAAATTGTTATTATTCATTTGTGAGATAGTGCCTAAATGAAAATTTGTTATCAAAGGATCTCTGCATCTGCGTGAGCGTCTTCTGAGATTCTTCGCGTTGCTCAGAATGACATGGAAGGTAATAGTCATCCTGAACGGCAGTGAAGGATCTCTGTATCAGTACACTTTACTCGGACAAGGCACGCCTTGTCCCTACGGCTATTCCTTAAAATAAATGTCTGAACTACAGAGACTCCTGAACTACTCAAGAATTGTGTGACATAAGAGATTCTTCCTTCCTTAAAAACGATAGCGCCTCTACATTTTGACACGACCTCTTACCGCGCTCCTTTATTTTCAAAACCTTATTTCAAAACTCTTAAAGCCTAAGTCGAAAAAGGTTTTCTACTCGCTAAATTCTTCATAACGCAGTGTGTTTTGTATATAACGCAGTGCATTATGTGCATAACACAGTGCGTTTTGTACATAACGCAGTGCGTTATGAAGTTTTTTCCGCGGTTTCTGCGATTTTCTTACGCGCTGTTATCAATTTACTTTAGCGCTTCAAAGCATTATCTATCGCGCTGGAATAAGTACTGTTGCCTGTCAGCCCGATTTCTTTGAATGTTATGTTGCCATTGCGGTCATATACGGCATAAGTTGGGAATCCTGTGCTCTGAAGCGTTGACATGATGGCTTGGGTCTGTTCGTTGCTGAGATAATAGTGCTCGCCGTCAATTTCCGTAATCATCTCGTTCCATGTGCCGACTGGCGATGACGGCGGAGTGATATAGACGAACACCACGTCATGCCCCTTCAGTTCTTCCTTCATCGGCTTCATCTGCTCGTGTCCCATGCGGCACGGACCGCACCACGTCGCCCAGATGTCAAGGAAGACCGCTTTGCCGCTGTGCTTCTCCAAAATCTTCTTCATGACAGCATTGCCGTCGAGTTCCGGATATGGCAGATAGAATGACCTGCCTTCCATCAAAGCGGCGAGGCGCTGCTGCTCCTCCTTGTGTCGCTTGAGCATTTCTTTCAGCGCAGGTTCTTGCACTGCCTGCTCCACTTGGTTGCTCCACGAAATTTCTCTTGCCAACAGGCGGAACGCGAAGGAATAGTCCAGCATTTTAGGATTGCGGATGAGGTGGTTGGTGAAGTTGCGCATGGCATCGGCAAGTTCACGGGAGTATGTGGCATATTCCGAATTGAAACAGTCCAATGCAGGTATGGTAGTTGCGTCTACCTTGTTTGAGAATTTCGGAATTTCAAGACTATTGCGCCACTCGTTGAACTTTTCGTATGAACCGCCAAAACGCTCCACCACGTCTACCCCGTTTGCTTCATTATAGGCTGAAGCCCAAATGCGGCGTACAGAATGCACGGCGGCACTCAAGTAAGTGGTTTCCAGTTCGAGTTTTGCCAACTGCTTGGCTGCTTCGGAAATCTCCATCGCGTCAACTTTCGCCTTGCTGTCTTCCAACCACTTCTTCATGTAAGCGGTGTTCTGCTCAGGAGTACCGTCCTTCAGGGCGTTGTAATAGTCCTTCTTGTTGAACATTTCAGCAACCTGCTGCTTTATCTCGGGTTTGTTGCGGAGTTCCATAAACAGCCCGGCATGACGACCCTTTATGGCGCGCACGTGGCTGCCATCATCACTACTGACACTGATGTCAATGAGACACTCCACCGTGTCGCCTGGAACGGTGTAGACATTTACCATACTTGCCGCGCTGTTGTTGTGCAGCATGAAGTAGCCAGGAGTGTTCATCGGTATCTCATATTCGGCTTTGCCATCATCGTTGACCTCAATGAAGATGTTCTCCCAACCATTCTGACCGAAGATAGGGTGAGCGGCGCCGATTTCATATTTCATACCCTTGCGCATACCCATTACGGTGAACTTCAGTTTCACTTTGCCGTCGGCTACGAAGCGATAAGGCTCAAGCGTGTCGTTCATATTGTACGTCATCTTCCTCCATTCTTTCGGAACGGTGACGCCGAGGTCCTTGCTGTCGTGATGCACTCCGTAAAGTGCCCAAGCGTTATCGGCGGGAGCGCCTTCTGAGAAGTCGAACCATTTGGGAACGCGCTTCATCGGTTGGAACATGACTTTGAAGCTGTCCACTCCCGATTCGGGCATCCAGTGCTCTTCGCCCAACTTTATGCCTACGCCTTTGGTAACAGAATATTTGTTGCCAAGGTCGTCGGTCAGATAACTTGTGGTAGGCATCTTAATCCAATAATGAGGTCTGAACCGCGCACTGACGTGTACCACTGTGGCTGTGTCGGTAAACTCCACTTTGGTGAATGTGATTACTCTGGTGTTGCTGTACAATGTCTTTGGGGAATCCCAAACCTTTACTTTCTTTGCAGCAAGTGCTACAAACGGCAATGCAAGGAGCAAAGCCATGATTAATGCTTTCTGTTTCATTGTTGTATTTATTAGATTATATATATTATATACGATTCGGTTTTGTGAAAAATGACAATACAAGTGCATGTTGCTCAACATATTTCCTCATTTAAGCTCCACCTGCTCGGCATCGCCGAACTTGTCGTAGCCGGAAATCAGGATGCGGTCGCCTGGTTGCAGTCCTTCAAGCACTTCGTACTGTTGCGGATTCTGACGGCCTATGGTGATAGGCACTCGTACTGCTTTGTCGCCTGAAGGGGTGAGGCGGTAGACCCAACGTCCGCCTGTGACGCTGTAGAATTCGCCACGAGGAATGACGATGGACTTTTCTGGTTTGCCAAGTTCTATCTGTATGCGGTAACTCTTTCCCACACGGGCGTTGTCGGGCATGTCGCCTGTGAAGGTGAGTTCGACGGTGAACATACGTTCCTTGACTTCGGGGACGACACGGCTGATGCGCAACGGATATTCCTTGTCCTGGTAGGTCACGGATGCCGGAAGTCCAGTAGTGATGCGGTCGATGTAGTACTCACTGAGCGACGCCTGAATCTTGTAGGAGTCGAGCACCTTGATGTCGGCGATGGCTTCGCCCGAACCAATGCGCTGGCCTATGGTGGCGTTGACGAAACTGAGTTGTCCGCTCACGGGGGCTGTCACGACAAGGTCGGACTGGCGGTGGAGGGTGCGTTGGTAGCGATTGTGGCTGCTCTCCAGTTCGTTGTCGAGGAGGGTGCGCTGTATAACATTGACTGCGGAGTCGTGGCGCAGGCTTTCAAGGGTGAGGCGAGTCTTCTTGAGATTGTACTGATATTCGTCTTCAGCCACTTCGAGCTGTGCCTTGCTCTTGATGCCCATCTGCGCCTCCTCCTTGTCGAGAGCGTAGCTTTTGCTCAGTCGCTCCATGTCGTACTCTGCCTGTAAGGACTGCTGGCGGAGCGAAAGGCTTTTCTGCTCCATCTGGTACTGCTGCAGGCGGTGGTTGATCTGCTGTTTCTCCCATGCCAGACGCTCCTCTTCGATGGTGCGTTGCAGGTCGGGGTTGTCAATGACAAGGATGGTGTCGCCAATGTTGAGCATAGTTCCTTCTTCGGCAACGATGCGAGCGACGCTTCCGTTTTCGCGACTGTTGACCTTAATGGTCATGATGGGCTGGACGAGTCCTTCGACATCGACATATTCGCGGAAGTCGTCGTTGGTGACTTCGCCTATCTTTACATCATCGGCATCGGTGCGGACGGTTGTCGGCCCGAAGAAGACGATGAGGTTGTAGACAAGGAGAGCCAGAAGGGCGACTCCGAGGATGATGTAATATTTGTGGCGGATGTACCACGGGCGTTTGGTGAGTTTTATGTCCATAATGAATTGGAAGACCCCTCCCGACCTCCCCAAGGGAAGGAGTAGGATGTTGGGGGTGGGTGTTAGTTATTATTATTGTTAATTAGTCTCTTATTAATTGATAAGGAGGGGCTTACTCCCTCCCCCTTGGGGAGGGTTAGGGAGGGGCTATTGGGTTTCGCTATCTCCTCCCGTCATACTCCTTAGTCCGTAGTAGAGGCTCCAGTAGGTCTGGAGGGCGCTGATGTGGCTGCGCAGGGCGGAGTCCTTTTCCGAGGTGGCGGCATTGAAGTCGAGGATGGTGGACTTACCGAGGATGTAAAGGCGACGGGCTACATCGTAGCGATGGCGGGCAAGTGAGGCAGTCTTCTCTGCTACCTGAACGCGGTAGGACTGGAGGTTGAACTGGCGCACCATCTTGCTGACGTTGATGTCGAAGTCACGCATTGCCTGTTCGACCTGGGTGTCGACAAGGTCAACATTCGATTGCGCCACTCGCACCCTACCCTTTCCGCGTCCCCAGTCAAGGATGGGAAGCGTGATGCCTATGCTGGCATACTGCTGGTTTTGGGGAGAGCGGTAGCTGTCACTGAAATTGCCGGCAGTCTGTGAGAGTCCGAACTGGACGTAGAGGTCGGCTTTGAGTCCGGCATTGGCACGTGCGTAGGCAAGGTTGCTGCGGCTCTCCCTACGGTTGCGCTCATAGGTGTCGGGGTCAGGGCTGTTCTCGTGAGCAAGACGAAGTGCCTCGGTGAGGTCGAACTTCACATCGGGCACGTCGGACTCGACAGTCACCTTGATGTCAAAGTCGTTACTGAGTGAGAGGAAGGAACGAACGGTCTGCATCACGTTTTCGAGGTTGGTGCGTGCATTGAGTACGTTGGTCTCCTCGGTGAGTTTGTTGAGTTCGAGTTGGAGCATCTCGCTTTCAGTGATGGTGCCGATGTCGTAGCGTCCGCGTGCATAACGACTGAGAGTGTCGGCGGAGGCATAGTTGTATTCCGCTATCTCAAGTTCGGTCTGAGCCGATGCCAGACTGAAGAAGTGGCTGCTGGCGCGTGAGGCTATGAGTTCCATCGTCTCGTTGTAGCGTTTCTTTGCCTCGCGGTAGCGGAGCGGTTCGATGCGGCGGTCCCACTTCAGGGTGTTGTAGCCGAAGAGCGCCTGCTGGTAGCCGATGGTGACGGGTTGGGAGTTGTAGGCTGTGGTCTTGTTCTCGAACTCGTCCTGACGCTGGAGCGAGGTGTTGAGGAACAACTGTCCGCCAGTGAGGGCAATGTTTTGCGTTATGCTCAGAGTGGCATCGGTGCTAAGCTGGTTCTGCTTGACGAACGAACTCGTTCCGTCGGGCAGGGTTATCTTGCTGATGACACGGTTGAGGCTCGGACTCGACCTGAAAGTGAGTGTGGGCAGATAGTTGGCACGGTAGTACTTATAGTTCCATTCTGCGGCGAGGAAGGTGTGGCGCGCCGCCTGTGCCTCGGACGACTGCTTCTGTGCAAGCGAGATAGCCTCTGACAGCGTAAGCCGAAGCGTATCGGTCTGAGCACCTGCAAGCAAGGGCAGCATCAACAGAACGGAATTGGTCAATAGTCTTTTCATCATAATTATCATAATTTGTTTTTTTTGCGTCTCCTGCAATTCTATACAGCAAGATACGTGCCAAATGTGCTAATTGTTGATTTTAAAGCAGTTGCAGATTTTAAAGAAACAAAACACTGTGCGCATGCGCACGTTTTTTGTTCATTAACGCACACCTGACATATATGTATTTTAATTATCTTTGCAACGAACGAAACATCGACAAATGGAAAAGAGTAAGATTCTTATCGTTGACGACAATGAGGACGTGCTGTTTGCACTGAATCTGTTGCTGAAGCCAAGGGTGGAAGCTGTGAGAGTGGCAACCAAAACGGACCGAGTGGAACACTTCATGAAAACGTTTGACCCTGACGTGATTCTGCTGGACATGAACTTCACCCGCGATGCCGTGAGCGGTCAGGAAGGCATGGAATGTCTGGAACAAATACTCCGCATTGACAGTGATGCAGTGGTAGTGTTCATGACGGCTTATTCCGACACGGACAAGGCTGTACGTGCAATCAAGGCTGGGGCAACGGACTTCATATCCAAACCTTGGGAAAACGACAAGATGCTGGGTACTATAAAATCGGCCGTTGAGCTGAGGCGCTCACGACGTGAGGTCAAGACTCTGAAAGAAAAGGTGGCAATGCTTAGCCAATCAACAACAGAGGAAGTGCCAAACCTCATCGGCGAGTCGGTTGCAATGGAAAGGGTCAAACAGATGATTGAGCGTGTGGCAGAGACTGATGCCAACGTTCTCATCTTGGGAGAGAACGGAACTGGAAAAGATGTCGTGGCAAGAATGCTCAAACTACTATCAAAGCGCAGAGACAACCCGCTTGTAGCAATTGACCTGGGCAGCGTACCAGAGCAACTGTTTGAAAGCGAACTCTTCGGATACGAGAAGGGAGCGTTCACAGGAGCAACCGTACCAAAGGCAGGACGCATGGAAGTGGCTTCGGGCGGAACGCTGTTTCTCGACGAGATAGGTAACCTGTCACTCGCTACGCAAGCCAAACTACTCATGGCATTAGAGCGAAAGGAGATAACCCGAGTGGGCGGCACCAAGACAAAGAAAATCGATGTGCGACTGATTAGTGCAACAAATGCAAAAATCATGCAAATGGTGGCAGAAGGGACATTCCGCCAGGACCTATTGTACAGAATAAATACTGTAGAAATTCATATACCGCCACTGAGGGAACGAGGTGAGGACGTGCTACTGCTTGCCGACTTCTTCCTTGCGAAGTATGCTAAGAAATACGACAAGCAGATACGCGGCATAGGGCGAGACGCAAAACTGATGCTGATGAAATATGACTGGCCTGGAAACGTGCGAGAACTTCAACATGCTGTGGAACGCGCCGTGATAATGGCGGACTCCTCTGTGCTGAAACCATACAACTTCATGCTGCAACCTGCAGTTCAACCAACTCAAGATGCTGAAACTGAAGGATTGCCCATGAATCTCGACAAACTGGAGCGTGATGCCATAGAGCGCGCAATGAAGAGAGCGGACGGCAACATAAGCCGTGCCGCCGAACTGCTCGGAATAACAAGATACTCTTTATATCGAAAACTGAACAAATGAAAAAGCGTTTCTTCATACATATAGCAGTCATCTTGCTCATGGCTTTTGCCCTGTGTCTGGCTGTGATACACGAAATGTGGTTTTGCACCATAGGGGCTGGGATGGTGATGGCTATATCCGTCTTTGCCATGTACAGATGGACTGTCAACACATGCGACCTGCTTGACACAGAAAGGATTGTGCAGAAAAAAACAGAAAAGAGTCTGGGACAGACGGAAGCCCAACTGCTATACTACAAGACTCTGATGGAGAAGGTGGACACAGCTGTGATGCTGACAACGGAGAGCGGGCACGTGGAATGGATGAACCCAACAGCAAGAGAGATTGTGGGCGAATCTTACCTATTGCAGAAAAGCGTAGTGGAAGCCATCGACCGCAAGGAAGAAATAGTCAAGTTAGACGGTAAGGAATATGCTTTGAGCCATTCGCTCGTTACCGTCGGCGGAAGCAAACGAATCATCGTGGCCATGAAGAACATACAGAGTGCAATGGAGAGGACGGAAGTGGACTCATGGCACAAACTTGTGAGGGTGCTGACGCACGAAATAATGAATTCGATAACTCCCATTATTTCCTTGTCAGAGACACTTTGCGAAATGGCCAACACAAACGACTCTGCAGAAATGCTAACGCAAGGATTAGACGTAATACACAGACGAAGTCAGGGGCTGCTAACTTTTGTGGAGAATTACCGTAAACTGACGCGTGTGGCGATGCCTGAGAAGACACAAATAGAGGTGAAGGGGTTCTTTGCCGACTTGAAGAAGTTATATCCACAGCCGTTCGTAACATTCGACACTGGCAATGATGAAGACATCTCAATCTATGCGGACCGCGGACAGATGGAACAAGTGATGATTAATCTCTTGAAGAATGCGATGGAAGCAACAGCATCAACAACAGTGCCACAAGTCAGATGCACCTGCAAAAAAGGGAACGCTGGAAATAAAGAAAAAGTCTTTATTACAGTGGAAGATAACGGACAGGGCATTCTGCCAGATGCATTGGAAAGGATATTCGTGCCGTTCTTTACCACCAAGAAAAAAGGCAGCGGCATAGGACTAAGCCTGTGCAAACAAATTGTGGTGAACCACGGCGGTGAGATTAGTGTGAAGTCGGAGGACGGAAGGGGTACGGCTGTAGAAATAAAACTTTGAAAGGGGGATGAAGAAAACGCCTGCCGTCGTTAGGAAACGTGGCAGGCGTTTGTGTATGTTAACGCTTTTTCGGCAGAATCTTCTTGCCGTCCTTAATAATGACTGAATGGTATGATTCGTCAACCTTCTGTCCGGCAAGGTTGTAGATGCCTTCGGAGTGGCGCTTGCTGTCCATATGAACGCCCTCAATGGTTGTTATTGTCTCGATTGAGAATGAAGGCGATTGAACGTCCTTAGTGGAGATAAGGTAAGCCTTGTGAGGCGGGTTGATGAAGGTTGCTCCGTCTGTCGCCACCCAGTTCCAACCAGTCTGTCCGTCGGCGTTCTCGTTCAGTGTGTAGTAGAAGTTTCCACCGCGAGTAAGCTGAGGTTCGTCCGAACCTTGCAGT
>Ga0233376_1000160_pt1 | contig 14408 bp, 9 predicted proteins | sample ElkDunMinimDraft_11_FD_180691 | JGI IMG/M metagenome (GOLD analysis project Ga0233376, IMG submission 180691) | Fecal eukaryotic communites from dung pellets of Tule Elk in California, USA - Elk Dung E2 | ecosystem: Host-associated > Mammals > Digestive system > Large intestine > Fecal | place... | reverse complement strand
CGTCTTCTTCCCAAATGGTTCCGTCAATAGCCATTTTTGATGCAGGGAGGTATAGCGCGTCACCTCCCTCGATAGGGCTGAACGGTCCTGCAGGTTTGTCGCTTTTTAGTATATGTATGCTTCGGCGCACATGGTTGGTGCCTTCGGTCTTGGCATTGTGGTTAGTAAAAGTAACCACGTCGTAGTATGCTCCGTTTTTATAGTATAGTTCCGGCGCCCATATTTCGCCAGGTGACGGAGCTGTGTGGTTCTTTCCCACCCACGCAATGCTACCCGTCCTCAATGCCCATGGTTGTGTGGTCCATAACTCCAGGTCGGCACTCTTGAAAATATCACCTGCTGTGCCAGTCATGTAGTAGTTCTTGGTCACGGGGTCAGCCATAATGGCAGGGTCGCTGAGATTGATGTCGCTTCTGAGCATTTGTGCGTTTGCCGATGAGAGGCAGGCTATGAGTGCAATGGCACTTGACAGTTTTTTTGTCTGCATGTTTTATAGGTTTCATGATTTGTTGTCGCAAAAATAAATATTTAGATTTATATTTGTCAATCAGGGGTGTTTCTAATATTCGTCATTTTGTATTAAATGAATGATAATTGTAAAAACTGAACGATAGTGATATAAGTCCTTATGCAAGTTTTTCCTATTTTTGCAATGATTTAAACTTGATGATTGATGGCATGTCTAAGAAAGTAATAGCGTTGATCTTGTTTGTGCTTATGGGGTTTGTGTTTATGCATGCACGGTCTCAAAGCAAAGCGCCATACATAAAGCACTATGGGACTGACTGCGGATTTAACAGTCCAAGCATCAATTGCATAGATCAGGATGAGGACGGTTTCATATGGATAGGTTCGAACACTGGCCTTACCAGGTTTGATGGATGTCATTTCAAGAATTTCCCTTTAGTGGGGACGAATGAAAGCGCATTCAACAAGCAACCTCGAAACTTGCTTGTCAACGGCAAGGAGATTTTGGTGGGAACTATGCGTGGGCTGTATGTTTTTGATATGAAGAGCGAAACTTTCGCTTGCATTAACGATAGTGTTCCTTCATTGACGAATTATATACGTGGTTTATGGAATGACAATGGTTGTGTCGTGCTGACTGATGGCGATAGTGTTTTCCGTCTTTATCGTAACCCTGCACGCATTGTGCCTTTGCGAAAGGATGAGGCGCGTATGCAGCTGGATAAATATTATTATAAAATAAAGGACTATGCAGATGGTATAGATTGGGGAGACTACAAAAATGCCGTAACCGTGTCGATGCGCGATCGTGAGGGCGGCATATGGGCTGGTATATTCTATGATGGATTGTATTATTATAGCGACCGCCTGCAGATGTTTTCACAGGTGAAGTCTGTCGGTGTTCAGCCCGTTGTCGTGAGAAATATTTGTGTGGCGGAGTCAGGGACTGTATATGTAGGTTCAGAAGACCAAGGTGTGTTTGCCTTTGATGGAGCATCGCAATGTCTGCAACCTCTTGAAGGGATGGTTTGGGATGGAACTCCTGCGCCTAAGGAAATTCATTCGCTTGTTGCCGACGGAGACACTTTGTGGATTGGTACATTGTTGGACGGCATTTACATGTATGACATGCGAAGGGGTGTAATTGTAGACAATATAAAAGGTGACGGAATTCGAGGTCTGAATTGCAGCCATGTGGTACAGATGTTTCGTACTGCCGAAAGACATGTGATTATAGGTACTTTTGACGGTTTGTACATCTATGATCGTGATTCTAAGTGTTGTGTTATGGTCAAGGGAACTGAAGGGCACTTTGTCCATAGCATAGTGCAGGACACTGATGGCCAGGTGTGGGTTGGCTCTCTTGGAAGTCCGATGTGCAATATAAAGCAGAGCGATGGCAAGTGGGAAGCGATAGATTCTTCTGTGTTTGATTATCCTTGCGTCACTTCCATGTTGGTTCTGCGCGACGGAAGCATACTTGTTGGTACCGATAACAACGGTTTGTGGAGAATTGAGCGTTCTGATAAAAGAGAGGATGGAGATGAATGTACAAATATTATAGAGTATTCACGACTTGGCAGTTCGGTAAACCATATAATGGAGGATGATGCGGGACGACTGTGGGTTACTACTTTTAATGGTCTGTTTTGTTATGATACGAGCAATGACAGACTTGCCCATTTTACTTCTGATGACGGACTTACGACTGACCATTTCAATTATGCTTCGGGATATATCGGAAATGACGGAATGGCTCTTGTAGGTTCATATGACGGACTCACTTCGTTTTATCCTGTGGCGTTCACTTTTATGGACAAACCGTTGAATCCGGTATTCACAAACATAAATATAGGCGGTAAGGATACGTTGTCATTGAAGGAGTTGACTCTCAACTACGACACTCCGTCGTTTTATGTCGATTATTCCGTGCCTACTTATGCCTATCCTAATACGGTGTATTATCGATATAAACTGGAGGGGACTCCTGATGCAGAGTGGATTATGTCTGGTGATGATGACCAACGGATTTTCTTCAGTCATTTGTCTGATGGACAATATCGTTTGCACTTGCAGGCCAGTTATAACCCTAATCGTTGGGAGGGCGATACCGCTATAATGGACATAACCATACGTGCTCCGTTTTGGCGCAGCGGTTGGGCTTATGTGTTGTATGTGTTGGCCATTTTTGCTATCTTAGTTGTATCCTATATAATATGGAAGCAACGTTCTGAGCGTAACGCTTTGAAGGAGCAGATAGCCAAATTGCTTGAGAACCGCGAATATCTGCGTTCTACTAAAGCACCTTCGCCTTACGCAATGGCTAAGGAGATTGTGTCGAATAAGATAGAAAACGGTTTTTTGGAGCGTGTCGATGCCTATCTTGAGGAAAACATTTGCAACAGGAACTTGTCGGTTGAGACGCTTGCAGAGCATATGAATATGAGTAACAGCACGTTGTACCGCAAAATGAAATCGGCATCATCGCTTTCGCCTAACGACTACATTCGCCTTTATCGCCTTAATACGGCAGCGCGGATGCTGAATGACGGATGCCAAATTAAGTTAGTAGCAGAAGATCTGGGATTTTCAAGTGTGTCATATTTCACAAGCAGTTTTGTGAAGCATTTTGGTATCACTCCGGGAGAGTATAGGAATAAAAGTATAAAGTTAAAATGATAGGAATATGAACAAGTTTCTTTTTATACTTAAAGCAATGGTATTGTTTGCCATACCGATGATGTCGCAGACAAGTTTTGATCAGCCAACTCAGGTGTTTCTCATGCACATTAGTGGCAATCATTTGGAGAAGGACGGAAATGGCAGGGGTGTGCTCAAGGCTCCTAACACTTCTGGGGCGCAGATGATGACTTTCATACCTGACGGCAGTGGCTACTATAGCATCATGGCCGGCGAGGGACTGGGGTATCTCTCTCTTGACGGCAGCTGGAACACTTTGTTTATCGACGAAGCAAACAGTGACAATGCCAAATATTCAATAGAGTCGGTATCGCAGTATCTGGTGAAACTCCGTTGCAAGGCAAACGGCAAGTACCTCGGCACAAACGGCACGGCGGTTGGAGAGTGGGCTTATTCCGACAAGAGCGGTGAGGAGTCGAACCATCATTGGTTCTTCAGCGACAAGGTTAATGCCGTGCTTCCTGTAGATACGACAACCTATCTGATTAATCCGCATATAGTGCGTCAGCACTTTGACGGTTGGGGTGTGTCGCTTTGCTGGTGGGCACGCATGTGTGGTGAGTGGGATGACGACAAGATAGACGAAATCGTAACTTGGCTCGTAAGCCCTACAGGACTAAACAACCGCATCTTCCGCTATAACATCGGTGGCGGCGATGATCCGCTCAATCGGAACTGCACGGAGCATCACATGGGCGAGGGTAAAGGACTGCGTGCAGAGATGGAGGGCTTCAAGGACTTCAGCGGCGACGAATATCATTGGGATCGCGATGCGGGTCAGCGAAAGATTATGCTCAAGATCAAGGAGAAACGCCCAGATGCAATATTTGAGGCATTCAGCAACTCCGCCCCATACTACATGACCTATAGCGGTTGTGTGGCGGGCAATACTAATGCCGGCAAAGATAATTTGCGGCCTGAATACTACGAAGAGTTTGCCCATTACCTAGTTGATGTTTGCAAGCACTACAAGGATGTATACGGCATTGAGTTTAAGACTCTTGAACCTTTCAACGAACCTGTCACCAACTACTGGGGTGCAAATGGAAGTCAGGAAGGATGCCATTTTGATGCGTCCTCGCAAGTGAAGTTCCTCAAGGTCCTAGCCCCTATACTCAAGGAGTCAGGACTATCAACAGTTATTTCCGCGTCTGACGAAACGAGCGTGAGTCAGTCGGTCAGCACTTTCAAAACCTATGCGTCAAGCGGAGTTCTTCCTTTAGTTGGTCAGTGGAACACCCACACCTACGGAGGTAACAATGCAGACCGTGCACGCATTAGCCATCTTGCTTATCAGGCGAAGAAACCTTTGTGGATGAGTGAAGTGGGCGAAGGAGGAAGCGGCATAGGCGGCAACCTCAATCTTGCGCAGAAACTCATTGACGATATGCGCTACATCCAACCTCGGGCATGGATTGACTGGCAATATATGGAAGAGAACAACGACCAATGGTGTACCATCAAAGGCAGTTTCAGCAATCAGACATACTCGAAGGTTAAGAACTACTACGTGCGCCAGCAGTGTACACGCTTCATCAAGGAGGGCTACGACATTGTCACTTCGCTCAATGGCAGCACTCTCGCTGCGGTCAATCCTACGCGCGACACCCTTGTTGTGGTGGTGCTTAATGAGGGCGCTAAAGCTGTGCATAACATAGATTTGTCCTTCTTTGAGGATGTGAAGTACAAGTACAAGGCAAGGGCATATCGCACTTCTGCAACAGAGAACGTTGCTGCAATCACCGATTTCAGACTGAAGGATAACATCATTACTATTGCTCTGCCGTCGCAGAGCATAACAACCTTTGTCATTGCCGTGAAGGCGAAGGGTAGTAGCGTGAATATTGGCCAGGAAGGACGTGAGTTTCTCATAATCCCGCGCCACGAAAACGGACGCGCTGTTTCTGCTAACTCTGCCGGCAAGGCTACCATCCAAGACATCAATGTGGCCGATTCCGCTCAGCGGTGGACCTTCACGCGACAGGACGGGGCGTATATCCTGACCAATGCCAACGGGCTCACTCTTACATCGAAGCGAGCCAGCGGAAGCACGTCGCTCACTGCCCTGAAAGGCGATGCTGCCGAGCAGACGTTCCTGGTGGAAAGCGTCGATCCGGTATATTTCAAGATACTCTCCACCTATGAACCCGCCTTCGGTCTGGACCTCGTTAATGAGAAGACTTCTGCAGGGACAAGCGTGGCGATGTGGGAATACGGCGACACATCAACGCCTACGCATCGCCAGTGGATGCTGTTCCCATTGCCTTCTGCCCTCGACGATGAGGCTAATGCCATTGAGGAGCATATCGCTACAGCAGACGGAGCGAACGCATCCAAGGCTTCTGTTCATGACGGCATCTACGACCTTTCCGGAAGATGCATCAGGAGCGACGTCCGCAGCAAGGAGGCGTTCGACAATCTCCGCCCAGGCATATATATCCTGCGCCAAAACGGAGTGGGCAAGAAATTTATCAGTTACTAATTGACTTTAATCATACAGCAAAACAATAACGACATGAAGGATTTTAAGTATTACACCCCTACCGAGGTGATTTTCGGTGAGAACTCAGAAGAGAAGACAGGACGTCTGGTGAAGAAATACGGCGGCACGAAGGTGCTTGTGCATTACGGCGGCCAGAGCGCGATAAAGTCGGGACTGCTCGACAAGGTGTGCGGCTTGCTCGCTCAGGAAGGCATTGAATATTTCATGCTCGGAGGCGTTGTACCAAATCCTCGCCTGTCGAAAGTTCATGAAGGTATCGAACTCTGTCGCAAGGAGGGCATTGACTTCATCCTTGCCGTTGGCGGCGGCAGCGTCATCGACTCAGCTAAGGCCATAGCATGCGGAGTGCCTTACGAAGGCGACGTGTGGGACTTTTATCTTGGCAAACTCCATGCCAAGGAGTGTCTGCCAGTGGCAACGGTGCTGACCATCCCTGCCGCAGGCAGCGAGATGAGCGAGTCGAGCGTTATTACCAATGAAGACGGCGATGTCAAATTGGGCTATTCCAACGACATCACCCGTCCTAAGTTTGCCATCATGAACCCTGTGCGCACATTCACTCTTCCGCCTTACCAGACAGCAGCAGGAGTGACCGATATGATTATGCACACTATGGAGCGCTATTTCACTCACGACGATGATATGACACTGACCACCGAGGTGGCAGAGGCTGTGATGTGCACCCTCATGGACAGCGTGTTTGCCGTGCTCAAGAATCCTGAAGACTACCGCAACCGCGCGCAGATAATGTGGGGAGGCAGCATTGCCCACAACGGACTGACAGGATGCGGAGTGAGCGACGACTGGGCTACACATCAGTTGGAACACGAACTCAGCGGCATGTTCGACGTTACTCACGGAGCAGGTCTCGCAGCCGTATGGCCTAGTTGGGCTCGCTACGTCTACAAGGAGAACGTGAGCCGTTTCGTGCGCTTCGCCGTCAATGTCATGGGTGTGACAAACGACTTTACCGACCCAGAAGGCACTGCTCTCAAAGGTATTGAAGCTATGGAACGTTTCTACCATGCCATCGGAATGCCTGTTAACATCCACGAACTCATAGGCCGCGACATCACCGACGATGAAATCAAGGAGATGGCACGCAAGTGCAGCCGCGACTACAAAGCCACACAAGGTTGCTTCAAGGTGCTCGACCATGCCGATATGGAGGCAATCTACAAGATGGCGAGATAAAACAAGCAAATCCTGAAAATACTTGACAATGAAACTCAAGAACATCATTGCAGCCCTACTGCTCCTGCTCCTGACGACGGGAGCGTCGGCGCAGGGCATCACGTTCCTTCCCGAAGGAGCAACCTTCAGCCAGGCGGTAGAGTTTGCGCAGCGCGACGGACGCAAGATTTTCCTCGACTGCTACACCTCATGGTGCGGACCATGCAAGATGATGGCGCGCGACATCTTTCCGCAGAAAGAAGTGGGTGACTTCATGAATCCGCAGTTCGTCTGCATCAAGATTGACATGGAGAAGGGCGAAGGTCCGGAACTCATGAAGCGTTTAGACATCACAGCCTTCCCTACATTCATCATCTTCAGCAGCGACGGCAAGGAAATAGGCCGCTGGATGGGCGGAAGCGACGCTGCCACCTTCATCCAAAAAGTCAGGGCAAACAGTGCCGGAAGTTCTTCAGCCAGCATGGACGAACGCTTTGCCAATGGCGAGCGCGACCCCGAATTCCTCAGCGGCTATCTGCAGACCCTCGGAGCGAAATTCAAGCGAGTGCAAGCCAATGAAGTGGCAGAAGCACTGCTCAACGGCAAGGCAGAGACTTTCGCTTCCGACGAGTATCTGCGCAAGGTGTTCATGTCATACCTCCGCAACCCGTTCCACCCCGCATTCATCTATACCGCCAAGAATCCCGAACCGCTAAGCGAAGTTCTCGGCAAGGAAATGGTTGCCAATAAACTGCAGAGTGTATGGACCAGCTACCCCCGCACTCTCATCGTAGAGAGAGGCGACACCGTCGTCATGGATGAAGGAAAATGGCAGTCACTGCTGAGCCTCATGGACGAATGCGATGTTGCCGATCGTGAAAGGATACGTCTGACAACCTTGTTAGCATATGCGGAAAAGCGTGCGGACTGGGCTGCATATGTAGGTTATCTCAAAGAATATTATGCCAACAAGAACCTTGACATCAACGATCTCGAATTGTGCAAGCTCTGCAAGCCTGTTGCGGAAACATGCACAGACACCTCTATACGCAGCGAACTGAAACCGATACTCCAGGACCGTCTTGCAAAATTGCGTTCGGGCGAGCGCGAACCCCTCCGTAAGATTGGCAACATGACCCTTTCGGGCAGCATGGATAAAGCCATGGAGATGCTCATAGAGAAATTGTAGTACATAGCCTTATAAAGGAGAATAAATCCCCCGTTTGAAACGATGGGGACTGGCATTATTTGATCTTCGGTCTTTCTCCTTCGCACCTCGGCAACACTCAAGAAAACTTGGCATTGCTCTCGGTTTGGCGTCGGGTGAGTATGTTAATACTCTTGCCGAGCACTTACTCCCGCCCGGCTTGGGAGGTTAGTGAGCAGGAGAGGCATCACCCTCTTCCTGCCCTATAACTTATTATATTGCTTTATTCCGGATTATAATAGCCACTCTCGTCGCCAATCTTTACAGTACCGCCGTTGCCGTCGCTGACCCATACGCCACCGAAAGCGTCATACTTATAAATACTGCCATCATTTCCTCTACCGAGAGCATAACCCTGAGACTCATTAAAGTCTGATGGGAGCCATGTAGGAATCATCTCATCCAGTTCCGCCTGAGTTACATCGGTAAAGATAATCTTTCCCATATTAACATAGCCATGGGAAAAGCCGATGCCCGATCCTATCACTGCTGCATACCAATTTTTTGTACTAACAGCCATAGAAAGATTCAATTCGGTATTTGTAATGACAATATCTCCCAGAGAACCGGATACAAATACATGGTGATTAGCACCCGCACCGATTACAGAAGCAAGTCCGTCACCGTTGTTGGCTGCTGTAATCTGAGAATCTTTAAGGGTTATATTACCCATTGTGCTACCAACATAACCTATGCCGATTGCTGGTGCATGCGAGGTGTCTTCATAATAACCACCTTCCGCAACGATGATTGAATTTTCAATGAGGATGTCACCCATTGATCCATCCGATGTACCTATGGCAGCACCGCTGATACTGGTGTCAGCCCTAATAATCATATTTGAGTCCGCTGATACTTCCTTTGAACTTCCCGTAGCATCCACACGGGCATTGCGGATGGTAATATCACCTACTGTAACGCCACCGTTGGCACCAATACCAGCGTTGCCATCTGTAGCCGTTACGGTCAGCTTGTTGTTCTCTTTGGTAAGATCGCCCTCGATGATTACGTTAGAGCCGTTGCCAAGCGAGATACCGCCTTTCACGGTGTGCTCCGCATTGCCTTCAACAAGGAGCGTCAAGGTCTTACCGTCAGCAACGGTAATTAATCCATTGAGTTTCACACCGCCTGTGCCGACCTCGAATATTACGGTTGCATCTGCGGCGACATTCAATGTGAGATTGTATTCGTTGCCGTTGCCAATGATTCTTCCATTGCTACTAATTTCAACAGTTTCACCTTCGCTATATTGGGACAAGTCTATGACAGGTCTAGCATCCAATGCATAGCTCTTATTGTGCTCTGTGCCACCTGGATTCTTATCTGCGGTGAAGGTATAGCTAGCAAATGTTACATCGCCCTGCTTCACGCTTACCGTTGCATCCTCTGCAAACACTCCATAAAGGAAAGCGTTGCCGTTATTGTCAGTGGTAAGGGTGTATGCCGCTGTTGCTACCTCGGTCGCTCCTGCCGGGGTGAAACCGGTAGTGGTTACGGTCAATTCCTGGCCGGCTTCTGATGCTAAACGCAGACGGCTGTAGGTGCGAGTGACATCTTTGAAGGAAATACTTACATTAAGACCGTCAACAGTCGTTTTTGCAGGGATGTACTCTGCCATACCATACAGTTTGCCGCTGGCAAGACCGATGCTTCCGTCTGACTTTATCTCGCAGTCGGGTGCATATAGGACAAGGACCCCAGTAATGTCAGAGCTGGCAAGAACTTTATCATTCAGAGTCCACACTCCTGATAAATATTCAAGTGTGTAGCCCTGTTTCTTGCCGCTCTCGAATGATATGGACAAAAGCAGTTTGTCACCTTCCTCCCACGCTGTCTTACCGATATCTTGAGTGCCGATAACACGGGTGTCAGGGCTTTCACCAAAAGCAGGGAAATCGCTTACTACGAATTGCAACGAGCCATTTCCGGCAGGCTGCAACACCTCATCCAATTCGTTGCTGCACGATGCTGTCGCTACCATTGCAACAGTCATCAGTATGTATTGAAATATCTTTCGCATAATTCTTTACTGTTTAAGATTCTTCACTTCGTTCAGAATGACAAAGAAAGATTACTTTAAGTCGTTTTCATTGTTCCAACCGTCTTCGAACGGGCTGTCAAAATCGCTCGTTGATATTTGCTCGATAGTCACCTTGTCCTTACCCACTTTCACGCTGATAGTATAGTGGGTGCCACTGGACAGCACCTCGGTATCGTAGATAGTGTCGGCATTATCCAATAAGGCGGTAAGGGTGAAGAGGCGACCGCTGTCTGTCGTGATGCGTAGAGCAAGAGACTCGGCACCGTTCGGCAAAGCATAACCGCAGTAGGTTAGACCATTGCCATACAATGCGAGGTCGGCATTTGCGCCATAATTGCTGAGCGACGCATCGGGAAGAGTCCAGTCGGCTGCGCGCGGAACTCCAACGAGTTCGACACTCTTTACGCCGTCGCCCGCGTCAATGTCTGTGCCCGTGGTAACATTTACCGTCACCTTTGTCATCAAGTGCTTCATCTTGATGGCGGCTGGGTTGCTGGTCAGCGGCGCATACTCGCCATAGAGGTAGTCGTAGTTGTCGTAATCATCGCCGTATGCTTCAGGAAGGGTGATTTGAACTTTGCCCTCGGTCGACTCTGCATACGGATAGTAAGCTGCTATCTGCTGCTTCTCGCCATTGTTCTCGAAAAGCACCACGGTTTCAGCATCCAGCTCCCAAAAACCATTGCGGTAGGTCCACTTGATGTTGTCGCCCTTATAGCTATCACCGGTTGTAGAGTACACATACACACCGATGCTGCCTTCTTCGAGGCGGTCATTGTTGATGGTGGCGCGTGTGGTCAATTCCGCCACGCCAGCCGAAGCAATGGCAAGGGGCGTGTCCTTCTGATTGCCCTGCGGAGTGAAGTCGTCCTCCTGTGTGCAGGCGGCAAAGGATAGTGCCAGCGCTGCGAGGGCTATATATTGATATGTTTTCATATTTTGCAAATATTATTTCTTGATTACCGGATAATTCTCTCCCTGCTCCCATAACGTGCCAAGTTGAGTGGCGACTGTGTTGTTCCTGAGGTCGTCCTCGGTAACCGCTGTGATTTCGACGTTGTCACTACCGGGTTTCAGATTCGAATCGCTGTGTACTGCCTCAAGACCGTCATGGGCGAGGTAGTAGCAGTTCTTGATTGCATTGACAGACCGAAGCGTACCGAATGCACCAAGAAAGGCCTCGTCGGTCAGATTTGCACCGCGCTCAAACTTACCTGCGAACAGGCAGTTTTCAAGGGTGGTCTTTGCACCCGTGTTGGAGAAACTCAGGAATCCGCCCATATAAATGGTTGCTGTGTTATTATAACTGTTCTTTTCGTAATTCGTCTTGATGGTTCCGTATGCCGCGCAGTTGCGGATGGTCACTTCACTTGTATTCTCCTGAATCTTGCCGATAAATCCACCGGCACCCGAATCAACACGGTACTCTCCGGCATCAAAGGTGCCGTACCAAGAGCATTTTTCAATAAGGCTCTGGTGGTTGGCATAGCCTACGAAACCACCTATCATACCGGGACCGTGTACCTTTGCGGTAAGGTTGACGTATGAGGTGATGTTCTGAATGATTGCGCCGTTGCGCTCAAGGTCGTTTTCACCGTTCAGACCGCAAATTGAACCTATGACACCGCCGACGTAATCGACTTCGGTATTTACAACCACCTCACCGTAGATGGTGAAATTCTTGACAGTACCTGTCCTGACCTCACCGAAGAAGCCGAGGCCGGCTCTGCCACCTTCAACATTCAGCCCTCGTATGGTGTAGTTCTGTCCGTCAAAGACTCCGCGGAAGTTATTGTTCTCCTCGCCTGTGGAGCCGATAGGGGTCCACGGTCTGCCTTCAAGGTCGATGTCTGCCGTGATGACTGCATTTGCGGCTCGGTCAACAGTATTGACGTGGTTGGCAAACCAGAAGAGGTTGCCGCCGTTCGCTATCTCATAATAACCGTCAGCATTCTTTTGTGCAGGCTCATAATCGCCTGTCTCGCTGAAACCGTTCACCCACTCGACAGCCTCGCCGCCCGATATATCCTGCTCGTTCCAGTCGTCCACGGTGATATCTTGTACCAAGAGTCCATCATCCAGGCTCATACGGATGGTGTAGGACTTGCCGCCTACCCAGTTATACTCATTATTCGGATTGGCAGCAGCCAATTTGTCTGCATCCAGTTCGAAAGAAAGGTGTTCGTTGTCCGGACCCGATGCCTCGATGGTGAATTGGATTTTCTTGTCCTTGAAGGCGTTTTCGTCGGGCATTCCAGTATCGGATTTTCCTACTGGCAGTGCCATAGCGTATGCTATATACTGTTCTCCCTTCGCTACAGCAGTGCCGTTTTGTCCCAACTGAGTGGTGATTGAGGTATGAGTATTGTAGGTATTACCACCGTAGAACAGTTCAATGGTATTGATCTCTGATTCGATTATTACATCTAATGTTTGGGATGCTACCGGCTGGATATTACCCTCGGCATCAACAAGAGACACCTGAACACTCTTGATGGTTGTCGTCGCTGCAGGTCTTTCGTTGGTGATGATGAAGCGGAAAGTAGCAGGGATATGTTTTAATGGAATCAGTGCGCTACCATTCTTCATCTCGGCCTCGCCGTACAGTATCATACACTCTCTCAAGAAATCTGGTTGCTGTGAGGCTTGCTGGGTAAACAGGCTTGGCATCTGCATTGAGGTAATGAAGAGAAACGGACTGCTGGTGGTATTATTATTGGAACCAGTCGTGACAAATATTTTCTGTGCGGAAGCACTTATTTCATTTTCGTAATAATAACGCTCCGTCTCGAATGTGGCATAGTGAGGATCTTCCTGCGGAGTAACAATCAGCCCGGTATGGCACTGTGACTCGCTCCAATCATTAGGAGCTGAATAGTTCCCTATAAAATTATACCCATCTGATATTACAGCCTTCATTGGCGGACTGGCAGGGTGGGAGTCCCAATTGAAAATAAGATTTCCTTTGCCGGCCTCATCTTTCCATACGGCACGCGTGCCCGGGGCATCGGCAGTGCCGAAAGTGAGTCGTACAAGCTTACCCTCAGCGGGTGTGTCGGGCACGATGTCGTCCTGCTGGCAAGAGGCAAATAGTCCTGCAACAGCAGCTAATATGAATATTTTACTAATGGTTTTCATAACATTATAATATCTTTAGTTATTCCCAAAGGTTTCCCCAAGTTCCGCGACGCTCAGGAGCGCCACCGAACTCGCTATCGTCGCTATCCGGTGCATTACCTGTAAAGGAACCTGCCAATATCTGGGAAGTCTCAATCTTGACTTCTTCGCTCATGGGCTTTATATATACCTTCTTCATAATAGATAAAAGCTTTAGTATCCAAATTCAGAATCATCACTATCTTGCCCATAGCCACTTATTGCAAAGCCACCTTCTACCTCTACTTCGATTACCTCAACTTTTGGAGGCTCATACCAAATGTTCTCTTTCATTTTTCTTAGTCTTAATATTATTCTATTTGATTACTTCCCAAAGAAAAAATACGACGTTTCCAACATGGCACGATGAGTGCCGACTGGTAACGCCGTATAAGGTGATAATGATTGAGGCTGCACCGATGGAGGTGCAAGCCATTGATTGTCATATCTGTTATTAACTGTTGTCATACATTAAAATCATTCATTTTCTGCATAGTCTCTTCAAAAGAGATAGTCTGCACAATGCAAAATTAAGCAAAAAGTTGAAAACGGAGATATATCAACCGAGAAAAAATCATAGGTGGTGCAAAAAAACATTTGTATTGTTTAGCAAATTATCAACTTTGAAGTGGCTAATAGATTGAAATACAACTACCATTTATCTACAATTTGTCTCTTTTGAAGAGTTTGGCTATTTTGCTAAACAAATGGTCAAACCAACGATTTCAGTATCATTTTATTAGCCTTATCCACTGCTGCCGTATCAAGCGAAGCTAAGTAAATTTGCGTTGTCATTTCTGAATCGTGTCCCATTCCCTCACTGATTACTGAAATCGGTACATTCTTATTTTTCGCCACACTTGCCCAAGAATGCCTTGCTACATACATAGTCAACGGTAGTTGAACACCCACCATCTTACCAATCTCTTTGAGTTTGCGATTGATTAGATACATCGCATTTTGATACTGCGTGCGTTCATCGCCATTCATAGGCTTTATGATAGGTAACAGGTATTCCGATAGCGGATTATCGTAGTTTTCCACTATCTCCTGCATACACTTTTCCCAACGAATGAATAGTTGTTGCCCCGTTTTGCGTCTGCGATATGAGAGTATGCCATTGGATAGATCTTTCTTCTTTAGGTATGCCATATCAATAA
>Ga0233376_1000158_pt1 | contig 14491 bp, 9 predicted proteins | sample ElkDunMinimDraft_11_FD_180691 | JGI IMG/M metagenome (GOLD analysis project Ga0233376, IMG submission 180691) | Fecal eukaryotic communites from dung pellets of Tule Elk in California, USA - Elk Dung E2 | ecosystem: Host-associated > Mammals > Digestive system > Large intestine > Fecal | place... | reverse complement strand
CTCAGCGCCCTTGAGTATATTCAAGCGGAAAACTTGGATAGATGTATGTTTGTGGGCGAGGTCGGTCTTGATGGAACTCTTCAGCCGATCAAAGGTGCTCTTCCGATAGCGATTAAAGCACGAGAAATGGGTTACGAACACTTGTTTGTGCCGAAGGAGAACGAGCGCGAAGCTGCCGTCGTCAACAAACTCAAAGTGTATGGTGTGACTCATTTGTGCGAGGTCATAGACTGTCTGACAGGAAAGTCGCCCGTGCCTCCTACTGAGGTAAACACGCGGGAGGAGTTCTACGCCCAGCAGAACGATTACGCCTTTGACTTCGAGGAGGTGAAAGGACAGGAGAATGTGAAGCGCGCATTCGAGATAGCAGCGGCAGGCGGACACAACATAATTCTTGTGGGCAGTCCTGGATGCGGCAAGTCGATGATGGCAAAGCGCCTTCCTTCGATTCTTCCGCCTTTGTCTCTTGCCGAAAGTCTTGAAACGACGCAGATACACAGTGTAGCAGGCAAACTTGACAAGTCAACTTCGCTGATTAGCGTACGCCCGTTCCGCTCTCCGCACCACACCATAAGTGATGTGGCGCTGGTCGGTGGCGGTACACAGTTTATGCCTGGCGAAATATGCCTTGCTCACAACGGAGTCCTCTTTATGGACGAGCTTCCGGAGTTTTCGCGTCAGGTGCTTGAAACGCTGCGCCAGCCGTTGGAAGATCGTGAAATAACGATATCAAGAGCGCGTTACAATTTCACGCTGCCTTGCTCGTTCATGCTCGTGGCAAGCATGAACCCATGTCCATGCGGCTACCATCACCATCCGACCCACGCTTGTCCGTGCACTCCTGCTCAGATACAACGCTACATGAACAAGATCAGCGGTCCGCTCATGGATCGTTTCGATATGCAGGTTGAGGTGCAGAGCGTTCCGTTTGAAGATATGGCTAAGGCGCCGAAAGGGGAGCCGAGCGCGGCAATACGCGAACGAGTGGTTAGGGCTCGTGCCGTTCAGGAACAGCGCTATTCAGCGTTCAAGGGTGTTCACTGCAATGCCCAAATGACATCGGCATTGCTACATCAGTACGCCGAACCCGATGCTTCCGGAATGGAACGCTTGCGATTGGCAATGAAGAAACTCGACCTTTCTGCTCGTGCCTACGACCGCATACTCAAGGTGGCACGCACCATAGCTGATTTGGAGGGGGCGGTCAATGTGCTTGAGCACCACATAGCTGAGGCTATCGGATATAGAAACCTCGACCGTGCGACTTGGATAGAGTGATGCGGCAGTAACTAACAGCAGGAAATGATAAGTGAATAAACGTATAAAAACAGATAAAAATGAAAAGATTATTTTTTATTGGGATGCTCTGCATGTTGTGCGGAGTTGTTAACGCAGAACCGGTAAGCCTCGAGTTGGCAAAGAAGATTGCGGGTAAGGCTATCGGCAAGAGCGGTGTTACTGAGGTTGTCCTCAGTTCGGAGGCAAGCAGTCGCATGGCGGTCAGTCCAGTTGAGGCGCCAGCGTTTTACATGTTTAACTCTGAGGATGGCAAGGGCTTTGCTATTATCAGCGGTGACGACGAGTTTCCGGAGGTGATAGGATATTCCGAAACAGGTCGACTCAATCTCAATGGCACGCTCCCTGATGCCCTTGTTGCTTATCTTGAGGGATATTCTCGCTATGTAGCTGACGTCAGAAGCGGTTTGGTGGCTCCGCCGGTGCGCGAGGGTGTAGGTAGTGCTACAACCAATTCTGTTGCTCCTTTGTGCAAATCAACATGGGGACAGGGTTATCCTTATAATGGTTATTGCCCTAAAGTTGGCGTGAACACTTGCCCTGTAGGTTGCGTGGCAACGGCGATGGCTCAGATCATGTATTACTACAAGCATCCAGAGCGTCCTCAAGGCGGAAAAATTGTTTATTATACAGAAAATCCAAATATAGGCTCAAACGGATATATTACTGAAGATTTCAGTACAGATGAGCATATCTATGCATGGGATTTGATGCGCGACGACATAAGTATGATGAACGGAACTGCGAACATTCCTTCACGCAATGCCGTTGCTCAGCTGTCTTACGATTGTGGTGTGGCTACAAGAATGAGTTATAGCACAAGCGGCAGCGGTACATCTGAGTCTGAAGCGCTTTACGCTTTCCATGAACATTTTGATTACAGCGTAAATACTTCTTTGGCTTTCCGTGATATGGTTTCTTCTCAGGAGGAATGGAATGCCTTGATAAAGAAAGAGCTTGACGAAGGCCGCCCAGTCCTTTTCTGCGGTGCTTCAACAAAGGGTAGCGGTGCTGATGCGGCAGGCCATGCATTTATCGTTGACGGTTATACAAAGTCTGGTTCGGTTCATGTTAACTGGGGATGGGACGGTGCTTCCGATGGATACTACGACATCGTAACCCTCGATATGGGGCAGTATGCGTTCGCTAAGGATCAGTCCATCGTTTATGGCATACAACCAAGTAAGGAAGGCGAGACTATGCCTCAAAGCAATCTTTTGTGTTTCTATGAACCAATGGAGATTACCGCTACATCGGTTTCGTTGGGAAAGAGATATTTCTGCAACTTATACAGTTTCTACAACTTGTATCCAGCAACAAAGGAGTGGAGTGTCTGCATAGGCTTGTTTGACAAGCATGGCAATTTCATTTCAAAGATTGGCCAAGGTTCTGCTTTGGAGGCTTTGGGTTATCTATATGGTTATTCTTCATACATGGTACCTTGCACACTGCCTAAGGGTACTGCCGATGGCGACTATGCTTTGCGTGTAATGATAAACGAGACTGGCTACAACCTTCCAAATGGAGAGAAGGACTGGATTCTGCCTCAATACATTGGCGGTAATGACGCCAACTGGCTTCCTGTTATGATAAGTAATGGTATTGCATACTTTAACCAGGTGTCAACTCCTATTGAGAGCGTTGAGATTGATGCAGCTGATGTCGTTTCACGTCAATATTTCGACCTCAACGGACGTTCTGTAGCCGCACCTGCTGAAGGTGCTATCGTAATTGAGAAGCAGACACTGAGCAACGGCAAGTCTCGCAGCGTAAAGCGTATGTTCTGATATGAGGCCAGGCGAAGACGGACGTATGGTCTGCGGGAAGGATATGACTGTATGGCGAAAGCTAATAGCGGACGTCATGTTTAAGCGCAGGCGATATCGGGACATAGACTACTCAGCTTCGCTTTTGGCACAGGAGTTAGGATTGAGCCCTAGTGCGTTATCAAGGTTGTTGCGTTCAGTCATGGGGTGCAGTTATGCCGACCTTGTCAATGTGCGTCGTGTTGGCGATGCCCGAAAGATGCTGGCAGCCGCTAAGTATCAGCGTTATACAGTCGATGAGATTGGTCTGATGACAGGTTTCCGCAATAGACAATCGTTCTTTACGGCCTTTGTTAAACACGCGGGGACGACTCCTCAGAGATATAGAGACGAAAACAATAACAAATAAATTTTACATTATGATTAAATCATTAAAGTACATTATGTTATCAGCATTGGTTACCGCTTGCGCAGGTAATACATCTGTGCCGGCAGACGATTTCCAGTATAACGACGAGCGTTTTGCCGATTTGCAGATGCTTCGTTATAAGGTGGATGGATTCGACAGTTTGACATTGAAGCAGAAGACTCTCATTTATCATCTTTCTGAGGCAGCACTCTATGGTCGTGACATACTATTTGATCAGAACGGCAAGTACAACCTCCGCATCATGCGCACCCTTGAGACTGTTTATACAGACTTCGCTGGCGACAAGCAGAGCGAGGACTTCAAGGCCCTTGAGGTGTATCTCAAGCGAGTATGGTTCTCTGCAGGTATTCATCACCACTACGGTTCCGAGAAATTTGTTCCTGGATTCTCCGAAAAGTTTTTCAGAAGTGCGGTTAAGAATGTTGATCCAGCAAAGTTGCCATTGGAAGATGGACAGACAGTTGACGAGTTGCTTGCTGTGATTTGTCCGGTAATGTTTGATCCAGCTGTTATGCCTAAGCGTATCAATCTTGCCGAGGGTGAAGACCTTATCCTCACTTCTGCAAGCAACTACTATGATGGGGTTACTCAGGCTGAGGCAGAAGAGTTTTATGCCAAGATGAAGGATCCGCAGAACAGCCAGCCGGTGATGTACGGCATGAATAGCCGTCTCGTAAAGGATGCCGACGGTGTCGTAAAGGAACTTCGTTGGACTACAGACGGACTCTACGGCGAGGCTCTCACTAAGATTGTTGCTTGTCTTGAAAGAGCTATCCCTTACGCTGAGGACGACCAGCAGAAGGCTGTCATTGAGAAACTTATAGAATACTACAAGTCGGGCGACTTGAAGACTTTTGACGACTATACCATTCTTTGGGTAAACAACACCGAACCGCTCATCGACTTTGTGAACGGATTTACTGAAAGTTATGGCGATCCTCTCGGACTCAAAGCAAGCTGGGAGTCGATTGTTAACTTCAAGGACATCGAGGCTACTAAGCGCACAGAAGCATTGAGCAAGAACGCACAGTGGTTTGAGGACAACTCGCCTGTTGACAACCAGTTCAAGAAGGAAGAGGTTAAGGGCATCACTGCCAAGGTTATCACTGCAGCCATTCTCGGCGGCGACCTCTATCCGTCAACAGCCATAGGTATCAATCTTCCTAACTCTGACTGGGTTCGCAAGGAACACGGTTCCAAGTCTGTGACTATTGCTAACCTCACAAGCGCCTACAGCAAGGCTGCTGCGGGCAATGGATTCATGGAGGAATTTACTTACAGCCAGACTGAAATAGACCTTATGAAGAAGTATGGCGACATTACTGACGACCTCCACACTGACCTTCACGAGTGTCTCGGACACGGTTCGGGCAAACTCCTCCCAGGAGTGGAGTCTGACAGTCTGAAGGCTTACGGTTCCACAATAGAGGAGGCGCGTGCCGACCTCTTCGGACTCTACTATCTTGCCGACCCTAAGATGCAGGAACTCGGTCTTACTCCTGACGCTGAGGCTTACAAAGCGCAGTACTATAGCTATATGCAGAATGGTCTTCTTACTCAGCTTGTGCGCATCAACCTCGGCAACGACATTGAGGAGGCTCATATGCGCAACCGCGCTATCATTGCTCGCTGGGCATACGAACAGGGTCAGGCTGACAATGTCGTAGAGATGGTGAAGCGCGATGGCAAGACTTTTGTTAAGGTTAATGATTACGCCAAGCTCCGCGATCTCTTCGGCAAACTTCTTGCTGAAGTGCAGCGCATCAAGAGCACAGGCGACCTTGCGGCAGCTCAGGCTCTCGTTGAAAACTATGGTGTGAAGATCGAACCAGAACTCCACAAGGAGATTCTTGAGCGCTATGCTCGCCTTGACCTCGCACCTTATAAGGGATTCATCAACCCCGTCTACACAGCTGAGAAGGATGCCGACGGCAACATCATCGACGTGAAGATTGACTACACTGAGGGCTATGCCGACCAGATGCTGCGCTACAGCCGCGACTATCGTACACTTCCTAACGTAAACTAAATATGATATGAGGGGCGAGCAACCCTCTCCCCTCATTTTCTCAACTCCTTACTTCCCAACTCCTCATCATGAACGATACTATCATCCAGATAAAGAAAGAACTTCGTGCCAATATGAATGGCGTAGCATCCGAGTCTATGGGCAGGAAGAGTGAAGACTATAGGGTGAACTTCGGAGTGGAGATACCTCGTTTGCACAACATTGCAAGCGAGTTTGAGGCAAGTCATGAACTGGCGCAACAGCTATGGAAAGAGAGTGTGCGCGAATGTCGCATACTCGCCACCATACTCCAGCCTGTTGAATCGTTCTTGCCGGAGATTGCCGACATCTGGGTCGATGACATCCGTACGCTCGAACTTGCCCAGATTGCCAGTCTGAACCTTTTCAGCCGTCTGCCTTATGCGTCCGACAAGGTGTTCGAATGGATAGCCTCCGAGCGCGAAATAACCCAGCAGTGCGGCTATCTCACCCTTTGCCATCTGATGCGTCAGGGCGAGATGAACGAGCGGTCAGCCGATGAGTTTATAGATCAGGCACTGACGGCCTACGCCGGTGGTAGCATGATGCTGCAGCGCACTCTGATGAGAGCGTTCGCTATCTTTGCAGAGAACAACCCTGCGGCAGCAAAGCGACTGCCAAAGGAGTTCCGATAAAAACGAGGGCTCATTTGTTTATCAACGAGGGCTCATTTATTTATTAACGAGGGCTCATTAATTTGCAGACGAGAGCTTGAAAAAATATCAACGCTAACGTTGATGCAGCGATGCACACTTTAACATTAGAAAAAACAGAGAAACGACATAGATGAAAGAGTTTGTCATATCTGAAGCGAAAGTTGAGACAGCTGTGATTGTGGGTCTCATCACTCCGCAGCAGAACGAGAAGAAAACCAACGAGTATCTGGACGAATTGGAGTTTCTTGCCGATACGGCGGGAGCGAAGGTCATACGCCGTTACACTCAGCGAGTGAACGGACCAAGCAGTGTGACTTATATCGGAAGCGGAAAACTTGCCGAGATTCGCGACTTCATCAAGCAGAAGCAGGATGAGGTAGACGCTTATTGGGAGGAGCAGGCAGAACTGGGCAACCCTTACGAGCAGGTAATCATTGCCGGCAACCATAAGGGCAGTTCGAAGAGGAAGGATAACGATCCTAATATTCCGCAACCTGTGGGAATGGTTATCTTTGACGATGAACTGTCTGCCAAGCAGATACGCAACATAGAGAAGGAACTTCAGGTGAAGATTCTTGACCGCACATCGCTCATTCTTGACATCTTTGCCATGAGGGCACAGACCGCAGCGGCAAAGACCCAGGTGGAGTTGGCGCAGTACAAGTATATGCTTCCTCGACTCACTCGTTTGTGGACACACCTTGAGCGTCAGCGAGGCGGTAGTGTAGGACTCCGCGGACCTGGTGAAACTCAGTTGGAGATGGACCAGCGTATCATACGCAACCGTATGGCGCTGCTCAAGGAGCGTTTGCGTGAAATAGAGACTCAGAAGTCAACTCAGCGTAAGAACCGTGGCCGCCTCATCCGTGTGGCTCTCGTGGGCTACACCAACGTGGGAAAGTCGACCATTATGAACCTTCTTGCAAAGAGCGAGGTGTTTGCCGAGAACAAACTCTTTGCCACGCTTGACACCACTGTGCGCAAGGTCATCGTTGACAACCTGCCGTTCTTGCTCAGCGACACCGTAGGTTTCATTCGCAAACTTCCTACTGATCTTGTCGACTCGTTCAAGTCAACGCTCGACGAGGTACGCGAGGCTGACCTGCTGCTCCACGTTGTCGACATCTCGCACCCTGACTTTGAAGACCAAATCAAGGTGGTGGAGAAGACGCTTGCCGACCTCGGTGCGAGCGACAAGCCGATGATGATAATCTTCAACAAGATAGATGCTTACACATGGGTGGAGAAGGACGAGGACGACCTCACCCCGCGTACGAAGGAGAACATTACTCTCGACGAACTCATGCGCACATGGATGGCGCGTATGGGTGACGACTGCTTCTTTATTTCGGCAGCCAAACTCACTAACATTCCTGAACTCAAGGAATTGCTCTACCGTAAGGTGCGCGAACTTCATGTGCAGAAGTATCCTTATAACGACTTCCTCTACCAGTCGTATGACGAAAACGGGGTTATTAAGTGACCACTACTACCTATAAAATATAATGACAACTATGAAAAAGGTGAAATTTATTTTCATGGTACTGACCATGATGTTTGCTGTTAGTGCTACTGCACAGGTGACGGAGCTTGCTAACGCAAAAGAATGGCCCGACAACAACGGCAAGCATATAAATGCCCACGGAGGAGGCGTAATAAAGTATGGCGATAAGTATTATTGGTATGGTGAAAACCGTCCTTTGCGCGGCTTTACCACAGAGGTAGGTGTTGAAGTGTTCTCATCGACCGATCTTCTGAACTGGACTGATGAAGGCGTGGCACTCGCTGTAAGTGAAGAGAAAGGCGCTGACATAGAGCGCGGTTGCATCATGGAGCGTCCTAAGGTGGTCTACAACGAGAAGACAAAGAAGTTTGTCATGCTCTTCCACCTCGAACTCAAGGGTCGCGGTTACGAGGCCGCACGCGTGGGATTTGCCGTGAGCGACTCGCCTACAGGACCGTTCAAGTTTATCCGTTCGCTTCGCCCGAACCCAGGCGTCTGGCCAGCCGACTTCACAAAGAAGGACATCAAGGCTGCAAAGAAACTCGACCCTGAAAAGTACAAGGAATGGTGGACTCCTGAATGGCGCAAGGCTGTCAAGAAGGGACTTCTGCTCGCTCGTGACGTTCCAGGAGGACAAATGAGTCGTGACATGACAGTCTATATCGACGAAGACGGGAAGGCCTACCACATCTATTCGGCAGAGGAGAACCTAACAATTAATATTGCAGAGTTGACCGACGATTTCCTTGGATATACAGGCAAGTATGTGCGTGTAGCTCCTGGCGGACAGAATGAGGCTCCTACAATCTTTAAGCACGAAGACAAATATTGGCTCATCTGCAGCGGTTGCACAGGCTGGGATCCTAATATGGGACGTATGTTCTGGGCTGAATCTATCATGGGACCTTGGACTCAGGTAGGCAATCCGTTTGTCGGCGACGGTCCTACTATGGAGGTTCGTTCACGCCGCGGCTTCGAGACTAAGATATGGAATGCTGACAAGAGTTTCGGCACGCAGGGTACATACATCCTCAAGCTTGGTGAAGGCAAGTTTATCTTCATGGCAGACATGTGGAATCCTCGCAGTCTTGCACTCTCCCGCCATATATGGCTCCCTATTGAATTCGAGGCTGATGGCACTCCTGTCATTCGCTGGAAGGATACGTTTACGGGCTTGGGAGGAGTTGAGAAGTAAGTAGTTGAGAAGTAGGGACGCAATGTGTTGCGTCCGTTTAAAAGGATTTGTAGGGGCGAGGTCCGCTCGCCCAAATGAGCGTATAAATCGTAAAATTAGATAAGAAGTGAAACTTTATTCTGGAAAGGTGATGTTGTTGCTGGCGGCATTCGCACTCGCTATGCCGTCTTTTGCGCAGAAAAAGAAAGACGGGCACGACTTCGAGGTTGTGAAGAACCTTGATGTGTTTAATTCCATCTATAAGGAACTGGATATGTTCTATGTCGATTCGCTTGAGGCTCAGAAGGTAATACAAGTGGGAATCGATGCGATGCTGAGTGAACTCGATCCTTATACGGTCTATTATCCCGAAGATGATATGGAAGAGCTTGAGATGATGACCAAGGGCAAATATGGCGGTATAGGTTCGATAATACGTTTGCGCAAGGACAGCACTGTCATGATTTACGAACCTTATGAGGGTATGCCGGCTGCAGAAGTGGGGCTCAAGGTGGGCGACGTGCTGCTTCGCATAGACGACAACGACCTGAAGGGCATGGACACGGAGAAGGTGAGCAATCTTCTGCGCGGTGAGCCAGGAACAACTTTCCTGCTTGAAGTGCAGCGCCCAGGAGAGAAGAAAACTCGCAAGTTCAAGATTACTCGCCGCAACATCACAGTGTCGCAAATACCGTTCCACGGAGTGCTCCGTGGCGATGTAGGGTATATCAACCTCATAGGATTCACCGAGAACAGTTCGCGCGACTTCCGCAAGGCGCTCATATCAGTCAAGGCCGACGGCGCCAAGAGTCTTGTCATTGACTTGCGTGGCAACGGCGGAGGCTCACTGGCTGAGGCTGTAAACATAGTCAATCTTTTTGTGCCGCGCGACAAGGAAATCGTTTCGATGAAGGGAAAGGTGCGCTCGTCAAACTACTCCTACAAGAGCAAGAACGAACCTCTCGACCTTGAAATGCCAATCGTGGTGCTTGTAAACAACGGTTCTGCCTCAGCTGCAGAAATCGTAGCGGGCGCATTGCAGGATCTCGACCGCGCCGTAATCGTGGGCAGCAAGACTTTCGGCAAGGGACTTGTGCAGTCTGTGCGCGACCTTCCTTACAATGGAAGCCTCAAACTCACCACTTCGAAATACTACATTCCGAGCGGCCGATGCATACAGGCCATCGACTACAAGAACCGTCGTGAAGGGCAGAAGGACCGTGTGGCAGACAGTCTGGCAAACGTGTTCCATACTGCTGGAGGTCGTGAGGTGCGCGACAGCGGAGGCATTATGCCCGATGTGGAGGTTAAGCACGACACTCTCGCGAACCTTCTCTTCTACCTCTCTAACGACGACGTGCTTACCGACTTCGCTACAGACTATTGCAAGACTCATCTTACCATAGCTCCAGCAGCAGAATTTGCCATCAGCGACGCCGATTTCGAGGCGTTCAAGCGTATGGCAGTGGAGAGCGGCTTCAAGTACGACCGTTTGAGCGAGAAGCGTCTTGACGACCTCAAGAAGGTGGCAGAGTTTGAAGGTTATCTCAAGGATGCAGAGGCAGAGTTTGCCGCCCTCGAAAAGAAGCTTGAGCATAACCTCGAACGCGACTTCGACAACTTCAAGGACGACATAAAGAAACTCGTTGAGATGGAAATAGTGAAGCGCTATTATTTCCAGCGCGGTACAGTCGAAAGCGGTCTTCGCGACGATGTCGACTTTGACAAAGCCGTCGAGATTCTCCACAATCCAGAAGAGTATAACCGCATACTCGGCAAGTAATGGTTGCCGACCTTAGCGTACTCGTTATAACTCAAAAAAAACAAGGGCTGGCACTTCAGATCTGAAATGCCAGCCCTTAATATTTCGGGTCGTTTTCTGAGAAGAAAAATGCGATGTCTGCTTGCGAACTATGCAATCCGTCAATCGTTTAATCGGTGTCTACGGAATTGTCATCGGACGGCAGTCCCGCCACAACTCCTTCCTTTACATTGCGAGGCGTAAGCCGACGTATTTGTCCTGGCGCGAAGGCGTGGCTCTTGTGCGGGTCGTGCATGTGCAACCGATAGGATTACATAAGAAGTTACCCCCACGAAACACACGATCGGAACCTGACGAAGCGCCCTGCGGATCGGTCACTATCACTACAGAATCTGCAGCAGAAGGATACCTGCCATACCTGTCCTGGCACCACTCCTCTACATTACCGCTCATGTCGTAGATACCAAGTTTGTTAGGCGACTTGTTCTTTACCGCGCGTGTCTTGTCTCTGCTGTTGCCAGAGTACCACGCCACTTTGCCAATTCTATTACTTCCGCTATAGGTGTCGTAGGGGTAGTCTAGCGACTTCTTGTTGCCACCATGGGCGGCAAATTCCCATTCCGCCTCGGTAGGCAGACGGAACGTTGCGCCTGTCAGCGAGTTGAGTTTGGCTATGAAAGTTTGGCAGTCGTTCCAACTAACCAGCTCTACAGGGAGCTGATAGCCTCTGAAGTATGAAGGGTTACTGCCCATCACTGCCTCCCAGAGTTCCTGAGTCACTTCAGTCTCACCGATATAGTAGTCCTTGGAAATAGTCACGACATGCCCCGGCTGTTCATTAGAATGGCCTGTAAAAGAACCCATAATGAATGTACCAGCCTCAACGCGAATCATCTTGAAGGTGACACCGCCCACAGTGTATTCCTCCACCTCCGAAAAAGCACCCTTCTCAAGCGACTGATGAATAACGGCAGTCTGCCCTTCTTCAACCTCAGTTGTCATCTCAACGACCTTATATCCCTGCTTTTTCAACTTAACCTCGTGGGTGCCTGCAAGACATTCAGAAAGGAGCATAGGTGTTGTACCTACCTGCTTGCCGTCAATCCACACCTCCGCATTGGCGGGAACGCTGTTGATGTCGAGCGAACCATAAAAAGGAACGGGCGGATTCAGCGTAATCTTCTCTCGAACATTATCTTTGCCGACTACGACTTCCTGACTTGTGGGGCGGCGTCCTGCCTTTCGACATTCCACAAGATAAGTGCCATAACCAAGTTCCACGGTGCATGAACCTGTACCACGGAGCTGCTCGTCAATCCATATCTCCGCATTATCAGCAACAGTGAAAGTAAAATTGCCGAACTGCGGTTCGAGAGTCACGCTGACTACATGCTTGTTCTTTGAATCACTGACTGTCAAACTGCCAGTCTTAGAAGCATGCTTGGGTGCTTGTACACGATAGTTGTACGTGCCGAAGGGCATACGCTTGGTGGCGGTGCCGTCAACAGTTTCAAGCATTTGGCCGTTCAGTTCTACGACGGCATTGTTTGGACTGAGGTTAAAAAGCACATACTGGGACATGAGAGTGTTGCGAGAACTGCCAGACGTTTGTTGCGACAAACTCACACTTTCCCTCGACTCCACGCCCCAACAGAACTTGCTGCGGGCACGCGCACTGCTTATGTCAATATCCAGGACATTGGATCCATTGCCGTACACACTTATGTGGGTCAATGCAGCAAGCGCATCGCGTGATGCATACATCTGGTTTTCCGCCTGACGGTGCTCGCTAACCAACTGTTCGCGTTGACGCTGACTCAGTTGCTTGCCTTCAGCCTGTTTCAGACGAGCATCTACCGCCTCATAAGCTCTCTCTGCATCATCAAATTTGCCACGGGCATCAGTAAGTGTTTTTATCGGGAAGGTAATTGTTGTAGTCGTAATGCCTGTAGTTTTATCCTTTACGCCAGTTTGTATGACTGCATGTAGATGAGGGGAGACATTCACCTTAATATCCGCCACGGCTGAAGTTATCTCCACCTGCGCACTTGTAGCATCGAGATACACGTCTGTATCCGAAGTTCGGTCGACAAGTCGTATTGGATGTTTTACCCTTTCTACTGAGTAGGAAGATAGGAAATTGGCACGCAGAGGAACTACGAAGGTCAGACGCTCCACACCCCAGTTGATTTCGACTTTCCCATTAGGTGTCTCATTGGGATTAACCGTCACTCGATATTCATATACACCGTTTCCCACAAGTCCCTTTGTGACTCTTTCGTCTTTAGCGTTGGTTATATTTATCGACAAATTATCAAGTTCGGAATACACCGCCAAACCGCCCATGCCATTAAGACTTGCAGCACCGGTCTTGTTGTCCAATTTCTCATACGACATGATTTCCGACTGCGCTGTCATCATCTGCACAGCTGCAAGCGCTACTAAAAACAATAAAAATCGAAGTTTCCGCATCTTCTTTACCTCAAAAGGTTATAATACACAAAGTTAGCACTATTTCCTTTAAATAGGGAATCAAAATAATAGGTGTTGGATAAAATATGAGGGTGACCCAGAAGTAGATCGGGTCGCCCTCTTGCTTTAAAAAACGTAGTATGGAATTAAATATCCCAAGCGCTGTCGTCAGTAGTATTGAATGCTTCGCTTTCCAACTCCTTCTTCAATTCTTCAGATGACATAGAAAGTGAATTGTCTTCAGCTAAATCGAGGTTCTTGATCTTGCTGAGATCTGCTTTTGCATCTACAGGTACACCTTCGTCAGTGAAGTTCTCTTCGTAAGCCTTGAGCAACTTCTTCTGCTGATTGAGTGACTTCTTCTGTGCCACAGCCATCTTTATGTCATCAGCGCTTGCCACTGCACCTGCTGCTGCACCTACTACAGCGCCTTCAACATCGCCTTTCAATAGACCGCCTGCCACTGCGCCTATTCCTACTTTGCCGGCAATGGCACCGACTGCAGCCCAGAGTTTTTTCTGTTGTGCCTTAACGGCTTCCTTGCTACGCTTATTTCCAAACTGGTCAACGAGGAATACGCGCACCTTAGGTGTGCCGTCTTCGTTAAGTAAAGGCTGGCCGTTAGCATCTGTCTCAGTGATTTTTTGAGTGTGGTAAACAGGAATAGCCTCCCAATTGATTTTTTTCGTGCTATCTGCTGGTGTTGTCTCGCCGAGAACGGCATCTGTTGCGTCAAGAGCCTTGTCTGCTCCGTCAAGAACCTTGTCAGTAGCAGATAATGTCTTGTTTGCTGCTTTTTCGAGTTTTTTCAGGAATCCTTGTGCAGAAACCTCAGTTCCAACACTGAACATAGCGACTAATGCTAACAGTTTAATTGCAGTTTTCATTTTAGAATAAGTTTTATTAGTTATTGATTAAATAAAAAGTTGCTGTAGTTTTTGGGGTTAATCCTCTGTATACATTCTCATGCGGAACTGGCGCTTGTTGTATGTGCCTTCTGACTGCAGGAGAATCTCTTTAGCATCCAAGTAGTTTATCTTGATTTTGTCGTCGTAGCCTACAGGACGGAACATGAGTCCGGTAGGAAGGGATTTGCGAATGAGTTTGAGTTCCAATTCGCCTTGCGCATCAGTTGTCCCTATTTTCTTATATTGAGTGCTGTTGCCAGTCAGGCTGCGGAACTTGCGGTCGCTCTTATAAGAGTTGAGCGCAGGAGGGTAAGAACCCTCGTATGCCCAAATCTCGACATTGCCGAGCGGACCTCCTTCGCTGAATCCAGAATAAGTCTTTTCCCACTTAGTGATGGTGAATTTGATGACAAGCGGCATGTCCTCAATGATGTTGTTCAGAGTGCTTATCCTACTGGCATAGAAGTCGCAAGGGT
>Ga0233376_1000121_pt1 | contig 17331 bp, 10 predicted proteins | sample ElkDunMinimDraft_11_FD_180691 | JGI IMG/M metagenome (GOLD analysis project Ga0233376, IMG submission 180691) | Fecal eukaryotic communites from dung pellets of Tule Elk in California, USA - Elk Dung E2 | ecosystem: Host-associated > Mammals > Digestive system > Large intestine > Fecal | place... | reverse complement strand
AATAGACTTTATCGCATGGAACAGCTACTGCATTACGTCTGGAAGCACAAAATATTTCCGCTGGCAGAACTGCGCACCACAGACGGTCGCCTTGTCGAGGTAATCAGTCCGGGCTTGCACAATCACGATGCCGGTCCAGACTTCTTCAATGCTAAAATCCTTATTGACGGCACTCTGTGGGTAGGCAATGTGGAGATACATGACTATTCCGCAAACTGGTATCGCCATCTTCACGCCACCGATCCCGCCTACGCGAACGTGATTCTTCATGTTGTCGGCGTGGCCGATTGCGCTGTGGCGTATCCTGATGGTACACATATACCCCAGTTAGTGCTTCCTGTGCCCGATTATGTGCTGAAAAACTACGATGAATTGGCGCGTTCCGACGCTTTCCCACGTTGTAAGCACGTGCTTCCTAATATGCCGAAACTTACGGTCCATTCGTGGATGTCCGCCTTGCAAGTGGAACGTCTCGAACAGCGTACGGAGCAGATAATGAAGCGCCGCGAGGTCTGCGACAAGAACTGGGAGCATACATTCTTCGTCACCCTTGCCCGCAACTTCGGTTTCGGCATCAATGGCGACGCTTTCGAGCGATGGGCTAATTCAGTACCTCTTGGTGCGGTGGCGAAGCATCGCGACAGTTTGTTCCAGATCGAGGCGATATTCTTCGGGCAGGCAGGACTGCTTGAGCCAGGTGCCATTCCATCGGTCTATGCCGAGAGTGCCCTTACGGACGAATACTTACTCAGTTTGCGCAAGGAATACCGCTATTTGCAACATAAATTCTCTATTTCACCGATGGATTCGGCACTTTGGAGGTTTATGCGTTTGCGCCCTCAGAACTTCCCCCACATCCGCATAGCCCAGTTGGCGATGCTCTATTACGAGCAGCGTCTTAATCTGTCGCGACTGGTCAATGCCGAGAGTCTTCCTGAGGTGTGCGATTTGCTGCGCACCCGTGTCAGTGACTATTGGCGCACGCATTACACCTTCGCTTCGACTTCATCGGCGGAAACCGACAAGAATCTATCGGTTTCATCGTTGAATTTGATTGTTATCAACAGCGTAGTCCCGATTCTTTTTGCCTATGGCAGATATAAGAGTGAGGAGCATCTGTGCGAAAAGGCGATACGCTTCCTTGAGAGTCTGCGTCCCGAGTCGAATCATATTATCCGCAGTTGGGACAGTGCAGGCATTAAGTGCGAGTCGGCAGCCGACAGCCAGGCGCTCATTCAGTTGACGCGCAACTATTGCGAACCGCACGACTGCTTGCGTTGCCGCTTCGGCGGCGAGTTTATACGCCGCACCCCCGATCTGCTCCGTGAAGAGGAATGAAAGATGTATGAAAACTTTTATATCAATATGCTAAAAAATATATTGTGTCTTTTGGAGCTGATGTTTTTGTCATCATCTCTGATTGCCCAGAATGTTACAAATCCTATAGTAAAGAGTTTTACCACGGCTGCTCCAGATACGGTTGTACAAGGTGAACCTTTTGACGTCTGCTACACTCTTGTTTCCAAGACATGGGACAGAGGGGCACACCCGTTATCAGGAGGAGGTTTCACGAAGTCAGACACATATTACGACACAAAGTCAGACGGTTCGTATTCCACTTTGGCAACGAGGGTGACGTACACGTGTATTGACACTGGCTGGGTTGAATTGCCTGGCATGGTTGCGAGTGTTAGGAAGAAAGAAATCACTACAACCAAAAGTATATATGTCAAAACCAACCCCGTGTATGGTGCGGAGATGTCGCTTGCTGTTAACCATCTTAGGAGCGTAGGACAGCACAAGGATTCTGTTTGCTTGAAAATGACAAAATCCGAAAAGTATTTCTTTTTGTTTGACGATTTTAGGAACAAGAACTTCTGTATTGTTTCAAAAAAGGAGCTGTGGCCATTGCTTAAGCAGCCAGTGTTGGCATATAGCACGGAGTCTGCAATGAATTACGATGCGACGTCGAGTAGTTACCGTTGGATCGTAGGGCCGTATGCGGATCAGATAGACGCATTGCTTGCTGGTGAGAGTACTGACAATGACGATAGTTTGAAGTACACTGCTCGCAGTACGGAGGTAGCTCCAATGTTGGGTGGGCTGAGATGGAATCAGCGTGCTCCCTACAACAAGAATGCGCCAACTCTGAACGGCAAAAAGCTGGTCGTTGGCTGTGTTCCTTTGTCAATGGCAATGGTTATGAATTATCATAAGTGGCCGGAGCAGGGGCAATCGAAATGTCATTACCTCAATGGAGGCAATATCTACACTATGGATTTTTCTGTCATTCGTCCTCAATGGAGCATGTATAAGGATTACTATCAGAAAGGCGATTCAGCGACTATACCCGATGACTTGACAAAGATGCTCCTGTTTTTAGGGTTGTCTATAGACGCTAGTTTTTCAGAAAATAGCACGTCAGCATATTATTCGAATGTCAAACCCGCCTTGTGCAATAATTTAGGCTATTCAGGTAAGATGCAATATCATCACAGGAACTTGACCGACAATGATATTATTTCACTCATATATAAAGAACTGGACAACAAGCGCCCTTGCATTTTGTCGAGCAAGTCTCATGCATTCGTTTGCGATGGCCGTAGCGGAGATTTCGTCCACTACAACATGGGATGGGGCGGATGGAGAAACGGTTACTACCAACTGAAAATCGGTGATTACGCCAAACAGGAAAAATTGTTGGTTATGCCTAAGGGCATAGTGTGTGGCATAGAACCGCAGCGTAATGAATACGCCAAGGAAGTTACGCTGAAGAAAGCGGGCACGTTGGAGTCGATGTTTACAGAGGAAGAAAAAGAGTGTGTCACGAAACTTAAAATATCAGGTCCGCTAAATGGCGCTGATATACGTTTTATTCGGAAAATGGCAGGGGCTATCGACAGTAGCCTTTTCTCAGGATGGACGGGAGGAACGCTGCGCTCGCTCGACTTGAGCGCCGCCAGTATCGTGAATGACAACGCCCCTTATATTGTCACTCTAGCGCATGGCAGATGGACGACCAACCCTCCTTATAAGGAATATGAAGATGGGAGAAGGGTGTATTATGGTAAGCCAAAAGTGTTCAATTTTTCAAATATGACAAAGAGGGAGTGGACGGATTTCAAGAGGACTGTAGGTGCAAAGCAAGACGACAGGTTCTATACCCGTACCGACGACAACAGATGTTGGATTAACTATGTTTGCCAGAAAGGAGTGATAGGCAGATATATGTTTAAGGAATGTTCGTCTCTGAACACCTTGATTCTGCCGGAGAAGACAAGGGAAATACAAGACAACGCCTTCTTCGGATGCTCTTCATTAGTGACTATGCACATACCTCAGAAGACAAATGCTATTAGCAACAAGATGTTTACAGGATGCATATCGCTCGTGAAAGTGGAATTGCCCAAATCTATAAGTAATTACAGGGAGCAGAGCGAGTTCGCTTCTCCTTGTATAACTATCGAACGCTATTAAGAGGTGCGTTGCTAGGTATTGAATGATAAATACAGAAAAACTTTTTATAAAACAATGGCGAATCTGAAATCACTTGTAAAGGACACTGCTATCTATGGTTTGAGTAGCATTGTCGGCCGTTTCCTAAATTATTTGCTCGTGCCGCTGTATACGAGCGTACTTGCTGCATCAAGCGGAGGGTATGGAGTCATTACTAACGTCTATGCCTATGTCGCTTTTGTCCTTGTGATTCTCACTTTTGGAATGGAGACGACGTTCTTCAGGTTTGTCAATAAGGAGGGTGCAAAGGCTGAAACGGTCTATACCACTGTGATGATGATGGTTGGCAGCGTGGCGCTGCTCTTCTTTCTCTGCGTGCTTGCCTTCTTGCCTGAAATCTCCGGATTCATGGGCTATGAGGCGCATCCTGAGTATTTAGGGATAATGGCAGCCGTGGTAGCATTAGATGCGTTCCAGTCTATTCCGTTCGCTTATCTTCGCTACAAGAACCGCCCCGTCAAGTTCGCATCTTTGAAGTTGCTTTTCATCATTCTGAATATCACCCTCAATCTTCTTTATTTCGTGTGGTTGCCAGCGTTGTATGCAAAAAATCCCGATTTCATCGGGCAATTTTATAATCCTAACGTCAGCGTTGGCTATGCCTTTGGCATCAATCTCGTGTGTACGGCAAGTATAACAGTGTTCTTCTGGCCGGAACTGTTCTGCGTGAAGTGGAAGTTCGACAAGGGACTTATGCGCAAGATGCTTAGTTACACATGGCCGATGCTCATTCTTGGTATTGCCGGAATCCTTAATCAGACTGCCGACAAGATGATTTTCCCAATGGTCTATGGCGATACTCACGACGGTAACGTTCAGTTAGGAATCTATGGAGCGTGCGTGAAGATTGCCATGATTATGGCTATGATAACTCAGGCGTTCCGCTACGCTTACGAGCCTTTCGTGTTCAGCAAGAGTAAGGACAAGGATGGTAAGGAGTCGTATGCCGTGGCGATGAAGTTCTTTATCATCTTCACCCTTTTGGCATTCCTTTGCGTCATAGGCTATATGGACATACTCAAGTACATCATTGCGCCCGATTACCATGAGGGTTTGAAGGTGGTGCCAATCGTGATGGCGGCGGAGATAATGATGGGAATTTATTTCAATCTCTCGTTCTGGTATAAACTCATCGACAAGACTATTTGGGGCGCCTTCTTCTCTATAGCCGGTTGCACGGTGCTGATAGCCGTCAATATCATATTTATACCAGAGTATGGCTATATGGCTTGCGCTTGGGGAGGCTTCGCCGGTTATGCCACAGCAATGCTCCTCTCTTATTTCGTAGGGCAGAAGAAGAATCCTGTGCAATATCCGCTCAAGAGCATCGCCGTCTATGTCCTGATAGCCTTGTTCTTCTATGCTATAATGGAGCTCGTACCTGCTACATGGCCGGTAGTTCTCCGCCTTGCTGTCAACACTGCGCTCATTCTCCTGTTTGTGGCGCACATTCTCTACCACGACTTCCCTTTGAAGTCGTTGATTGCGAAACTTAAAAATAGGCATTGATAGATAAAATTTAATTGATATACGTCAAGAAAATGCGGTGTTTTGCGAAATGTTTGCGCACACAGCTTGCTGTTTTGCAAAAAAGCCATACCTTTGCATCGTGTTTTTCATAGTATTAGATTTAAGGTTAACAAAGGTTGGGGTAAGGCGTTACCCCTTTTTTTATGCCCTTAAGTCTGGAGGATGAAATGTAATGCGTATATTTGTGCTTCGTAATATACGTTTATTTATGGAAAAGAAGCGTTTTCAGAAGTTAATGAATGCTGCAGAACAGGGTGATGCCTGGTCGATGGTCGAGCTTGGCGTTTGCTACCAGAATGGGTCGGGCGTCGCGAAGAATATGTCCATTGCCGTCGATTGGTGGAAGAAGGCTGCGATGACCGATGACGAGCGCTGGGCGAAGGATGCCTGCTGGTGTTTGATTAACTATTATCTTGATGTCGACACTGACCATGCTGAGCGCTGGGCTGAACGCTTGTTCGAGTTTGGCGTTAATGACGGATTGATAAAGGTGGCTGACAAGCTGTGCCGCGTGGGCGACTGGGATCAGCCCGAAGGTGTGCAGCGCGACTTGGGCTACTATAAAGGGCTCGAAATCTACATGAACCTTTTCAGGAGGCTGAAGCCCGATACCGATGATTCGAAGGGGGTGGCTGTTCTCTTCACTCTAAGCTATGACAAGATGCTGGCGAGTGGTAATGAACCGACTGAAGAGATGATAAAGTTTCTTGAGAAGATAGACCATCTGGTGCCTGACGATTCGAAATCAGGCGATAGATTGCTGCGCAAAATGAAGCATGCGCATCCGTTTCAGTGGTTCGTTAATATTCTCGTTAGGTCTTATCGTAGACTGGTCTACGTCATTCTTGTACTTCTAAGTCTTTCTTATTTCATTCGTACCGTACTCAATGAAATTGACAGATACCGTCGGGAAAAAGCACCTTATGTGCTTGTCGTCACAGGCAACGGCAGGGGCTACTGGACCAAACCTACCGAGGAGTATGTCGTAGTGAACACCGACAGGTCGAAGGTGGTGCTGAAGGACCTTGAAGACAGGGCTTTCTATATTTACAACTGCAATTCGTGGCCTCACCGCGTCTATGTGTTCGACAAGAACCGAAAGGGCGAAATGGTGCCCGACACTATCATGCTGACGCCTCACAACTATCTGAAAGTCGACAGTTTCTCCCTCCGTCGTTACCGATGCGGCAAGGAAAAGTATTAGATAACCCTCTTTATATCAGCGATTAGCACGGCGGAGATTTAGTCTCCGCCGTGCTTCTTATTTATCCCCACCTCGCTCCTTATTTATTCCCACCTCGCTGAAAACTATAAATAAAACTTATATTTGTACAAATAATAGTTATATTTATATAAATATTAGTTTTATTCTTACAAATATAAGTTTAATTTATACTTTTCTCCGCAGTGCCGCGAAATATCCACCGAGGTTCCGCAAAGTTTCTATAGCGATACTTATGATTTTTCATCGAGGAAGCGCTGACGGCCCCCTCTAACTCCTTCACTCCCCTACTGGGGGAGCCGGAGGGGGCTGATAACGATAACGGAACACGGAACGACACGGTTTTGTAGGGATCATTGTTCCCTCCCTTTGGGGAGGGTTAGGGAGGGGTCTTACACTGCTTGTGTTTTCGGGCAGACACATAGGTTCGCACCCTACAAAACGACTGCAACGGACAGGGCACGCCCAGTCCCTACAGCTTAACTCCTTAACTCCTGAAAAGGGCACCCACAAGGAGTGCCCCTACAAGTCTGTGAACATCTGAGTAATCTGTAGTTCTTAGTGCGTTAAATATAGGCGCTGAAATACACGGAGAACACGGTGCGACACGGTTGTTAATAAAAGAGCTGTGGCATCAGTGATGTCCGTGACTTCCGTGCCTAAGTGCTATCACGCCGATTCCCGCAGATTTGGGAAACACTAATTGCCGCTAATCTCATTTTGGAGTTCTGAAGTTCAGTAGTTACATAAGTTCAGACGATACCATAGGATGTGCCGCCCTGCATCATTCGTCTGTACTCCTAAGCGAAGCGTCACTCCTACCACTCCTATACTCCCAAAAAGGCACCCGCAAGGAGTGCCCCTACAAGTCTGTGTGCATCTGAGTAATCTGTAGTATAGAATAATTGGTTGTCTTTAATTCGCATTCAAATGAACAGGGGCGGACCGTCACGGCCTGCCCCTGTCTGGCTTACTTTCTATTTTATGTGATTGTGTTGTTTCGTGTGGTTTAGAACTCTACGTTCATGCGCAGAAGCGCGGCATTGTAGCTGCCTTCGTCATTCCTGATGCGCTGGTAGGCTGGTTGGATGGCTATGTTATCAGTGAGTTGCAGACTGTAGGTTGCCTCGACTACGGTTTCGTCGCCGAAGTCATAGTCGGCGTTGTTGACAACGACTCCGAGGGTGTTGCCAATCTTGTTGGTCAGGATGTTGTAGAGGAGTATGCCTGCACCCATGTAGCGCTTGCAACCGAAGTCGACTGAGAGGTTCTGTGAGAATTGCGCCATGAGGTCTATGTGGCGTTCGCCGGCCTTATAAACGCTCTGCTCACCGTATAGCCAGTAGGCGAAGTTCGTCTTGTCCTCGGTCATCTCCTCGCCGTGAATCTTGTTGCTGTAGCTCAGTCCCGCGAAGTATGTTCCTGGAAGTTGTGATTCCTGACGGTAGTTCACGTCGCCGATGAAGAATATGCCGTCGTCCTTGCGGATGTCGAGCAGTCCGTGGTCGGGACCGAAGAGCTGGCGTGCCACGCCGTTGTATACGCTTCCCTGCACGGTCCAGTTGTCGCTCATGGCCCAGTTGGCATGTATGCCGAGAGTTGAAAGCGGGTAGTTGCCGAGCGGATAGTTCTCGCCGATAGTCGGATATATTCCGTGTGAGCTGTTGGTGAACAATGCTGTGCCGTCAGTGATGAAGTAGTCTTCGTTCACGTTTCTCACTCCGGCAAAGAGTTTGAATCTGTCGCTAAACTGGTGAGTGTAGCCCAACACGGCTAGTCCGAAGGCAAGGTTGTCGTTGTCGATGTTTGAGAATACCTGCCAGTCGTCGGCAACAGGACGGTCGAGGGTCTTGAATGTGTGGATCGAAGCGAAGTCGATGCTTCCGTGTTTGCCTACGTTGAGTGATGCGTCGAGGCGGAGGAAGTTCATCCAGTTGGTCGATTTCTCGAAGTCGGTCTGCACTTCTGTAATGTATTGCACTCCAAACTCCTGTGCTGATGCACATAGCGTTGTGGTTACGAAGCTAATGATTGTAAGTAATCTTTTTACCATATCTTTGCGTGTTTAGCTATATAACAAATTTGACGGTGCAAAGTTACGGCGGGTAAAAAAAACGTGCAATACTCAAAATTGATGATTTTTCTCATCGCAGTGAGTATTGCCCGCAAGGTGCTGTGATGTACTTCTATAGTCTGTTCTTGTAGATTTCGCTGATAATCTTATGCAGAGAGTTTTCCAGTTCGAGGTATTTTGTCATGTTGGCATTGATGATGTCGGCTTCGCGGAAGTAGTCGATGGAGGATGTCTGGCCTGCCTCGACGGATTTGCCAAGGAGGCGGAGCGTCGATTCCATGAGGTTGAGGTTGTATGCCTTCATGGCGTTTTCGGTGTGACGAAGTTCGGCTATCATGCCTTTAATGGCTGAGGTGTTCTGTATGCGTGTGTCCTTCAGCTGGTTAAGACGGGTTTCGTGCATGGCCTTAGCCTCGCGTGTCTTGTGGCGGTTGGAGAACAGCGGTATGCTTGCCCCGACGAGAAATCCGTTGACGGCGTCGTCGAGGTTGGTGTTGCGGCGATAACCTACGGTTAGCTTTGGCAGTGAGTTCTGCTTACTGACGCTGATGTTCTGTCTTGCTGACTTTGTTTGTGCTTCTGCAGCGATTATTTCCTTGTTCTCGGAGAGGTATTGCTCTGTCAGGGTAGCGTCGTCGGGGAGGAGCGGAAGCGCTGGGTATTCGCTGCAGTTGAGTTCGATAGGCTGGTTGCCGTTCATGGCGGTGAGCGCCGCCAGTGCGCTTTCAAGTGCGGCATTGACATTTTCTGCCTCGGCAGTCAGTTCCATGCGCTCCATCTTCACTTTATTGAGTTCGATGATAGTGGCGTCTCCGTTGTTGAACTTCTTGTCGTAGAGCAGTAGGAGGCTATCTGCGATAGCGGTACGCTTGTTGACCAAGTCTTGCTTCTTGCGCAGGTGTATGATGTCCAGACAGAGTGTGCGAGCGCTGAGCATGATGTCTCTCCTTGTCAGCTCGTATTGTGTGCAGAGCTCGTGCTCCTTCATGTCGTTCGCCTTGTTGCGGGCGGCGTATAGGGTGGGGAAGTCGAAGTTCTGGCTTACCACGAGTTCGGAGCTTGCCACTCCGCTCACTCCGTTGGCATAGAACGGGCTGTACTGCACGGAAGTCTCGCCGAGGTTATTGACCGACTTTGCACCAATCATCTCTGCTTCGTTGCTGCTGTTCAAGACTTTGAGCGATACGTTGTTGCTTTCGATGGCCGCCAGCACAGAGTCGATAGGGTGGGCAACTGCTACCTGGACTGACAGGATTGTTGCTATGGACAGCAGGATGGAACGTGTTATGGAGTGTGTCATGTTATTTTTGTTTCTTAATGCTTTGTATTACTGGGACGATATAGGCGTTGAGGATGGTCGATGTGAGTAGTCCGCCGAGAATGACTTTCGCCATCGGGCTCTGTATTTCATTGCCAGGCAGATCGCCGTTGAGAGCGAGCGGAATGAGAGCGAGCGCCGAAGTCAAAGCTGTCATGAGGATCGGGTTCAGACGGTCTACGGAACCTCGGATGATGCTGTCTCTAAGGCTGAGGCCTTGTTCCTGCTGCAGGGTGTTGTAGTGCGATATGAGAAGCATTCCGTTGCGTGTGGCTATGCCGAAGAGAGAGATGAATCCGATGATGGCAGGTATGCTCACCTCGCCCGTAGTGAAAAGCAGCACAAACACTCCGCCGATGAGTGCGAGTGGCAGATTGATTAGCACGACTGCGCTCTGGCGCACGTTGCGGAACTGCATGAACAGGAGCAGGAAGATGACGATTATGCTTAGAATTGAGGTCAGCAGGAGTATGTTGCTGGCTGCCTGCTCGCTTTCGAACTGTCCGCCGTATTCTATATGATAGCCTTCAGGAAGAGTGATGTTCTCGTTTATCCTTTCCTGTATGTCGTTGACCACGCTGCGCAGGTCGCGTCCGCTGGTGTTGGCGGATATTACGATCTTGCGTTTCACGTTCTCGCGGTTGATGGTGTTAGGACCTGTTGTCGACTTGATGTCGGCAATCTGTGAGAGCGGAATCATCCTGCCCTCGCTGTTGCTGATAGTCAGGTCCTTGATACGTTCGATAGACGAGCGGAAATCCTCGTCAGCGCGCACTACGATATTGAAGGCTTTGCCTTGCTCATAGACCTGCGAAACGGTTTCGCCTGCGAGGTGCACTGTGATGAACTCGTTGAACTCAGGCAACGAAATGCCGTGTTTGGCAAGCAGTTCGTGCTTTGGCGAAATGCTCAGTTCAGGGCGCTCAATCTGTTGCTCCACGTTGAGGTCGGCAATGCCTTCAACGTCGCTGATGCTCTCCTTGATGCGGTTGCCTATCGAGAACATCTTGTTGAGGTCGTCGCCAAAGAGTTTGATGGCTATGCTTGCCTTCGTGCCGCTGAGCATCGCGTCGATGCGGTGGCTGATGGGCTGGCCTATCTCGATGTTGGCTCCAGGGATGACTGACAGTTTGTGGCGTACCTCTTCGAGGAATTCCGCCCTGGAGCGTCCGTCGAGTTCGTAAGGTGCTTCTATTTCAGATGCGTTCACGCCGAGTGCGTGTTCGTCCAGTTCTGCGCGTCCGGTCTTTCGTGCCACGGTCTTGATTTCAGGGATGGACATCAGTATTTGTTCTGCGCGCCGGCCTATGTTGTCCGATTCGGCAAGCGAAACGCCTGGCAGGGTGCTCACGTTGATGGTGAGCGAGCCTTCATTGAACGACGGTAAGAAACTGCGTCCGAGGGTGAAGAAAAGTCCGAGCGCTACGGCAAAGAGCGCCACTGTTGACACGAGAATCGGCTTTTTGTGGTTAAGAGCCCAGACGAGGCTGCGCTCGTAGCGCACCTTCATCCATCTGACGAATCGTGGTTCTGGTGCCACATCCTCGCCGTCGGTTGTCTTTATTCCTTTCTTGCTTTTGCCTTTGAGCAGAAAACTGCACAGCACTGGAGTGAGTGTGAGTGCCACCAGTGTGGAGGCGGTGAGTGCCACGATGAATGCTATGCCGAGCGGAACGAGCATCTTGCCCTCCATGCCACTGAGGAAGAACAGCGGTATGAAGCTCACGATGATTATGATGGTAGAGTTGAGGATTGGCATGCGCACTTCTTTTGACGCTCTGTAAACCACCTCGATTGTGCTCTTCCGCAGTTCCTTGGGCAATCGTTTGTTTTCACGAAGGTGCTTCCACACGTTCTCTACGTCGACGATGGCGTCGTCAACGAGCGAACCTATAGCGATAGCCATACCGCCCAGACTCATGGTGTTTATTCCCATGCCCAGGAAGTGAAGCGTGATGATTGCCACAAGCAAGGCTATAGGGATGGTGATGAGCGAGATGAACGTGGTGCGTGCGTTGGCAAGGAAGATGAACAGCACTATGATGACGAAGATTGCTCCTTCAATCAGCGATGTCTTCACGTTGTCTATCGAACTGTCGATGAATCGTGACTGGCGGAATATGTCGGTCGACACATTCACGTCGGCAGGCAGATTCTTCTTCACGTCGGCAAGGGCGTGTTCCAGGCGTTCCGTCAGGTCGATAGTGCCGGTGTTGGGCTGTTTGGTCACAGTGAGAAGCACTGCCGGCTTGCCTTTTTCTGAGGCGAGTCCGAGTTTTGGCTGTTGGCAGCCAACCTTAACGTCGGCAATGTCGGCCAGTGTTACAGGCATGCCCTTTTCTGTGCGTTTGACTATGGCTTTTGCTATCTTATCGGTGTTGTCGGTCGACACCACTCCGCGCACGATGTATTCGTTGCCAAATTCGTAGATGACTCCGCCGCTGGTGTTCTGGTTCATGCCTCGCGTCACCGCCATCACTTCTCCGAGAGTCACACCGTAGTGCTTCATCTTGTCGGGATTTATCAGAATCTGGTATTCCTTGATGTCGCCGCCGAGCACAGCCACCTGCGCCACTCCGCCTGTTGAGAGCAGTCGCGGACGGATGGTCCAGTCGGCAATGGTGCGCAGATCGAGCATGGATGTGGTGTCTGCCGTCAGTCCGATTATCATCACCTCGCCGAGGATCGACGACTGGGGGCCAAGAGTGGGTGTACCCACGTAGTCAGGCAGACGGTCGGCAATGGTGGCGAGTTTCTCCGATGTGATTTGTCGGGCGAGATAGATGTCGGTGTCCCATTCGAACTCTACCCACACGACTGAGAATCCTGTGGTAGATGACGAGCGGACGCGCCGCACGTGGGTGGCTCCGTTCACTGCTGTCTCTATGGGGAAGGTGACGAGCATTTCCACTTCCTCTGCTGCCATACCCTGCGCTTCGGTCATTACGACTACGGTAGGTGCGTTGAGGTCGGGAAACACATCAACTTCGGTCTTGCTGGCTGTGTAGAGTCCGCCTATCATCAGCAGTACTGCTGCGATGAGAATCAGCAGACGGTTATTGAGCGAAAAACGTATAATCTTGTTTAGCATGAAGTGAGGTTTTGGGTTTTATGTGGTTTGAGGCCGTAAGGTTTCCCTCCCCTGGGGGGGTAGGGAGGGGCTCTTCTCTTCCCTAATGACTATGACTATGGCCAGGGATGGAACTGCTGGCCGATGCCAGGCGCACATGGATGGCCCCTTCCGTCACCACGGTTTCACCTTCGTGGAGTCCTGTAAGTATTTCGATGCGGTTGCCGTCGTTCATGCCGAGAGTCACTTCCTGTTTGTGATAGCAAGTGGCGTCGTCCTGAACGTAAACGAAGTGGACACCCTGCTCCTCGGTTATGGCTGTGACAGGCAGACTTATCACGTCGTGTCTTTCTATGCCAAGGAGGTTGACCTTGACGAAAGAACCGGCGATGAGATCGCCGCTGTAGTCTATCTCAAACGTCACTGGTATGAAAGCCGATGCGTCGCTTACGGTCTTGCCAGTGGAAAGTACCTTGCCGTTAAGTTTGTCGGTTGAGAACACTTCCTCGCTGTAGTCGGTGAGGAAGTTGGCCGAGGTGATTTCGCCCATGTCTTTGTAGTGGCGCAGCGGCAGGTCGGCCTGCAGATACAGACGGTTGTTCTTGGCTATGTCGGCAAGGAACTGTCCTGTATTGACGTAGTCGCCCGCACTGACGTTGCATTTGCGTATGTATCCGCTGATAGGGGCTGTGACTGCCACTCCGCCCTTGCCTCCCTTGGAAGCAGTGGCTTCATAAGCGATGCGTGCAGTCTCGTACTTTTCCTTTATGGCGTTGAAGTCCGATTGAGTCACGAGTTTGTCGGCAAGCAACTTCTCCGCACGTTCGTATTCGCCTTTGGCTGTCTCGTATGTTATGCGTGCCTTCCGGGAAGGGTCGCCATCTTGGATGTTGTCGGCCGAGATGAAAAATAGCGTTTCGCCTTTCTCTACCTTCATGCCTTCGGTGATAGGGTGTGCCATCCTTACGATTCCCGACATGCTTGCCACTGCTGACGATTCGTCGCCCTGCGCGGCAATGAGGTGACCGCTCGTAGTTATCACGGAGCGGAATGGCGCCTTGACCACTTTCTGCACTTTCACTCCGGCGTTCTGCGCCTTCTCCTTGCTCATGACGATTTCATCGCCGTGGGCAGTTTGATGGCTTTCCGCCTCATGAATGTGCCCTTCATGGCTGTGTGCTTCATGTTCGTGAGCGTCGTGAGAGTGTCCTTCATGATTGTGCCCCTCGCTGTTGTGTTTATGGCCGCATGCACAGAGCATTAGTCCGCCCAGCAGGGTTGCCAAAATGTATTTGTTAGTCTTCATAACTGTGGGTTTTGCATATTTTCATGCAAAGGTATGCAAAAAAAAATGCAACTCAGTTGCAAAGTTGGGTACGCGGCTCATTTCTTTATCAACGAGCGCTCGTTTGATTATCAATGAGCCCTCATTTTTTTGTCAACGAGCGCTCGTTGGTTTACCGAAACTTGGCGACAAGAGAACATCTACAGCTGTAAAACGATGATTTTAACACCTTTTTATGGTGTTTGTGCAACTTCAATGGGATTCTTTTCGTAACTTTGCGCCCGAAAATAAAAATGTGGACAGATTTGGGCAGCTTGCAACCACGGTAAAAAATGCTAAAACGATAATTTCCCGAAGTGGAGATTGTCACGCATTCTTCCCAATTTCTTAGTCCCGAACTAATTTGTTTAATCTTCTATAATTCTTAATTAGGATGGGCTATTTATTTACATCGGAATCAGTGAGTGAGGGGCACCCTGACAAGGTTGCCGATCAGATTTCAGACGCTGTGCTTGACGAACTGCTTGCTTATGACAAGGAGTCGAAGGTGGCGTGTGAAACCCTTGTCACAACGGGTCAGGTTGTTGTGGCAGGCGAGGTGAAGTCGAATACATACGTTGACCTTCAGGAGGTGGCGCGACGCACTATTTCGCGCATTGGATATACTAAGGCAGAGTATAAGTTTGAGGCTGAGAGTTGCGGAGTGCTTTCCGCTATTCATGAGCAGAGTGCAGACATCAACCGCGGTGTGGAGCGTGAGAATCCGATGGACCAGGGTGCGGGCGACCAGGGTATGATGTTCGGTTATGCAACAAACGAGACTGAGAACTACATGCCGCTTTCGCTCGACTTGAGCCACCACATATTGCGCACTCTCGCCGACATACGCCGTGAAGGCAAGCTGATGAACTATCTCCGCCCTGACGCAAAGAGCCAGGTCACTATAGAATATGGCAAGGACGGCAAGCCTAAGCGCATTGATACAATTGTGGTTTCTACGCAGCACGACGAATTCGTCACAATCGAGTCGCTCGGACACAAGGCTGGTAGCGCACCCGTAGACCAACTGCAGAAAGAGGCGGACGAGAAGATGCTGAACAAGATCAAGGACGACGTGATCAACATTCTTATGCCGAGAGTCATCAGTGAGATTTCCAATCCTGCAGTGCTGAACCTCTTCAAGAACGACATAAAGTATCACGTTAACCCTACTGGCAAGTTTGTTATCGGCGGTCCGCACGGCGATACAGGCCTGACAGGACGTAAAATTATTGTTGACACTTACGGAGGCAAGGGCGCACACGGAGGCGGCGCATTCTCAGGTAAGGACCCTTCTAAGGTGGACCGCAGTGCGGCTTATGCAGCGCGCCACATAGCCAAGAATATGGTGGCAGCAGGAGTGGCTGACGAGATGCTCGTTCAGGTTAGCTACGCTATCGGTGTGGCTGAACCTATCAACATCTACGTGAACACTTACGGCAAGTCAAACGTGAAGATGAGCGACGGCGACATCGCCAAGAAGATTGCGGAAATTTTCGACATGCGACCTAAGGCTATCGAGGAGCGTCTTAAACTGCGCAACCCTATCTATGAGGAGACTGCAGCATACGGTCACATGGGGCGTAAACCTGAGGTCGTGACTAAGCATTTCGACAATCGCTATGAAGGCAAACGCGACATCACAGTCGAACTATTTACGTGGGAAAAACTCGACTACGTTGACCGTATCAGACAAGTTTTCGGAGTATGAAAAAAACAATATGTGTGTACTGTGCGTCAAGCACTAAGGTGAACCAACGCTATTATGACGCTGCTGTCGAACTGGGCGAACTCATAGCCCAGAAGGGTATGCGGCTTGTAAATGGTGCCGGAACGATGGGGCTTATGCGCGCTTGTGCCGATGCCGTACTCAACAGCGGCGGAGAGGCTGTGGGCGTGATTCCGCAGTTTATGGTCGACCGCAACTGGCACTATGAGGACATGACCGACCTTATCATCACCAAGGACATTCATGAGCGCAAACGCAAACTGGCTAATATGGCCGATGCGCTCATAGCCCTTCCTGGAGGATGCGGCACATTCGAGGAATTGCTCGAAGTTATCACTTGGAAGCAACTCGGCATCATTAACAAACCGATAGTGATTCTTAACACTGACGGATACTACACGCCGCTAATTGAAATGCTTGAGAAAGCGGCGCGTGAGCATTTCATGCGTGAGGAACACCTCCGTCTGTGGACTGTGGCAAGCACTCCTGAGGAGGCCCTTGAACAAGTTGAGAACGCTCCGGCATGGGATGCTGACACGGCGAAGTTTATGGCAAGAATTTAGTGCAGAGAGGTGGTGCAGGTGGCAGACACATTATCAGCAGCTATGCCGTCCGCATGGTCGGCAAACGACGGTATATGCCAGGATATGTCGCAGGAGGTGCTGTTTGTCGGCAACGTGGACCTGTCGGGCGTTGTCCCGCATCAGCCGCAAGGAGTGCAGGGGCAGCATCGGACAGAGCGTGTTGGCGACAATGATGTGGTTGTCGGACTGTTTCTGCTCATGTTCTGCATTATGGCGTACGTCATTGGCAATAGCAAGTATTTCTTTGTCCATAGAATTAGAGAGTTCTTCAGCCGCAGACGTGCATACACAGGGGGCGATGCCGAGGTGCTGCGAAGCGAGGTGCGAAATACGGTGTTGCTCACAACCGTGTCGTGCTTGTCGTTGGCTATAATGTTTTGCAACCGCCTTGCGATTAACGGTGCAGATGGAATATATTATGAGGCAGGGAACCTTTTCCCGACTTTAGGCGTTTCTTTTGCAGTAATAGTCCTGCTGCTTGTTATGAAGACTGCTGTTTATGCCTTTGTGAACGGGGTGTTTTTCAGCCGTGACGCTAATGCGAAATGGCTGTCATCGTTTTTCCTTTTGTGTTCAGCCGTATCGCTTTTCCTCTTTCCTGTGTCGCTTGTGGAAGTCTATTCCGAAGTAGACAAATTGGTTGTAACATATTGCTTATTAGGGGTGCTGGTTTTGTGTAAAATTTGCATATTTTACAGACTATATGTTAACTTCTGTTCTAAAAAAGAGGAGTTTTTGTTGATTTTTTTGTACTTTTGCAACGTGGAAGTGTTACCGTTGCTTTTAGTGTGGCGTTTCTGCTCGAATTTGTTATGAAATAAGGAGTGGGCTGAGACTCAATATATTATTTTTTTAATCGGTAGTTGAAATAATGGCAATTAAGATTTTAGTATCGCAACCTAAACCGCAGACTGAGAAGTCTCCGTATTTCGATGTTGCTAATAAGTATGGAATTGATATGGTC
>Ga0233376_1000120_pt1 | contig 17355 bp, 9 predicted proteins | sample ElkDunMinimDraft_11_FD_180691 | JGI IMG/M metagenome (GOLD analysis project Ga0233376, IMG submission 180691) | Fecal eukaryotic communites from dung pellets of Tule Elk in California, USA - Elk Dung E2 | ecosystem: Host-associated > Mammals > Digestive system > Large intestine > Fecal | place... | reverse complement strand
AAGTCTATACTGAGTATGGATATCCTTTGTTAGCAGAAAAACGTGAGGGTTCTACTGTACCAAATGCTTACAATGCTATTTTCGGTACGGGCAACTCATTTGAAAGCATCTTCGAGTTGACATTCGGTAGCGCTGAGTCGGACATTAAGAATACGGATCTTACTTATATGTATGGAGGTTCTGACAAGGACGGCAAGCAGATTACTTATGTGATAGGTAATGAAAACCTTATCCCTACTGCTATCACATCTACATCATATAACGACGAAACGTTGTTCCCTGTGACATATGACTATCGTTCTCTTACTTCTTTGCACTTTAACGAAGGAAAAGCTCCAGAAATCAACAAGTATATAGTTCCTAGTTACGTAGGTACAGAAACTGATTTCGGTAAAGTGGGTTCTGCATGGAGCGCCGCTACTGCTACTCGCAGCAACATTTCTTGGGCTCAAACACAGATGGGAGTTAACTGGATTGTTTATCGCTTGTCTGATGTGATGTTGATGCGTGCAGAGGCAGAGATTAATCTTGCGGCAACTCTCACACCAGTAGTGGAAGAGCCAGAAGAAGGAACAACGCCTGCTAAGACAAGAGCAAACGGTTCTTCTCTCTCTACTGCGGAAGAACTCTATCAAGATGCTTTCAACTTGATTTCAGCAGTTTATCTCCGTTCCAACCCTGAAGCGTCTACAGCAGGTCGCCCTGCTTTCGCAAATTATAAAACTTACGAGTCTATGATGAAACTTCTTGATAATGAACGTCGCCGTGAATTCCTCTTCGAAGGAAAACGCTACTACGACCTTGTGCGCCGTTCACGTCGTGAGGGCAACACTGACTACTATGTGGCTTCTCTTACTTCTAAGTTTGGCGAGGCTTCAAAGGCCGTGCTTATCAAGATGGCCATGCTTGACTTTATTTATATGCCGTATGCAGAACGACAGATAGACGTTAACCCGTTACTCAATCAGAACCCTGCTTACGCTAAAGAAGATGAAATCGTTAAAAACTAATGCTCTATGAAAACAATAAAGAATTTTAAAATTTTGGCAATAATGGCATTTGCCATATCTGCTTTGCAGATTTCTATTGTCAGCTGTTCTGATGATCCAGGAGCAGAAAACTACTATACTTCGACATCCGAGTATGCATCTGACTTTTTGCGCAATAGGGATAAATTCTCAAAGTTCGTACAGGTTGTAGAAAAGTCTAATAAAATGCATCTCCTCAGTACGTGGGGACAGTACACAGTGTTCGCTCCTACCAACGAGGCTTTCGATCTTTATCTCGCAGGCCGTGGATGGACTATGGACTCACTCCTTAGCCATCAGGCAGACTGTGATACTATCACTCTTACCCACATCATTGAGAATGCTGCTTATTTCACAACAGACTTCAGTGATGGTACATACAATCAGACAAACATGCTCAACCGCGTGTTGACAATCTCCAGCGACTCCGACACGTTGTCAGTTCCAGGCGAAGTTCGTTTGGCAATGTATATCAATAAGTCAGCACGTATCATCCAGGCTGACGACTCTGTTGATAATGGAGTAGTTCATACTATGGATAAGGTTATCGGTGCTCAGAACTTTATGCTCCCAGACGTTATCGGTCAGGACTCAACAGCTACACTCTATTACGAGGCTTTGGTTAAGACAGGTATGGCTGACAGTTTGCAGCGTTTTGAAGACTTTACTTATTCAGTAGGTTCTGACTCAGTTGACTGGACTAACGATGCGTTGGTTATGAGTACTGCTTCTGAGTATGACAACGTGGCTTATCCAAAGAACCGCCTCTACAAGTATACGGCTTTCGTGGTACAGGATGCGGTGCTGAAAGAAAAGCATGGCATTGAGGACCTTAATGGTCTCCGTGAATTAGCAGCATCAATCTATGATGAGGTCTATCCTGAAGACGCTAAGTATTATGACGACTTGAAAGACCGTCGTAACTCACTTAACAGATTTATTTCTTACCACTTGCTTAATCGTATCGGTACTTATTACACGTTGACTTGCGTAGACGGCGCTAACAGTACTCTTGCAATCAACTGGGACCGACGTAACTGGGACATCGCTGACTGGTATGAAACAATGATGCCTCATTCTTTGATGAAGTTCTCATTCCCTCAGGGTTCTGCAGCCGGTCTTTATATCAACCGTCGAGGTGTTCAGACTCGTCGTGACAGCCGTGGAGTTTTTATTCCAGGAGTAAAAGTCTACTCTCCAAGCCAGGTTAAGATTGACCAGTCTGCGGTTAATGGTGTATATCACTATATCAATGACATCGTTCATTATGGTCGTGAAACTCAGAATGTGGTTCTTGATGAGCGTCTTCGTTTCGACGCATCAACTCTCTCACCTGACTTCATGAACAGTGGTGCCCGTGGACATTATACGCGTTCAAGCTACGAAAATGGTAAGTATGGTCTTTGGGATAATAATGCAACTCATAATAACCGACAGACTTGTCTCGGATTCAAGGCCGGATTCGTTGAGAACTTCAAGTATGACAATGCAACTCACTTGCACGTTCGTCCTCGTGTACTTTCTTTCTGGTCTTATCAGGGCGACGAAGTAACTATTAAGGGTATCTTTGACTTTACAGTCAAATTGCCTCCAGTGCCTGCTGGTACATACGAGCTTCGTCTGTTTACTTGTACTGGTTTCGCCTCACGCGGTATCATTCAGGCATACATAAAGAAGGGCGATGGCGGTTATGAACCTTGCGGCATTCCATTCGATATGCGACCTAGTGGTTCAGACCCTAAGATTGGTTGGAGAGGTGATAGCGACCTCGGCGATGACGATGCTATTGCTGCATTTGATAAGGCATTCCACAACCGCGGATGGATGAGAGGACCTCATTCTTACGGAAATGCTACTACCGAAGCGGGAGGAGTAAGAGGTACTTCGTTCGCAAACTTGGACCGTACGTTGCGTAAGGTTATTACCACATTCGAAACAGATGGACAGACTGATATATACTTCCGCGTGCAGCAGAAGATGCAGTCTATCAATAATGAGATGAACTTCGACTTTATAGAACTTTGCCCAAGCTCGGTTTACAACAACGAGTTCTATCCAGAAGACAGATGGTAATAGAGTGCTTTTCGTGAGTGAGGTTTGAAGGGAAACCTTCTTACCTCCTCCGGAAAAAATAAGTAACTTAACAAAAAATACAAATATATGAATACAAAGATAAAAAAAGCGTTAAGTCTTGGCGTTCTCGCCTTGGCAGGGCTGTTTGCGCTGTATTCTTGCGCTGACAAATGGGAAGACCATTATGAAACTGTGCAAGGAGAGACTTACCAGGGGACTTTGTTGGACTACCTGGAAAGCCAGAGTGAGCAGCTTAGCGATTTCGCTGAAATATTGAAAGCGGTAGGATATGAGTCAAACCTTGCGTCAAATCAGATGTTCACAGTGTGGGCTCCTGTTAACGGTTCTTTTGATAAAGAGGCACTTCTTGCAACAATTGAGAGAGGTGACAAGGAACGTGTTGTAGAACGTTTTGTACAGAACCATATCGCACTTTACAGTATTTCTCTCTCTCCAAATGAACAAGATGTTACTTTGCAGAACAGCAAGGTAATAAAACTTTCAAGTGCTGCAGAGGCTAAATTTGGCGACTGCGATATTATCAAACCAAATGTAGCTTGCAAGAATGGTGTATTTAACGTTATTGGTGCAGAAAACGTTTATATTCCTACTATCTATGAGATCATGGAGGATGATTACAAGGATTATCTCCTTGCTAATCCTGATTTGAACCCAGAAGAAGTTGTGTCTATGATGTCATTCCTTGAGGCTTATAATGCAGATTCACTTGATGAAAGCAAGAGTGTGTTCTTCGGACTTGACATGAACGGAAACCGAGTTTATATAGACTCAGTTATGATTCGTAACAACACAATCCTCAAGATGCTTGATGCTTTGGTTTACGAAGAGGACTCTACTTACTGGACCGTAGTCCCTACAGTTGAGGCTTACCAGCAACGTTACGAAGAAGCTAAGAAGTTTCTTGTTTACAATCCAAACGTGAATGCTATTACACCTAACATGTCTGATTCGCTTCAGAACCGCTATGCACATCTTTTTGCTATGCGTGACTTGTTCTTCAATGTCAATGCTAATGAGCATTATAGCGACTCGCTTAAGTCAACAGATTACAATGCTGGGCTTAATTGGAAGGAACATGTTTATCGTGGCGATCCATTCGGCTCAGACGGCATTTTGGCAAATGCGGAGGTCGTTGAATGCAGTAACGGTAATATCTACAAGGTTAATGAATATCCATACTCAATCTATGACCAGTTCTTTAAGGAAATTTCTGCTACTCTGACAAATAGTTTGGTGGATGTGACAAATACAAAGAACTGTACAATGGATCCAGTACCGTCAGGAAGAACGATTTTTACTGACTTGATTTCAGGAAAGGTTTGGAATTTGGAATATCTCCATCTTATTCCGACTACTAATTTGGTTCAGCCTCAGGTGACATTTAAGATTACAGGAACATTATCTGGCACTTACGACCTCAAGTTGGTAACCCTTTCACCACAATTCTTGGTTAAGGGCGAAATAAATCCAGAAACTGATGATAAGTTGTATAAGTTCCGTGTTAACCTCTTCCAGAGAGATGAAAATGGTGATATGCCTCAAAGAGCAACAACTTTGTATGTCCCAGGAACAAAAACTCGTGACTTCGAGTCTCATCCAGTTACGGAACTCTCTACTCCATACGACACTATCGACATTTGTCCTATCACGTTAGATCATTGCTATTACGGACGTGACGAGGCTGGTATCATGGTTCAGCTCGTAACAAATGTTAGCAGTAGCCTCTTGAAGAAGGGCTACTCTCGTGAAATGCTCTTGCATAAGATACTTCTTGTACCTCATGTTGAAGAAGAGGAATCTGGCGAATAATTAATTCTGATACAATGGAAAATATGAAATATCAAAAAAATAATATGCAGCGCGTTTGCAAATGCGGACTTGCTGCGATGATATTCTCGATTGGCGCACTTCCTGCATTTGCGCAAGAGGAGGCACCTGAGGTTGCTCCTGTTAAGAAGGAGGCAAAGGCGCAGAAGAAATATCAGATGGTAGAGATAAAAGGTAAGGCTGTTGATGCTGCTACTGGCGAGGTGCTTGCCGGTGTGCAGATTCAGGCTTACAATAACGGCAGTTATACAGCGATGACAGACGATACAGGTACATATACTATCAGTGTTCCAACTTTTGTCACTTCTTTGACTGCTAAGCTCGAAAGCTACAACATGGTTCGTGTTCCAGTTGGAACTTCTGGCGAAGTTGACTTTAAACTTTATTCTGATAGTTTCCTTTCAAGCTACAGTGCAAAAACTTCAGCTTCAAAGACTGTCGGTGTTAAAGACTTTGAGAAAACAACTGCTATTACAGCCGACCAGGAAATTCAGAACCGTCTCGGTGGTGACGTTCGTACCGTGAGCCGTTCTGCTCTTCAGGGACAAGGTGTAGCAATGTTCATCAATGGTTTCAATACTCTTAATTCAAATGCGCAGCCGCTTGTGGTAGTTGACGGAGTTATCCAAGACCAAATCTATGGTTCTCAGATGTTGCATACTGGATACTTCAACAACTTGCTTGCAGGTATCAATATGGACGATATCGCAACCATCGAGGTGATGAAGAACGGTACCGCTATTTACGGAGCCAAGGCTGCCAATGGTGTTATTCTCATTACAACAAAGCGTAACACAAGCATGGCTACACGCATCGACCTCAACATCTCTGGTTCTTATGAATTCATTCCTAAGAGCATGGATATGATGGACGCAGGTGAATACCGCCGTTATGCTTCCGAGCTTCTCAAGGGAACAGGAACAAAACTCAATGAGTTTAAATTCTTGAACTCTGATCCAAATTATTACTACTACAATATGTATCACAATAATACAGATTGGAATGATTTGGTTTACGACGAAGCGTTCTCACAGAACTACTCAATCCACATCCAGGGTGGTGATGATGTAGCGAACTACAACCTCTCAGTAGGTTATATGGATGCGGAGTCAACACTCAAGATGAACGACATGAACCGCTTCAACGTGCGATTCAATACCGACATCCTTTTGAGTGATAATTTCAGCACTCGCTTCGATGCGTCTTACACAAACATCACTCGCAATATGCGTGATGCCGGTTGGAATTCAGACTACGCATCTTCACCTATTGCTTCGCCTTCTGTATTGGGACTCATAAAGTCCCCATTCCTCAGTCCTTATGACTTTGATGCTCGCGGTATGATTTCTTCATTCCTTGCTGATGGCGATGATTATCTTGATGAGGTGCTCGGCACTAAGGGGTCTTTGGCAAACCCAGCTGCAATTCTTGAGAATGGTGATGCTAAGAACAAGAACTACATGGACAATACTTTCGTAAACCTCGTTATTGCTCCAAAGTGGCAGGTGTCAAAGAATTTCGCGTTGACTGAGACATTCGGTTACTCAGTTCAGAGCTACGATGAGACTTACTACACTCCTCTCGTTGGTATGCCGAATTATACAATTGACGGCAAGGGTCAGATCCAGAACACAAAACAGGTGCTTTACACTAAACACAATGCTGTGACGAGCGACACTCGCTTTGATTGGAAACTCCCTCTCGGTGCTCACCGCCTTGACATCTTTGGAGGCGCGCGCTATATGCACGACTCATACACAACTTCTGACCTTCTTGGTTACAACTCAGGTAACGACAAGACTCCTAACCTCGGCGGTTCACTTGCATTCAAGACTTCTGACGGTATCGATGACATGTGGACTTCGCTTTCTTACTATGCAAATGTTGACTACAACTACAAGGAGAAGTACTACTTGCAGGCTGCAATGTCTATGGAGACATCTTCACGCTTCGGTAAGGAAACTGACGCTGGCTTGAAGCTCTTCGGAGTAGCATGGGGATTCTTCCCTTCAGTTCAGGCTGCATGGGTTATCTCTAATGAGAAATGGTTCAAGCTGAGAGGTGTAGATTATTTGAAACTCAGCGCAGGCTTCGAGTCTGTAGGTAATGATGCTCTTGACAACAACGCAACTATTACTTACATGGCTGCCAACGATATGCTCAAGCAAGGATTTACAGGTATCGGACTTGCTGGTATCGGTAATACGAAACTTCGCTGGGAGACAACTAACCGCTTCAACGCTGGTCTTGAAGGAAACTTCTTCGGCAACCGTCTAAATGTTCGTTTCAACTACTTCCGTTCAAAGACGTCTAACCTCGTGACTCTCGGTACGTTGGCATACGTAGCAGGTCTGAGCGACTACTGGACAAACGACGGAGAGTTGAAGAACGAAGGATTTGACGTAGCCTTCAACGCAAAGGTTGTCAATGCTCGTAAGTTCAAGATGGAACTCGGCGGTAGCGTAGGCCACTACAAGAACGAAATTACTAAATTGCCAGAAGGTGCTACAGAATTTACTACAAGCATGTACGACGGTACAATCCTTACTCGCGTAGGTCAGGCTGCAGGTATGTTCTACGGTTACAAGACAGACGGCGTATTCGCTAAAACAGAGGATGCTGTTGCTTCAGGCAAATATATCATGGACAACACTGGTAAGAAGACTTACTTCGAGGCTGGTGACATGAACTTTGTGGATAAGGACGGCAACGGCGAAATCAACGATGCTGACCGCTTCGTTATCGGTGATCCTAATCCTGATATCTATGGTAACATCTTCGCAAACTTCTACTTCGGTAAGCGTTGGTCAGTTTCTGCAAACTTCAACTATAGCATAGGAAACGACATCTACAACTTCCAGCGTTATATGCTCGAAAAAGGTTCTGCATTCATGAACCAGACTACAGCTGTAAACCGCCGCTGGAGTGTGGAAGGTCAGAACACAGATGTGCCTAAGGCTACTTACGGCGACCCTATGGGCAACGGTCGTTTCTCTGACCGCTGGATTGAGGACGGTTCTTACCTTAAGTTGAAGAACGTTACAGTAAGCTATAAGATTCCTATTCAGAACGAGTACATCCAGGGTATCACTGTTTGGGCTGCAGGAAATAACCTCTTCACTCTTTCACGCTACCTCGGAAGCGATCCTGAGGTTTACTGCGGAAACGGTATTCTCATGCAGGGTATCGATGCAGGTTTCTTGACTCCAGGACGTAGCGTTACTCTCGGTGTGAAGGTTAACCTCTAATATTACTTGTAACTTGAAAAACTATTATAGAATATTTATGAAAGCAAAATCAATAATACTGTCAGGACTGCTCCTTTTTGGAATAGGAGCAGCCACAACATCCTGCGAGGACATGTTTGAACCAGAGAACAACATGGTTGAAACTGACCTTGCTCCAAAGGATACTGTTTATCAGGTGATGGGTATTGTGAAGAAGATGCAGAAGCTCGTTGACCGCACCGTGCTCCTCGGTGAGGTGCGTGCCGATCTCGTTAATGTCAATGCGAGCGCGTCTTTGGATCTTAAGGAACTTGCTGCCAACAATGTCAGTGAGACTAATGCCTATAATAATCCTACCGACTATTACGATGTCATCAACTCTTGTAACATCTACCTTGCTTACGTCGATGGTGAGCAAATTTCAAATGGCGAGCGTAAGTTCTTGAAAGAAATTATCGCAGTTAAGTGCTATCGTGCTTGGGCTTACCTTGAACTTGCCAAGATATACGGCGAGGTGCCTTTCGTTACGACTCCTATTCTGACTGCTGATGCGGCAGAACAGGCTGTTGCTTCAGGTGAGAGACGAGATATGGTGGGTATTTGCGATTATCTCATCGAAGACCTCAAGGAGTATGGTGAACTTTCTAAGAACGACGAGCTCCGCCATACTTATTCTGCAGCGTTCAATAAAGTGCCTTTGGATAAGTGCTTCTTCCCAGTGCGCGTTATGCTGGGCGAACTTTATCTCTGGCGCGGTTCGTTCACACAGAACCGTCTGGACTTTGAAGAGGCTGCTCGCTATTACCATGACTACCTCGCATTTACAAATGAGGAGGCAAATAAGACTACAACAATGAGAACTGCAAGTTGGAGTGATCCGAATTTTAACTCTGTTGCATCTTTCTATACCTCATTCTTCTCTTTGTCTAATGCTGAAACTCTTACAGCAATTCCGATGGATACTGTAGAGTATTTCGGTACTTATACAGATCTCGCTGCATTGTTTAACTCTCAGCACAAGAACAACTACTATGTTGCAATCAGTCCGTCAGAGCGCATACGTGAAATTTCGCAGGCTCAGACTTATTGCTACCTCAACTCAGGTACATTGATTGATGACACATTGTATGCTCCAAAGGATAAGAGCCAGTTCAATAATGAAGAACTTAAGGTTGGTGACTTGCGTCTTTACTCAGTGCTTACAGAAATGAGCTATAACGACAAGTATCACGGTGAATACAGCAAGGAGCGTCAGAGCATTGCTAAATATTCTACAGGCTCGTCTATTACTAACACTTCTGCTGATATGCGTTTGGAGTCAGTTACGTTGCTCCGCCTGGGAACTGTATACCTTCACATGGCTGAGGCGCTCAACCGTGCTGGTTTCCCTGAAACAGCATTTGCTGTGTTGAAGTATGGTTTGACAGAAGATGCTCTCCAGGACACTACTATCGTTTCTAAGAATGAGTATGCTCGTCTTTCTGCGCTTACTTCTCGCGGATTTACAGGCGACTTCACAACATGGAACCCTAACAGAGTTGTGTCTTTGGCTTATATCAATGCCACAATTTCAGGTGGAATGATGTTCTCTGCTACTGGAACCGGTATCCAGATTGGTATGCATAGCCGTGGTAGTGGTGACTCTTATGCAAACGCTACTTACTATCTCCCTGCCGACTCTGCAAGCGTAGATGTTCAGGTTTATGATGAGGCATTGGCTCTTCGCCTTTCTGAACCAGATGCTACAGCAGCCGACACACTCGCTTATTACGAGAACCGTCTTGCTGTAGACGAGCACAACTATACAGTGCTCCAGCCTTCACGCATGGAGAAGGTTGACAGTCTTATCCTTGATGAAATGGCGCTCGAACTTATGTTCGAAGGTCAACGTTTCTACGACCTCATGCGTTACTCTAAGTACAACGGCAAGCCAAACTTCTTGGCTGAGCGTATCGCAGAGCGTGCAGGAAAAGAGGGCACTGTTGACGCTGATGTTCTCGGTCGCCTTTCTAACGAACAGTGGTATCTCCCTCTTCGCAAGAGATAGTCTCTTTGGGGAATAATATAAATGGGGGCTGCATCAGTATCTGATGTGGTCCCTTTTTTGTTATGGGGTTATGAGGTTTTAGGGTTACAGGGTCTTTAGGGGCATTGAGGTCATTAGGGTCTTTAAGGTTATTGGGGCCTTTAGGGAGTTTGGGGCTGGATGCGATGATGAAATGTCGGGCTGGAAACTTCGTACTTAGGCTGAGTCTGTACAAACTCAGTCTAAGTTTATACGTACTTAGTCTGAGTTTGTACGAACTTAGACTGTGTTTGTAACTTTTAAGGAGGGTAAGGTCATTAAGGTCTTTAGTGTCTTTAAGGTCTTTAAGGTCTTTGGGTTTAGGACTATTAGGGTGCTTTGCTCCTTCTGTTTATGAAAGTTGAATTATTGACAATTAATCATTATCTTTGTGGATTAATTTGCATATTATGAATTTGAGAAAGAATACGTTGTCTGTCCTTATTGCTGTTTGTGCCTTTTGGGGGCTTGCGAGTTGTGGCGAGGACAGGACTTATCAATATGAGGAAAAGACGTCTGAGGCAAGATGGGTGGAGACGGCTGTGCAGGAATGGTATCTGTGGGCTGACTCTATGCCGGAACTCGGGTGGAAGGATTATTTTGCTGGCAGCGAGAGTTTTCTGAAGAAACTTACTTCAAAGATTCATTCTGCTGATAAGTGGAGCTATAGCGAGGTGGATTCGCTCGCGAAGGATTATCATCCTCGAGGGTTGTTTGACCACTTGACGTCGTACGGGTTGGATGTGAATATGATTACTGACCCTACGGGTAATACGAGCCGCCAGTATGTGCGTGTGAAGACTGTTTATCCTGATTCTCCTGCTGAACGTTGCGGTTTGGTGAGGAATGATTTCATAACTCATATAAACGGACAAAAGGTGTCGTCGTCGAATATGACTGATTTGAAAGGCGGTTTGGCGCGTACGTTGGTGCGCACTACGCTTAACTACAGTCTGGAGGAGCAGATGTTTTTCTGGAGCGAGGCGGACACGCTTGAACTTCCTGCTTCGGAGTATGTGGAGGATAAGGCGTTTCCGCTCGATAGTGTCTATGACTTCGGTGGTTACAAGGTGGGTTATCTGATGTGCAACCGTCTTGTGGCAAGCGCTTACGAGAAGGGAAGTGCTGCGGGTGAGTATCGTGTGGCGCTTGACGATGCTATGGTGCGAATGAAGTCGGAGGCGGTCGATGCTATGGTCCTTGACCTGCGTCTGTGCAACTATGGCGAGATGGATATGGTGCGTCGTTTGGCGACATATATTGTTGGCGCTAAGGATGCGCCTCTGTTGCAGACCTTTTGGAAGGAGAGCAAGAGCGATATGAACGAACAGTTTTTTGTTGACGAAAGGGTTGCTGCAAATGCACTCGCTCTCGAGAGGGTTTATGTCATTACGAGCAGTTACACTCAGGGGGCTGCCGAGTGGCTGGTGCAGGGACTTAAAGGTGTGCTTGGCGAGGAGAATGTGCTGACTTTCGGTACTAAAACTGCTGGGCAGAACGTGCAGCTCCACCCTGTAGAGTCGGCAAGCGGTGATGTCACTCTTCAGCTTGCCACCGCCTATGTGGCTGACGGCAATGGCAGTTACGACTATGCCGGAGGGCATGTGCCTATGGTCGAAGTTGACGAGTATTCTTATGCCGACCTTTATCCTTATGGCGACTTGAGGGAGGCAGTGCTTGCCGAGGTGCTCGGAGCGATGTTTGGTGAGTAGTTTTTTAAGCATGGGCGTGGTGCCCGGATGGATATTTGAACGAATGATAGAGAAACATATAGTATTAGAGGATATAGATTTGCTTACATTCTACGGTGTGAACAACATTCACCTGCAGATGATTAAGGCTCTTTATCCAAAGTTGAGGATTGTGGCGCGCGGCAACATCATCAAGGTGCTTGGCGACGAGGAGGAGATGTGTGCGTTTGAGGAGAACGTGGAGCAGATGCAGGCGCATTGCGCCAAATATAATTCACTGAGCGAGGAGGCTATCTTGCGCATCGTGAAGGGCGACAGGATTGGCAGCGACGAGTCTTGCTCAAGCGCTATCTGCTACAGTGTGACGGGCAAACCCATCACTCCGCGCAGTGACAATCAGAAGGCTCTGGTTGAGGCTTACGAGGCTGACGACATGATTTTTGCTGTCGGACCGGCCGGTTCGGGCAAGACTTATGTGAGCATCGCTCTGGCTGTGCGTGCGCTGAAAAATAAGGAGATAAGGAAAATCATACTTAGCCGTCCGGCTGTTGAGGCTGGCGAGAAACTTGGATTCCTTCCTGGCGACATGAAGGAGAAGATAGACCCGTATTTGCAGCCGCTCTATGATGCTTTGCAGGACATGATTCCTGCTCAGAAGCTTCAGGAGTACATGGAGCAGAATGTCATCCAGATTGCGCCGCTGGCGTTTATGCGAGGCCGTACGCTTAACGATGCGGTGGTCATTCTTGATGAGGCGCAGAACACCACCACTCAGCAGATGAAGATGTTCCTCACCCGTATGGGGCATAACACGAAGATGATTGTCACGGGCGACATGACTCAGATCGACCTGCCGCGCTCGGTGCGTTCGGGATTGGCTGAGGCTTTCACTGTGCTTGGCAAGGTGAAGGGCATCAGTTTCATCACTATGAACGAGCAGGACATTGTGCGCCACCGCCTTGTCACCCGCATTGTCAATGCTTACGATGCGTATGAGGAGAAGATGAAGGCGGAGCGACTTAAGGCTAAAAGGGAAGAGCAGGAGGGCAAGGCATGATGGACGAATATGTGGAGCTTTTGTTTAAGGAATTTCACTCTCTCTTAGGCGAGTGGTCGGCGTTAGCAAAGCCTATTGCCATAATCCTGATTCTGCTGTTTTCGTGGCTCTTGGATTTGCTGTGCCGTAAGATTGTTATTCCTGCCGTTAAGAAGGTGGTGGGCAAGACTAAGGCGGCTTGGGACGACATCCTTTTCAGCGAGGCTGTGATAGGACGTCTGTGCCACATTGTGCCTGCAGCGGTGATAAACAGTTTGCTGCCTCTGACATTCTTTGACAAACCTCTGATATTCTCTGTCCTCACTAAGGTGACGGAGATTTATCTCATAATAGCCATACTCAGATTTCTGCTGAGCCTTGTTCGTTCGCTCTATCTCATTTCGGAGAATAGCGGGGGCGACAGAAACCGTCCGATGAAGGGCGTGTTCCAGATGATTCAGGTGATAGTCATCAGTGTCGGAGTAATTCTTGTGTTCAGCGTCTTGTTCGGCAAGTCGCCGGTTGATTTGCTTGTCGGGCTCGGAGCGGCAGCGACGGTGCTGATGCTCGTCTTCAAGGACACGATTGTGGGACTGGTTTCGGGCGTGCAGTTGTCTGCCAACGACATGCTTCGCAAGGGCGACTGGATAGCCCTGCCTAAACATGGTGTGGACGGACGTGTGGAGGAGGTAAACCTGACTACTGTGAAAGTTCGCAACTGGGACACGACAATATACACAATCCCGCCTTACACACTTGTGAGCGAATCGTTCCAGAACTGGCGCGGCATGGAGGCCGACAGCCAGGGACGTCGTGTGAAGCGCCATCTGAGACTCGACATGAACAGCGTGCGTTTCTGCACTCCCAACGAACTGCGCAAGTACAGGAAGGAGGGGCTTGTGAGCGATGAGGAAATGCAGGCGGAAGTGGCAAACAGCACGGTGTTTCGCCGTTATCTGATACGCTATCTCGGCGCTCTGCCTACGGTCAATGCAGACATGACCCTCATGGTGCGTCAGCTGCAGCCTACGGAACACGGTTTGCCTATCGAACTCTATTTCTTTACAGCCAGCAAGGAATGGGCAAAACACGAAACAGACCAAGCCGATATATTCGACTATATCATTGCCGTTTTGCCTAAGTTCGGACTGCGGGTGTTCCAAAGTCCGTCGGGAGCAGATTTCAAGAAGACTTAGTTCTTCACGTATTTGACACAAACCTCATAACTCTAAAACTCAATGAAAGACCTTTTGATAGCACTTGCAGCCGTATTGCCTGCTTTGGTGGTTGTAGGCTACATAGTGTTTCGCGACAAAAACAAGCGTGAACCTATTACGCAGGTGTGGAAAGGCGTGCGCTATGGTATTGGATCTGCTTTGGTTGCAATTGCTTTTGCCACACCGTTTTCTGCGCTGGCAGAAATGGTGCCGGTATTAGACTATACGGAGACGTTTTGGGGCGCTATTTATGGGGCGTTCTTTATTGCAGCAATACCTGAAGAACTGGCAAAGTTGCTGATGCTCTATCTATTGCTGAGGAAAAATCCTTATTTCGATGAACGCATGGACGGAATTGTCTATGCTGTGGCTGTAGGTATGGGATTTGCCGGATTTGAGAATATCTTATACTTATTAGAGAACGAGGAGACTTGGGAAATGGTTGGTGCTATCCGCGCCCTCTTCTCCGTTCCAGGTCATTTCTGTTATGCAGTATTTATGGGCTATTACTACTCTCTGGCCCATTTTGACAAAAAAAATAAGCATGGACTTAATCTTTTCCTCATGGTGGCAGTCCCAATAGTGTTGCATGGAACTTTTGACTTCCTGCTCATGTCACTTCCGCACCTGCATCCAGCCCTGATAATCATGGCTGTTATGGCATTCTTAGGGTTGTGTATAGGCATGAACATCATTGCTCACATCAAGATGCGCCATCACTTGAAAGCGGATGAGATAATGATGGCAGAGGCAGAAGTTGCAGTTTCAGAATCTTCCGTATCTTCTGAATGTTCCGAAAATTCTGAGGATTCTGAAAATTCCGAATGTTCTGAATCTTCTGAATTGATTGAAACAGACAAAGCTAAAGACGAACAAACCGTAGTACTATGAATAAATTTGTGAAGTGGGGTATCGTAGGAGGTATAGCCGTAGGCTTGACCGTAATAGGCATAAACACTTTTGTACCTCAGGTAAATGAAGACTTGAAAGAGGTTCCTGCCAAAAAAGCAGGGCCACGTGGCAGCAGAGAACTGAATGTCAGGGCTGTGACTTTGAAGGAGGAGACGCTTTCTGACGCGCTTTTCGTGAGCGGAAGCATCATACCCGATGAGCAAGTGGACTTGTCGTTCGAGGCTTCGGGCAAGATCACCGCAATCTATTTCCGCGAAGGTGCCCGTGTGAGTAAGGGCGAACTCCTTGCAAAGATAAACGATGCACCTCTGCAGGCAGAACTCCGCCGTCTGGAGGCGCAACTGAAACTCTACCAGGACCGAATGTTCCGTCAGAACGCTTTGCTTGAGAAGGAGGCGGTGAGCCAGGAAGCATTTCAGGAGGCACAGACCAATCTCGCCACGTTGAAGGCTGAGATAGATATGGTCAAGGCAAAGATTGCGCAGACGGAACTGCGTGCGCCGTTTGACGGCGTTCTTGGACTTCGTGAGGTGAGCCAAGGTACATATGCGTCACCTACCACAACAATAGCAAAGTTGACCAAGACCAATCCGTTGAAGATTGAGTTTTCTGTGCCTGAACGCTATGCAGGAATGCTCAAGGCAGGAAACGACCTGAAATTCACGGTCGAAGGCGACCTCGAGGAACGCAGTGCAAAACTTTACGCTACAGACTCCCACGTCGATAGCGACACCCGTACATATACGGTGCGCGCTCTTTACGACAATGCCGATGGCAAGCTCGTCCCAGGACGATATGTCAGCGTAAGTTTGACCACTCAGGAATTTGACAAAACTATTGCTGTTCCGAGTCAGGCTGTCATCTCTGAAATGGGAATAGACAAGGTGTTCGTGTATCGTAATGGGATAGCCGAGCCCGTAGAGATAACCAAAGGATTGCGCACGGAGAAGTATGTGCAGGTACTGCGTGGACTCTCGGTGGGCGATACTGTCATTACTACCGGAACGATGCAGTTGCGCGTAGGTCAGAAAGTTGTGCTTGACGCAGTAGAATAATCCATAGAACTATGAATATATCAGAACTTAGCATACGCCGGCCAGTTCTTGCAACGGTGCTGACGCTCATTATCCTTCTTTTCGGTGCAATAGGATATATGAGCCTTGGAGTGCGAGAATACCCGTCGGTCGACAATCCGATAATTTCCGTTTCTTGTTCCTATCCAGGTGCGAATGCCGATGTCATTGAGAATCAGATAACGGAACCGTTGGAACAGAATATCAATGGTATTCCAGGTATCCGTTCGCTCACGAGTGTGAGCCAGCAAGGTAGCAGCCGTATCACAGTAGAGTTTGAATTGTCGGTCGACCTTGAGACTGCGGCAAACGACGTGCGCGACAAGGTGTCGCGTGCTCAGCGTTTCCTTCCTCGCGACTGTGACCCGCCTACAGTATCAAAGGCAGATGCCGATGCGATGCCAATCCTCATGGTGGCTTTGCAGAGTGAGAAACGCTCGTTGCTCGAACTTAGTGAGATAGCCGACTTGACCGTGAAGGAACAGTTGCAGACGATTCCGGAGGTGAGCAGCGTGTCCATTTGGGGTGAGAAGCGCTATTGTATGCGTCTGTGGCTTGATCCAGTAAAGATGTCGGGCTACGGAGTGACTCCAATGGACGTGAAGAGCGTGCTTGACAAGGAAAATGTGGAACTCCCTTCAGGCAGTATCGAAGGCGACAATACCGAACTTGCCATCCGTACTCTCGGACTGATGCACACGACGGAGGAGTTCAACAATATAGTCATAAAGGAGAGCGAAGGCCGTATTGTGCGCTTTAGCGATATTGGTCGCGCCGAACTCAGTCCGCGCGACTTGAAGAGCTATATGAAGATGAACGGTGTGCCTATGGTAGGAGTCGTTGTCGTTCCGCAGCCTGGAGCAAACCACATCAACATTGCCGAGGCCGTGTATGACCGTATGGAGCGTATGCAGAAGGACCTTCCGGAGGATGTGAAATACAGTTATGGTTTTGACAACACGAGGTTCATTCGCGCTTCCATCAACGAAGTTAAAACTACCGTCTACGAGGCTTTCGTGCTCGTTATTATCATCATCTTCCTTTTCCTGCGTGACTGGCGCGTCACCCTTGTGCCTTGTATCGTTATACCAGTTTCGTTGATTGGAGCTTTCTTCATGATGTATATTTGCGGTTTCTCCATCAACGTGCTTTCCATGCTGGCCATCGTGCTCTCGGTGGGATTGG
>Ga0233376_1000118_pt1 | contig 17924 bp, 15 predicted proteins | sample ElkDunMinimDraft_11_FD_180691 | JGI IMG/M metagenome (GOLD analysis project Ga0233376, IMG submission 180691) | Fecal eukaryotic communites from dung pellets of Tule Elk in California, USA - Elk Dung E2 | ecosystem: Host-associated > Mammals > Digestive system > Large intestine > Fecal | place... | reverse complement strand
TAGGGGTACCCCTTGCGGGTATCCGAAAACACATGACGTAGAGACGTCACATTGTGGCGTCTCAGGACAAGGACGAATGTGTCATCGAGACGCCATGTTATGACGTCTCTACAAGCGGGAACTATCCGCGCCAATCGGTTCAATCCGCTTTCATCCGCGTTCCTTTTCTTTTCGGGCGGACATAAAGTCTGCTCCTATCCGAACTTTTAACTTTTAATTCAAAAAATTCCTATATTTGCAATCGGATGGAGTGTAGTCTCCGTCTAATCAGGGGCAAGTCGCACCAGTAGGGACGCTACGTGTAGCGTCCGCAAGTCCCGATGGCATCGGACGCAATACATTGCGTCCCTACCTGTAAGACTTACGGTGTGTATTGCATCCGATACATATTTATTATTATATAGAGGCGTTATGTCTTCATCTTGTACGAGAAAAGCCTGAGAAACTTAATCACGGAAACAAGAGAAGGTGTGATAGTCTCCAGCGTATGCGTGGGGCTGTTATTTCCACATCTGTTTCCAAAGGTTTTCTCAGCACCTTCTCGTTAGGACGTGGCATTTCAGTTCCGCGCTTCTTTGTTTATTTTTAAGGGTGCTGAGGGGCTGAAGTACCAACAGATAGTTTATTATGAAAAAACTTAGACTCTTATTCTCGGCATTAGCCCTGCTATGCTTTGTTTCCGCAAGTGCTGAAGTCTTTTATGTTGGTGGTATTAATTACGAAATTACGTCAGGAACAAATAAGACTGTAGGTGTTATGTATAAAGATCGTTATGGCACGTCTAATGGACATGATGGATATGTCTATAATTTTTATACTAGTTACATAGGTTCAGTTACAATACCCGAATCAGTAACTTATAACGGAGAGACCTACAGCGTTACGAGCATAGGGAATTATGCTTTCTATAGTTGCGATGGCTTGACTTCCGTGACAATCCCTAACAGCGTTACGAGCATTGGTTCTTATGCTTTCCAAAATTGTATTTAGAGACCTCTAAACAACCACAAACAATGAAAAATACATAGAGATAAGTCTATGTATATCAACTACTTTTAGATTTTAACACTTCAGACTTGCTTTTTGGTGGTTCTCAAAAATCCGCTTACCTTTGCAACGCATTTCTACCGCGGAGTATTTTGAGGGCTTTTATTTTGCCATCTCGTGGACAGGGTTGACAAAGGTTGACAAGAGTTGACAACGGTTGACTGAGGAACGAGAGGGAAAAGAGCAAGGAAGTGACCTCATATTCTACCCCATTTATTCTTACAGTAGTTGCATTTGTTTCTAAAAACAAGGAAAATGCAGCAAAGAATAGTAATATGTTTTTTTTCATAATTGTACTATGTGATTTTTTAAGTAACGAGAAAACTGTTTTACAATTCTTCCATTCATGTTTTATGATATCATTCATGAGCAAGAATCTGTTTTATCTTATTAAAAATATCTTCGGAACATTCTTTTGCACAAGTTGTTAACATCCTTTCTTTATCAATGTTTGGGATGCAATCTGGTGAAATATAACACTCTATGTCCGTTTTGAGATAGTACGGTCGTAGTGATGAAGTATTCTACCATCATCATAGAAATAATAGTCATTGTCAAGGTCACCTTTCTTCATTGACAAATAAGCCCAAATGTAATTCTCATCCATAACAAAAACATTTGCCCACCAGCTGACACAAGAGCGTTTTAATGTTATGAAGCGTGGCACTGATACACTACTTCTTCAATCGGAGGTCGTGAGAATTACCTTGTCAGTAGATGTAGTAATCAGTCCACGCTATACGCGCGAACCGCCACACTCTCTTGCTGACTTTGGAAGTTTCTCACGTTTCCGATTACAAGAAAAGCATAACGCTTCGTATTATCAATATGTCTTGCAAAGATGGCATGTCGCCACTATGCGTTGCAAATGTACTCAAAAAACTTAAATTATCGAAACTTTTGGTGCTACATAAGTGCTATTTTAGATAAAATTTACTTAAATTACGCGCGTAACAATGTTTTTTATACCATCTTCTCAATAAAAATGTGTATCTTTGCAAGCAAATTAATGCCACTTTTTAAGTGGACTCAAAGTTTAATTATGGGAAAGCCATTCAAAGTAGAGTTGGAAAAGCTTGCGGGTACCATAAAGTGGGCTGAGCAGCAGGATGTGACGCGTCTTGCACGGTTTCTGTTTGTAGAGAACAAGCAGATACCTTTGGTGTGCATTGGCTCTGGCGGTTCGCTCAGTGCTTGCCACTATGCAGTCCTGCTCAATCTGCAGCGCAACGGCGTGTTGGCACAGGCCATGACTCCTTTACAGATGATGTATTCGGGGCGTGAGTTATTGCGTAGCAGCAAACTGCTTTTCCTTAGTGCCAGTGGTAAGAACAAGGATATACTGAATGCCCTCAAGTATGGTGTAAAGTATAACGAGTCGGGCATGATGAGCCTGACCCTCCGCAAGAACAATCCTACGGAGAAATTGCTAGAACAATACCCCAAGGTGCTGCGCTGGTGTGAAGATATCCCCAGCGAGAAAGATGGCTTTCTAGCCACTAATTCGCTGCTTGCCACTTTCACCCTCTTGAACCGCAGTTTCGAAGGCGAACTTGTAGGCGACAAGATAGCCTTTGACGGAACCTATTCAAAAAACTATGAGTTTAACCTTGCCAACATTCAGAACTTCATTGTTCTTTATGGGGCAGCAGGCGAACCCGTAGCATGGGATATTGAATCCAAACTGACAGAGGCCGCTTTGGGTTCAGCCCTGCTCAGCGATTACCGCAACTTTGGTCATGGCCGTCACCATTGGTTTGACAAGCGGAGCGAGAACTCTTGTATTATTGCATTAGTAACACCCGTTGAACGCGAACTGGCTTATAAAACCATTGGTTGCCTGCCCAAGAATGTACCGGTTATCTTTATTGAAACTGAGTTGCAGACCACCGCAGCGTCCATCGATATACTGCTGAAAGCATTCCGTTTTGTCAACGACTTGGGCGAGGCTCGTGGCATTGACCCCGGAAAACCCGGTGTGCCAGGATACGGTCGTATGCTCTACAACCTGGACTATTTCAAGTTGACCAACCGTATCCTGCCCGTACAAAAGACACTCGATGTGGCGGTGTTGCGCAAACTGGGCGTAGCTGGTAGAGACAACACCCCTTTGAGGGAGCATTATGGCGTGGCTTGCCGGCGTTTTGTACGCCAGTTGAACAAGGTTAAGTTTACCACCATAGCCTTCGACTACGATGGTACGCTCTCTGCCCCCGACCGCAAAAGTCGTTTTACGAATAGGTTGTGCGATGAGATAAGAGATGCGTTGATTCCATTGTTAGAAAATGGAGCACTGATAGTGGTAGCCACAGGTCGTGGCAAGTCGGTTGGCGAGTCGTTCCAAGAATCCATAGACCAGAAATACTGGCCGCAAATCAAGGTGGGTTACTATAATGGTGCCTGCCTGTTGGTTTTAGGCGAAGAGGATAAACTGAAAGTGTGGAGGGAACTGCCCTTTGATAGCAAACTGAAAGCACTGGAGGAGGAACTGAAACTTAGACTCCCCGAGGGCTGTGTGGACTACAAATTTGCAGAGCGCAGCCTTCAACTGTCCATTGAGGGAGAAATGACCCAGATGGAATCACAACTGGTTTATGAGACATGCCGTGAAATCATCTGGGACAAGCAGATGAAAGACATCCGTGTTTGGCGTAGCAGTCACAGTATGGATATTGTGGTTTACCATGAAGTAAGCAAACAACGAGTGATAGAAGCTCCGGAGCATACCTTGTGCATAGGTGATTATGGAACCGTGGAAGGCAATGACTATGAAATGCTGACCAGTAAGTACTCATTGAGCGTTGATCGTGTATCAAAGAATGCAGAGAGTTGCTGGAACATAGCCCCTTCAGGCATTAAGGGACTTGATGCAACCCTTTATTACCTAAGCCGCATGAAGGCAAAAGAAGGAAAGATAACGTGTAAGTTTAGCGTATGAACAGTAATTTAGCAAACCAACTTCTTGCAAGCATCATGAAATGGGATGCCCAGACATTGGCATCAGAACGTGCTGCCCTTGAATTCATGGGTAGCATGAAGTATGATGCATACGACCGTTATATGCCGGGAATGCGCTTTATGAGCAGTCTGGTACAATGGCTGAATGATATTGAAGAGGAAGACCGCGATGAGGCTTATAAGTTTATAAAAGAAAAACTAGTCTTCATATCCTCAACACAGATGAACTATCTAGTGGATTTGTTATATGACTCAAAAATACGACCTATTCTGCTGGATATGGCTACTACTGAAACGGGTATGCCATCATATAAACGTTCAAGCAATGTGGTGCATAATCGTTTTGAAATTGAGAAACGTTCCGCATTGGTGGTTGGTCTCAGTGATGGTGCTCATACAGACATCTTGCGTCGTAGCGCAGGCTTCAGTAATGAGCAGGTCTTGACCAACTACTATCCTGACGGGAAGAAACTGAAGGATATGCTGGATGAACTGCGTAAAGACGACAAACTGAAAAGCATAGAAAAACCATACTTTCGTAGGATTTTCTTGATTGACGACTTTACCGCCAGTGGAAAGAGTTTCATCCGCTATGATGAAAGCAATGGGAAATATCATGGCAAGTTGAAGAAAATAATCGATGAACTATGTACTCGAGGCTATGTTGAAAAAGGACAGAAAATAGAGCATCTGAGCTATCTTCTGAACCCAGAGCAAAAGATACAGATCGACATCTTGTTTTGTATCGCTACTGAAAGAGCAAAGACCAGTATAAAGGACAACCTTGACGATTACTTGAAATCAGTAGGGTGGCAAGACAAAGTGGAGTTCAACATCCACATCGTACAACTTCTGGAAGACAAACTATCGAACGACATCAAGAGTGATAATGACTTGGTGAAGATAATAAAGAAGGATAAGCACTTCGTGGAAGAGTGTGTTATATCCAAGAGCTACAAGGTTGGCAAGAACGACAGCCCTTGGTTGGGATTTGATGAATGCGCCCTGCCTGTTGTACTTGCTCACAATACGCCAAACAACTCTCTGCCCATCATTTGGCAGGATGCAGAAAGATTTCATGGATTGTTCCCCCGTATAAGCCGCCATTGACCGTATGAATATCTATAAGAATCCATTTGCCATACGCGCTTCTGAGCGAATAGAAACTGACGAGATGTTTTTGGAACTCTTCTCGTCGGAGCCCTTGACTCATCTTGAAGAAAAGTTTGAACAGGATAAACTATGGAACAACATAACTACCATTCTCAGTTCGCCTGGCGCAGGAAAGACTACGCTTTTGCGTCTTTTCTCACCGACAATTCTTCAGCGTATTACAGAACGCAATACGGCCTATAAGAAGCTGAAAAAGTTGGAAGTGATAGATACCGATCATATCAAAAAATGCGGTGTTTATCTACAGTTGGGTCGTGACTATGAGTTTTTGGAAGATGATGTTCTGTTTAATGAGATTGAGCAGAAAAGGATATTTCTGTCACTCCTCAATGCGAGGATTGTGCTGGCCACTCTGAAAAGCCTGATGGTACTTGCTGGTATCAAATATACTCAATTAAATGAAATTACTTATACACCGGAGGAGATAATACCAGAACTTGGGGACTTTAAGGCAGAGTACACTGGAAAAGAACTGCTGGATTGGGCTGCTGAACAGGAACGGAAGATATGCGAGTTTCTTGATAGTTTTGTGATGCCAGAAGAGGGTATTCAGGGCAGTAGCAAATTGTTTGCGCTGCAAGCAATGAAGGCATCTTGGTTTACCCATAATGGAGAGAATCTTTGTGAAGACTTCATCTTCCAGATTGACGACGGTCATAAACTCACCAGGAATCAAAAAAAGATTATCCGTGATGAGACTGTTGAGGTGCGCATGCATGTAACGCTTTGGATTGCAGAACGTTTGGAAACACTCTCCACAACTGATATATTGAGTGATAAGAATATCAAGGATAGGGATGACCAGACCATCCACCTGGAAAACACTAAGAAGGGCATATTCAATCCAATGGTGAAGAATATATCTACGCTGCGTAGTGCTTTCTCTGCGGACGGTATCATCCTTGCAAGCGCGCTTGCAAGTGATACCACAATTAACTATAAGGCGCTTTATAACGACGCTAGCAAGAGGTATCTGACTCAATTGGCAGAACTGCACAATTTTGACAACTATACTGAGTGTGTGGCTGCTATAGAAAATCAAGACCCGTATGAACGTGTGCTTAATATGCGAGCCTTGCTAATGCATGCTGCCCGTCAAGGTGCAAATGGTGCGATGAACCTGTTTGGATATACAGTTCAGGATTTAGACTGGATGTTAACTCCGTTGAAGCCTTTAGTAAAAGAGGTAATGCCAGGAGAGATAAAGAAGTTGCCCCAGTACTACGGTTTCTCAACACTTATGGATCTGGCCAGCCAGAATGTGGAGCAATTCTTGGATTTGTCTGCCAAGATGTATGAACTATTGGTGGCCAAGAAGATCTCTGACCCTTCTCACTATGTATTGACGGCAGAGGAACAAGACAAGATTGTAAGAGACTTTGCACTTGCTCGTTTGGAGGATATCAAGCGCCTGCCACTTGGCAATAAGATCTATGGGTTCCTGATGAAACTTATAGATTTCTGCTATAGTGTTACATTCACACCCACATATTCTTATCGCTCTGTTACCGGATTTGCCGTGAAGGAAGAGAATTCTAGCAAATGGGGTAAGGATGGCTTTTGGTTCCAAGACCCAGATAATGAAGAATTGGCAACAATTCTAAAAGATTGCCTTGCCTATAATTTCTTGATGAAACAGGGCGTAACTCAAGGCAAAAAAGACCAGAAATGGACCATATTCTATCTGAATAGCTGGCTTTGTGCATATGCACATCTGCCACTTGAGCGTGGAGGATGGCGTCCATTGACACTTCATAAACTAAATTCTTGGCTATGAAAAAACGTTGGGAATCATACGTGATGTATCGCCAGAATAAAAAGCTGGTGGAGTTCTGGAAGGAGTATTATAAGGATAGGCCTGCTGTGAAGGTGCTGTTCTTATTGGGCAAGGGCTTTGATCCTAGAATGAATAATATCCTAAAATTGTTCCTTGAAAATAACCCTGAGCAGCAATTGGATTGTATTGCTTTTGACTTCCCCAATGAAAAAGATCCAAAGGAGAACAAGAAGTTGTATGAAATCAATTCGCGACAACTGGCAGAATTGAAAGACCAATATGGCTTTGGTTATGAGGAACTGCAAATAGATGGTAGTTTGCCTTGGGACAAGCGTATAGCTCAGATGAGTCGCCAAGTGATAGGCAAAGACTTGAGCGCCTATAATGACGTGATAATGGATGTTAGTTCATTACCCAGAGCATTCTATTTCAATATTGGCAAAGCTTTGTTTAACAAGCTTGACAAGGACAAATCTAAGAATCTGTTCTTTGCAGTATCTGAAAACGTTACGATAGATGAACAGATAAAGAAAACACCAGTAATAGACAATATTGAGCCGCTGGTGGGATTCCGTTCTTTATCAAGTCGTGAGTCTAATTTGGATAGGATAAATATCCTGATTAGCTTGATGGGAGACCAGAATATTGACATTTTACGGAGCATCTACAATCATTTCCAACCTTCAGATATGTTTCCCGTGTTGCCTTTCCCATCGAAAGACCCACGACACTCTGACTATCTGATGCTGAAATACCATGAGTTCTTTACTGAGAAGCAGTTTACCGAGCCACAGAATATCACTTACGCTGATGAGCAGAATCCGTTTGAACTGTATCGTATTGTGTCAAATATGATTCAGGGGCATCAGGCAACCTTCAAGCCTATCAGTGACCATGTGTGTTTTGGTATTGCGTTGCTGACAAGTAAATTATTATCACTTGGCGCATTGCTTGTGGGATTGGAATATAACAATTGTGTCACTATTTACAACGTAAGTTCAGCGAACTACGAAATTGAAGATACTACTGTGTTTAAGCGGATCAATGAGGGGAGTGAACCATTTCTGCTTTGGATTACAGGAGAAGCATACAACGAAAATTAAAGCTGGTCAATAAAAGTAAAAATACAGTAACAGAACCAATTTTTCGTAATTAATTTGCGCAGTTAGACAGAAAATGTCTATCTTTGCAAACGAAATATTAAATGCGAGATAATGGCGAGCATAGCAAGCTGGATATACGATAGGCCGCTTAGAGGCAATTACACCTTCACACACGATGAGGTGGCGCAGGCGTTCCCTGATATGAGTGCCGGCAGCATTGCACGGGCACTGACCAGGGAGGTGAGCAAGGGACGGATTATGTCGCCCCTGCGCGGCTTCTACGTCATTGTGCCAGATGAGTATGTGCTGCGCGGGGCTGTGCCGCAGTCGTTTTACTTGGATGACATGATGCACCATCTGGGACGCAAATACTATGTGGCTCTGTTGAGTGCGGCAAGTTATCACGGAGCTTCGCATCAGGTTCCGCTGCGGTTCAGCGTGATGATAGAGCCTCCCGCCATGCGTGACAAGAAGGGAGAGAAGTACCTTACGCATTTTTTCTGCAAAAGTCATATTCCTGAGACATACGTGGAGAGACGGCAGACGCGGACGGGCTACATTAACGTGTCGTGTCCTGAACTGACGGCAGTGGATTTGCTGACGTATCAGGCAAAGACAGGGAGCGTTTCGCGGGCAGCCACTGTTCTGGCTGAACTGGCTGAGAAACTGGATTTCGAGCGCTTAGGGGCTGACTTCGTGAAGGAAGTGCCTGTAACCAGTCTGCAGCGTCTGGGCTATATTCTGGACGAGGTGCTGGAGGAAGGAGAAGCGGCAGAGTCGGTGTACAGTCTGTTGAAGTGTTCCGGTTTCGCACTCCAGTATGTACCTTTAAAGGCTGGAAAGAGTAGCGAGGGGTGCGAAAGAAACGCCAAATGGAGAATTATTGTGAACGAAACCATAGAGATTGACGAGTTATGATACCAGAGCGATATATTACGGAATGGAGCGAGCAGGCCCCGTGGGTGGTGAATAAATTCATCGAACAGGATTTGATAGTCTGCCGTGCGTTAGTGTCTATCTATAGCGATGCATTTCTTGCGGAGCATCTGGCATTCAGAGGCGGCACGGCATTAGGTAAGCTGTATCTGAAGCCGCAGCCTAGATATTCGGAAGACATCGACCTTGTACAAGTGCAGGCGGAACCCATCAAAGAGACGATTGACCATCTGCGGGATGCTTTGGCTTGGCTGGGTGAGCCGGTGGTGAAGCAGAAGAAGCACAACAATACGCTGGTGTTCAAGGTGCAACCGACGGATATGGATGCGGGGGAGATTCATTTGAAGGTGGAGATTAACTGCAAGGAGCATTTCTCGGTATATCCAATGGTAAGAGTTCCTTTTGTGGTGAATAGTTCGTGGTTCAAAGGTGCTTGCGAAGTGCTGACCTATGAATTGGCAGAACTGACAGGGACGAAACTGAGAGCTGTTTATCAGCGGAGAAAAGGACGTGATTTGTTTGACCTGTGGAAGATACTTTCAATGCAGCCTGAGTTGGATAAGGGGAAAGTGATGGAAAGCTATGAGCGGTATCTGGGCTTCACAGCCTCTCACTTGCCAACATACAAAGAGTTTTTGTTGAATATGGACGGGAAACTACAGGATGATGAATTCTTGACTGACACGGAAATGATTCTTGGGCCACAGGTGGAGTATGACCCACAGGTGGCGTGGGAAAAGGTGAAAGCAGAGTTGGTGGAGAGGCTTAATCCTGAAGTTTGAATCTTGATACTTAAAACATGGAACTTGAAACAAATAATATTATAGTTGGTGCAGGCCTTATTAGCCTGGATGTGTTGATTTGGGACGGGCAAAGAGTCCCCATATCCTATTACGTGGGTGGCACATGCGGTAATGTGATGATGATTCTCTCCTACATGGGTTGGGATGCTTATCCCATAGCCCGTCTGGATGGCACAAAAGACGGGATGAGTGTATTGGATGACATGAAAAAGCACCATGTACACATAGATTTTGTCTCTACCCAAGACGGTAAAACACCGGTGATCGTGCAGCGTAACTTCATTAACAAGGATGGTGTTCCCACACATAAGTTTGAATCGCGCAACAATATCGGGCGGTTCTATCTGGACTTCAAGTCGCTGACGCTGAAACAGGCAAATGGGGTGATTGAGAGGATAGACTTTGTGCCAAAGGTATTCTTCTTTGACAGGGTTTCACCCGCCATCTTGAAGCTAGCCACTACATTCAAGGAAAAGGGGTCGGTGATATTCTTTGAGCCTTCCAGCAGAGGAGGTAATGTCTGTCTGTTCAACAAATGTGTTGAGGTGTCTGATATAATCAAATTCTCGGAACAGAGGATAAAAGACATTAACCAGTTTAAAGACTATAAGGATAAGCTGTTTATCCAAACGCAAGGGGCAAAGGGTTTGGGCTATCGCTTGAATGGCGATTGGAAGCATTTGGAACCTGTTGCAAATGAAAAAGTGGTGGATACCGCTGGTGCAGGTGACTGGACAGCAGCTGCTTTGATTAATTATTTGTTCAAAGACAAATTAGTGTTTGGAATATTCAATCTCTTAGAATCAGATTTGGAAACAGCCCTGAAAGAAGCACAGAAAGTAGGTGCTGAGAGTTGCTCTTATGAAGGGGCGCGTGGCATGATGCAGTAATGAAACCATAGAGGACGGAGATATAGAAGAAACAACTGCTAAAATGTAAAAAATTATATTCCAATATAATATTATTTGTATAATGCTATGATAATAATTTGTTTTAAATCCCGTTTATGATTTCTGAGCGAAAATAGAATTATATAATAATTATGGATGATATTACAAAAAGAATAGATTATAAAGATTTAAAATCATTTATAGACTCTATAAGTTATGGTGGAAACTATATTCTGTTTTTTCTCATGGTAATTTTATATTTAGAGGACACTCTTCTGATAAATTTGAATTAGTACCTTCTGCTTTAAGAACAAATAGTTCTAACCTTATTAATCAACTTGCTTTAAGCGGTTCAAACACTGTTACAGAATTTGATCAAATTATTAAAGAATATATTATTCTTCGTAAATTCTATCAAATTTGTGATTCTACGGGATTGCCTTTGCCAAATGTTCAACGTATTCGTGCGACGTATACGGATTTCTTAGACATTAAAACTTTGGTTATGGAAAGGAAATGGCTTCCTGAAGATTTATGGGAATTAGCTGCTTTGGCACAACATTATGGGATACCAACAAGATTACTTGATTGGACTCATGATTTACATACTGCGTTATATTTTGCAGTAGAAAGTTATATGAAAAACAAATATATACCGGAAGAAACAAAATCAATAGTTTTATGGGCTTTAAATATTAAACCTTATGCCAATTTAGAAATGCTTTCCTGTCCTTTGAAAATTGTTCATCCAATATATTACATGAACCCAAATATGAAAGCCCAACAAGGGCTATTTACGCTATGGGAAATTACAAAAACTTTTGAAAAAGAAGATGGAGATATAATAATAAACAACTCGGAATTAGAAAGAAAGCCTTTAGATAAACTATTGCAAGAATATAAATTCAGCGATAAAATTGGTACGCTTTTATATCAAATCGTTATACCTGTAGACTATGTAAAGGATTTGTGTCATTATTTAAATTTTTTAGGATATAATGCTTCGAAAATTTATCCAGGCTTTTATGGAGTAGTCAAAACTCTACAAGAGAGAGCCTATATTTACGAAGATTTATTGACAGACTATAATAATGTTATTGCTGTTCGTTAAAAACAGGTGTTATATGCGGACATGCTTGAGTCTATTGTAAACAATGAATTACAAATATTTAGTTTGGATGAGTTTCTGTACTAAATCTTTAATGATACTGATCGTTTTTTTAGTGGACACTTGTAAGGTCACTCCAATGAATTTTTTTCTAATACGACTTCTCTACTTAAGACATAGAAAAAACTTTCTTTAATAAAGTTAAATGTGTTAAATATTCCCATTTTGGCATCATCCAAGAATCAACGACATCACTTTTCTACCGTTTAATGTACAAGTAATTGATATAAAACGATTTACAAATACTATAGTTGCGATGGCTTGACTTCCGTTACTATCCCTAACAGCGTTACGAGCATAGGTGATGATGCTTTCTATGGTTGCTATGGCTTGACTTCCATGGAAATTCCTAACAGCGTTACGAGTATAAAAGATGGTACTTTCGCGAAGTGCTCCGGCTTGACTTCGGTGACCATCGGTAATAGCGTTACAAGCATAGGTTATATGGCTTTCGATGGTTGCTCTCGCTTGAAGGAAGTACATATATCTGATTTATCTGCATGGTATAAAATAGATTTTGGTGATAATCCTCTAAGTTATGCGCATCATTTATTTTTAAATGGCGAAGAAGTCAAGGATTTGGTTATTCCTGAAGATGTTACAAGCATAGGTTATATGGCTTTCTCTGGTTGCTCCGGCTTGACTTCGGTGACTATCCCTAACAGCGTTACCAGCATAGGTTCTCAGGCTTTCTATAGTTGCTCCGGCTTGACTTCGGTGACCATCCCTAACAGCGTTACCAGCATAGGGGGTTATGCTTTCTATTATTGCACCGGTTTGACTTCGGTGACCATCCCTAACAGCGTTACCAGCATAGGGCGTAGTGTTTTCAGTTATTGCACCGGTTTGACTTCGGTGACCATCCCTAACAGCGTTACCAGCATAGGGGATGATGCTTTCCAGTATTGCTCCGGCTTGACTTCTGTGACAATCCCTAACAGCGTTACGAGCATAGGTACTTATGCTTTCTATCGTTGCTACTTCGTCGCCGAAAATTTTGTAAACCAAAGTGAACTTACTAACGTAAACTATTGGGGCGCTAATTTGTGTGATGAAGAAGTTAGAGGATTAGTGATAGATGATGATGCAGTTGTTTGTTGTCGTCCATCAGTCACTATCGCAGTAATTCCTAATAGCGTTACGAGCATAGGGGAGAGAGCTTTCTCTTATTGCTCAGGCTTGACTTCTGTGACAATTGGTAGTAGCGTTATGAGCATAGGTAATAACGCTTTCATAGATTCAGAATTACGCACTGTAGTGTGCCTGAATCTGAAAGTTCCTGCTGTGGGTAGTGACGTTTATAGTCAAGCGACTTATAATCACGCTACTCTATATGTTCCAGAAGGTACTTATTGGGACTATGCTTACAATGGTTGGGGGTCGTTTATCCATATTAAGGAAATGGTGATGACGGATGAGGCTTTGGCATCGAACAAGGCGTATATGATCGCTGATGCTAAGGGATGCAACTACACGGTATATGATGCTGGTAAAGATGAGCTGGTAAACGTGGAGTATACTTTCGCACTTGACGAGGAGAACGAGGGTGCGTGCTGGACAGTAATGAAGGAAGGCGGAGAGTCATACCTCTACAACATCGGCGCAAAGATGTTTGCTGCGATGAATGAGGACGGCAAGCTGAGTCTTTCTGATGCACCAGTAAACCTTGATATTACTACTACTGAGAGCGGTTTGAGCATCAACGGCAACGCTCGTATGTTTGTGTTGAACGATAAGGTTGATGTGGATGTTACTGCAATCAATGGCATCACTACTGATGGCATCGATGACGCTGACGCTCCAGTGTACAACCTCCACGGCATGAAGATGCAGAATGCGGACAACTTGCCTGCTGGCATTTACATCAAGGGCGGGAAGAATATTTGGTGAAGTAAAAAGAAGGCCTTCGATATATAGCGTAGGGGCGGACCTGAGTGTCCGCCCTTTTTTGTTTTTCCTTGTTTCTGCGCTGTGGTCACGGTACTTGCGCTAAAATTATGCCGTGTATCTCCGCGTTTTCCGCAACTTCCGTGCCTAATACTTTTAGAGGGTGTATCAAAATGAAAACTTACTATCATTTTGTCATTCTGACGACCTTAAGGGAGGAAGAATCTCATATTCAGATACTGAGATCCTTCACTAACGTTCAGGATGACATGACTATTTGATAGCATTTCTGCATTTTGATACACCCTCCTACGGAGCATACTTGTTCCCTCCCTTTGGGGAGGGTTAGGGAGAGGCTCCCACACTGCCTCTGCTTTCGGGCGAGAAGACTAACCAATTAACTTGTCCAATCGCTTGGCAAGTTCCGCTTTCGACATCGCACCCATTGCAATCTCCGGCTTGCCGTTCATCGGAATAAAAACCAACGTAGGGATGCTGCGCACATTGAACAGAGCAGACAGTTCTCTCTCGTCATCAACATTAACCTTGTAAACATCAACCCTGCCGTCATACTCCTTGCTCAGTTCGTCGAGCACAGGAGCGAGCGCCTTGCACGGTCCGCACCATGAAGCGTAGAAATCAATCAACGCAGGACGTGGTCCTAAAAACTTCCACTCGCTCGGATTGGTTTCGTAGTCATATACTTTGCGGAGGAAACCTCCTCTTGTCAAATTCATTGTTGCCATAATCTTCAGTTTTATAAGGTTTAGACATTAAACGATTTTGCATCGTCTTTTGTTTTCGATGCAAAGATACAGATTAGGGCAAAGCGGGTCAAACAGACTGCATCAATGCCAATATAGACAAGATTTATAGCAAAAAGAAAACGGAGTAACATCACATGTGACATTACTCCGTTTTTCGTACCGAAAGCGGGACTCGAACCCGCACAGCCGTTATGGCCAAGGGATTTTAAGTCCCTCGTGTCTACCATTCCACCATTTCGGCAGCCTTTTTCAGTTAAGCGAGTGCAAAATTAGGCATTTAGTTTGAATTAGAAAAATAATGCAAAGACTATTTTTGCATAAGTCAAAACACTTTCATAACTTTGCGACTCATTAACAAAATGAAAGCGGCAAGAGCGCTTTCGCTAACAAAAGTAAGCAAGATGAGCATCAAACAAAAAAGATTTATACTTCCAGAAGACGAAATACCACACAAATGGTACAACATAGCGGCAGATATGCCTAACAAACCTATGCCGCCACTCAATCCAGCGACTAAGCAACCGCTTTCACCTGAGGACCTCTACCCTCTTTTCGCAGAAGAGGTGTCACGTCAGGAACTCAACCAGACCGACGCCTGGATTGACATCCCTGAGGAGGTGCGCGAAATGTACAAGTACTACCGCAGCACGCCGCTCGTACGTGCCTACGGACTCGAAAAGGCGCTTGGCACTCCTGCACACATATATTTCAAGAACGAGAGCGTGAGCCCTATCGGTTCGCACAAACTCAACTCAGCACTTGCCCAGGCATACTACTGCAAGCAGGAGGGTGTGACCAACATCACAACCGAGACTGGTGCCGGACAGTGGGGAGCAGCACTCTCATACGCGGCAAAGGTGTTCGGACTCGAGGCTGCTGTCTACCAGGTTAAGATAAGCTACAATCAGAAACCTTACCGCCGTAGCATCATGCAGACTTTCGGTGCGCAGGTCACTCCGTCGCCTTCCATGTCGACTCGTGCGGGTAAGGACGTGCTCACTCGCGAACCGAACTGCCAGGGTTCGCTCGGAACAGCAATCTCCGAAGCTATCGAACTGGCACGCACCACACCTAACTGCAAGTACACACTCGGTTCTGTACTCAACCATGTGACCCTGCATCAGACAATCATCGGTCTCGAAGCAGAGAAGCAGATGGAGATGGCAGGTGAATACCCTGATACTGTCATTGCTTGTTTCGGTGGCGGTTCCAACTTCGGAGGTATCGCATTCCCATTCATGCGCCACAACATCCTTGAAGGCAAGAAGACACGTTTCGTGGCAGCAGAACCGGCATCATGTCCGAAGTTGACCCACGGAGTCTTCCAGTACGACTATGCCGACGAAGCGGGCTACACTCCGCTTCTGCCGATGTTCACCCTCGGCCACAACTTCATGCCGGCAAACATCCACGCCGGAGGTCTGCGCTACCACGGAGCAGGCGTCATCGTGAGCCAGTTGCTCAAGGACGGATATATGGAGGCTATGGACCTCAACCAGCTTGAGACATTCGAGGCCGGCATGCTCTTCGCCCAGGCAGAAGGCATCATCCCAGCTCCTGAGTCATGCCACGCCATAGCAGCTACAATCCGCGAGGCAAAGCGTTGCAAGGAAGAAGGCAAAGAGGAAACCATACTCTTCTGCCTCTCAGGCCACGGACTCATCGACATGGCATCCTACGACCTCTACCTTAGTGGTTCGCTCCAGAACTGCGAAATCACTGATGAGGACGTACAGCGCAACCTCGACAAGATTGAGAAATACGTGTAAGGCTTTTCCAGAAGGAAGCTACTATACACAAAGTCACATCGAAGACATCACACACCCGTGGTGTCTTCGTTTTTATTTTCCTCCTCCCTACTCCTATATTCGGTAGGCGACATTCCTACTACTTTGGAGAAGAGTCGGGAAAAATAATAGCTGTCGTCTATGCCCACCTTATGGCAAATCTGATTTATGCGCATCGACGAATAGTCCAGCAAGCGGCATGCCTCCTGAATCTTGATCATATTGAAATATTCCAATGGGGCATGACCTGTGGAGTGGCGGAACACAGACGAAAAATGCGAAACGGACAGACCTGTATAGTTTGCCAACTCTGCCAACTTCAACCGCTTGTCTATGTTCTCGCGCATGAAGTGCATGGCAGCTCCAACAACCTCAGTTCCTTCAGTATGTGCCACCGCACCACGGTATGACTCCACAAACATAAGCGAAACAAGATAATGCTGAAGCACTACGGAAGAATATATCAGATTTTTCTTCGAGAATCCGCGCATCAGAGTGTCGTAGATCTCCTCAAACAAACGATGACGGTCACTGATGCGCGAATCGTTTTCCGGACGAACGGTGAGCGGACAGGACTCTTCACCAGCATAGGCGCTAGCATGTTCACCGGCAAAATGAATCCAATAAATAGTCCATGGGTCTGACTTGTCTGCCCAATAGCAATGACGGCATCCGGATGGTAGTATGAAATACTGGTTTGCCGCAACCTTGTATTCATGTCTCACTCCGTCATCAAGCTCCACCCAGAAATAGCCACATCCGTCCACACAATATATAAAGACATATTGTTCGATCGGCACAAGACGTTCACGCCTATGGTAGTGGGCATGAGGATAATAGCCCATGTCCGTCACATAAAGTTGTTTGCACAACTGTTCGTTCTTTGCCATTGCCAACACCATCTGTGGCAGTACAAGGGTTCGTGATCCCGTAAATCCGTCGCGCATAGATTTGTCTTATTATAAATTAACGAATGTAGTCATACCTGCTACAAATTTACCAATTAATTTCACACTACCGCCGACAAATGGCAATAATATTGTCCATCTTTTTATCCTTTTTATCTATCCCGTGATATTCACATAAACCCTATCTTTGCAAACACAAACGATGATTGCATATAACATTAAATCCAAATATCTATGAACAAGAGTTTCATCTATTTCATTTGCCTCGTATCGGCCATGGGCGGACTGCTTTTTGGCTACGACTGGGTGGTGATAGGCGGTGCAAAACCGTTCTACGAATTGTTTTTCGGTATATCCGATAGTCCGTTGATGCAGGGAGTGGCTATGACCACCGCACTCGTCGGCTGCCTCATCGGCGCCATGGTTGCCGGGGCTATGGCCGACAAGTACGGGCGCAAGCCGTTGCTCATCATCTCTGCCGTGTTGTTCACCGTGTCGGCAGTTGCCACAGGTATTTTCGACGACTTTACCCTGTTCAACATAGCACGTTTCATCGGAGGAATAGGTATAGGTATCGCTTCCGCACTTTCGCCGATGTATATTGCGGAAATCTCGCCTGCCAACATTCGCGGCAAATTGGTTTCGCTCAATCAGATGACCATAGTGCTCGGAATTCTCGGCGCTCAGATTGCCAACTGGCTCATTGCCGACGACGTTCCG
>Ga0233376_1000117_pt1 | contig 18037 bp, 18 predicted proteins | sample ElkDunMinimDraft_11_FD_180691 | JGI IMG/M metagenome (GOLD analysis project Ga0233376, IMG submission 180691) | Fecal eukaryotic communites from dung pellets of Tule Elk in California, USA - Elk Dung E2 | ecosystem: Host-associated > Mammals > Digestive system > Large intestine > Fecal | place... | reverse complement strand
AATCCGTTGGAACTCTACACCCGTCAGACGGCCACGATGGAAAAGTACCTCGGTATCAACGAGGAAGAAATGAACAGAGAACTATATACCAACGTGCTTCAGCACCTTCAGGACATGATGGATGAGAGCGATAGGATGAAGGCGTTGGAAAATAAATAATAGTATGGAGGAAAGTATCTATAATCTGATCAAGGCGAAAGCACAGGAGGCAGGACGCGCCAACGGAGCTTGCAAGCAGGGCTATCATGACTTGCTGAAGGCCGAGAACATCGGTCAGCTTTGCCGCGTGCTCGAAAAGTATTGGGGCGAAGTCCTTGGTAAATACCGTGAATCTACATTTGCCATTCTGAATGAAAGTTATCCGGCAAACAAAGCCGAGTTCAACGAGTTCGGCATCTTCTATAATGAAGGTTCGGGATTCGGTAAGGTCATAGCCAACAATGTAACGGTAGCCGTGAATGGCGATGCGAAGGTATGGGCTTTCGGCGGTTCTGTCGTGAACTTGTCGGAGAAAGCGACATGTTATGCCAAGGATACCGCTTCCGTTCACGCAAAGAATTATTCGCATGTGCATCTACTGGAAGAATCCACCTGCAAGGCAACCGGCAGAAGCATGGTGAACGCCGCCGGGAACTCCACCGTAAAGGCTCACGAAGCCTGTACCGTTACGGCAGGCGACAATGCCAAGGTTTATGCGTATGGTTGGAACCGTATACTGGCCGTAGGCAATTCCGAGGTATATGCTTCCCACTCCTATAAAATCAAGACACTTGGCAACGCCAAAGTAATCATCAAGAAACCAGAAGAAGTATGAACGAACACTTAGCCCTGAAAGTCCGTGGCAAATACGCCAATCTGCCCGAAGATTTCAGCATCGACATAGAGGATGTAAACCCTATCTTCAACGATTACGAAAGTTTCTCGTTCGATGCACCTTTGCCTATCGAGACGAACCGCCATATCCTGAAGGACATCGACAACATTAAGAGTGACAAGCGACTGATAGACTTGGAAAACGAAAGTATCCAAGTGATAGCCGAAGGCATCCCGTTCCGTTCGGGTCGATTGCAGACCAGCGAGGACGAATACATACAGGACAGCATCACCTTCTCCATGGTCAGCAGTGCCCGCACCATTCAGGACATGGTAGCCGACTTGATGTGCCGTGATATTCCTGTAAAGGATAAGATTCAGATTGGGGAGATGATTGGAAATGTGTGGGCTGAAATCAAGTTCCGTTGGTATGTAAAGACCAAATCGAAGGGTAAGACAGGATTTCTATATTGGGAATCATGTACCGGTACGGGTGAACGTAGGTATGAGACTTTAAGTCACACTTTCGAGTTGCAAGCTCTTGGTTTTTCCCACCCGGGTATTTGTAAGCTCAAGTCGGGTTCGGATATTGAGGAAGCGCAAATGTCGGGAGGTAAGCCGGTCAACGAAACCAGCTTTATCAATGTAACTGACGAATATCCTACCAAGCCCTATTGCAACGGACGTGTTTGTTATACGCATTACAAAAAGGAGGAAGACGGCACAAGCGGTAAGACGGTCAGCACCTCAGATGAGTTCGACCCTTACTACATTTTGGAAGCTGACCGTCCACAAAGCGGTATTTGTTTCTATGTGCTGTATTTTCTGGATTGCTTGTTCCATTATTTGGGATTCTACTACGACAATTCCAAGTTGTTGACCGTTGGCGACATGAAGCGATTGGCTTTCTTTACTACCCATTGCAAGTACGATTTGGAACGAAAGTACCCGAATAAGGGTATAGTTGGTGTAGATGATACCATAACATACGACTTCAATACCAAAGAAGAAATCAACAAATGGCTTTCTTCGCGAAACACCAAAGGGCAGTTGGCGTTTGAGTATGAAAAGGTGAAGGCTCTGGAAAGTGCCATTGTAGGAGGTAAGATATATAAGGTAGGCGATGAATTGCCCGACGGACAAACCTTGAAATCGAACAACATCAACATTGAAGATGTTTCGTGGAAAGTTGGTGCAAACATTATGAATATGTATGCAAACAGCGAGAACTTTCCCGATGCAAGTGTAGGCAGCATATTGGATTCTCTTTGGGGTTCGTTCGGTATTCGTTTCCTGATTGATTACGAGAAGCTGATTGTACGCCCGGTGTTTATCCGTGACGTGTTCCGTGATACTTCTGCACCTATCAAACTTAACGCCAGATTAGTCAATGTCTATAAGATCAGCGAAAAGGTTACAGGAGTACGCATGAAGTATTCTGCCGAAAGCGATCCGAAAGACCAGCAGAATAACATCCGCTACGGAGTAAAGGATTATAATACGGACTACGACTATATCGACTACAGCCGTGTTAATTCCTCATTGGGTTATCTGCAAATTCTTAAAATGAATGGAAGCAGTGACAAAACCTGCTACATCGACTTGAACACCGGCAATGCGTACCGTATCAAGGTTAATAAGGACGCAACCAAGGTCGATGAGTTGAAACCGGCTATCTTCGAGGTAGGCGGCTACAAGGGCGTAGAAGTCGGGGATTGTAGCAGCATCAACGAAGATTTTGTCATTGAGCTGGAAAGCGAATTCGAGCCGTTGATTCTGAACGACGTAAACGGATTGAAGGAAAAGAATGTAGGTGGTGATGCAGGCTACGTCAAGGAACAAACATCTGGCGAGATTGTCGATTATAGCGGTATCAACGTGACCGATGCTAAACAGATTCTTGCGGCCTTTGTCGATGAAGAGATGTGGCACGAGAATATGGAGTACCGCATTCAGAATGTAATGGGCAATAGCCACATCGACGCATATCTGACTGAAATATGTACTACAGATGAATGCTACGACCCGAGCAACACAGAAGATGGCAATTCGCCGTTACAGCACTACGACTGGGGAACGGCCATTACCATTATGCGCGGTGGCGGTAGCGATGCACGCATAGAACATTACGATTACGATTACGACGGATGTGGTAACAGCAAGTGGCGTATTGTGGCCGGAGAATACTCCATGGCATCAGACAGCATCGACAACTGGGGTGCCGTGTTCGACTATAACGGTGTGCAGGAAGGTGTAGGTCCCGAAGAACGCTTCTCCCTCAAAATCCGAGCCTTCAAGGTGGTAGATGGTGAAATCCTTTGCAATAACGATATCAAGGATAGCGAAGGAAACATCGAAACCAAAGTCCGTAGCCGTGGCTTGTTCGATACCTTCATGTCCGAATATGCCCACTTCTGCCTGGAACGAAAGAAACTTGGTATGGACTTTTACTGCAATATCACCGAGTTGCTGAATATCCAATGGGATAAACGATACGAGCTTGACGGCTACATCTTCTGGTTTAATAAAATCAGCGAAAATATTTCCGTTAAGAACGGCCTCGGCATGGTGAAAGCAGAAATCTATATGCTATAACTTTTAATTCTCAATTTTTAATTTAAGGAATATGGCACAATCAATCAGTATAGACAGCGGGAGCTTACTTATCGGCTCCCCTATCGAAGTATCCGTACAAGCGGAATCCGTAGGAAGCAAGGCGACATTCCACCGGGTGAAGCTCATCGTCAGTGCTGCCCTCTCCACCGATGGCCAGTACGAGGACTTTGAACTATCCTCCCCCGTGACCGATGGCGAAACCGTTACATTCGACATTTCCGACACCCTCCGCACGGTAGCCGGCAAGTTCTCCTTCTCCCCCATTTCCGCCGAAACGACCTACCCGTACTTGGCATACACTCTAAAGGCATGGGATGAATACATGATAGACGGAATCTTATACGAAAAGGTGGCAGAACGCAATTATGGCAGTACCATGTATGCACTGATGGGTGCATTTACCGATGCCGAACGCTATCTGTCATCCGGCACTAAGCAAGTAAACGCATTTACTCGTAAACCAAGCAAAGGAGAGGTTTGCTCTGAAAATGAGAGTGTGGTCTATCCCACTGCTCCCGATACACCTATATATATATCAAGCAGCATCAGCAACGGTCCGACCGTGAAGGTGCTTTCGTTAAGCGGAAAAAACGGTGCTGTATCAGTTGGCGGTAGAGAGATTTATGTTGATCCGAATGCCAAAAACCGGTTCGAGTTTCAGTTTGTGAACGGACTTGGTGTGATTGAAAGCATCTCCGCCGAAGCGTTGGAATCCGTCGAAACATCGGGAACATCCGAGTTGGGAGTCATAACAGCACCCGCCAGTTTTGCCGGAGTAAACCGATTGTCGGTGCAGAAAAGCGGTCGCCGACCGAAATACAAGCTATCTACGGGTGCTATTACAAAGGAATGGGCAGAATGGTGGCACAATGAGTTCTTCTGTTCCGATAAATTCAGAAATACGCTTGCCGAAAGCTGTTGGATAAAGATAAACGGTGCGTGGTTCCCGTGCGTTCCCGTCCTTGACGATGACTTCGAGCTTTACAACCGAACCGACAACGGAATGGTGAAGATAGACTTCACGGTACACCTTGCTATCGACGGATTAGTTAATCCTCGTTTATAACCCGAACAAACCTTGTCCCCGACGTGTTACGGGCTTAGATTACCTTTGAAATAAAAAGATAATTCTATGCCCGTAAGCAGTTCTACAGAACATTGGATAAAGCCGGATGCGCTCACCATCAACCTGAATCACTTCGGCGATCCGGACTACTTGCAAGTATCCGTACTTGCCGGTGCCGTCGTCATGGCATTCAAGCAAGACGTTATCGGCTACAATGCTGCCCACAACTACCGCACATGGCCACTCAATGCCGCCAATACTTACCTTGAAACAACTTCCGCCGTAAATGTTTATGCAAAACTGACCCGTAGTGAAGTGAATGCACGGGCGTTGGTGGTATATGACACCGTTCTTCGTGATATTGAAGGACGGGAAATTTCTTATGCAGTTGATGAAGAAACAGGTGAAACAGTTGAGGTTTTGGGGGATGCGAATCCCGATTATTTCTATATGTACTTAGGTCAGATTTCCGCTTCGGTAAACAGTAACGGTGAATCTGTTCAACGTGAATGGACCATAGATTTTCGTGCTGGTAATTTGGATACAAATCAATACCGAAACGAGGAATCCACCGGCGAATGGAGCAAAATGTTTCGTTTGAATAAGGTTACAGACTTAATCGAGGTATTGAAAACCATTTCTTCGGCTGTAATCAACAAACTGACCGTTGCAAAAGAGTTGGTGTTGTTTGGAAAATCAGTTAAGAACCTCAAACGTAGCACAGATACATCTATACAAATAAGTGATGAAACTATTCCTACAACCAAACAAGTAGAGGCATATACCGAAAAGAAGTTTCTTCGTAAAGACAAGGAGGATAGTACACCTTTCTTGACTAAGTTCTTGGCCGGAATAGAAGTTGGCGATACCACTGGCAACAAGGGTGCTATTATTGATGCACTGGGGCGCATTATAGCCGAGTGTATCGAGCTTCGCTCTACATTAACCATCGGCAAAGAGGGATTCATGCCAGGCATGACCGGCTTTGGTGGACACATAGACGAGTATGCCAATGCCGAACTGGAGAGCCTGGTGATACGCCGTTTCCTTGAAGTGCCTGAACTGCGCTACAACCGTGTGGAGGTGAAGGTGGGCGACAAGTGGCGCGCACCCGGCGGTGGCGTGATAGAGCGCGTAGAACCGATATTGGATGCAGACGGAAACCCCACAGGCGAGGGGTTCTTTTGGTTGAAACTGGAAGATGGCGAAATCGGTGCGGTGGCGCACGATGACATCTGCATGGGCATCTTCCACGACTTCAACAACCCGTCGAACAACGAAACGGCCGACAGCGATGACGGTCTTGGAAACCGCACCTTTTCAGGTTTCTGCACGGCCTACTGGCGCATCGAAGAGGTGGCGGACTATACCGACGAAAGCGGCACGCACCACAATAAGCAGGTGCGCTATTCCATCCGCCCCACCAGCGACCGCTGGAGCCGCACATTCGAGCCGATGCCGATGATGAACTTCGTATGTTACGGAAACTTTACGAACACTGAGCGACAGACATCGGTATATGAAACACGCACCTACACCCGTATGCTGAAGAACCAGAACAGCTGGAACTTCCAACTGGCAAACGTAGCGTTGCAGTATGGCGACATGAGCAACTTTACCGCGCTTGGCAGAAACGTCAGCAACAAGTATTCGCTCTACGTGGGCGACATCTACATGACCGGCTCGCTTACATCGGTAGATATCAACGGGCAACCCATCTTGAACGTAATTGATAAGGGGGAATGGAAAGAGGGCACCGTAGCTGCCTACTACGAGCGATACTCTTACAACGGCTCGCTGTGGCTGTGCGTAAACGAAAGCGGAACTAACCAGGCTCCGAGCGAAACCGACCCCTCGTGGTTAGAGCAGGTAAAGTCGGGCCAAAGCGTCACAAGCCAGCCGAACTGGGATTCGTCGAAAGTGCCTTATCCTGCATCCACGATATTGAAGTTTGCCGAAAGAATATGGATTTCTAATAAGGAAACGAGTGCTGCTCCGTTCCCTTTATACACCGACCCCAACGGAAACTATTACAAGACCTTCGAAGGAGGTTATTACATTGCAAGCGAAACGCAGAGTGCAGACTGGGACTTATTGCTCGATGTTAGTGGGCTGATGGATGGTGAAGATGGCGAAAGCATAGAAGTGAGATATTCGGCCGATGGTACAAATTGGCATTTCCCATATAAGTCTGGCGATATCTATATGCAACAACGCATTGGTTCTGAATCGGCTTGGAGTGATATTATTCAGTTCGTTGGAGAGGATGGTAAAAAAGGAGCTGATGGTAAGTACACTGATTACCAATTTGCTAAAAACAAGAGCTTGACCGATGCTCCTACAACAGGATGGCAGGAGACTCCACCGGCTATTGGCCAGGATGAATACCTTTGGATGCGTATGCGTGTGGTTGACCCTACATCGGAAACAGAAGCTCCTTGGAGTGCAGGAGTTCGACTTGGTGGTGAAGAGGGAACATCAGTATTCAAATCGACCGTATTCATTCGCACAAACAATACACCAAGCACACCCGAAGGTGGTAGCTATGCAAGTCCTAAGCCTACTACAACGGGATGGAGTGATGGCATACCCGAAGGTGAACAGATATTGTGGGCATCTACGAGGGTATTTACGCACAACGGAAAGAAACCGCAGGAAGATGTGTGGAGTACCCCACGACAAATGACCGACACTGCCGACTTTGATGTAGAGTTTTCATCGGTGGAGAATCCCGAACCACCACAAGGACATCCGAACACCAATACCCAATGGAGTAATGAATCGGGTACTGATACCATTTGGATGGCGACAAGCCAGAAGAAGAATGGTGTGTGGGGTGAATGGAAAATTAGTAAGATTAAGGGTGAGAAAGGTGATATGGGTGTAAGTATCACTACTCACGGACAATGGAAGAGCGGAATGACCGTTCCTGTTATGGGTGTGGTTACAATGGGCGGTAATGCCTATATAGCCAAGAAGGAGACGAGCAATCCACCTCTTTGGTGCTATACCGACCCGAATGGGAATTACTATTTAACCCCCGAGGGCGGCTATTATCTGACTGGAGAAGCCAATACTGCCGAATATGATATTCTTGTTCAATCGGGCAAGGATGGTGCAGATGGTAGGGACTACGAATGGATTTATCAAGTAAAGGCTACGGAAGATACACCGAGTAAGCCTGCAAGTGTTCAGCAAGACGATTATGTGCCGAGCGGATGGAACGATGACCCGACTGGAGTAAGCGAGACACTTCCTTATGAATTTGCATCGTTCAGAACAAAGAAAGATGGTGTCTGGAGTGAATTCAGTACACCGGCTATATGGGCGAAGTTCGGCAAGGATGGACAGAACGCTGTTTATGCAGATATGAGCAACGAGATGGATAATGTTGCTTTGTCAAGTGATGGAAAGACTACGAAAGCATGGGAACTGACGACAACCGTCACCGTGTGGAACGGACAAACGAAAGTCCCCTTAAAGAGCATATCGGTATCGGCTGTTAGCGGTGTGACAACAAGCTACACATTAAGTAGTGGTGTAGTGAAGTTCAATATTGCCAAAGGTACTTCAATAGCCGAACACAACGAGTTCAAGATAATCGTTGTATCTACTATCAATGGAGTAGATGAATCACGTACACTGACATTCACTTTGAATGGTGTAAAAGCTGGTGCAGACGGGAAAGCGGCTGTACTATATAAATTACTCTTATCTGTCAATGCCGTAACCAAGAAAAGTGATGGTACTTATAGTGTGGAGGGCGTCAGTGCCACCCGAATGAAAATAGAAGATGGAGTAACTTCTATTACATCGGAAGGAAAGTTGAAGTATCTGATTGATGACAAAGACCCGTCGAAATACGAAACAGAAATAGGAAATGGAGTAGATATACCTTCTTATTCTTTTGCAGACCGATTAAGATTTACCTTCTATACCGAAGATGGTTACATCCTTGACCGAGAGACTGTACCAATGATTACCGATGGTGCAGGCTTTGAGATGATGGGTAACTGGAAGAGCGGTTTATCTGTTCCTTTGCGTGGTGTGGTACAGATGGGTGGAAGCACATTTGTAGCAAAGAAAGCCACAACAAGACCTCCGTTATTCTGCTATACCGACCCCGATGGGAATTACTATTTAACCCCCGAAGGAGGATATTATCTGACTGGCGAGCTTAACACAACTGACTATGAAACGTGGGCTGCTAAAGGTGAGCCTGGGAAAGATGGAAGTCCGGGTGTTGACGGTGCTCCGGGAGCACCGGGGGCTGACGGGAAACCTGGGGCACAAGGATTGCCAGGCATACAGGGATGTATCCTTCGCTATGCCGAATGGCAACCTGATTATGAGTGGCGAAACGATACGGGAAAGACCGAAGAGGAACTTGGCGATATTACGGGTGGAATCCGCTATCTGGATTGTGCGTTTATTCGTAACGAATCATCTAAAACGGGTTGGGATGTCTATTATGCTACCGAGACGCATACCTCTGCATCTGGCAATGCACCAACAACAGCGGGTGCTCCTTGGAAGAAGTTCGACATGAACGTACCAGCCATTTTTACGAATATCATCCTTGCAAACCAAGCGCACATCGACTTGCTGCAAGGCAACGACATTATGGCTAAAAAGGCAGATGGCACTGTTACGGCAGGTATGAGCGGTGGCAGCGATGGTATCCGTTTTTGGGCCGGTGCAACCCAAACCGACAAAGGCAATGCCCCGTTCCGCGTAAACGAGCAAGGCGAAAGCTGGCTGACAAATGCACACGTATCGGGAGAAGTGAATGCCACAAGCGGCATATTCAAGAATGTAAGCATCAAGAGCGGTACGATAGGTGGATTTACCATATCGGAAGGAACGCTTAGAACAACAACGGTGGGCAGCGGAAAAATTATCATAGAGCCCGGAACAAATAAGTTTATTCGCATTAACGACGATTCCAGCTCTCCGTTATTTTATGCACGAAATGACAGCGGTGTAATTATGCAATTAAATGCTTATGGCAATAATGCAACCGCATTAGAGTTACGTAGCAACTCATCGGGTAATGGAGTAGCTTTACGTTCTACAGGCGATGCTTATTTAGTAGGAAGATATTCTACTGTTCCTTCGGTTTCCCCTCACGAAAAGATTATGATAGCAGGACTATCCGTTTCGTGCAAGAAAGGTTCATCATTTACATCTCCGACAAACGTTTCACCATCTACCGCATGGGTTGATTTCCTTGTTGCAACTGGAAACATCAGTTTGCCAAGTCCTGTTACATGTCCTGGAAAGATATTGTTTGTAAAATGCAATGGAACAATACAAAGCACAGTTGGTATTATTCCTGCCAATAGTGCTTATAATAGTACTCCTACGACAAGTGCAATGAACAGGCAGAATTTGTCAATGGTTTATATAAGTAATGGAAGTTATTGGTTTGAATTTTATTGTGGTTAATAAATATAAGAAATGGTAAAAGTAGATTTTGCACGATTCAGTGTTTTTACCTCGTTCAAGAAAGATACGATGGTGATGGTGAATATCAAAGACGAATTGATAGATACACTATATAAAAATGTTAGCGGAATGGCGGCTCATGCCCTTACGCATAAACTGTATGACACAGAAGGAGAAGTAGAATTGAATGATGGCGAAATAGCTATCATCGACGGGTTGATGCAGCAAAGCACCGGGATGATGATAGACAGTTGGAACTTCTTAAAAAACAATAAGGTATGATAAAAGAACTTTGGCAACTAATCAAGATGCTCTTTACGAGCAAACCGAGTGAAATTCTAAAAAAGGACCACTTGGATATTGTAGTAATGAAACATTTCCCTTTTAAGGGATACCGCTACATGATGTGGTGCGGCGTAATCATTACACGAAGTGAGAAGAAAGCAGTAATCGAACGATTCCTTACTACACAAGCAGGAAAGCGGAGTGAAACACACGAGTACGGCCACGCCCGCCAAGCAGAAAGCGAACATGGCGACAACTGGCTTCGTTACTACATCAATTACCTTTGGCATTGGTTGAAGGGCAATCCTTTTATTCATCCAAGCCGTTCTGCCTACTATACTTCCCGATATGAAATGGAAGCATACGGCAACGAACATCGCCCCGAATATTGGAAGAATTACAATCGTACCAATCTTCGTGGAAAGTACACTATTAAGAACAGAAAGTCCACTTATCGCAAGCATCGTGATAACTGGAAGGATTTTTGCAAAAGTTTATAATCAAAATAATAATGTTTAACAAATTTAATTTAGAAATTATGGCAACAAGTGATGACAGAAGATTAATTGACAATGAAAGTTCAACAACAGTTGATAAGTTCTACGGTAACAAAGGTGGCAAGGATGTGCAGATATCTTTGGCTGATGCGGCATCAGTTCTCGCAGAAGCAAGCAAGTCATTGTTTATGATACCAACAATAACTGATGTTACAGACTTTAATTTGGTGACAGATATTGGTATTCATGGTGTCGACTTTTATCAAAAGGCAAATTCGCCATTTCCGAGTACATACACTGGCACACTTATCGTAATAAGAAATTCGTATGGGCAATTTCACCAAATTGCTTTGGCCGCGAGTAAAATATGCTATCGTCGCCGAACATCAAGCGGAACGTGGGATGAATGGCTAACAATTTCCGCAACATAACGATACATTCTCGCAGAGGCAATGAATGTAAAGATAGGTAGAGGAACAATTAATGCGTCAAGTACAATAACATTGGAATTGGGAAGTGGCATATTGTTTTTTTCGCTACCAGGTGCTCAGTATTTTTATATATATATTATAGATTATTGGGATGAGACAGTTACGCCAATTCATACATCACGTACAGATATAAAGGTTGAGAAAACATCCATTAGCCGTAGTGTAACTATTACTAATAATAAAACAGTAGACCAATCGTATAATTACTTTTTCATAGGATAGCAATAGGGGCGTAATGCCCCTATATTTAATAGCTACGTATTATTTTATAAAATAACCTACCGGGCGTATTGTGAGTCATAGCAACCATTATATTTTTACTTGAATCTATATAACACTTCAAAGTGGTATTATTCTCTGCAAAATAATCTCCAATAAGTTTCGTAATGCTTGCACCCACCGATACTAATATAGCTGATTGCCCTGTGGCATCTCGTTCATATAGCATAATGATACAAGCCGATGAACCTAACACTTTACCAATAGATACCGGCGTGCCATCGTTTGGTAAAGCAACAGACTTCACTTCTGCCCCTGCGAGTATTCCCTACAATGTAGCTATTTGTTTCCATTCAGACCAATCGGAACGTTTTATTCTATAATATAATTCACGTCCTTTATCCTGCTCAATATTTGCTGCAATTTGTAGTTTGAAATATTGAGTAGATGTTGGTGCGAATGTTACCAAAATAAATTCAGATAATGGAATTGCCTTTTCACTTATTACTTCAGAACAATAATAAACACCATTGTTTATAATTAAGTCTATATTTCCACTAAATGCGTCTCTCGGATATAAACTACCCACAGAGGCTGCGAGTATGATATTCTATGTAAAAGAAATCCTCTTCCATTCTCCCCATGCACCGTCAGTTAAGGCTCTAAATCTTAATGTTGTTCCTGTAAGATTACTTCTAATTTGCCAACCATATACACCATTTAATGTTATAATATTTAAGAACATCCCTGATTCGTTCCAAGTATTATCACCATTACCATCTGTATATCCATATCCATTTGTGCGTATGTCACTGTTTGGAAGATTCGCCCCTAAAAAACAAAAGTTCCCCAAAACACGCTCTGCGAGAGTTCTTAACATTGTGTGAAAAACTCGCAGCAAAAATACCGACCGATTTGCGGATGTTCTTACCAATCAAGAACGGATATCCATATTTACCATTAAATGCAAATATTGTTTCAGACTTGAATACTATATATAGTGAGCTTGAAGCTGGCTTAACATTGCTTTATTGTACATTAGACACATTAAATATGCCTGCTAATATGAATGGTGTATGCATTAACATTCAAAGAAAGGTAGGCTCTAATGTTTCTACAACGCAGTATGTAGCGCAAGTTTTCATATATAGAGGTAGTATTTGCTATCGCACATCTACGGGCAATGGAGCACAACTAAATTGGACTGAGTGGAAGGAAATATAGTATAATAGGGGGGCGCAATGCCCCCTATTATTATTCAAATTGCAGAAATAGCTATTTTGCGAGTGGATGTAAAATTGTTGGTTATTAAAATAGAAAATTCATCGTTTTTTTTTATTTCAATATAATCGTTTGCAACTCCTGCAATAAAGGTATGAGTACCATTCGCTAATGAATATAATGCCGATTGGCCGCTTGATATGTTATTTACAATCAACAATCCATACCCCTTATTGACAATAATGGTTTCTCCGGCACTGAAATACTTGTCAATGTTAACTATTCCATTCGCTTCTGCGAGTTATAATTACATTGTGTGAAAAACTCGCAGATGCGATGGGAAAGAATGATGGGCTTACAGATATTACAGAATTAGCAACGGTAAGAAGAAAGACTTATACAATTCCGGCAAATGGGTCTATTGATATTAATGGCTATGGCTTCCATTCCGTATGCACAGAGACTGTAAATTACGACTATTATTGCGTTTTTGCGGTTGGATATGGAACTAACAGCCTTAATATAATTGCTAAGAATGGTTCTATTTCTGTATCCAAAAACAGCAATTCGGTCGGTTTTACATTATCTAATAGTAGCAATACCGATATAAATGTGGTAGTTACAAAGTTATAATAATAGGGGGCATGCGCCCCCTATATTATATTATCAAATATTTATATGATTTTGTATTAGGATAATTATTAGTCAATGATAATTTGCCATCAGTATAGCTTAAATAAGATGTATTTCCAAAACCACCTTCAAGTGTAAATTCCCCGTCACTAATATTAATTATCGGTGTAATCACTTTTCCCTGTTCACTATAACCTACACAAATAAAACGATAATCACCGCTTTTTACTATCAATATGCCACTATTGAGAATATTCGGAATTTGTACAACTTGCCCATTGCCAACTATGATACTCTTAAACATTGCCCCTGCGAGTTACAATGCGGTTGTAGTGATTTGTTTCCATTCAGTCCATTCTCCTTTTTTAATTCTATATAGAGCTATAACGTCCTTATAAGAAATGAATATTTGCGTACATACAAACCCATTCAAAACAATAAGTGTTCCGTCGTCTGTTGTCGGGTAAGAAGAACTCGTTCCTGTAATTCTATATACACCATTATCTGTCAAATTATCAACACTCGACCAATGGTTAGCACCTTTCGTGCCTATTGGATTACCCATCTTTGCTGCGAGAGTTCTATACAAAGTAAAACTATCTCGCAGCCTTATCCGTATATTCATACGTTACACTTCGTAGTGTTACGGGTAGTGACCTTGACTTGAATGATTACTTTGGGCTTAATGGTAATTTTGAATTATCATTGCTTGCTCCGCCTCAAAACATGCCAACATCGTTTTCTAATACAAATTCCATATTATTCGTTAGAACAAGTCCAAGTTTGGGAATTAGTATTCAAGTGTTAATATCGAGGACAGCGTATTTAGCCATACGAGCCAAAAGAGGTGAAGAAATAACCGAATGGCGTATTTTGTAATAATATAGGGGCATTGCGCCCCTATATTATTTGCTTATTGTCCTGCTCCCATGTTCCATCCCAATATACTGATAGGAATACCTTTCCTAATGTGCCAAAAGTTACAACGAGCTTTCGTGTTGATGTTAATTCAAAACACACTATCACGCCACTTATTCCTACTGGTTTGTTAGCGCATTCGCTCCAACTTTGTAACATATACCACCCAGATTTAGCATCGTGGACATCCAAAATATCTGCACCTGCGTTTCCCCTATACTTGAAAGGAAATTGCATCACGCCTGCGAGAACTATTTTCGGGCAAAACGGAACTGATTGATGGAATGTAAGCATCGTTTGAAGTGTCTGTGAAGGGTGGTAGATTTTGGGTAGAAATAAAGTGTTCTACCTATGTTCTACCTTTCAAAAACTTTATGATATATTTGCGGAAAAAAAAGATGGATAAGATTAGGTATCGTTTTGTGTTCAACCGTAAGAACAGATTGAACGATCGGGGTGAAGCACTGGTTCAGATAGAGGCCCTATTGAATAAGAAAAAATCTTACTTTTCTACGAACATCTATTTGCAGCCCTCTTCCTGGCATAAACGTAAGCAGATTGTAGTCAACCATCCGCACGCCGACGACCTGAATGCAATGCTTTACGAGGCTAAAAAACAAGTTGGAAGCACTTGAGCTGGCCGAGTGGAAACGATGCGGTGTTATGTCAATCCAGGTGCTTCGCAAGTTGGTGCGCAGCAAGGTTCAAGTAGGTGATTTCATTTCTTTTGCAAAAGATGTAATACTCGCTTCCAACCGCAGCAAGGGCACAAAGGGGAACATGCTTACAACCTTGAAACGCCTTGCAAAATTTCGTCCAAGCATTTCGTTTAGCGACCTTACCTACACGTTTATACGAGAGTTCGAGCAGCATTTAAGTGGCGAGCATACTAACACCACCGCCAAGCACCTGAAAAACCTGCGCACAATGGTCAATGCCGCCATCAACGAGGGATATATATCGGCCAACGATTATCCTTTCCGTAAGTTCAGGATAAAGACCGTAGAGCCTAAGCATGAGTTCCTTTCGCCCGACGAGTTGGCGATGATTGAGTCTCTTCCCCGGTGCAAGATACTGGATGCCTTCTTGTTTTGTTGCTATACGGGTCTGCGGTTTTCGGATTTCATTCACATGAGGAAAGATAACATACAAGTGATAGATGGTGAGCGGTGGTTGTGTTTCCGGACTCGCAAGACGAATACGGAGTTGAAACTGCCGCTTCATTTGTTGTTTGATGGCAAGGCTTTACGGATATTGGACCGATACAGCATCACCCGTTTGGTGGACATCGGGTGTAACGCCGATGCTAACAGGGCATTAAGAAGAATACTCCCGCCCATTGGGAAGAAGATAACGTGGCACACGGCTCGACATACCTGTGCCACGTTTCTTATATATAAGGGTGTGCCGGTAACGACGGTTCAGAAGCTATTAGGTCATGCCAATGTAAAGACTACCATGATATATGCGGAGATACTATCATCGACCATCGTTCGCGACCTTAGTTTTTTATGTTCTACAACATAAACTGCAAAAAAGAAACAGTTTGTGTTCTTTGTTTCATTATTTTCTGTTTACTTTGTCCCCACTTTCTGTTCTTGTTGTAGTACTTTTGAGGTAAGAAACCAAAAAACACAACGGAAATGGAAGAAACAAAAACAGCACTGGAGGTAGCTGAAAGCATCTCGAATTTTGGGATGATGGCGGTAGCCGCCGCGTTCTTTATTGTACTGGCAATAGTCATCATGGTGATGTTCGTCAAGTGGTTCAAGGATATTATCAACAATATCATGACCACCAACCAGAACATGCTGAAGCAGCTCGACGCTCAGATGAAGGAGAACAACGATGTAATGAAATCCATCGCCGAAGGCTTGCGACCCGAGACACTGCTACGGGTGCAGACCACCAGCGAAATGGCATTCCAACTGGCTCAGTTCCGGCTGTTGGAAATCATCAACACAGTCCGGACGGAAAATCATATCGTAAATAGAGAAGCCACCGTGAACAAAATCGGCAAATTGGTGTTGAACTTACATGAGGAGATGAACAGCAAGTTCGACTACTACTCCTATCGCGGCAAGAAGCTGTCGCAATACACCAACCACAAGTGGGTGGAGTGGATGCAGCAAGGGGTGGTTGGCGAGATTTATTCCGAAGACGGGCGAAACGAAGACCGTACTTTCACCAACGTATCGGCCATCTTCAAACGAATAGCTTTGGACTTTACACATAACCTGACTGCCTTATGAGCAAGAAAAGAAAACGCTACGTTGAATACGTGATAATGGATTGTCCCATCTTGGGGCGAAAAGTTGTCCGCCATTACTTTGGATGATGAAGACGATTAGGGACTATTTCAAAATACACGAGTTTGTCTGCCCCCATGTGTACAACCGTTTTGGCGAAGCTGCCTGGGAGTTTTTGGACAAAGACATGCTGGCCGTTGTGCTGTTCCTTCGCATACACCTCGCCCGCCCCATCTACATAAACAACTGGATGTGGGGTGGCGACAAGAGCCAGCGCGGATTGCGCTGCAATGTATGCGCGCTTGTCAAGGAGAAAACCGCTTTAGAGAAACCCTATCTGTCGGCCCATCTGTTTGGCAAAGGCGTGGACTTCCACGTAGATGGCATGACCGCCGCCCAGGTGCGCCGTTGGATAGAAGAGAACGAAATATATTTGCCCTGCAAGATCCGTGTGGAAGCCGACGTAACGTGGGTACACATCGACGTGATGAGCTACGGCATGGGTCCGGGCAAGATAACATACTTTAAGGGATAAAAATTGTATGAAAACTTTTTTTCGTGTCATAATAAGTCTGTTTTTGGTCGGTATCCTCTTCGGAGGATGCCGCACCAAGTATGTTCCAGTTCCCGTGGAAACAACGGACAGCATCATTATTCGCGACACAATACTGGATGTTCAGCTCGTGCCCTATCGCGACAGCACAACGGTTACACCCAATGCTGCAACACCCGATTCGGCTGCATCGTTCCTATACAATCCATACGCCTATAGTTGGGCGCGTTGGTTCAACGGGAAGCTGCACCACTCACTCGGCATCTGGCCTAACCGGAAAACACCTATCACCGTACCCTATTTCTATTATCGCACACAGCGCGTAGAAGTTCCACAAATAGTCGAAGAGGAAAAGGAATTGACCCGCTGGCAACGCATCAAGTTAGAGGTCGGCGGTTTGGCCATTGGCGGCTGTATAGTATTGATGACTGTTTTCATTATATATATAGGAATTATAAGGAGATGAATATTTTTTCATAGTTAAGGTTTAGGTTAAAAAAGGAAAACTCTCCCTCCCGGTTTGTGAAAATAGGGAGGGTTCTACAAGGATTTTTAAGCTCATAATAATGAAAGAGAACTGCTAACGGTAAATGTTAGAAGTTTCCCATAGGTTGATAAATTGTTTGTAGGTGCAGCTATTGTGTGAACAATGGCTGCATTTTTTTGTTATAGCAGCAAGGATAACAAAGAATAGATACATGAAACCCGCCGAACTCTACCGCCCGTTGCTGGCCGAGGTGGTGCGACTGACCGAGCTGCCCGAAGAGCAACTGCTGCACAGCAACCTCGAAGAGTGTGCCGATGCGCGCTCCGTACTTGTCTATGCCCTGTCGCGCTATCTTACCGACACTCAGATTGCAACCCTCATAGGCCGCACCCGGCAAGGGGTGAACTTCATCCGTCAGGGCTTTGATGCGCGCCGCAGCAAGTGGAGCGTGGAAAGTAATTGGAAAGCAATCAGCAAGTACCTCGCAAGCAATCCCTTTCAGAGCAAGTAATGTAGCCCGATGTTTGCAGTGCAATACCAT
>Ga0233376_1000106_pt1 | contig 19088 bp, 17 predicted proteins | sample ElkDunMinimDraft_11_FD_180691 | JGI IMG/M metagenome (GOLD analysis project Ga0233376, IMG submission 180691) | Fecal eukaryotic communites from dung pellets of Tule Elk in California, USA - Elk Dung E2 | ecosystem: Host-associated > Mammals > Digestive system > Large intestine > Fecal | place... | reverse complement strand
AGATGTGAAGGAGGAAAACGCTTAGTCTTTGCCAAAGTTTGCGCTTGATGATGAACCACGCTGAGAATGCGGTCATGACAGCCCACAGGCATTTCATCCACCATGAGCCATAGATGTTGTCGAGAACGAATGGTGTTCCCATATGGCTCTCGACAATAGTTGCCGCGGCTATGATTGCGGCTATTATGGCAAGTAGAATGAATGGCACGGAAAGAATTAGAAATTATGAGTTGCGAATTAGGGGCGGACCGCCCACGTTAGCGTTGATGTTAACGTTAAAACTCTCTGTACTTGTCGTTTGAGTTTGATGAAACGGCTATGCACTCCATTTCGATGAGCCAAGTGGGGCGGCATACGGGCGCTAGTGTTATGACAGTAGGTTTGTCAGGGAAGCGCTTGTCGAACATCGCCTTTACGGTTGAATAGTCAGCTGTGTCGCGCAGATAGACTATGATTTGCATCACGTCGTCGTAGGTCGTTCCGGCTTCCTCAAGGAGTTTCTCGACATTCTCCCACATACGTTCCGTCTGCTTGATGATGTTGCCGATGTGCATCACTTCGCCCTTGTTGTTGATGGATGCTGTTCCGGATATGAACACATGGCTGCGGTCGCCGTATTCCATCAGAGTGCCTCGTTCGAATGTAACTCCGTATTCGTAAGTTGGGTTGAGGTGTGACGGTGCGTAAAGGTATCGCTGTTGTGCGGGTTCAAATCCTGTGATGGCGTATGTGCCCAATTGTACCAATGCTCTTGTGTCGGCTGGCAGTCCTCCAATTCCAGTGCTGGCGATGTAGTGGGTGTTCTCTGTGAGTCCCTGCTCTATGAAGTTCTCTTTGCGTGCTTTCACCATTCCTGCATATTGAGTGTCGACATCGCGCACGAAGAACCATGTGCGTATGCAGTTGCCGGCAAGAGTGGCGTTGAAGTTCTTGAGCTCCTGCTCATAGCTTACGAGGAGACTTTCTGTCTGTTGGGCCGAGTCGCCGTTGATGTCGTGCAGTCCCATTTTCCACAGGTGTTGGTAGCCATTGTGCTCTGCAACGGTCATTCCGTTCCTGTTAGATACATCGGTGTCTTTCTGCAAGTATATCCATACGGCAATTTTGCTTCCGTCGAGTGGCGGCTGCTGGATGAAGGAGACGGCACAATCCTGCTCATCCCTCATCAGTGGCTGCTGGTTGGTCGAGTCGCTTAGGAAGTAGCGCTTGAACACAACCTTTGCTTCAGAAAGAAGTTCCAGATCGTAGATTCTTTCTTCGGCCTCATATATTCTGTTCATTTGCCCTTCGAACATTTCACCTCGTGACTCAACATGAACCATGATGTGAGTCTCCTCAACTTTTCCTTCCGGAGCGAATGTTGCCATTTCTGCCCAAACTCCAAGTTCTTCCCAATATATTTTGTTGGTTGTCATAGTTTGCTATCTGTTTTGCAAATATAGCACTTATTTTTCTTAATGTCATAAGTAATAGCCCGTTTAGTGTCTATGTGGCAGTATATGGGCTGTAAGCGTCATCTGTATCTGTATGGCGAAAATCATACATTAGTTAATAAAAAAGTGGAAGCGGACTAAAAAATAGAAAGATTTATTTGTTGAATAAAAGAAAATAGTTACTTTTGTGCCGTATTTAAAACAAAAAGACAGAATGAAGGCGTTTTTCTATGCATATTACTTTTTTTACTTTTACTTTAGCAATAGAGTAGAGCGGGAAGTTATATGCGCATAGAAAATGCGAGTTTACAGAAAGAATAGAAAGCAACATAGTTCCCGCTCATTTAGAGCGGGATTTTTTTTGGGGAGGATACAATTAGAAATAATATGAGAAAGGTAGCAATACAAGGTGTGATAGGTTCGTTCCACGATATAGCTTCGCATAATTTTTTCGAAGGTGAGGAATTGGAGCTAATCTGTTGCGACACTTTTGAGGATGTTTTTGCGGAGATGAAGGCTGACAGCAATGTTGTAGGTATGGTTGCCATAGAGAATACCATAGCGGGAAGTTTGTTGCACAACTACGAACTGTTGCGCGATAGCGGAATGCAGATCGTTGGTGAACACAAACTGAGAATCTCACATAGCATAATGTGCTTGCCCGAAGATGACTGGGCTGACATCCGCGAGGTGAACAGCCATCCGGTGGCATTGATGCAGTGCAGGGAATTCCTGAAGGAGCATTCTGATCTGAAGGTCGTGGAGGCGGATGATACGGCTGGTGCGGCAAAGCAAATCAGCGAACAGGGACTGCGTGGCCATGCTGCGATATGTTCCAAGTTTGCGGCTCCGCTTTATGGTATGAAGGTGTTGCAGGAAGGTATTGAGACCAACAAACACAATTTTACCCGTTTCCTTGTGTTGAGTGATCCGTGGAATGCTGAGGATATTTGCAATCCGAGAAAATCGAACAAATCGAGCATTGTGTTCAGTTTGCCACACAATGAGGGTAGCTTGTCGCAAGTTTTGTCGATATTTTCTTTCTATAGGATAAATCTGACTAAAATCCAGTCGTTGCCAATCATAGGAAGAGAATGGGAATACATGTTCTATGTGGATGTTACTTATGATGACTACACTCGCTATCGTCAGTCGATTGACGCGATGCGCCCTTTGACAAAGCAGTTCAAGATTTTGGGTGAGTATGAAGACGGAAAGTCAACCTTTTGATTTATTGATTAAGAAATGGAATTTATGGAAGTGAAAATAACCCCCGCCGATAGACTGAAACTTGTTAGTGAATATTATTTCAGTCGTAAACTTAAGGAAGTTGCAAAGATGAATGCTGACGGAATGGATGTTATCAGTCTTGCCATCGGAAGTCCTGACATGCCACCGTCAAAGGAGGCGATTGACACGCTGTGTGAGAATGCCCATAAACCGGATGCTCATGGCTATCAGCCTACCGTGGGCATACCTGAACTCAGGAACGCAATGGCTGCCTTCTATAAGCGCTGGTACGGTGTGGAGCTTGATCCTACCAAAGAGATCCAACCGCTGATAGGTTCGAAAGAAGGCATTCTCCATGTGACACTTGCATTGGTCAATCCTGGCGAGAAGGTGTTGGTCCCTAACCCTGGTTACCCTACCTACACATCGCTCAGCAAGATATTGGGCTGTGAGATTGTGAACTACGACTTGCTTGAGGACAAAGGATGGCAACCGGATTTTGACCAATTGGAGGCGATGGACCTGAGCGGAGTGAAGATAATGTGGACTAATTATCCTAATATGCCAACTGGTGGCAGGGCTACGAGGGAACTTTATGAGAAAATTGTTAACTTTGCACGTCGTCACAACATCGTTGTTGTCAATGACAACCCTTACAGTTTCATCCTGAACGAGGATGAGCACTTGAGCATCTTACAGATTCCTGGTGCAAAGGATTGCTGCATAGAGTTCAACTCGATGTCGAAGAGCCATAACATGCCAGGTTGGCGTGTGGGCATGCTCGCTACTAATGCAGAGTTTGTCAGTTGGATTCTGAAAGTGAAGAGCAATATCGATTCAGGCACGTTCCGTCCTCTTCAGCTTGCGGCGGCAAAGGCATATGAGAATACAGACGAATGGCACACTGTGGCTAATGTGGAGACCTACAAGAGTCGTCGTGCCATAGCTGAGGAGATAATGAGGACCCTTGATTGTAAGTTCGACCCTACACAGCAGGGCATGTTCCTTTGGGGACGCATCCCTGACTCATACTCCAACGTGGAGGAACTGACAGAGAAAGTGCTTCATGAGGCACGTGTGTTCATTACCCCTGGATTCATCTTCGGCTCAAACGGTGAACGCTACATCCGCATCTCGCTTTGTGCCAAGAACGAAAAGATGGAAGAGGCGCTGAGGAGAGTGAAGGAACTGATGGTTAATCGTTGAAGCATAGAATTCAGACAATTCAGAATAATCGGGACTATCTGAATATTCCGAATCATCCGATAATAAAAAACAAAACTAAAAACTCAAAATATATGGAACTTAATCTGGAACCATTGAATTTGCCAGGCGTGGAGAATAAGCGTCCGTTGGTCATTGCAGGACCATGTAGTGCAGAGTCTGAAGAACAAGTGATGGAGACTGCCCTTCAGTTGGCTAAGAACGGTGTGAAGATCTTTCGTGCAGGTGTATGGAAGCCGCGTACCAAACCAGGCGGTTTTGAGGGACACGGAACTGTTGCGTTGCCTTGGATGAAACGTGTGAAGGAAGAGACAAATATGCTTGTAACTACCGAAGTTGCTACAGCCAAGCATGTTGAGGCAGCTCTCGAAGCTGGAATTGACATCCTTTGGATTGGAGCACGCACAAGTGCAAATCCGTTTGCTGTGCAGGAGATAGCCGATGCTTTGAAAGGAGTGGACATTCCTGTGCTGATTAAGAATCCGGTTAATCCTGATTTGGAACTTTGGGTAGGCGCATTAGAACGTGTCAATGGAGCAGGTATCAAGCGCCTTGCTGCCATCCATCGCGGTTTTTCTTCCTACGACAAGAAAATATACCGCAACCTTCCTATGTGGCAGTTGCCTATCGAGTTGAGCCGCCGCATCCCTAATCTGCCAATCATTTGCGACCCAAGTCATATTGGTGGACGTCGCGACCTCATAGCGCCACTCTGCCAGCAGGCGATGGACCTCGGTATGGACGGACTTATCGTAGAGAGTCATTGCAATCCTGACAGTGCTTGGAGCGATGCCAATCAGCAGGTAACTCCAGACATCCTTGACTACATACTTAACATGTTGGTTATCCGCGACGAAATTCAGACAACAGAGAGCATTGTTGCACTCAGAAAGCAAATCGACGAGATTGACAACCAAATCATGGACATACTGGCGAAGCGTATGCGTGTGTGTCGTGAGATAGGTCACTACAAAAAAGAGCACGGAATGACAATCGTGCAGACCAGCCGCTACTCGGAGATTCTCGACCGTCGTGGCGCACAGGCTTCACTTTGTGGCATCAACCCTGGTTGCGTCCGACTGATATTCGAGGCAATCCATGAGGAGAGTGTGGCTCAGCAGGTGGAGATTATCAATAAATGATGAATAAGCAACTACGACCTTTGATGCTTGTAGGTACAGGCAGCGACGTGGGCAAAAGTGTCCTCGCCACTGCCTTTTGTCGTATATTCAAGCAAGAGGGGTATAATCCTGCTCCTTTCAAGGCGCAAAACATGGCACTCAATTCCTATGCCACTCCCGACGGTCTGGAAATAGGACGTGCACAGGCTGTGCAGGCCGAAGCCGCCGGTGTGCCGTGTGAGACTGACATGAACCCTCTATTGCTGAAACCCAATTCGGAACATACCACTCAGGTGGTCCTCAATGGCCGTCCTGTGGGCAACCGTTCCGCTTATGACTATTTCCGTCGTGAGGGACGTGATGAATTGCGTAAGGCTGTGTGCGATGCCTTTGACCGTCTTTCTAGCAAATACAATCCTATCGTCTTGGAAGGGGCGGGTAGTGTGTCGGAACTCAATCTGCGCGACACCGACTTAGTAAACATGTCGATGGCGCGCCATGCCGATGCCGATGTCATCCTTGTGGCAGACATTGACCGTGGCGGTGTGTTTGCCAGTGTCTACGGTTCTATTATGTTGCAGACTCCGGAGGATCGCCAACGCATCAAGGGTATAATAATCAATAAGTTCCGTGGCGACTTGCGCCTGTTCGATGAAGGGCGCAAACTGATGGAGGAGATTTGCGGAGTTCCTGTCCTCGGAGTCGTTCCTATGTTCAATGATATTGTCATCGAAGAAGAAGACTCTGTCGAACTCGCTCAGAAGCGCCGCTCTATGGAAGAAGGTAAAGTCAATGTGGCAGTGGTGCTTCTGCGCCACATATCCAACTTCACTGACTTCGGAGTTCTTGAACGCGATGAGCGTGTCAACCTCTTCTACACAAACAACACCGATGATATAGAGAAGGCAGACATTGTCATTTTGCCAGGAACTAAAGCCACGCTCGATGACCTTTACGAACTCCGTCGCAACGGAGTGGCACAATCCATAATCCGTGCCCACAGCAAAGGGGCGCTGGTGATGGGCATTTGTGGCGGTTATCAGATGTTGGGACAGACGGTCAGTGACCCCGACGGGGTGGAGGGGAGCATTCCTCAACTTCCTGGACTTGGACTTCTGCCAATCCATACCCGTATGCAGGGCGAAAAAGTTACACGCCAGGTCGAGTTTGCCTTCCACAACGGCACACAGTGGTCAGACTGCACTTTGCAAGGCTACGAGATTCATCAAGGCGAAAGCGTCGTTGCTGATTCTGAAACAACCTACACACCGCTTTGCCGTCTGTCTGATGGCACATACGAAGGTTGTAGGTCGGGAAACAACAGCATAGGCACATATATACATGGCATACTCGATAATCCTCAGTTTATCGACTGGATGATTAGCAAGAAGGTGAAAGACTCCACAACTACTTACTTCACAATTCCTAACTCCTTATCCTTCAAAGAAGAGCAATATGACCTCCTTGCCGACCATGTCCGCAAGTATGTTGATGTGGAAAAAATAATGAAGGTTTTGAGGCTATAAGGCTATTAAGTAATTTCAGCACAACCTCATAACCTCCAACCCCATAACCTCAGATTATGCTAAACGGTCACGGTGACGACATATACAGATACGACGACATTAGGATAAACTTCAGTTCTAATGTCTACAACCATTTTGACCACGAGCCATTGTTTGCGCATCTTGCAAACAAACTCGACAATGTTGTTGCTTATCCCGAACCATCTCCTGTAACTCTTGAGGCAGAACTCGCCATGATGTTAGGACTGCAGTCCGATGAAGTGAGTGTGTGCAACGGAGCTACAGAAGCAATTTATCTTATTGCGCAGACCTACCGCCGCAGCAAGAGTGCGGTGCTTATGCCAACTTTCTCGGAGTATGCAGATGCATGCCGACTCCACGAACATGATGTCTGTTCTTTCTATTCGCTCGACCAGTTGCCTTCCCGTGCACGACTCGTATGGATTTGCAATCCGAACAATCCTACCGGCACCGTAATAGAGCGCGACACGCTTCTAGAACTCATCGACAATAACTCCGAACGCATGTTTGTTCTTGACCAGAGTTATGCTCCGTTTACTCAGAAGCCTCTCATTACTCCTGCAGAGGCGGCTCGACGCTCGAACATCATTATGCTCCATAGCATGACGAAGGAATATGCTATTCCAGGACTTCGTCTCGGATATATCACAGCGCACAAGGCTGTACTCCATAATCTACGTCTGCAAAGAATGCCGTGGTCGGTAAATCAGGTGGCTATTGACGCAGGTCGTTACTTGCTTGCCCATCAGGATGATTATCGTCTTGATCTTGCTGCACTTCTGGAAGAGCGTGATAGAGTTGCAGAGCAACTTCAGAAACTTGGTTGCATTGATGTGTGGCAGAGCGATACCCATATCCTTCTGTGCAAATTGCGTATGGGTAAGGCATCTGCACTGAAGGACTATCTTGCAAGAGAACATCATATCCTAATTCGTGATGCCTCAAACTTCCAGGGACTCGATTCCACCTTCTTCCGCATCGCCGTTCAGACTCCAGAGGAGAACAAACTTCTTATTGATGCCATAGCTCAGTGGGTGATGGAGTGAAAAAGAGCCCGGAATTACCGAGCTCCAAAACTAATTATTTAATTATGCCAAAAGATTTTGGCTGTTGTCGCTTTTAGAACTTATATCCGAGAGTGATTGAAGTTGTCTTCATCTTGTAGTCCTTACCACTTCCTGTAAGACCATCCATGTATTTAACGGTTTTTGTAAAGTCTCCTCCGTATGAGAGTCCAAGATATGCTTTATGGAAGTTGACATTTACACCAATCTGCCAACCCATTTGGAAACGGTTCCAAGTGAAATCATCGTCTTCCATGTCGTCTTTGTCGAAAACATCGAAATCTTCATCTATATCGGCATCGTCACATGACAAATTCCATTTTCCTGAAAGATTGTATCTTAGGTTGATACCTGCGTATGGGGCAATAGAAATATTGCTGTTTGGCAAGTTGAAAACGTAAGTCAAGTTTACTGGGACTTTGAGTGTGAATAGGTTTACTTTTTCTTCTACTTCAAATTCGTAGTAGTCATAATAATCTTCGTAGTAATAATCATCGCTTTCACTATACCATGAATATTGCAATGCGGCACCTACTTCGAGGAAAAGAGGTGAAGACTGCGAAATGCCGAATGCCTTGTTGAATCCTACTGAAAATCCTTTAAAGTCGAAGTCGTCTCCTTTGTCAGCAGCAAAGGTTGACGGATTGTACTGAACGTAGAAACTGCTCCATCCCTCTGATGGTGTGTTTGTTGCTGTAGGTGCAGACGCAGATGTCTGAGTAGCGAATTGTGCAGATGCAGATGTGCAGATACCTGCCAACAATACTGCTGCAAAAATGTTTTTGATTCTCATAATTGTAATTATTAAAAGGTTAATAAACAAATGTCATTCTCCAGATGTTGGCTGTGCCGGTGTTGCTTCCGCGCTGTGAAATGAAGTAGATGAATAGTCCGTCCTTGCTCCATACTGGGCTGAGGTCGTCGGCTGCATGATAGGTGAGTTGCAGGAAGTCTGTTCCGTCGAGACGGCAAGCGAAGAGGTCCGTATTGTAGTAGTATGAACTGTTATAAGGTAAACCGTTACTACCTACAAAAAGAATCCAATTGCCGTCGGGCGATACCTGCGGAGATGTGAAACTTCTTGTCGGGTCGGAAACGATGCACTCTTCAATGCCGGAATTGTAGTCTACCTTCCATATTTCGCTTTTGCCGTTGGAGTTGGTTCTTGTGCAGAGGATGCACGATGTGTCTTTTATTGGGCATGGGTTCATTCCCGATGTGAAATTGGACAGGAAGTTGTTCTTGATGTTGTAACTCCAAATGCTGATGCTCTTAAGTTCCTGACGTGCAAAGAAAATTTGCGACATATCGTGGGCGTAAATAGGAGAGTAGTCCTTGTTGGCGCTTGTTATTTGTCGGCAGACGTAGCCGGTCTTAGAATTTGTCTGATAGATGTGGTTGTTATTGCCACTGCTTTCTGTGAAGCAGATGCTTTTGCCGTCGGGCGAATAGGAGAAGTCGAGGACGGCCTGTCTGTTTGTGCGCTGAACGGAACTTCCCTGCTTGCTTAAATCTTTGATGAAGATGTTTGTGGTGTTGTTGCGAGAAGAAAGGTAGGCTATGTCGTTTCCGTCAGCCGAGATGTCGAGAATACGGTTGGTGTACCAGTTGGCTCCGTTGCTGTTCCTTTTTACTAATGGCAGGCAGACATAGTCGTTGTCGGTAGTGATTTTTGTGAAATCGATGCCTGATTCCTCTCTTACTGATATTACAGAGTAGTCAACTTGTTGTGCTTGGGTTATGCCAGAAAAAGAAGCAAGCGCAGCAAATAAGAAGATTTTGTTTTTTGTGTACATTCTGTGTTGCAAAAAGTTAAATTGTGAATCTTTTTGCAAATGTATGAATGTTTTGAGGGTATGGGCGGAAAGTTGTGTAACACGGATGTTACGCTTGTGTATCTATGTTGTTACGAGGACAGTTCAGTTCCTCCGAAATCTCGGCAAAGAAGTTGCGATTGAGAATTTTTGATATTTGTAGTAGTTGCTGAGTATCAATGCTTTGCTTTTCAAATATGCGATATACACTCATACGTGTACAACCGAGCTTTTTAGCAAACCATGTCACACTGCGTTCTTGCAGAAGTAATTCTTCTTTTATCTTTTCCCCAATATTAATCATATTAATAATAGGTGCGCTGATTGAAACCCCGAAGATTCAGCATGTTGTTTTAGATGTATGCAAAAAAGACGTGGGATTCTCCACAGTCCGCTTATCCCAGTCTTCAGGCCTTCGCATTGCCTCCACTCAAAGGATAAGCAACGCAGTTAGCCCACGCCGTGATATATTATATGATAAAATACAGGCTGTGCCTATATCTATATAAATAATACATCCAACGCGGACGTTCCAGTTGCCGTATCTTCCTTGAGTGTCAAGTTTGCGAAGTTTGAAGACTCGAAGATAACGTTAAGTAACGTCCTTTAATAATAAATTCCCCTGTTGCCCCTTGTGGACTAACTGGTCAATGCAAAATTAGGATTTATTTTCTGAACGGCAAAGTGTGGTGGTGTTTTTGTTTGTCAACGCTGCAGTGTTTGCATGTTAATGCAGGAGCATTTATTTCTTAACGCTTAAGCATTGTGAAATTTTTGAGAGTTCATTTCTTAACTAACGAGGGCTCATTTGTTTATCAACGAGGGCTCGTTGTTTTTTAAATGAGCCCTCGTTGACTAGTTTTGAATTCCTTGTAGTTTTGTTTTTGCAGGTAATGCTTTGTGTATGTTTGAGGAATGAAGTATATTTGCACAACTTATTAGAAATAAGATTGATGCTTACGATACCGTTGATATTCGGATGGTTGCTCGACCGCTGGCTGGGTGATCCTGAACGGTGGCCACACCCCGTGGTGTGGTTTGGGAGGATAATCTCATGGATGGAACGTAAGTTTAACAATGGGGGGAATAGAAAAACTAAAGGTGCTCTGGTGGCAACTGGTTGCATTGTCGGTGTGTTCGTACTGACCAATGCCGTTCTGGTGGCAAGTGTGTTGGTGCCTTACGGATTAGGGCTGCCGAACTATTGCGGAGTCGGGCTTTACTTGTTACTCAGTACGGTGATGGTGTTCTTTTGTCTGGCTGGCAGGACTTTGAGGCAGGAGGTGCAGATGACCTTTGAAGCAACAGACAGAAGTGTGGAGGAGGGGCGTCGACAGGTGGCGCGCATCGTAGGTAGGGACACAAGCAATCTCTCCGCTCAGGAAGTGAGGACCGCTGCTCTGGAGACACTGGCAGAGAACCTAAGCGATGGGGTGGTGGCACCGCTGTTTTGGATGCTTCTGCTTGGAGTTCCAGGCATGATGACCTATAAGATGGTCAATACTCTCGACTCAATGATAGGATACAGGACTGAGCGATATGAGAGGTTTGGCTGTTGGGCTGCTAAGATTGATGACTATGCCAATTATATTCCGGCACGACTGACGGCTTTGCTTATAGTCTTTGCCGAGAAACTGATGAGATGGAAACGGACCAGTGTGAAGTGGCTTATGGAATTCGTGGGGCGCTACGGCTCTCAGCATGCTAGTCCCAACAGCGGGTGGCCGGAGGCTGCGCTTGCCGGTGTGCTCGACTGCCAGTTTGGTGGCGGGCACAACTATTTCGGGGTGTACTTCCCTAAGCCATTCATAGGAGACTATCCGCGCCCGTTGACAACTGCAGACATGTGGCGTTCGCTCCAGATAGCAATGGTGGTGGAGACGATGATGGTAGGACTGATGCTGTTGGTGATGTTGATTGGTTGAAAGTAGAATGTTTAATATAAATGTGATAATAACAATGAAAAGATTCTTTAGTGGTGCGGCTTTGATGGCTGCAATGTTTATGATGCCAATAATGGCAGGTGCACAGGATAAGGTTGAGGTTTCAGTTGGTGCTGACCTCGTGAGCAACTACGTATGGCGTGGTATGAAACTTGGTGATGCTGCCATCCAACCTTGCATGTCAGTAAGTTACAAGGGCTTCTCATTCGAAGCATGGGGCTCTTACGGACTTACAAGTTCAGATGACACAAAGGAAGTGGACTTGACATTGTCATACACAACAGGTGGATTGACTGTAGCTGTCACTGACTATTTCGTTGAAGGTGCTGGCTCTCCTAAGTACTTCATGTATGAGACTCATAAGACAGGACATACATTCGAGGCAAACGTAGGTTATGATTTCGACATTTTCTCTGTCAACGCATACGTGAATTTCGCTGGCAATGACTTCAAGGCTGACGAGGACAAGAACGCTTATTCCACATATGTGGAACTTGCCGCTCCTTTCCGTCTTGGCGGTTTGGACTGGAGTGCTTCCGTAGGCGTTGTTCCAATGGAGAGCCCATATTATGAGACTGACGGATTTGCTGTTACAAACGTTACGTTGCAGACAGAAAAGGAACTTAAGATTTCCAACACACTCTCATTGCCTGTGTTCGGTGCAGTGACAGCCAATCTATGCACAGAGAATGTCTACCTCACTTTTGGCGTGACTTTCTGATACTATCCGTAGCATAAGTGAATGGCAGGCAATAAGCAAATAAACAATAACGAGAAGACCTACGACCACGTTTTGAAATATACTGGTCTTTTTGGTGGTGTGCAGGGGTTGACTTTGCTCATGGGGGTGGCTCGTAATAAACTTGTGGCCTTGCTTATTGGTCCTGCCGGATTAGGATTTATAAATATGTATAACTCTGTGGCGAGCCTTATTCATAAGTCGACAAATCTTGGATTAGGCTTTAGCGCAGTGAAGCATATTTCAGAATTGTCGGAGACGGCTGACAGTAACGATTTAACCGAATATGTTAAAACGGTTAGAACGTGGTGCTTTATCACAGCATTGTTAGGCATGGCGTTGTGTTGCCTGTTTTCGCATCAGATAAGTTATTGGAGTTTTTCTAGTTACGAATACGCTTCAGAGTTTTGCTTTTTGTCTCCGATTATTGCAATGATGACGGTGACGACGGGTGAGATGGCAATAATGAAGGGACTGAAGCAATTGAAGAAAGTTGCAATAGCCTCGGCATGCGGAGCGCTTGCCACGTTGTTAGTTTGCATACCTGTCTATTCGCTGTTTGGAATGGACGGGATTGTTCTTTCTCTTCTTCTGTGTAACGCATCAGTATTGTTGGTTACGCTGTTTTTCTCTTGTCAGGCATTGCCTTGGCAAATAAGTTTGCGGTCTGCAGCGGTGCTTGCGAGTGGTATTCCTATGGTGCGTCTCGGCATCGGTTATATTATAGCAGGTGTTTTTGGACAGGGGGCGGAATACATCATAAGGACGATGATACAGGAGTATAGCGACATAGCGCACGTAGGACTTTATAACAGTGGCTATATAATGACGGTGTCATACGCTTCAATGGTGTTTGTTGCTATCGAGGCTGATTTTTTTCCTCGGCTCTCGGCGGCTTGTAAAAACGTGAAGACAGCTAACCGTATTATCAACCAGCAGATAGAGATATGTGTGTTGCTGATTTCGCCTGTCCTTATAGGTTTTGTCATATCCATGCCTTATCTTATTCAGATTCTGTATTCTTGGGAGTTTAACGCAGCTGTTCCGATGGCTATAAGTGCAACGATGTTTATGTTTTTTAAGGCGTTGACGTTGCCTGTTGCGTATTTGGCTCTTGCCAGAGGCGATTCCAAGATGTTCATGACGACAGAACTTGTTTATGATATATTCATTGCCCTGGCTGTGCCTTTTGCTTTCAAACATTATGGATTAATGGGTGCCGGATGGGCTGTATCTGCCGGAGGCTTTATCTATTTCTTGTTAATTCATGCGTTGTACCGTTTTAAATATGGGTATGTCTTCAGTTCAAGGATTTTGAGCGTTTATGTTCTTCAGTTTCTGTTGCTTTCCGTTGTTATAGCTATATTCCTTTATTTCAAGGATTATATTGCAGAGTTTTTCGGAGTGGGTGATAATGTGGTAAAGTGGGTGGTAGGCGTTTCTGCATTTGCGTTGTCTGTTTTTGCGTCATTTAGGGTGCTGAAACGAGAGACGACCTTCATTTCGGACTTGAAAACGCGTTTTACAAATAAAAAGGAGCGGAAATGAGCAAAATAACAGTCCTTGTGGCTCTATATAATGCGGAAAAGTACCTGCATAAATGCCTCGATTCGCTTGTAGGACAGACCCTTCAGGATATTCAGATTGTATGCATAAATGATTGTTCTACAGATTCTTCTCGTTCTATAGTTGAGGAGTATACCTCCAAAGATAAGCGTTTTGTCCTTATCAATCTTGACAAAAATCAGGGTCAGGCCGTTGCGCGCAATAAGGGATTGGAAGTGTCGGATGGAGAGTATATCACGATGCTCGACAGTGACGATTGGTTTGAACCTGATTCTCTCGAGAAAGCATACTTTGCTGCTAAGAATGGTGATGCTGATTGCGCTTTGTTCCGTTTGATGCAATACTATGATGAGGATGGACGGGTTGAGGTGTATCATAACAGAACCGATAAGGTCTGCTTTACTGGCGAGGATGCTTTCAGGCTAAGCCTTGACTGGAGTCTGCACGGACTTTACATCGTTAAAGCTGATATTCACAAGGCTTATCCTTATGATACCTCTTGCCGCCTTTATAGTGACGACAATACTACGCGCCTTCATTATCTTCATTCCAGGAAGGTCGTTCTTTCCGACGGATGCTATTGTTATCGAAAACATCCGGAGTCAATGACAAACTCTTGTTCTATTCTTCGTTTCGATTATATGGATGCCAATCTGAGCATGAAGAATACCTTGATAGCAGAGGGACGTAATGGGGGCATTTCGAATATTGAGGAGGTTCTTGACTTCTACGAAAATCATCGCTGGCTTAATGTTGTTGGCGCTTATTGGTATTATTGGCAACATAAAAGCAGTTTCAGCGATGAAGAGCGTTTTGAGGTAGAACGTAGAATCGCAGCCATGCTTCATACTATAGAAACGAAAAGGATAGCACCGTCGCTTAAATATAAACTTGGGTACTATCCTTTTAGGTCTTATGAGATTTTCCGTTTTGTGGAAAACTTCTATTTTCGTCTGAGAATACTTCTTAAGCGTTAATTGTATCTGTAAGTCACTACTACGTTCTTGTTAGGCACATTGTTTATCTCGGTTGTGCTTGTGTAATTGCAGTATGTGATATTACTGTTAGAACGTCTGTACATGAAATTGTACGACTCGTTCTGGGTGTTGTCTGTGCTATGTGTGATTTTAATGCTTTTCGCAAGATTTGTGGTTGCTTTGCCGAGCATTCCTGAATAATACAGGAACTCTACACCTTCAATACCCATGGCTTTGGAGATGAGTTCTGGCATAACGCCATTGTCGTTGCTCTGACTTTCATCGTAAGTGAGTTCGTAGGTGTAGAATTTATGGTCGGCCTCGGTAAATGGCACAAACTTGATTGTTTTGATATTCCCGTTTTCCCATACGATGTCTCCGTAAGAATATCTTTCTTCATCGTCGGTTTTTCCGTCAAGTACGAACTTTGATTCCCATCTGATCAGTTTGTTGTCAGAATATGTATATGTGCATGTTTCGTCACCGCAGGTCATGGACTCTAACAGACCGCTTTTTTTAACGTCAAGTGTCACGGCTTTGTCAGACGATTTCACTATGACGTTTTGCGGAGTGTATGTCAAAGTGTAGTCCACAGACGCACCAATGGATTGTGTTGCATTGCCGTTCTTTTCAGTTCTTGTGGCCTTGGTCAGGCTTTTGCTGTCGTATGAGAAAGTCCAGTTAAATGTCCTTCCGAAAACGCCTGCGTATTCGATTGATGCAACTCTGCTTGCTGTTGGAATATTAGGGGTGTATATGTGCTCGGCTAGGGTTGGTTCTGGTGCTGGTTCGTGATCGTCGCTTGAGCAAGCCGTCAGTGCAACGAGTGGTAATATCAATGTGAACTTGTGGAATAATGATTTCATAGGTTATGATTATGTTTTATTGATTAATCTTTGCAAAGATAGGCAAATATAATAATAAAAGCGCAACCGACCAAGGCCAATTGCGCTTCAATGACAAATTTTGAGAGGTGCCTGGCGGATTCGAACCGCCGTGGACGGTTTTGCAGACCGTAGACTAAGCCACTCATCCAAGGCACCATTTCGTTTTGCGAGTGCAAAGGTAGGTATTTTTGATTAACTGCCAAAAGTTTTGCTTGCTTTTTTTGATAAAAAGCTGTCTGCGATGTTAAAATGGTCTTTTATGTTTGTGGACTTGCACATTATTTCATATTTTTGCGTAAAAGAATAGGTTTAATTCCCAATAATCATTTTGAAAATGGTTCATACGATAAGTCTAAAAGATAAAGTAAGCAAATTTATCGAAAATAATTCGTTGTTGAAATCGGGCGACAAGGTACTGGTTGCGCTTAGTGGTGGCGCCGATTCAGTGTTCCTTATAAAGATGCTTTGTGATCTCGGATATGAATGTGAGGCGGCTCATTGCAACTTCCATTTAAGAGGCAAGGAGAGTCAGCGTGACGAGGATTTTGTGAGAGAGCTTTGCCGGAGTCTGAATGTCAGATTGCATACAAAGGATTTTAATACAGCGATTTATGCTACGGATAAGGGTATAAGTATAGAGATGGCGGCTCGTGAACTGCGCTACGCATTTTTTGAGCAGTTGGCAGAGGTATATGGGGCTCAGGCTATAGCCGTCGGGCATCATCGTGATGATAATGTAGAGACTCTTCTTCTTAATATAGTGCGTGGTACAGGTATTAGAGGAGTCAGAGGCATCCAGCCACGAAATGGAAAAATTATTCGTCCGTTACTTTGCTTAAGTCATGAAGATATTACTTCGCATCTTGAACGTATTGGCATGGAATATGTGACTGATAGTTCTAATAAACTGGATGTTTACAGTCGCAATAAGATTCGTCTGAATGTGATGCCGATTCTTTCTACTGTCAATTTTGCTGCGTCTGAGAATATTGCGATGACTATTGACAATTTGGGCGAGGCTTGCAAAATATATGAGAATGCCGTTAAGGTGTCTATAGCAAAGTGCCTTACAGTCGTAGGCAACACTCAGGTGGTAGACATAAAGACTCTTTTGTGCGAGGTGTCTCCTCGCTCAATCCTTCATGAAATCCTTTCTCCCCTCGGTTTTACCAATGCACAGGTTTTTGATATTCTACGTGCGGCTGAAGGTGGGGAACCTGGACGTATGTTCGGAGCCAAGCAGTGGCGTTTGCTTATCGACCGAGGGCAGATTATCATTGCCCCTCAGCCTGATGAGTCGGCCGATATAGAGTATAAGTTCCGTTTTGCTTCCCATTCGGGATGCATGCGTTTTGACGGTTTCGGACTTATCCGCTATAACATTGTGGATAATGTGAACTTGGAGTTTAAGACCGACAAGAACTTCGCTTATTTCGATGTCGACAAGATGCATGGACCGCTCACCATTCGCACTGTTCAGCAGGGCGACTCTTTCACTCCGTTTGGTCTTAAGGGCACCAAGTTGCTGAGCGACTTCATGACCGACATCAAGCTTAATCGTTTCGAGAAGGAGAACCAGAAGGTTATGTGCGATGCCAACCAAATTGCATGGGTTATAGGCAAGCGGAGCAGCGACATTTTCCGAGTTGACGAAACGACTAAGAAAGTGCTTATCCTTGAGTTTGTCAGATCTTAAAGATTCTTAGATATATGATTATAAGCGAAGAGCCTCCGAGTTTAGGGGGCTCTTTTGGTTTTGTGATGTTAAGTGCTGCATAATCTCTTTGCATATAATTAGCGTCTTTCCTGATTTTTATAAGACGCAAATATATTCTTGCCGTCCCTTTTGCGTGTGTGGATTCGGGAATAATAAATAGTCTTCCTATACCAAATCATGCGTTTATACAGAGTTTCATCGCATATTCTTTGCGGCAAATTTCTCTGCGTCTTCGGTGGAAATTTATCATCACCGCGCTAAAAACTTCGCATAACCTCGGTGAATATTTGAAAGAACCTCGGAGAAAAGTATAAATAAAACTTATATTCGTAAGAATAAAACTAATATTTATATAAATAAAACTATTATTTGTACAAATATTACTTTTATTTATAGTTTTTAGTAGGGAGGTGATAAGTTTTGAACGGGGTGGTGTTAAGTTTTCAGCGAGGTCATGTCGAGTTTTTATCGTAGTGACGAAGACGTGTGTTGAGTAATGGACAGAAATAGAGTAGGTTGTGACGGTCTTTCTGCTTGATTGATAGAAAAACATTCTTTTATGTTGGTGTAGATAAAGAATACATCGGTTCGTCAGCATGCATGACAAACCGATGTGGGGAAGGATATATGTAGTGGAGATGAAGAAATGAGTCGTAGGCGTGGATAGGACTTTTCTATCTGAAGTCGCGCAGTTCTTTCTGAAGTTTCTGACGAGTGAAGAATATGCGGCTCTTTACCGTTCCGATTGGCACTCCGAGGTGTGCGGCAATCTCCTTGTACTTAAATCCGGATATGTGCATGGCGAATGGTACTCGGTATTCTTTTGGTAGTGCATGCACGGCTTTATGTATTTCTTTGATGTCGTATGCTTCTTCGGTGCTGTCGATTGAGAAATCCTGGCTTAAGTTTAGGTGGTACTGGTTGTCGGTCTGGTCAACGTATACTTTGTCGCGCGATGCCTTTCTGTAGTTATTTATGAATAAGTTGCGCATAATGGTGTAGAGCCATCCCTTGAAGTTCGTGCCAACTTGAAACTTTTCCCTGTTGTCAAGAGCTTTGAGCGAGGTTTCCTGCATCAAGTCGTTGGCCTCTTCTTCGTCTGCCGTTAATCTGACTGCAAACCTGTGTAGTTCGTTTTGTGCCATCACCAGATTTTTCTCAAAGATGGAAACTGTCATTGTTGTCATAAGGCCGTAAATTTTGAGTTAATATTATTGTATTTATTATTTGCGTCCTTCCGAATCGCGTTGCAATTTTAAAGACTAAACAATAATGGTGAGGGTGGAAAACTGACAAAAAGGGAACCAAAAACTATCAAAAAACAGTTTTCGGGTGCTTTTTTGATAGTTATCAGGTGGTTTGGATGTGGACAGAGCGTATAATTCGGAGGTTTTTTGTAAGTTTGAATGTTATTTAATATTATTGAAAGGATGAAAATAGTTGTACTTGATGGTTATACGGTGGCTCAAACAGATTTGTCATGGGACTGCCTTAAGGATATAGCAGATGTGGATGTTTATGACCGTACAGCCCCTGATGATGTGGTTGAGCGTTGTAAGGGGGCTGAGATGGTGCTCACAAATAAGGTGGTTCTCAATGCGGAGGTGCTTAATCAGTTGCCGCGCCTTATGTATATAGGTGTGCTTGCTACTGGCTATAATGTTGTAGATCTTGAAGCGGCAAGTCGTCAAAGCATCGTTGTTACTAACATTCCGTCTTATAGTACCCAGAGCGTGGCGCAGATGGTTTTTGCTCTTTTATTAAATGTAGTTAATAGGGTGGAGCATTATGCGGTGGCTAATCGCAACGGATGTTGGTGTAAGAGT
>Ga0233376_1000100_pt1 | contig 19745 bp, 18 predicted proteins | sample ElkDunMinimDraft_11_FD_180691 | JGI IMG/M metagenome (GOLD analysis project Ga0233376, IMG submission 180691) | Fecal eukaryotic communites from dung pellets of Tule Elk in California, USA - Elk Dung E2 | ecosystem: Host-associated > Mammals > Digestive system > Large intestine > Fecal | place... | reverse complement strand
TCATTTCTTTTGTAAGTTCTGCTTTTCCTTTCGTGCCCTCGAGCACCCACTTCTCCCCTCTCTCGATCTGTGCATCGGTCAACGGTCCGCAAGTCATTATGGCAAATTGCGAACCACAGGATTCGCGATTTGGATTTGTCTCGTCACCTTCGCGGGCTGCATTAACCATTCCTCTCTTGTGGTATAGTTTTGGAAAACAGATCTCTGCCGGTATACGGAACGGTTCTCCGTTGCCAAGCATCTGTCCTGGACGGGCATTACGGGAATTCGGGTCGCCTGCCTGAACCACAAAATTGTCTATGACACGATGGAAAAGCAGACTATCGAAATAGCCGCAACGAGTCAGAACGAGATAAGCATCACGATGTAGAGGTGTCTCATTGAAAAGAGCCATGGTAAAGTTGCCCTTAGTTGTCTCGAAAAGTATTTCTGCACGTTGGCTTGTTTTACATGAGAACAGAAGCAAAAACAATGCAGACAAAAGCAAATATCGAGCGGAAGTCTTCATATCAAAACAATTTTTATCTGATTTTACTTCAACAGGCGTGCATCCAAGAAGTTTTCGATGCGGGTAAAAAGATGGCGTCGAGTATTACCTCCGTAGATGCTATGATTTCGATTAACATAGAACTGCGATTCAAACTGAATATTTTCCTGCACAAGCCTCTCTGTGAGTTCTGCCATATTTTGGAAATGCACGTTGTCGTCAGCATAACCATGACAAAGAAGAATGTCACCCTTAAGTTTGGAGCAACGATGCAACGGAGACATGTTGTATCCTGTAGGATTTTCATTAGGCGTACGCATATAGCGTTCAGTGTATGCACTGTCATAGAATCGCCAGTCTGTAACAGGAGCCACAGCTACACCGCAACGGAATACCGGACGCCCATCGCTCATAGACATAAGCGTATTGAATCCGCCAAAACTCCATCCCCAAATAGCAATGCGACCTTTGTCGACATAAGGTAAAGAACCAAGGTAGATGGCCGCCTCAACCTGATCTTTTGACTCTTTATCGCCCATTGTCATATAGGTGCACTTTTGAAACTCTGCTCCACGACCTCCTGTACCTCGTCCGTCTACGCAGACAACGATATATCCCTTTTGCGCAAGGCGACGTTCCCAAATCAACGAGCCAAAAAATCCGTTACTGAACGAGTTGTGAACTTCCTGGCTACCAGGGCCACTATACTGATACATCAGAACAGGGTATTTCTTCTCAGAGTCAAAATTAGCAGGCTTAACCATCCATCCATTGAGTTTAACACCCTCGCCTGTTGTAAAAGAAAACAGTTCGGCTTTGCCAAGAGCGAGTCCTGACATTGAATTTTTCAGTTCTGAATTATCTTCAAGAACCTTGAGTTCTTTTCCTGCCGCAGAGTAAAGGGCTGAAACATTTGGCGTGTTTATATCAGAATGGACATTAAGGAAATAGCGGCATCCCTTGCTGAATGTAGCAGAGTTAAAACCTTTATTCTTTGTCAAAAGAGTTTTCTTTCCATTGGCATCCACTTTATATATATACTGCTCAAGCGGGCTGCCTTCTGTGCTTGAATAATAGAAATTTTGTCCTGAGGCGTCCGTTCCGTAATAGCTTGTCACGACATAATCGCCTTTAGTCAGCTGACGCACCAAAGAACCGCCTATAGTATAGAGGTACATATGCTGATAACCGTCGCGCTCGCTGAGCACAACAAACTTATCGCGAGAGAAATCAATATTGTGATACAACTGCGTATCCACGTAAGTGTCGGATGTCTCACGCAATACGAGTTGGGCCGTAGTAGAACGAGGATTTACCATATAAATGTCCAGTTTGTTCTGATGGCGGTTAAGAGCCAGAACAGCCAATTTGTCCTTGTCGCCTGTAAACTGGATGCGAGGTATATAGCCGTCTTCATCAAGAGGAATCTGCATCTGGCGAGTCACACGACTCTTGATATCAAATGTATGGACAGAAACCTTTGAGTTTGTTTCACCAGCTTTCGGATATTTATATTCGTAATTGCCCGTATAGAGTGCATACTGACTCATTGCAGGCGACATTCCCTTATACCACGGAAAAGAGAAGGTCTTAACTGCGGTCTCATCAAAACGGATCCATGCAAGCATCTGACTATCGGACGAGAAATCGAACGCGCAATTAAACTCAAACTCTTCCTCGTAGACCCAATCAGGCTTGCCATTGATCACCTTATTAAATTCGCCATCTTTTGTCACCTGCGACTCTGCATTATTGTAAAGCATCTTTACGATAAAGATGTTATTGTCACGCACGAAACCGACAACATGTCCATCTGGAGAAAACTTCGGGCACTCCTGCGGTCCTCCCTTTGAGAGAGGTTCCATAATCTTATTCTTTACATTATATATATAATAGTCGGCCGTAAACGAACGTCGATAAATCGGGGTGCGGTTCGTCTCTATTAGAATAGTCTTTTCATCCGGCGACATTATATAGTCTGAGAAAGATGAAATCTTCGGACCTCGAGCCGTAGCCAAGTCAAATAGGACCTCTACAGTTTCGCCGGTCTTGAACGAGCAACGCAATATTTTTTTTCCGTCGGGACTTATTTGTGAGAAACTCTCGCCATCAGCCAGCGGACGTATGCCCTTGATTCCTTTCTGCGAGTAACGTCCCGCAACAATGTCTTCCAACATTATCTCCTGAGCAGGAGCAATGCAACATGCAAAAATACAGATTGCAAGTAACAAGATTTTTTTCATATACGTGTGTTTTATTTATTACTTCCTAAATAAAGTCTTCCCTGGTATGCATTGCGCTCTTCCATACGACGACGGACCTTTTCGACAAACTCAAAGTTCTTCAGTCCCCACCCTGGTATTGCCAACAATGAAGATGGCGATTGCGAAACAAAACGCTCCAGCACTATATCCGGACGCAAGCGTTCCACATAATCAATAACCAGGTCTACATATTCTTCTGCACTGAAAAGGTGGAAGCCCTCAGGATCAGCAAAATATTCCTCTGCCATACGCGTCCCTTTTATCAGTTGCAACTGATGGAGTTTCAACGTCGCAAGCGGCAAATCTGAAAGGACATCTGCACCTCCAAGAATTTCATCACGACTTTCACCCGGAAGCCCTAAAATGACATGGCCGCCAGTGATCAAGCCTCTCTCCGAAGTTCTGTTTACTGCATCCACAACGCAAGCGTAGTCGTGTCCGCGATTTATCCTTTCAAGGGTTTTATCGTGAACGCTCTCAATGCCATACTCCACTATTACGCACACTTGACGGTTTAGTTCCGACAAATAATCCAACAAGTCATTTGGCACGCAATCCGGCCGGGTGCCTATGACTAACCCAACCACGTCATCAACTCCCAAAGCATCTTCATACTTGCGCTTCAAATCATCCAGTTCTGAATAAGTGTTAGTATATGCCTGGAAATACGCCATATACTTCATTTCCGGATACTTGCGCGAGAAGAAACGCTTGCCTTCCTCCAATTGCTGCACCACAGACTTTTCCGTACGGCAGTATTCCGGATTAAACGTTTGGTTGTTACAATAAGTGCAACCTCCCACCCCCACTCTGCCATCACGATTTGGGCAGGTAAAACCTGCATTAATACTGATTTTCTGGACCTTCATTCCGAGCAGGTTCTTCAACCAGGGGCCAAACTCATTATAGCGTTGCATACTGTTTTACTAAACGAGGGTTATCGTTTCATAAACTTCACGCTTCTGATCTTCGCACCGCATTTCCATGCTACGATATAAGTTCCAGAAGACAAATCAGCAACAGAACAGTTTTCATCTGCACGGAACGTCTTAACCTTATGCCCTCCTGCAGAATACACATCAACCATAAACGTCAGTTGCTCCGGAGTCTCAGAACCGAAATGCAGCACTTGGGTCTGCGGATTATAAGCAAGAGCGTATTCTTCTGGTTCAATGCCGTCTATTGCGTCAGGAACAGGAAGTTCCTCCCCTCTGACAATATACCACAATCGATTGTTGCTCACAGAATTGCGATTGTCCGTTGTATAACTAAGGACAGACGCGCCGTCAGCAGCGTTTCCTCCACTAAGGTTTGCTGTGTGCTGGGTGTATTTGTTTGTCAAATTATAATATCCATTCGTGCCCTGCGGAGTTAGCAACCATAATTGCCGGTCATCAAGGGTATCAGGTTCTGCTGTAGCAAGCTGAGTTCCGGTATTAACCGTAGGCCCGACTTCGCCCTGAGTAGGGTCAGACAACGCAACATTTCCCATGCGGTTTGTCAGATGATAGTACTCGCCATACTTGCGTATCTGCCACTCCTCGCTTTCACGCCCCTCAAGATTACTCCATGTGCAAACCAATCCGCCTGGTTCAACATTCTGATTCACGATGTCAAGCGCATCGTTAGTTCCCGCATTAAGTATGCGATAGTAGTAATTGCCAGGAGCAAACGGCGGTGTTGGCTCTGGCGATTTCTTGTTGGCAAAGGCATCCGACAAGTATTCGCAATGATTAACGATAAAGCTCTTTAAGTCGCGGATATACGCACTGTAAGAAGAGTAAAGCACTATTTCGTGATACATCTTTGTGTTTATGCCCCATTTCTTATAGTTCAGTTGCTGCGACTCATCCAGCAGCGTTGTCAAACTATCGATTGTACTAATCATGTAGTCAGTCATGCCCGCCTCCATCAATTCTGCAAAACGGCGATTGACCAACTTTCCAAACCACGGATCGCCCCACATACGGTTAATCCACTCCTTGGTCTTTCCATACCCCACATCAGTCATCAGTTTATTGACATTGCCCTGAATACGCTGATCGTTGTCGTACGCTATGTCGTAATCCCAAAGAGGTCCCCAATAGAGCAACGAGTCCTGCTGGTTCTTATAGAAATACGTGCTGTAATAACCGTCAATATTAGCACTGACCTCTGTACCGATAAACCAATTTGCCAACGACGTAGAATCGACCCAGCGACGATAGCCTTTCTCTGCATCCAAATAGTCACTGCCATACAGCACGGTCTCGAAGTCACGCATATAGTTGCGTATGTATGTGTTCTGCTTCGCCTCAATCTCATCTTCGTCAGGGTAATGAATGCGAACAGGCACTTGCGCCTTTGATGTGGTAAAGCAATTACCGTCGGCAAAACCGTCCACTTCAAGCAGATAACCGCCAGTGACATCGCTATATTCGCTCAAAGGATAGTCCTGCTCTACTATATTTACACGATGCGCCCTGACCTCAACCTGGTCGCTAATCTGATAATTTCCCAGATAAGTTCCGTTCAGATTCAAGTCGACAAACTTGTAAGCAGGATTGAACTTCATGCCCATAAACTCGCCCATAGCAGATGTTACAGCATTGCGAATGAGCGTCTTGTCGCCAGCATTGGCGAGCAAAGTCCAGCTCTTAGCCTTGGCATACCCTTTGCCAAGGAACTTCTCCTTACTGTGGAATTTCAGTCTGTATGGCTTTTTGCGAAGCCCCCAAGTGGAATTACCTCTTCCGCGAATCTGCAACGAATCATAGCGAGTTATCGAATCATTCTCGTCAATATACCACATCGTAGCATATACATAAGTTTCCTTGCTCGTTATCGACACCTTATTGAAGGTCTCTATATAAATAGCAGGAAGATTTGTGTAGCGCTTGACATTCACAGTCTGAGCTTTCACACCGCAAAACGCCAACAGCATCACAAGAAACGAAATAAGTCTGTTTTTTACCATAAACACATCTTTTGCTAACGCTATTTAAACAAATACGGCAGAACACCTATTTGTAAAGAATACAAATTTAACCAGTTAGCAAAGATATGGAAATTCTTTGACGTTTCAAGAACTAAATAGCAGAAAAGATGCTGTAAAAAATAATCGGTGCAAATCCATATACCGACAGCCACAAACTATATAAGAAAGCGGTACAAGATTTGCACCATTCCGTTAAAGCATCAATACATATCGTATAAAACACGATCGTCATAATCAGCTGGAAGCAACGTATAAATATGCTTATGCAGTTTACGAACACGTGTTGTCAAATCAGCCTCGTCAAAAGCCTTGTTGCCCGCAACAGCGTCGCGTATTTCGTTTATCAGCGCCATTAATTGACAAGCCTCATTGCCCCCATTAGCGCTTTTACCATCTGCATGAGTTTTTGAGGAATGATACCCACGTCTATAGGACAAGAAATAGTTCGTGGTACCATCAAGCGTTCTGCTGCTCGTATAAGCATTAGAGGTCAGCGACCCCAAGTCGATTAGGTTTTGCAAATCTTTGACAAAGTTTGCGCTTACATTTAATGATTTCCGACTTGCCGTAGGCCTTTTCTCGTCTTTTTTACCGCTGCGCAAATACGAATAAACCTGCTTGTCCAATGTTATCAGGGTAAGAGTAGAGTCTGCACCTATAACGAGACATGACTCCGGTTCGAATGAAGGGCAGGTGATGCAAACATAGCGGTACTGATGTTCCTTCATGAAGTACTGATACATGGCATCCCAATAATCCGCATCCTCCATCATTTGTGTATAAACACTAAGTTGTGTAAAACCTGTTCGCTTTGTCTGGCAAAATGCCATAGAAACAACAAAGCACATAAATAGAAGTAAGGCCGCTCTCTTCATTATCATTATATTTTAAGAATTAGTAATATGACTTCACAAACTCCTCTGCCGCTCCAATAGAATCAAGTTTGCCAACATCGAGAATGCGCATACCCTCAATGACACAGCCTTTGATATTCACCTTGTCGCATACACTCAAATAAAAGTCTATTATAGAAAATTTCCCCTCCCAAGACTCCATCAACGGCAATATTGCAGGATTAAACACCTGAATGCCAGAGAACGCAAGTTTGCGACACTTCTCCACATCCAAATCCGCATACGGGCTCTTCACCTGACCAGTCGACACATTAGTCCACCCCACAAGGCGCATATCGTCATCGAAGAGCAGATATCTCGACGTGCTGCGGTCGCTGACGAGCAACACTGCACCCAAATCTCCCGCCGTAATCCTATCGGAGGCATCAGCATAGAATTGGCGCAAATCAACATTGCTCAAAATATCGACATTATGCACAAGCACAGGAACCGCCTCTGCCGAATCAGCAAGCAACGGAACAGCTTTCTTCATTCCGCCGCCCGTTTCGAGCAGCATATCTGTCTCGTCACTGATGCGAACATCAATGCCAAACCCATTGTTCCGAGTTATGCAATCAGTTATTTGCGAAGCAAAGTGATGCACATTCACCACAGCGCGGGAACATCCGCTATCACGAAGTTTTTCAAGAAGAATCTGCAACAATGGCCGCCCGTCCACAGGCACCATCGCCTTAGGCATAGTGTCCGTAAGAGGTTTCAATCTCGTGCCAAGTCCGGCAGCAAACACCAACGCTCTCATACTATCCTAATTAGTTATTATTATGCAAATATACACATATTATTATATATAGAGAAAATAAAACAAGAAAAATCCCTCCAATTCAAGCGAATGCCATACATAAAAACGAACGTCCCAGGACAAGAAAATGCCCACTCTGCGCTCGAAACATCACCACACCTCGGAGAAAAGTATAAATAAAAGTAATATTCGTACAAATAATAGTTTTATTTATATAAATATTAGTTTTATTCTTACAAATATAAGTTTTATTTATACTTTTCTCCGAGGAGGCGGGAAATTTGCACCGAGGAGATGACAATTTTGGAGAACTCAATCGGCTGAAATGTCTGGAATTAGGGATTTATCATAATTCAGAAGTTCGGACAATAACGTCGAGCACGCAAAATACCGGCAAATATTAGCGCATAGCTCAAAAAAAGCCGAAAAATCATTGCCACGTCATGGAAAAGTGGTAATTTTGCAAGCCGATTATTATCAAGGGACTCAAAAGAGCCCCATTTTCAGTGTGTAGATAGTGCATCCTTTGTTAGACGGGACCACGGTCTGTGAATCACTGACAGAAGATAAAAACAAATAAGTAGTAACAAACAAATTAAGATTTAAAGAATGAACACTTTAAGTTTCAAGACTCACTTCGCAACTAAAGAAGAAGCTCAGAAGGAATGGGTCGTAGTAGACGCAACAGACCAGGTACTCGGCCGTCTCAGCGCAAAGGTTGCAAAGATCTTGCGTGGTAAGTACAAGCCATGCTTCACTCCTAACCAGGACTGCGGTGACAACGTAATCATCATCAACGCAGACAAGATCATCCTCACAGGTAAGAAGATGTCAGACAAGACTTACCTCACTTACTCAGGTTATCCAGGCGGACAGCACAGCTACTCTCCAGCTGACCTCATCAAGAGACACAAGGGTTACGAGAGAATCGTACGCCACGCAGTTAAGGGCATGCTCCCTAAGGGACTTCTCGGAAGAAAAGTTCTCAAGAATCTCTACATCTATGAAGGTGGCGAGCACAAGCACGAAGCACAGAGTCCAAAAACAATTGATATTAACGCATTAAAATAAGATAAATAAGATATATGGAACAAGTTCATGCATTAGGCCGCCGCAAGAGCGCCGTTGCCCGCGTATATCTGACTGAGGGTACAGGTAAGATCACTATCAACAAGAGAGACCTTAAGGAATACTTCCCATCAGAACTCGTACAGTTCGTTGTTAAGCAGCCACTTGCACTCCTCGACGTAGTTGAAAAGTACGACATCAAGGTAAACCTCTATGGTGGTGGTTTCACAGGCCAGTCACAGGCTCTCCGCCTTGCTATCGCACGCGCATTGGTAAAGATCAATGCTGACGACAAGAAGGCACTTCGCGCAGAAGGATTCATCACACGTGACCCACGTGCTGTTGAGCGTAAGAAGCCAGGTCGTCCAAAGGCACGCCGCAGATTCCAGTTCAGCAAGCGTTAATATTCGGGCAATTGTACGAAATTATCGTTTAGCATCTAAACCTCTGGGATTCACCGCATAAATACATATATAATCGGGACAAGCGGACTGACTACCCAAAGGTTGGTTTAAAACAAACTAAAAAGAAAGTAAACAAACAAATTAAAAAGAAAACAAACTATGTCAAGAACAAGTTTTGATACATTGCTCGCAGCAGGTTGCCACTTCGGCCACCTCAAAAGAAAGTGGAACCCAGCTATGGCTCCTTATATCTTCATGGAGCGCAACGGAATCCACATCATCGACCTTCACAAGACAGTTGCAAAAATCGACAACGCAGCTGACGCATTGAAGCAGATCGCAAAATCAGGAAAAAGAATCTTATTTGTTGCTACTAAAAAGCAGGCTAAAGAAGTTGTAGCTGAGAAAGCTGCAGCAATCAATATGCCTTACGTTATCGAGCGTTGGCCAGGTGGTATGCTCACAAACTTCCCTACAATCCGCAAGGCTGTAAAGAAGATGGCTAACATCGACAAACTCATGTCTGACGGAACTTACGACAAGCTCTCAAAGCGTGAGAACCTCCAGATCCGCCGCAAGCGCGCTAAGCTCGAGAAGAACCTCGGTTCTATCGCAGACCTTACTCGCCTTCCATCAGCACTCTTCGTTGTTGACGTAATGAAGGAGAACATCGCAGTACGCGAAGCTAACCGTCTCGGTATTCCAGTATTCGCTATCGTTGATACAAACTCTAACCCAGACAACATCGACTTCGTAATCCCAGCAAACGACGACGCTACAAAGTCTGTAGAGGTAATCCTCGACGCTTGCTGTGCAGCTATCGCAGAAGGTCTCGAAGAGCGCAAAGCTGAAAAGGTAGACATGGAAGCAGCTGGCGAAAACGAAGGCAAGAAGAAGGGCGGCCGCAGCAAGGCTCGCGCTGAGAAGGTGGAAGAAGTTGCAGCTGAAGAAGCTGCTGCTCCAGCAGAAGAAGCTTAATCAGCACTTCCAAAATAACAAGTACGAATATCGCAACACGATTGCGATATTCTACTTTTAAGACAAAAGAATAATCAAACTCAAAAAAGAACAACAATATGGCAATTACATTAGCAGAAATAAATGCACTCCGCCAGAAGACACAGGCAGGTCTTATGGACTGCAAGAAGGCTCTCACTGAGGCTAACGGCGACATGGAGGCAGCAATGGAGATTCTCCGCAAGAAGGGTCAGCTCGTTGCAGCAAAGCGTTCTGACCGCGAAGCAGCAGAAGGTTGCGTACTCGCAAAGGTTGACGGCAACTTCGGTGCTATGGTAGCACTCAAGTGCGAAACAGACTTCGTTGCAAAGAACGCAGACTTCGTTGCACTCGCTAACGCAATCATCGATGCAGCAGTTGCAAACAAGTGCAAGACTCTCGAAGAAGTTAACGCACTTCCTATGGGCAACGGAACAGTTGCTGACGCTATCACAGAGCGCAGCGGTGTTACAGGCGAGAAGATGGAACTCGACGGCTATGCAGTAGTTGAAGGAGAGCAGATTGTTGCTTACAACCACATGGCTCAGAACTTCCTCTGCGCACTCGTTGCATTCAACAAGAACTGCGCTGACGAGTACGCTAAGGGTGTAGCTATGCAGGTTGCTGCTATGGCACCTATCGCACTCGACGAGTCTGCAATCTCTGAAGAAGCTAAGGCTGCAGAGCTTAAGGCTATCATCGAGAAGACTAAGGAAGACGAAGTTAAGAAGGCTATCGAAGTAGCTATCAAGAAGGCAGGTATCAACCCTAACCACGTAGACAGCGACGACCACATCTCTTCTAACATCACTAAGGGATACATCACTGAAGAGCAGGGTGCTCAGGCACGCGAAATCATCGCAACAGTTGGCGAAGAGGCACGTAAGAACCTCAACGACAAGAAGATCGAGATGATTGCTCAGGGTCGTCTTAACAAGTACTACAAGGAAGTATGCCTCCTCAACCAGGCTTACATCGACGACAACAAGATCACTGTTGCTCAGTACCTCCAGAACGCAGACAAGGAGCTTACTGTAACAGACTTCAAGCGTTACACTCTCCGCGCTGAGTAATTTTCTGAACAAACAAATCAGAATAAAATATAAGCGGGTCCCCACGTGGGGACCCGCTATTTGTTTGCGAACGGATAACGCCTACATCTCCACAGAGTCAACGATATGCCCATCAAACAAGTTTATCACACGGCTTGCAAACGAGGTGTCACGCTGTGAGTGAGTAACCATCACCACCGTCGTACCTTCAGCATTCAGTTGGGAAAGCAATTGCATAACTTCATGGCCATTCTTAGAATCCAGATTACCTGTTGGCTCGTCGGCAAGAATCAGTTTCGGATTAGTTATAACGGCCCCTTACTTGCCAAATCCCTCAAGCATCATCTTCAGGCCCTCGCCTTGGCTTGGACGAGGCGCATCGTACATGTAAAGTTTGCCTTCCGCATCATAAATCAAGAAAAACGGAATCCCGTTAATGTTAAGCGAGTTGCATAATTGAGAGTTTGAATCCCACAACTGGTGTCCGTGCAGATTGAGCGACTCCATCTTTTTCAGCCATGGCTCCTGCTTCGCATCAACTGAGACAGAAAGGAAAACGACGTTGCCGTTCTGAAGTTCGCTCTCCAGTTTCTGCAAGTGAGGTATCTGCTTGATGCATGGGCCGCACCATGACGCCCATACGTCGATATAGACATACTTGCCGCGGAATGTGGAGAAGTCGACCACATTGCCCTCCTTGTCCTTAAGGACGACGTCGGCAGGGAATGGCGTGCCCTTGACTGTGGAGCGGTTCTTCTTGAACTGCTCAACGAACTTCGCATCGAGCGAGTACTTGTCGGTCATTGCCTGGAGCTTGCTCAAACCTCCCTCGAAATCTGTAGTATAGTCGTATTGAGCCACATAACGAGTGAGTATACCCTCCTCCACCTTAGAACGGAGGTCTACTGTCTCATAATTTGAGCGAAGATAGTCAATCTGCTCGGAGAAAGCGCCCTTAGGCAAACACTGACGCACAATGTCTACTGCTATCGGAAAGAGCGACGCAAGCGGCGAGTCGAGCACATCGATTGGCGCAGGAAGCACATCGCTGGTTGTGAACGGAACTTCCTCTGCCGGTTTTCCGAGGATGCGAGGAAGGGAATTGACAAGATTGTAGGTCGTGGTGTATGCCCAAATGTTCATATATTCACGAACTTTAGCCGTTGCCTTCCCTTTAGGATCTGCATCTTTCACCAACTGCGTGTAGTCGGCAAACATCTTGCGCTGTTTCTTTTCGGACATATCACTGCCAGAAGTCCAAACATCCTTAGTCAGGTTGCCTACTACGGTGTTCATAGCCGAAAGCGCTGAGTTGTCCGCATCATCGACAAACTTGATTACATTGCCTTCAAGCGTTGCCTTAACCGTAACAGCACCAGATGCATCACCTAAGAAAAGCGGCAAAATGGTCTGGCTCTGATTCTTCACACCTGTAATATTGTAGAATCCAACGGCAGAGGCGTCAACCTCGGCTGTAAACTTACTGCCATCGGCAGTCATCTCCTTAATAGTCTCATACCCGCCACCCATCGGACCGGCGTACATTTTAAAGCCACTCACATCATTAGATGCAGGAAATTCAACAGTCAACTGAAGTTTCTGTGCGAACACATTGAACGTCACCAACAGAAACAGGACTACCAAATTTAATCTTTTCATAATCAATAGTATTTATTGTTTTGAATTACAAAGCAGTTCTGCCAACTTAAGGTCGAACGGCGTTGTTATTTTTATATTTTCCCTGTTGCCGTCAACAAGGGTTATTCTTTCACCTAAAGATTCCACAACCGAAGCATCGTCTGTAAAGAAATCCGTATATGGTTGCGAATATGCCTTACGAAGTATAGCCGACGTGAACACTTGAGGTGTCTGAACTAATCTGTAGTCGTCACGAGGCACCGTGGTGCTTACTACAACATTTCCTTCCTTCTGTATCTTTCGAACCGTTTCTACCACACCTATTACAGGAACTGCACTGCCACACTTCGCTGCAGTAGAATAGCAATCTTCAACGACCTTGAGTGACACAAACGGACGCACTCCGTCATGAACGCCTATAACCGTACATTCAGGGGAAACCTTTGCAAGTCCGTTAAGCACAGAGTGAAAGCGAGTTTCGCCTCCGTCAGCCAAAACGTAAGGAACTGCAAATCTATATTCTTTGCACAAACTTATCCAATAATCTTGCATATGCACAGGCAGAACCAAAACAATCTGCATAGTTGCATCAAAGGCATAAAACCTCTCTAACGTATGCATCAGAATAGGTTTTCCGCCAACAGGAATAAACTGCTTGGGGACATCAGCCCCCATGCGCATCCCTTTGCCGCCTGCAACTACAATTACTCCGCGCATCTGTACATCATTCCGTTGCGAAGAGCGTCGGCAGTCTCCTTGCCTCGCAAAATCTCTACTATGGTGTAGGCGAAGTTGAATGTCGCTCCAGGTCCCTTGCCCGTAATGAACTGTCCGTCATGCTCCGCCTGAGCAGCTGTATAAGTTGCTCCTGACAGATATTGTTCGAAACCAGGATAGCATGTGGCACGCACTCCCTTCAATAGACCGAGATTCCCGTATACCATCGGAGCCGCACAAATAGCAGCAAGATAAGTACCTTTCTCATAATGAGACAGGATAACACTGCGCAGTCCTTCATGGTCATTAAGATACTGAGCGCCAGGGAGTCCGCCTGGAAGGACAAGCATTGTGGCATCGCTGAAATCACAGAATCTGAATTCCATATCCGCCTTAAGTTTAATTCCGTGAGCAGTCTCCACATCAAGCGAACCTGTAATAGAAACGGCCTTCACTTCTATTTCTGCACGGCGGCAGATGTCTATTGTTGCAATGGCCTCGATATCCTCTAATCCGTTTGCAAGAAAAATGTAAACCATAGTATTATGCTTTTGATTTATTGTTTATTCTGTTACGTCAACTTGAAATTATAAGTTATCGTTCCGACTTCCGCATCATTAGTTCCGGCACTGAAAGTCGATTCACGCGCTTTTTTAAGGGCTTCATTATTCATGGCCTGCGTTGCTGTAGTACTCTTAATTCTGGCATGAGTAACTTTTCCGCTACGATTCACCGTAACCTCCACCACCACCTTTCCGTATCCCTGCTTGTCTACATATTCCGGACGAGGAAGATTCATCGGTTTACGCGACCCGACTTTTGCCACGGGGTCACTCCCTACTCCACCCACTCCTGTCGTAGCACCTTGATTAGCATTACCCTCTGCCGCCCCCTGAAGGCCCTCTCCCTGTGTCTGTCCGTTGTTTCCGTTAGCCTTAGCGCTGCCAAAAGCTCCTGCCACTTTGCTATTCGCTCGTTCTGCCGCCTCACGTCGCTTACGCTCTTCTTCTTCCTTTCGTTTGCGCTCAGCCTCTTCCGCCTTGCGCCGTTCTTCTGCAATCCTTGCTTCCTCTGCCTTACGGAGCTCTTCGGCCTTACGCAATTCTTCCTGCCGCTTGCGTTCCTCTTCAGCCTTGCGCTCCTGCTCTGCCGCACTTACAGAAGGCTCATCTTCTTGAGTCATAAGAGGTTCTTCCGTTGGAGTCGGTTCCGGAATGGGCTCCGGTTCTGCCGCTGCAGGCAAATCCTCCACGCTCGCCTCTTGTTCCGTTTTGCTCGATGCCATTAAGTCGCCAGCACTATCACCTCCAGCCTCTGGCACTTCACCAAATATCACAGGCACTCCATCTTCATCCTCAGGCACATATTTGAGTGTCAATAAGGACAATATAATAATCAGTATCAAGTGTATTCCCACTGATACCATTGCCGGCAATATTTTATTCTTCTTTTCCTTCGTCATTCAAGATAATGCTTAACCACACTCAGTTCTTCCCTCTCTTATTTTTTCGGCGGACGTGTTGCCAATACCATCTTGAAATTATTCTCGTTGGCCACGCTCAACACCTCCACTATATTCCTATAAGGCACCTCTTCGTCGGCATATAACGACACGAACAACTCTGTCGAATCGTTCACAGCCTCATTTAGCACCGCCGGCAATTCCTCCATCGTAACCAGCCGCTCCTCTTCGTTGCCGTTTGCGACATACAAGTTCAGTTCCTTATCTATCACCACACGAGAAACCGCCCTCGACATAGTCTGTTTGCCCCCTTGCGGCAAAAGGACCTTTATGGCATTAGGCGCAACCATCGTGCTCGTAATCATAAAGAATATGAGGAGCAGGAATATAATATCTGTCATCGACGCCATATTGAATGTAGGCGTCGCCTTTGTTCTGCGTTTTAAAGACATATGTTTTGATGTGAGGAGTTAAGAAGTTAAGGAGTTCCGTTCCCGTTATCGTTCCCGTTTAATTCTATTCATTCATAATGTCCATGAACGACATAGTCTTCTGCTCCATTTCACGCACTACGCCATCGACCTTTGCCACCAGGTAGTTGTATGCAAACAATGCGGCGATACCTACCACCAGACCGCCCACGGTAGTGACCATAGCCTGATAGATGCCTCCCGAAAGCGTGCTTATGTCGATATTGCTGCCAGCGTTCGACATCTGCCAAAACGCCTCGACCATTCCGATTACCGTTCCCAGGAATCCCACCATAGGAGCTCCTCCTGCAATAGTCGACATAACCGGCAAGCGTTTTTCCAGAAGCGACACCTCTATGTTGCCTGTATTCTCCACAGCCGCCTGAATTTCCGCAACAGGGCGTCCCATACGGCTTATACCGCGTTCAATCATACGTGCAGCCGGCGTATTGGTTATTCGGCAGAAGTTTACGGCAGAAGCCACATCGCCATTCTTTATATAGTCACGAATGCGAGCCATAAACAGCGGATCGTCCTTGCCGGCATTCTTAATCGTCATGAAACGCTCTACAAATATATAAACGGCTATGATTGACATTATCGCCAAAACAATCATAATCCAGCCACCTTGTCCCAAAAGTTCAATAATAGAAAGTTCTTTCATAATAACGTGTTTGTTAGTTATCCACTACTATTTCAAGCAATTCTTATATTCTTCTATAGTCTTTTTCAGTCCCAAATACAAGGCATCGCACACAAGCGCATGGCCTATGCTAACCTCGTCCATCCACGGAATCTGCTGTTTCAGATACGCCAAATTCTCCAGGCTGAGGTCGTGTCCGGCATTAAGTCCGAGTCCGCACTGACGCGCCACTTTTGCAGCCTCCACAAAAGGAGCGACGGCCTTTGCCGCACCAGCAGGATAAAACGTTGCATAAGGCTCGGTGTAGAGCTCCACTCTGTCAGCACCGGCTTTTGCAGCATACTCTATCATTTCCGCCTCTGTACCCACAAATATGGATGCACGTATGCCTGCGCCCTTAAATTCAGACACAACTTCTGTAAGGAAGTCTAAGTTCCTCTTTGTATCCCATCCAGCATTCGACGTTATCTGATCCGGTCCATCAGGCACAAGTGTCACCTGCGTCGGTTTCACACTCTTCACAAGATCGATAAAACTCTTTTGCGGATAACCCTCAATGTTAAATTCAGTAGTCAGCACCGGCTTCAGAGCCACCACATCGGCATATCTGATATGGCGCTCGTCCGGACGCGGATGAACTGTTATACCCTCTGCGCCAAAACGCTCGCAATCAAGAGCCACCTTCACCACGTCTGGATTATTCCCTCCACGCGCATTGCGCACAGTGGCTATTTTGTTGATATTTACACTTAACTTTGTCATGTCGTTCAAAAAATATGTATCTTTGCCAGTGATTATAAAAACGTTATCACTCAGGAAAGATTGGAAACATTCATTATAGCACACAAAAATAGTCATTTTTTTTCACGTTATTGAATGGCCCGACATCAAAGTTTGCTTGTTTAAGTCTTTTTCACGTCTAAACGTCACTAACAAATGAAAATTGCATTATTTGGCAACATATACCAGCAGCATAAAACGGCAGTCATCAACAACTTCATCAAGACCGTCAAGAAGCACTGCATTACGTTAGCTGTCCAGGAGTCGTTCCACCGTTTTCTCACAGCCGACATGAAGCTGGAAGTCGAGTCCGACGAAATAATCCGAGACAACGATTTCACCGCCGATATAGCCGTATGCATGGGAGGCGACGGCACATTCCTCAGCGTAGCCCAAGCCATCGGGGAAAAGCAAATCCCTATGCTTGGCATCAACACCGGACGCCTCGGATTTCTTGCATCTTTCTCATCCGACGACATCGAGAAAACTATTTCCGACATTTGTAGCGGAAACTACCACATTGAGGAGCGAAGCCTATTGGGCATATCATCCGATGAGTTCGAAATCCAGGACTACCCTTATGCGCTCAACGAAATAGCGATACTCAAGCACGACATAGCATCGATGATAAGCATCCACACCAGCATCAACGGTGAATACCTGACCACTTACCAGGCCGACGGACTTATCATCAGCACCCCTACAGGCTCTACAGCCTACTCGCTCAGCGTAGGCGGCCCCATCATCGTGCCACAGAGCGACACCATATCGCTCACTCCCGTAGCGCCCCACAGCCTCAACATGCGCCCTATAGTCCTCTGCGACAATGCCGAGATAACATTATGCGTCGAAAGCCGAAGCCACAACTTCCTCATTTCGATTGACGGACGCAGCCACAGCTACAAGGAGAAAACCATGCTCCACATACGCAAAGCGCCCTACACTATCAAAGTCGTAACAACAGAGGGACAAGGATTCTTCTCTACCCTACGACGCAAGATGATGTGGGGAGCGGACCGCAGAGAGAGTTGAGAGTTTTAAGTTAAAAGTTAAGAGTTAAGAGTTAAAAGTTTTATAAAGAAGTTACAATCAGAAGTTAAATCGCTGAAGTTAAATCACTGAAGTTAAAATCGGGAATATGCCATAGGACGTGCCACCTCGCATCATTCGTCCCCAACGTAACTTCCCCAACGTGACTTCTCTACGTAACTCCCCAAAGTTAACTTCTATAATTAAGAGTTAAAAGTTAAAAGATCCCCAACACAATTCATAATTGCAAAAGGTGCGAATCAACAAGACAAAATATCCGACAAAGGCCATACTAAAGTGGCTGTGGGCCAAGCACAAAGGTTGCCGCACACAGGCCATTGCCAACATCATCATCGGCATCACACAAGTCTGCCTCGGACTGGCGGGAGTGGAAACCTTGCGCCGTCTTGTCGACATCGCCACCGGAGCGCGCCACGGCAGCCTCTTCCTCCTCATCGGAATCTTTGCAGGCATCATGCTCGCCGAGCTACTCCTGCACATCGCATCCACATGGATAAGCGCGACCCTCGGAGTGCGCAGCCAAAACACGATGCAGCGCAACTTCTTCGAGCGCATCCTCAACGGCAAATGGAGCGGCATCGGACGTTTCCATAGCGGCGACATACTCAACCGCCTCTTTGGCGACGTAAGCGACATCGTGCGACTCATGACCGAAGTCATCCCGTCGGTAGCAGTCATCACATTCCAGTTCATAGCCTCCTTCCTCTACCTCTACTCAATGGACTCCACACTGGCCTACATCCTCATCATCGTATCGCCCGTGTTCATCGTGCTCAGCCGCATCTACTTCCGCAAAATGCGCCGCATAGTACGCAAAATCAAAGACAGCAACAGCGCTCTGCAGTCCATCATACAAGAATGCGTACAGCACAAAATGGTCATCAAGACGCTTGAGCGCACACCTCTCATGACAAGCAGACTCGCCAGCCGCCAATCCATGCTACAGAGCCAAGTCAAGAGCCGCGCCAAATTCACCATCTTCTCCAAGTCGATTATCAACATCGGATTTGCAGGAGCATACCTCACAGCCCTCGTATGGGGACTCACACAACTCCAGGCTGGCGTCATAACCGTAGGAGTGCTAATGGCATTCACACAACTCATCAACCGCATACAGCGCCCACTGCTCGACATGGCGCGACTGCTGCCAGTGTTTGTCAACAGTCTCACATCCTCCGAGCGACTCATGGAGCTTGAGGAACTCCCTCTCGAACCGGCAGCCCATCCTCACCGCCTCTCCGGCAGTGCTGGCATACGCTTCGACAACGTCACCTACCGATACACCGAAAGCGGACGCACCGTCATAAACAACTTCACCCACGACTTCCGCCCAGGTTCCTTCACAGCTATTTTAGGAGAGACAGGCGCCGGAAAAACCACACTCCTTCGCCTCATGCTATCACTTGTCAGCACCACAGAAGGCAGCGTCACACTCTACAACGGCAAGGAAGCCCATCCCGCATCGCCCGACACACGATGCAACTTCTCCTACGTCCCTCAAGGCAACACCCTCTTCAGCGGAACCATACGCGAAAACCTCCTAATGGGCAATCCTAAGGCCACAACCGAGCAGATGGCCCGTGCCCTCCGCACCGCTATGGCAGACTTCGCCTTCAACCTGCCCGAAGGACTCGACACCATCTGCGGCGAACACGGAGGCGGACTCTCCGAAGGACAGGCACAGCGCATAACCATAGCCCGCGCCCTGCTCCGTCCGTGCAGCATCCTCCTGCTCGACGAAGCCACATCAGCGCTCGACAACACTACCGAACGCCAGTTGCTGCTCAACATCAAGCAAGAGCATCCCGACACCACCATCATCTTCGTCACCCACCGTCTTGATGCAGTACAGTACGCCGACGAGCAAATCACCATAAGCAAAAACTAAGGGAACGACATCACACTCTCCTACGGCAATGGCGGAAACGTTAACGATAACAATAACGTTAACAAAAATCATCGCCTTCGCGCTCCTTAATCGCCGACACCCCGCTCCTTACTTCCCGACCCCTCGCTGAAAACTATAAATAAAAGTAATATTTGTACAAATAATAGTTTTATTTATATAAATATTAGTTTTATTC
>Ga0233376_1000094_pt1 | contig 20443 bp, 8 predicted proteins | sample ElkDunMinimDraft_11_FD_180691 | JGI IMG/M metagenome (GOLD analysis project Ga0233376, IMG submission 180691) | Fecal eukaryotic communites from dung pellets of Tule Elk in California, USA - Elk Dung E2 | ecosystem: Host-associated > Mammals > Digestive system > Large intestine > Fecal | place... | reverse complement strand
TATGCTGACCTTGCTAACCACATCGTGCTTCTCGACGAGGCGGCATTTGCATTCATGCTTCAGTCGCCTACAGGGGCAATGCCGATAATAACTAAGACGGACAAGCGCTATGCACGCGGTTCGGTGATGGCGTTCGGCCGATTCACATACAATATCAACGGAGCTAAACTTCGTGAGGCGGGATTCTGCTTCTCAACTGAGAAGAACCCTACTGTGCTCGACCAGCGTTCTACACGATACATCGACAATAGCGGACGCATCTATATAATGGAGAACATGAAGCCTTCAACCGTCTACTACGCACGTCCTTATGTCGTGACTGAGGGCTATCAGGTGGCATACGGCGACGAGATAAAGATTATCACTCTCCCTAAGGCTAATATTAGCTGGTCGTGGAACAACGGAGGTAGTGCCGAAGAGAATGCACGCATCAGCGAGGCTATACGTCATGGTATCGAGGACATTTGGGGCAAGCTTGTGAGCACGCAAGGATTCCATCTGACAGGTAACTACGGTTCGGGCACTCCTACGGCCGACTGCTCTTACGGCGGTTGGATGCGAGTAGGTCCTAACGCTTCATATCAGCGCACGGGCACAATCCTCCACGAGGCAGCCCACGGTGTGGGTGTAGGTACTCAGAATGGATGGTGGACGATGCTCGTGAACGGTTCATGGACAGGTCCTCGTGCAAACAGCGTTCTCCAGTTCTGGGATAACAACACGACGGCAAAAATGGCGGGTGACGGTCAGCACATGTGGCCTTATGGAATCAATGGTGCTCACGAAGACAACGGTTCTGACGCTCTCTACATGGCTCAGGCGCTCATCATCCAGGGATTGCACGAAGACGGAGTAGCCCCTACAAGCGGATGCTTCGCTCTGCCAGCATATACGTTTGAGCATGACGATGAGGTTAAGTACTACATCAAGAACGAAAGTGCGTCGTTCGGACTCACTACTTCCTATCTGACGGTGAGCGGCACTTCGCTCAAGTGGAAGGAAGCGACATCGGTTGACGTTGCTAACGACGACAACTTCGCATGGTACCTCAGCTTCGACCCAGTGAAGCAGTACTACATGTTCCGCAATGCAGGCACTGGTCAGTACATCACTTACAGCAACTCTACCTTCAAGGTTGCAACGAAAACTACTCCTGCTGCTACGGAGAAATTCCACGTCATGAAGGGTAGAAAAGACATAAAGGTAGGTAGCGGTACGTCGGCAACTAACGTCCGTGGCTATTGGATTATGAACGTGACAAACAATAACCCGCGTGCAATGGTGGCTACTGCTTCAGGCAATGTGGGCGCAACTGGCTTCGACCTTTCAGCCGACGCGGCATCGCAGCACTGGGTGATTCTCACGGCTGAGGAGACCCTCAAGTTTGATGAAGCAGCACGTCTCTCAGCTCTTAACGAACTGAAGACCCTTATTTCCAACCTCAATAAGGTGAAGTCAACTCCTCACACTGAAGATGCTGAAGGTGCAGACGTTACTATCGACGCGGCTCTGTCTTACGCTCAGACCGTTGCCGATGATGCAAATTCCGGTCTCGATCTGCTCCGTGCTACAATTGAGAGTACACGTCAGGCTGGTATGGACTTCCTCGGAAATGCAACTCCTTCAAGCGTTGACGAACCGTTTGACGTTACTTTCCTTGTGACGAATGCTTCAATCAGCGACAACACAGGATGGTCTCTGGCTCCAACCTTCAACTTCTCATGCCTTGAGTTCTACCAGGCTACGTTCGACTTCAACCAGACAATTACCGGACTCCCTGCAGGAACTTACAAGACAACAGTTCAGGCGTTCCAGCGTCCAGGTGCGTATGCTACAGCTTACTCTGACTATGTCAACGGAAACGACAAGGTCAACACATTGCTCTATGCAAATACTGAAATGGTTAAGGTCAAGCACATTGCAACAGAGGCGCGCACATCGAAACTTGGTGGCGTTGAAGCATCAGTAGGAAGCCCTACACGTTACATCCCAGACAACATGGAAGCTGCAAGCAAGTACTTTGCTAAGGGACTCTATGAGAATGAAGTTATGGCAGAGCTCGCAAGCAACGGTCAGAGTCTGAAGATTGGTTTGCGTTGCACTTCAAGCAGTGACGGCTATTGGACAATCTTCGACAACTTCCGCTTGTACTACTACGGCAATATGACTAAGGACCATATTACAGATATTGATGAAGTAGAGATAGGTGCAGACAACGTCCCTGCAGCAGTTTACAACTTGCACGGACAGAAGGTTGGCGACTCTCTCGAAGGTCTTCCAAGAGGCATCTATATCGTAAATAAGAAGAAGGTGCTTGTAAGATAATAAAGTAAAATAGGAGCACTTTCCGAGGTGCTCCTATTTTTTATTTAACCTAATAATACCTATGAGTAAACATCCTAAAATTGGTATACGTCCCACTATCGACGGCCGTCAAGGTGGAGTGCGTGAAAGTCTTGAAGAAAAGACTATGAATCTTGCTAAGGCTGTTGCCGAACTTATTTCTGCTAACGTGAAGCATGCCGACGGCGCTCCTGTCGAGTGTGTTATAGCCGACGGCACGATAGGTCGAGTGGCTGAGACCGCTGCTTGCCAGGCAAAGTTCGAACGCGAGGGAGTAGGGGCGACTATCTCAGTTACCTCATGCTGGTGCTACGGTTCAGAGACTATGGACATGCATCCTCACTGGCCTAAGGCCGTTTGGGGATTTAATGGAACAGAACGCCCTGGGGCGGTATATCTTGCTGCGGTATTGGCAGGCCATGCTCAGAAGGGACTTCCTGCTTTCGGCATCTACGGACATGATGTGCAGGATTTGGCTGACAATACTATCCCTGCCGATGTGGCTGAGAAGATTTTGCGTTGGGCTCGTGCGGCGCTTGCCGTAGCAACTATGCGCGGAGAGAGCTACCTCTCTGTCGGCAGCCAGTGCATGGGCATAGCGGGCAGTATCGTCGACCAGGATTTCTTCCAGGAATATCTTGGTATGCGCAACGAGAGCGTGGACGAGACTGAAATCCTTCGTCGCATGGAAGAAGGCATCTATGACCATGAGGAATATGCCAAAGCAATGGCATGGACAGAGAAATATTGCAAGGTCAACGAGGGATGGGACAAGAACCGTCAGGAGAAACAAAAAGACCGTGCAGGGAAGGATGCCGATTGGGAGTTTGTGGTAAAGATGACCCTCATCGTTCGCGACCTTATGTTGGGTAATCCTCGTCTTCGTGATATGGGATTCAAGGAAGAGGCGATAGGACATAACGCCATTGCTGCAGGATTCCAGGGACAGCGCCAATGGACCGACTGGAAACCTAACGGCGACTTCACTGAGGCACTTCTTTGCAGTACGTTCGACTGGAACGGTATTCGTGAGGCTTACGTCCTGGCTACAGAGAATGACGCTTGCAACGGTGTGGCTATGCTCTTTGGCAAACTGCTTACTGGTTGCGGTCAGATGTTCTCCGATGTGCGTACTTATTGGAGTCCAGAGGCAGTGAAGCGTGTGACAGGCAAGGAACTCACAGGTCTTGCTTCTGGTGGCATGATTCATCTCATCAACTCAGGTGCCACAACTCTCGACGCTACTGGCGCAAGTACTAATGCTGCGGGCGAACCATGCATGAAGCCAGCGTGGGAGATGACTTCTGCCGATGCTGAGGCTTGCTTGAAGAACACCAGCTGGATGCCTGCCGACCGCGACTATTTCCGTGGAGGCGGTTTCTCGTCTTGTTTCTTGTCGAAAGGAGGCATGCCTGTGACAATGTCACGCTTGAACCTCATCAAGGGAATAGGTCCTGTGCTTCAGATAGCAGAGGGCTGGACAGCCGATGTCGATCATGAAATCCACGAAGTCCTCAATATGCGTACAGACCCAACGTGGCCAACGACTTGGTTTGTTCCTCGTCTTGACGAGAGCAAGGCACCTTTCAAGGACGTCTATTCAGTCATGAACAACTGGGGTGCCAACCATGGCGCAATCAGCTACGGCCATATCGGTGCCGACCTTATTACACTTGCGTCGATGCTCCGCATACCGGTGTGCATGCACAATGTCCCTGAAGATAAGATATTCCGTCCTGCGGCATGGAACGCTTTCGGCATGGACAAGGAGGGTGCGGACTATCGTGCTTGCCAAAACTACGGACCTATTTATAAGTAGGTGCGCAGATGTAGAATGTTGAATGTTTAAAGTAGAATGTTGAATGTTTAAAGTAGAATGTTGAATGTAACTCATAACTCTTAATTCCTAACTCCTTAACTACTTAATGATTTGAATCCTCTCCCCTTGGGGAGATAAGAGAGGGGTCTTCCTTACCTCCTTAACTCCTAATTCCTAACTCCTAATTTCTAACTATGCAAACAAAATTAGTAGAGAAAAAGTATCTCGTTACGTTTATCCTTATCACATCCCTTTTTGCCCTGTGGGGATTTGCCAACGACATAACCAACCCAATGGTTGCGGCGTTCCAGACCGTTATGGAACTCACCGCCTTCCAAGCCTCATGGGTGCAGTTCGCCTTCTACGGCGGATATGCCACAATGGCCATCCCTGCAGCCCTCTTCATTCGCAAGTACAGCTATAAGAGCGGCATCCTGCTCGGCCTCGGACTCTATGCCGTGGGAGCGTTCCTCTTCATCCCAGCAGCCTCAATGCAAAGCTTCGTGTTCTTCTGCATGTCGCTCTACATCCTTACATTCGGTTTGGCATTTCTCGAAACAACGGCCAATCCGTTCATCCTCACGCTGGGCGCAAAAGAGTCCTCCACCCGCCGTCTCAACCTGGCACAGGCGTTCAACCCTATGGGCTCGCTCTCAGGCATGGCGGTAGCCTCCCTCATCGTCCTGCCTAATCTGATTTCCGACAAGCGCAATGAAGCAGGAGAAACCATTTTCCATACTTTCGACGAGGCAACAAAGGCTGACATCCGTCTTCACGACCTTGCCGTCATCCGCGACCCCTACGTCATGCTCGGACTCGTGGTGCTCGTTGTCTTCATCGTTATAGCCCTGAAGAAGATGCCGCAGACATCAGCCGACGTAAAGCAAGATTCGGCTGTGAACACATTCCGCCGCCTGTGGAGCGATGTGGTCTACCGTGAAGGCGTGCTAGCTCAGGTGTTCTACGTAGCAGCCCAGATCATGGTGTGGACCTTCATTATTCAGTATGCCGACAACCTTGGCATCAACAAAGCCACGGCTCAGAACTACAATATCCTTGCCATGGGCATGTTCCTCTGCAGTCGCTTCGTCAGCACCTTCCTCATGCGCTACGTCAACGCCCGCTTGTTCCTTGCCTGCTTCGGCGTAGGCGCAATGGCATGCACCCTGGGCGCAATATGCATTGTCGGCACAGCCGGACTCTACTGCTTAGTCGGCATCTCAGCGTTCATGTCGCTCATGTTCCCAACAATCTACGGCATAGCCCTTGAGAAAGTCGAGGCTCGGGACACATCGCTCGGCGCAGCCTTCCTCGTCATGGCAATCGTGGGCGGAGCCGTGATGCCTCCACTCCAGGGACTGGTAATCGACATGGGTACCATTGCAGGTCATCCAGCAGTCAACGTTTCGTTCGTCCTACCGCTTGTGTGCTTTTTCTTCGTCACCCTCTACGGCTTCCGCGCTTATCGAAGAAAGTGAAAGTAGGGGAAAACAACAGAAGGAAAATGGTGCAGCGTTACAAATAATGCTGCACCGTTTTATTTATCAACGCCTCTGCGTTTGTAGAGAAACACACTACAGCAGTAAAAGAGCTTTTTTTGCGCCCCATTTGTTAACTACTAAGAAAAAGGAATCTGTTACTAAAAATGGAAGTTAAATGTTTTGGTTAGGAGCGCTATTTCCTTTACTAATATTTTAGTATTCTGAAGATTTAGTTTTACTTTGCGCCTGCCATTTCGGAAAAGCCCATGTGTGTCAATCCCTCGAATTAGAATAATAAATATCCATGAAGCGATTTATTTACATACTATTGTTTGCGGCATTAGCGACGACTGCTTGTGCTCAAGTCAAGGTGACGGGACGGGTGATAGACTTGCAGAACAAGCCTGTGGGAGATGTTATCGTCAAGCTGATGGGTGGCAATAAGACATTGGCATTTACCAGCACCAATTCACAGGGCATGTACATCATGGAACTGCAGAGCACTCCGACAGGCGAAACCACGCTCCATTTCAACCATATCGGCTACGATAAGGAGGTGGAGGCGCTTTCTCTGAAAGAAAAGGAGAACAAGGTTGACATGGTGCTCACTCCAAAGAATATAACACTGAAAGAGGTGAAAGTGCGTGCTACACCTCTCTGGGTGAACGGCGACACACTGAGCTACAACCTCGCATCGTTCTTGGGTAAGGGCGATGTTACATTGGAGGACGGACTCAAGCGTTTGCCTGGACTGGAAGTTTCGAAGAACGGAGCCATCTCCTATATGGGCAAGGGTATTTCAGCGTTCAATATTGAAGGCCTTGACATGCTTGGCGGCAAGTACAACCTTGCCACTCGCAACATGGGTGCCGACATGGTGACTAAGGTCGAGGTCGTGCGCAACTACCATGAACGTAAGATTGACCAAGACAAACCAAGCGATGCTGTCGCGCTGAACATAAAACTGGCAAAGAAAGCAAAATTCAAACCTTTCGGACAGGAAGAGGCGGGACTCGGGTATATGCAGGACGGCAGAGACGAATGGTTAGGACTGTTGGGTCTGACAGGCATGATGTTTACGGATAATTTCCAAACCATCTGCTCCGCTAAGATTGGCAATCACAAGAATTACGGAACAGGCGACTTGGTCTATCACTACGGCGGAGGCGGACTCTCCACTAAAGCCACTTCGTTGTTTGGCGGATTCGACGGAGGACGCCCTCCACAGGGCGAGTCGGACTACCGACGCAACGCTATGACGTCGCTCAACGGCATTCTGAAGTTGGACAGCAGCAGAACGGTACGTGTCAATGCCGACTATACCTATCGCCGTGCAACCCATGACATCGCTTCAGCAACAACTTACCTGGGCGAAGGAGGCGAATACATCACCGTGAGCGAGAAAACCTCGCCTCTGAGCATACAGCATTTGCCTAAAATCTCTCTTGACTACAGGGAGAACGAGCGGTGGCGCTATACAAGCGAAACCTTCACGCTGAAGGCTCTTTTTGAGCGCAATGAGGGCAATATGGTCTACAACAGCGAGCGTGCTTCGCAACAGCGCCGAACAACCTCAATCGAGGCTGACAACTCGTTCAACTTGTCGCGGATGATCAACGACCATCGCTACTCGCTTTATTCCAATATTAAGTTCTTGCGCACGCCGACTCTGCACTTGTCGTTCGGCAACAAAGGCGCGGCCTACGGACAGACCGCCCAGTCAACAACGTTAGATACTCGCCACAGCACTTCGTTCGACATACGTCTGAGCGAGAAAATTACCTTGAATTTGCCAGTGAATCTGCAGGCCAATTACGATTTTGTCGAAACGGTGCGCACACCTGAAAACGACGTCAACCGCCTGAGCGGGTGGATCGTCATACCATCGTTTCAGCCTGGCTTCGAATGGCGAAGCAGCGACCGCCGATTCTACTCCTCACTTGGTGTGCCTTTAACGCTGCGCATGATGAATTATGGCGACACGCAACTGACGAAATTCTACCTTAACCCTAATCTCAATCTCAGTTACACGTTCTCAGCCAACAGCAAACTGACCGCATCGACAAGTCTCAGGCACGGCACTGGCGACATGCTCGACCTGCTGACGGAGCCAATGCAGATTGACTACCGCACCACGCGAACTGCGTCGGGGGTGATTGGCGAGTCGCGCAACTGGAGCACTTCGGCTGGCTGGAAGTTGCAGATACCGCTCAGCTACTTCACTTTCGATGTTAATGCTTCCCACAACGAGGGAAAGCGCAATACCCTCTATTCGCAGACAGTCAGCGGAACTGACGTCAGTACGCAGTCGCTCTTCCGCGACACCTATACGCGTACTACTTCGTTCAGCATCTCAACGACGAAGAACATTCCTGCTATTTTCGCCAAATTCGGCGCTCACGGCAGTTACTCCTTTGGCGACAGCGAACAGGCAGTAGGCGACAATGTCATTGCTACAGACAACGAGAGCTACACTCTGCGAGGAAACGTCGCTGTTTCTCCAATCCATTGGCTTGAACTCAACTACAATATCAACTACGGATGGACGCGTTCGTCGTATGGCATGACACGCAACACTACGACCTCGCTTAGCCACAACGGCGGACTGCACATATTCCCCGTGCCGCAGCTCGACCTCTCTGCCAACTACGACTATGTGCGTCGACAGATTGCAACGGGGCACTACAAGCACATGTCGCTCTTCAATGCCTCGGCGCAATATAAGTTCAAGAAAGCAGTACTCCGTTTCGAACTGGACAATCTGCTCAACCAGCGGACATACTCCTACACCGTCTTCGACGGCATCAACACCTACAGCTACGACTATGGCCTGTGTGGACGCACCGCCATGCTGCGACTGACATTCTCTTTATAACAGCCTTTATAATTAAACGAATTGATATGAAAAAGACTATCTTTGCTCTCGCTCTGTTGCTGGCAATGACGGCGCAGGCACAAAACGACACTATAGGAGTGTCGAAGTTTACTGCCATCTACCAGTACTGTTGCAAGACAACGAATGCTGCCGGCGAGCCTATCACCGACTCGCTCCTTATTGCTGTGCAGACAGCCAACGGAGTGACCAAGAGTTTCCCTTACAACTCTTACAACAAGCAGACAAAGAAAAAGACCGACAGCTACTACACCCAAAAAGCCGCGCAGATGCACATGGGCGATGTCTTTCTGAACTATCCTGAAGGACGCATCACTGTTCAGGAAGAACTTTACCCCTCCCTCTACCAGACGGACGAGCCTCTGCAAAAGCCAAAATGGAATCTCAGTGAACAGGAGGACTCCATATTCGGATATCTGTGTCGTGCGGCAGAAGCAAAATACCGAGGCAAGACATGGAAAGCCTACTACACGGAAGAGGTTCCTGCAAGCATAGGTCCCTGGAAGTTGGGCGGACTGCCAGGTTTGATAACCAAGGTGGAAGATGAGGAGGGAATACACTCATTCACTCTTTGCGGACTTCTCAACGAAGAGCAACCTCTGATATTTACAGAGTATCTCAATTGGTTCGTACCTCAAATGAACTCAGGAAAAATGAGCATGGCAAGACAACGAATTGACTACCAGAAGATGAACGCCAAGAAATTTCTGAAGCACAAAAAGAAGGTGCTCGGCAATCCGCGCTATGTGCAGAATCCCACGTATTATGCCCCAAGCGCAATGGAAGCGTTCGGTTACCGGGAACATCACCTCAGCAACCTCTCCGACCAGCAAATCATTAGTGTAGCAGGAGTTATTGTTCTCTCCGAGGGCCACGCATACCAACCGATCGAAATTGAATAAGAACGGAGAAGCATTTTTATATCAACGCTTCTGCATTTATTTGCAAACGGTGTAGCGTCTATTTACGAACGAGGGCTCATTTATTTACGAACGAGGGCTCATTTATTTGCAAACGAGGGCTGGTTAACAAACCCTAATAAAGAAAATGAAAAAGATTCTATCATTCATAGCCTTCGCACTGACTATTGGAGTGCAGGCACAGACAAAAGACCGTATTGATACGGCGCAGTTCGCCGTAATCTACGACTACACCGTAAACACGCTCGATGATGAGGGTGAGGTAGTGTGCGACTCCATCCAGGTGGTAGTGCAAGTAGGGAAGAGAGTCACAAAGTCCATGCCGATGTCGCAGTATCTTAAAGAGACTACTAAGGATATGGGCGAGGTTGCTTGGAAAAGCAATGTAGCACGGGAGTATCGTGAGACATTGACTCACATGCCCACAGTGTGGATAAACCAACCAGAGGGGGAGACTGCATCACGCGATGCGATATTCCCTGGGGTGTTTGAGGGTTACGAACCGACTCCGCAAATGGATTGGACCCTAACGACGGACACCATGCACGTCAGCGGATACATGTGTTCTCGTGCGGAAATCACTTTCAAGGGCGTGAAGTGGAACGTGTGGTACACAGAAGAAATCCCATCGTCGGCAGGTCCCTGGCGTTTGCGCGGACTGCCTGGCCTGATAGTCAAGGCCGAGGGCAATGCTCATACGTTTACGCTGGCCGAATTGCGCCAGGAAAGCACACCGATAACCTATGCTTCAAGCGTGGAGATTGAGCGGATGAAACATGGCAAATGGGTGAAGTATCGCAAGAGCATACTCGGCAGCAGACTCTATCCGAAGAATCCTGTTCATCACATTGTCGATATATCAAAATACTTCCAGTCGGTATTTGTGATTAAGGATGGTGAGAACAACCACATCCTTGCCAACAATATCTATCTGTTGCAGAAGGCTCACGTTTACCAGCCGCTGGAACTTGAGTGAAAAATCTCTTAAATCCTCCCTCCTTCTATCCCCGAACCCACGCTGTGAGTTCGGGGAAATTGTTGTATATGGCGACTTTTCTGTCGTTTTTTGTTCTTTTGTCTTAAACTATATTGGGTGTATGGAGTCATAAAAAAAATAGGTGTGGACTGACACATTTTAACTAACTAAATATTATGAGAAGATTTACTTTTATTTTGTGGCTTTTGGCGGGGACGTTCCTTATGGCTGGCGCGCAGACGTGGACGGCGCCTCAGGTGCCTGGCGAAAGCCTGGAGGCGTTGAAGTCGTCGGACATCGTGTATGTGTATAACGTGGAGGCTGACGCTTTTGCCATGTATGGTATGACGAGCAACACGCAGGTGTGTGCCACTCGTCTTACGAACGGCGACTTGAAGGCTTCTGTACCTCAGCAGAGCTACGTGTTTGTGGCTGACGGCAAAATCCGTATGAGGAATAAGGAGAAGGGCGGCAGTTACTATTTTTCTTGTGCAAGCGACGCTGCCTATGATGTGGTGATGAACAAGAATACGAACCCTTATTTCACTTATGCGGAGACTGGTGACAAGAATGTCTACACGCTGACTAATGACCAGTTTGGCAAGGCTCTCGATGTATCGTGGACTTACGGCGGTCATCTGACTTTGACGGATGGTGCCGGCAAGACAAAGTGGGCGTTCATCAAGGAGAGCAACGTGACTAATGGCGCTTATGCTCTGTACAAGGCGAAGAGGGGACTGTATGGCATATACAAGTCGCTTGCTGATGCTGGAAAGGCCGAGGTGCATAAGGATGCTCTCGATGAGGCTTTGGCGGCTTACAATAGCGGGCGTGCCACGGTGGAAAGTGTCACGGAGGCTTCGCGCAAGTTGTTCGGCAAGGTGTTTGTCGATATAATCGGCGAACTGAACGTGTCGTTCCTGCTCGAGAATGCGGATTTTATCAGCGGAATGAGCGCTAAGGGCTGGGGAAGTGCTTCGCCGGCTACGGGATGGGGCGAAATGGAGATTTATCATTCTGCATTCACGCTTGTGCAGGATGTTGTAGTGCCTCTTGGCACGTATGACGTGGGCTTCCATTCGCTGTATCGTGAGGACGGTTCGGGTTCGGCTCCTACGCTAACAGTTACAACTGGCAAGGGACGTTACACGGGCAAAACTCCGCTGATGGGAACTCTTGACTATGGTGTGACAAATACTTCGGGCAACAACTGGTCGAGTTCGAATGGCAAGATTCAGCCTAACGGAATGCAGTCGTGCGGACAGGCTTTGGCTCATGGCGACGCTATGGCGTGGGCAAAGAACATAGCAGTGAGTGCGACGGGCGAAATGAATATCAAGTATGCGGTGACATCAAGCAACCAGTGGGCAAACTTCCAGGGTTTTGAACTCATCTTTAAGGGAGTGGAGAAGTCGGAGCTTGCGGCCAGCTTGCAGTCTGCCATCGATGAAGCGACTGCGCTCTATGGCGACGGCAGCGGCAAGGGCGCTGCTGACTTGAAGGCTGCGATCGATGCGGCTAACGCCGTGTATGGCAATGCCGACGCTACTGGCAAGGAAGTCAATGATGCCATCAACTCGCTTGTCTCGGCTGTGACAAACTATCGCAACGGCAATGCTTCGATAGATAATCCTATAGATAAGACTTCGCTCATAGTAAACCCAAGTTTCGAGAGTCAGACTACGGGATGGACCGTGAGCGGACTTGTTACTCAGACTAACACGTCATTTACCCAGAAGAAGGGCTCTGTCTACATGGAGAAGTGGGTCGGCCAGGGCAACCGTGTCGGAAACGGCTATGCCTTGCAGAATGTTGTAGGTCTTGAAGTGGGCGTGTATCAGTTGAAGGCTGGTGCGCAGAACATTCAGCAGAACTCGTCGGTGACGCAGACAGGTGCGTGGATCTTTGCCAATGGAACCAAGGAGTCGGTAGGCAAGACAGGCGAGTATGTGCTCACATTCGTCAATATCGAAAGCGAGGCAGAGATTGGATTCATGGCTGAGAACGCCAGCGGTAACTGGATTTCGGTTGACAACTTCCGCCTCTACTATGTGGGAAATGAAGCGGACTTCAAGGCTGAACTTCAGAAGTACATTGATAATGCCAAGGCGCTTGCCGGAAAGAAGATGCACACCGCTGCGGCTGAGGTGCTCGGCGAGGCGTTGGCTGCGGCTGAGGCTGAAATACTCAAAGAAGGATGTGACGGATACGTAAATGTGTCAACTCCTCTGCGCAAGGCTACGGAAGAGGCTGAGAAGTCTTGCGCGGCTTATGCAAACCTGCTTGCAGCAATCGAGACGGCAGAACAGGAATACGCAAGCAGCCAGAACGAGGTGCTGCTGAGCGCAATAAACATGGCTAAGGGTCTCTATGAGGACGGCGAAACATCGTATGCCGATCTGGAAAACGTGGCCACTTTCCTCAAGGACGCAAAGAACAACCCTAACACGGCCTACCAGGTGACATCGGCAATCAACGTCACAGAGGCTGTAGACTTCCACATTGCGGGCATCACACCGTTTGCAACAGCGGGAAGCGTCAATATCGTCAACCCTGACGCCGTTGTGATAATCGACAAGACAAAGCCTTCGCTCGTGTTGGCGCGCCACATGCAGAACATCTACATCAATGGCGAGGCTGCCCAGAATAACGTCAACTGCCAGGTGAGAATGTACAACACCGGTACTATCATTTACCCATACGGCAAGGACTTCAAGCCTCTTACAGTCTATTCGGAGCAGAACTTCGGAGGTACGGCTGTCAATGACTTCGGACTTGAGAATAGCGGCGGCTACATGAACACTCTTACAGATGCGAAACTCAACAATGCGATACGAAGTTTCAAACTCAAGCGAGGATATATGGTCACATTCTCTATCGGTGCGCGTGGACGCGGTTATAGCCGATGCTTCATTGCCGACCATGAAGACCTTGAGTTTGCTACTCTCCCTGCCGTGCTCGACAAGCACATCACTTCCTACCGTGTGTTCAAGTGGAACAACGCGCAGAAGAAGGGACTTGCCAGCGACACAGGCGCCGAGGGCAACCAGGTGCTGAATTCCGCATGGTGCTACGACTGGGGACCTGGTCAGGATCGAGGCGTGGACACAGAAACCGTGCCTCACAAGATTCACAAATCATGGCCGGCTGTGGCTGACTGCGGACGTGTGACATATTCTCCTCACATGAAGACCGATAACGAACCAGGCAACTCGGCCGACGACCAGCCTGGCACAGTGGCTGAGGTGTTGGCGTACTGGGAGGATGCAATGGCTACAGGTATGCGACTCTGCTCGCCTTCGTCGCACGACGGAAGCCTGAACTGGTTGCGCGAGTTCATGAACGAGATTGACGCGCGCGGATGGCGTTGCGACATCCTCGACATGCACTGCTACTGGCCTGCAGGTTCGTTCCCTGGCCTCCAGAACTGGTACAACGACTACAAGCGCCCTATCTGGATATCAGAGTTCGTGTGGGGTGCTTCATGGAACAACAACGGAATCTTCGCAGGCGACCGCTCGTTCTCGGAAGCCGCACAGCAGGCAAACTATGAGGGCATGCGCCCAATCCTTGAGAACCTCAACAGATGGCCTTACGTGGAGCGTTACGCCTACTGGAACAGCGAGGCCGACTGCTCTAAGATATATAAGTATGGCACAGGACTTTCCATTCTTGGCGAGTTCTATGCTGAGATGAACTCCGGACTCGGATACAACGAAAACTATCAGTACGTGCCACGCGTGGTGTATAAATCACCTTCAAACCTGACCGTTGATTTTGCCGCTTCAAAGAAGGTGGCGACGCTTAAGTGGAACCATCCTAACGGCGAACTTGCTGACTCTGTAGTTCTTGAGCGCAAGATTGAGGACGAGGACAAACTGTATGTCCCTGTAAGGACTCTGTATGACGTGGAGAACACTACGCTTACGGTAAACGACACATTGCTTGGCAAATCGGGCGCTGTGTATTACCGAATCAGGGAGTACGACTCCGACAGAAAGGTTCGAACAACTAACGAGGTGATGATTTCCATACCAAGCGCAACGGGCAACGACTTCGTCAAGTATGGCTCGCTTGCCATCTTGGATACAGACCCTGTGACTGTTGAATTCAATTATCCTTATGAGGTGGCGCCTGCCGTGTTTACAGGTCTCGTGACAAGCAAGAACGCTGACGCAGTTCCTACAAGCCTCGTGACAGATGTCGAAAAGGATAAGTTCACATACAAGTATTTCGCTCTTCAGCATCAGGATGACCCTGTTTCTTTCACTAAGGTTGAAAATGTGCCGTTTATGTCTCTGCCTCTGGGCAACCACACGTTTGGCGACATGGACATCGAGGTGGCCGCTACAGCCGTAATGGGCGACACCCTTGAAGTGAAGTTTGCAAAGCCGTTCCCTAAGGGCATCACACCTGTCGTATTGGCTGAACTGAACCCTACAATCACAGCCGAACCTTATTTCGTCAGAGTGTGGGATGTCACAAATGAAGGATTCAAGGTCATCACCTTCCATGAGGAAGCCGCAGGAGTGCAGGTGACTACAGCTCAGCCTCTCTTCTATGCGGCGTTCACCCCTGGCTCCGAGTGCATCGACGAGGAGGAAGGTCTGCTTCTTACTGCAGGACTGAGCGACGAGAAAGTGTACGGCATCGGAGCCCGTAACTTGTACTTTACTGATTGTGATTACGATGAAGAGGGCAATGTGACTCGCAATGACACGCTGCTCCTTGAAGATCCTCTTGTCTTTGCTTCTATGAGAACGTTCAATTACACAGGTGGCGCAGTGCTTCGTCAGTCAAGTGTATATACTGAGAAGATTGACGACAAGACTTATGTTGAATACATGAAAGTGCGCAAACTGGTCGACTCCAGCAAGACTGGCATAAAGAACAACAGCGGCACAGCCGACTTGTTCGGATGGGTGGCGCTCAGCAAGGGCGGAGTTTCCAACGATGCTGTCGGCATTGACGGAGTTGCGTCACAAGGCGAAGGCGCGGGCATGAGCGTGTCAGTTGTCGACCGACGCATCATCGTGCGTGGCACTGACGATTTCGAAGTATTCACACTCGGAGGCACTAAACTTTCATCCACAGCAGTGCAGCAGCCAGGCATATATATGGTTCGCTCCGCTAACAGCGTGGTTAAGGTTGTTGTGCGATAAAACACATTTTCATATTGGGGGAAAGGGCGCGAAAGCGCCCTTTTGTTTTGCCTTACTCTAACTTTTCCTGCAAAAGGGCATGCGAAACGGAATATATTTCATACATTTGCCATGTTTACTAACCTTAAAACAAAAAAAAACGCACTATGAGAAAAATTATTCTTGGTTTAGTGGCTGTTGCCGGACTGACAGCGGTCACATCTTGTGGCGACGACACAATCCTTACAGCAGGTCTGGCTGAAGATGCTGTGAAGAAGGACCTCTACTGGGAGGGCAACCCTAAGCAGACAGCCGAGCTTACTACAGGCTATTTCGAAGTGACGTACGATGACTACGCAAAGTATCAGCAACTGCAGGCGGCAGGAATGATCACCCTTGCAGCCGAGAAGGCTGTCGAAGCCAAGCAGAGATACAGCTGGCGCGGCTATTATTATGAATATGTAGACCATTATTATGCCAATGTCGAGTTGACTGACAAGGGGCGTAAGTATCTTTTTACCGACGAAGTGAAGCATGGGCGGGCTGACATCGCCAAGGACTTGAAACTTGACGAAATGCTTGAAGACGAGAAACTGCCTGAATACATGACCGATTATCCAGAACTGAAGGTTACGACATTGCAGCCGGAACCTAAAAAGGCGGATGACGCTGCAGACGAACCTGCTGACGAACCGCTTTATGGCGATGATTCAAGCTATTCGGCCGACAACGACAAACCTGCTTCAGCTTCGGAGACTCCGAGCGCATACGAGAAGGCACAGGCAAAAGTCAATTTCGAGACTGTCACTGTCGTTACTGGCGAACTCGAAATCGTGAAGGCCAAGGAAGTGTTCTGCCCAGAAGAGTACTGGAAGGTAGGCAAGGGCGAATGCAAGGTTATCATTGAGTTCACAGGCAAAACTCCATTCGGCCATGCACTTGGCGCTCCACGCGAAGGTTCGAGATACGACCAGAAGATTGAACTGAAGCGCTACGAAGACCTCGGTTGGGTCGTAGAGAACTAAAAGTCACAGAGTGTGACCGCTTACCATAAGCAGGGGCTGCACCGCGCTCAATTACTGGCGCGTGCAGCCCTTCTTGTTTCCGCGCTCAATTTTATTTGAATATAGGGCTTGAATGTTGCGTAGCCTCGCTCAGGATTTGAAACTCAGTCTGAGTTTGTACGTACTTAGTCTGAGTTTGTATGTACTTAGACTGAGTTTGTACATACTTAGTCTGAGTTTGTAGTTTGTACCTCTCTGCGCGGGGGGAGCGGCGGTGCCGGCTGTTTTTATTTGCGCTTGTCTTGGAGCTTTCCGCTAAACGTTTCCCGTTATCCTTCCCGCTTCCGTTAGTAGGGCGGGCAGTCCCGCTCCTGCGAGGGTTAGGCACAAAAAAAGGAGGGATTCTCGCGAATGCCTCCTTTCGTTCTCAATAAGTATTAATTTTTTAAGGTAAAAAGATTGTTTTTAGGATGTCGCAAAGTTACAGCTTTCCTCTTACTTGTGGTAATGGTTTTGTGTGTTTGATAACATGTGTTGTCGCACACATATGCTAAAAATGGGCCTTACCGAGGATTTTTCTTGCATTTTGTCATTGTTTTCTGTCTTTGTCCGTGATGGGGAGGCACTGCGGGTGTCAACTTGTAAAAAGAGGTCATTTTTTGTATACAAGGATGTTCACGTCGGAGTTGAGTCCTGATGGTACGGTCTGCCACTGGGCGTATGTGGTCTTCTTGTAGTTGAGGTCGACCACATTGATTTCTTTGAACTTGCGCCATGCTATGCCTTGGCGGTCGAGTTCGGCTATGCGGTTGGCTGGCAGGTTGGTCACGTCGACTTCGAGCGTGTTCTCTCCCTGGTGCACGTAGTCGGAAATGTCTATGCGGTAAGGCAGGGCGAAGAGTGTGCCGCATTCCTTGCCGTTGACGCGTACGGCTGCCGATTCGCGCACGTCGCCGAGGTCGAGGATGTATGTAGCGTCGGCGTCGTATTTAAGGTTGAAGATGGTGTAGTATGCTCCTGTGCCCATCGTTGTGTTGAGCGTCTTGTTGCCGAGCGCTGTCCACGGACGAGGTGCGCCGAGATTGAATTCTTCGTCGATGCTGACTGGTGCGCTGTCCTTGAAGTAGAGGTTCCAGCCCTTGTCGAGGTTGATGGTTGCCGACGGTTGCGCTGCGAGATACTTGTGTGGTTGCAGGTCGGCGAGGTCGGCAGGCATCGACTCTGTGAATGTGCGCAGGATGACTGATTCGCCAGAGGCGAGTTGCATTAGCACTTCGGTCTTGGCACCGTTTCGGCGAATTGAGGCTTCGGTTATTGCTCCGTTCATCGGGTTGTAGAAGGCTGCCTTTGTTGCCGCAGTGCCGAGCTCTACCCATGAGTCGACGTCCTTGCCTTGGAGGTTGGATATGAAGTAATGATGTCCGTCAGGGTTGGAGCGGCGTATGCAGCTTAGGCCGTGAACTTTGCGCATAGGCTCAGGACGGGCGTTGAAGTGCGTGAGTCCTGTTTCGGTGCTTTCTGCCACGAAGATGCCCTTCTTGTCCTTGATGCTTGCGATTATTTTCTCAAACTGCTCCTGCTCGGCTTCGTTGAGGTAGCCTGGCACGGACCGAGGCAGTGCCTCGGTAAAGACAATGGTTGCTCCCTTGTCGGCGAGTTCTGCCAGCTTCTCAAGAGTGCTGAGCGGCATGAAGCGCACGCCAGGAACAATGATGCCGGCGTACTTGTTCTTGCCTGTGGTGGTGAGGGTGTCATCCTTTATTGTTGTCCGCTCAAGGTACTTGTCGGATATGTAGTCGACGTCATAACTGTTGTTGATGATGTTTTGGATGGTGTGGATGAATTTCGGAGCGCGGCGTTCCATGGAGTGGATGTCGAAGAGTGCGAGGCGGTCGGGCTGCTCGTAGATCATGTCGTAGTAGGGGAGGTAGACGAGCAGGTCGTTGTCGGGCTCGCCCCATTGGAGGAACGACTGGCAACGCTCGATGTACTTTGTGAATGCCGGCATGTCGCGCCATTGGCTGTTGGCTGGTGTCATGTCGACCGATGCGTAGAAACGCCATCCTGGCCATTCGGCTTCGCGTGGCGAATAGCATGAGCCGTGGAAGAACACGTGGTTGACTCCCGAAACGAACAGGAGGTCGAGGTCGGGTTTGCACTGCGAGAGTGAGGTGCGGAAGTGCTCGGTGAGCCAGGTGAATGTCTCGGACGAGGTGAACTGCTTGCCTGAGATGTGGGCTCCCGACGATGCGTACTTGAGCATCGAGATGTCGGAGTCGTTCTTCTTCGTGAATCCTGGGTCAAGGCGCAGCCCCTTGATGCTGAAGTCGCTGAGTCCGAATCCCTCGCATTCGGGAATGTCGACTTCGGCATAGATGTCGATGAGGTTTGCCGGACTTCCGTGAGCCTGGTTGCGGGTGATCGACCCTTGTCGGTGAGCCCATTCGGTCCATTGCGAAGTGAAGTTCTCGAGTAGCAGTTCGCCTAACGTTTCGCGATAGTCGCTAATGATGCGACGGCTTGCGTCGGTGCGCTCTTCGTTGCCGAGCAGGAACTCAGGGAAGTGGTCTTCAAGACGGTAGCCGCGGCGCTTGGCGAACTCGTCGAGCAGGAGCGGAGTCCAGTCAGCGCCGTACACCTCGTAGGAGTCGTTGAAGAACGTGTGCGGATATTCCTCCGTGTATTGGTTTACGAAAGCCGTGTCAAACCTGTGGAGATAGCGCTCCACGGCACCTCGGTTGAAGTGGTCTATGACATATCCTTCGCCCCCTGGAGCGGCGCGCTTCACCTTTTGCAGCGTGCGGCCTATGTAGAGCGCCACGATGTTCCAGTTGTCTTTGCCGAGCTTCCCAAGACTGACATCGCCAGTCGCTTTGTCGGTGTCTGGCGTGAGGTCGACCACTACACGGTTGATAGCCTTTCCCTCTTTGACGGCCTTGTATGCCATAACCTTCTCAAGGCGTGCAAACTTCTTCTGCTTGGCATCAGTGCAAGCCACGTTGAGAGTCTGTCCTTTCTTGGTCACCTCTACGTCGTACTGCTGGAATATTGCTTTGGCTGCGGCATCGTTGATTGATACGAGCGGACCGCCGAAAGGCCATCCTGTGCCTGTCGACATGTTCGTTTCGATGCCTGCGTCTCTGCCTTTGGTGACTACGTGCTCAAGCGCTTCCATCCATTTCGGCGAGAGATAGGGGATGTCGTTGGCATCGTTGTCCTGCACGCCGTAGATGGGCGTGATTTCCACTCCGCCAATTCCGGCGCGGGCGTATTCTTGTAAGTTGTAACTGAGGTTGGCTGAGTCTACGGCGCTGCCGAGCCACCACCACCTTGTGTATGGTTTTGCTTCGGGACGTGTCTCGATCCATTCCTGTGCGTTGATTCCTGTGCTTGCAAGCAGCAAAGGCAGTATGGCAAATAGTCTTTTCATTGTGGCTGTGCTATTGAGAATTTAGGTTTTAATTTCCGTCGGGTTTCTGTACTTCGATGAACGGCGAGTCGTCCCAGTGAAATGAGTCAAAAGCGTCAGGCTGTGCAGGGTCGTATGCCTTGTAGTCGGGACGCAGAAATTCTACGAGAGGCAGATTGAGCGACTTCATGCCTTCTACTATCATTTTGGAAATTTCGTAAGCGCCGTAAGGGTTGAAGTGGGTGTTGTCGGCAAGCGGACCTCCCTGGCCTGGGAAACTGCCAGCAGGATAGTGGACGAAGGCACGCTTCGACTGCTCCACACCGAGTGTCTCATAGAAAGTGCGAGTCATGTCGTGGAGTTCGATGAGTTGCACCCCCTCGCGCTTTGCCACCCATCGCATTGCGTCGGGATAATCGGCGTGGGTCTCCTTGATTTTGCCGTTTTCGTCGAATGA
>Ga0233376_1000088_pt1 | contig 21241 bp, 32 predicted proteins | sample ElkDunMinimDraft_11_FD_180691 | JGI IMG/M metagenome (GOLD analysis project Ga0233376, IMG submission 180691) | Fecal eukaryotic communites from dung pellets of Tule Elk in California, USA - Elk Dung E2 | ecosystem: Host-associated > Mammals > Digestive system > Large intestine > Fecal | place... | reverse complement strand
AAATAGGCTTGATATCCAATTGCTGAATGGATTCTAACCCATCCACGAACTGTCGGACAGTGGCACGCTGCCATTGCCACTTACGACTTAGTTCTGATATTGAAGAGATGAACTGTCCTGGTTGCAACATCATTTGTTGTCCAGCCACCTTTACAGTATATGCATCAGATGCAGCCAGTGCCAGAAGGTCGCAGTAAGCTTCCAATCTACTGAATCTACCATCTGATTTGGGCTTAAGGAATTCCAACAAAGACCGTTCAATAGACTGGTTAGTTCGAATATCTGTGATTTGATTACTTGTTACATTTGTCATTTGATTTTCATTTTTAATTTTGTGAACTGATTTTTGAGCAAGTAATGTCAGGTCATCCTTCAAATAAATGTGGTAATCAATTATATTCTTTAAGTATCCTTTCTTGTATCATCTGTTTGTCCATAGCCATCCATTCTTCTTTGCGAATTTTCAGAAGACGTGCAGATGGATAGAAAACAGAAGCAATGCCGATAGTGTAAAAGACATGAAACAGACTGTTCAGGTAAGGAATGGCAAAGCATATCATGCCTAAAACCATTGTAGCGAAGAATAGCACCTTGTTAGCTTTTAATCGACTGAGTACATAATCAGATACTCGATAAGAGAAACAAAGTACAATCATCATTACGGACAAACCGACTGCATAGTTCTGGTCTGTCATGCAGCAGCACCAGTTTATGAAAAAAAGCACAATGAGCACGCAAAGGCTATAAAACTTCCTTGCATTGCGAAACAATGTCATGTTGCAATAAAACCTCTTCATGAAGTTGTATGTCTTTCGGTATAAACAGAAAAACATACATAGTTCAACAAATGGAAAAACAAATTTAATGATGTCTAAAGTCTGTAACATACGAGTGAAAGTTTGTGATTATTATCTGTTTACAATCGTTCTGAAATTCTGTGATTCAAGTGTAAATTATAACTAGGCGAATCAGGCTTTACAATTCCTTCTTTGGCCAGTTCTTCACTTACCTCAATCATAAGTCTCAGGTATATGTCTATATTATCTTCATGTCCCAATTCCTGTTCCTGTTGCATGTCATTAACCGTTTCATCCTTCTTGGCAGGTTCTATTTCTTCCATTGTGTCAGGATTAATATCAGGAGGCAGTTCCACTGCACTCCAGATGCACTTAATCAGACATACTGTACCCAAGATTACTAAACCAAGTATAGCCTTTATGTATAAGTTGTCATCGATTAGAGACATAAGAACAAGGCAAAACCCTATTGCCGAAAGTAAAAGGCAACTATATTTATATTGTGTCATAATCAAATAAATCCAATTTTAAAATTCCAAATGATGCTGTTTTGATAATATACTCCACATCTGATAGAGTGAGAGAATTTTGTTCACTACGGAGGGCGGCAGACGGGTCTTTACGACAAAGTGCTGCCAGTCCCTGACCAATATCATATTCACTTATTTGCCATATTCTTCTCCGTTGGATATTGTCATGTTCACGAATACTTTGAAGAGTCAATGAACGGAATTGCAAGGTTCTAAGACTGCCATCCTGAATAATTCTCATCTCTACAATCCTTTCTGTATCAATAACCCTTATCCATGTCCTATATCGTTGAATAATATCTGCAATATGATAATAAGTCTTGGAGTTCATCTATAGTCCGCAATTGAAATCGTTTAAAATTTCTCCATGCTTTCTCTTTATCTTAAATTTTCCTCTGTTTTCATGAAGTTTAAGGTCTTCCAGTATATCTGTATACATTACCTCTATGGAATTGTATAATGTTACCTTTAGGTCATGAACCAATCCATCAACGCCTGTCTTACAGTTTATTTTGAACATACGTTCTGTTACTGGAAAACAATAGGCACAGCATTCATGTCCAAAAACTGTTGATACGGAAGGAATTAAGTGATATAGAATTGCAAGATCTGCATTCTCATCAAACATTTCAATGATTCTATCAAGAGACTGTGGATTATGAACCTCATAAGGAAGGATTGCATAATCTTCATAAGCCGTAATCTCTCCCAGCCAGAAATTGTCTATCACCTCAGGCAATTGCATTGGTCCAATGGTTCTGAATTTGTAAATGGCTTCTTCTAACATGAATTTTTGTGTTTATAAGGTTATTATATATAGTTGCATTATTTGTTCTGGTAATCGCAGGGATACTTTATCATCGACTAGCTGCTTGGCTTGCAGTTCAGCTACCATATTATTATATGCTTCAGCAATGCTTGTCATCAGTGTTTTCTGCTCATCTGTAAGCATGGCAATTGTAAAAGAGTCGATTGAAAGATAGGGTTGGATAATCATCCAAAGAAATGCATTAGCTTGCTGAGGGTTCTTTACCTTACCCATTTTAAGTTGTTTGTAACAGACTTCAGCATTCATGAGCAATCTTCTGGCGGTTCGCATTGACATATATACCAATACTTCTTCTTGGGGAATTTTGTCATTATATGCTTCCTTATAAATATTTCCGCATATTCGTTCCGTTATTAGAGTAATCTTACCTAAGCCCATTTCTGAATATTTGTCTATATTCAAAAGAAAAGAACGGAAATGACGGTCTTCTTCTGCTATAAACGAATTCACGTTTTCCATATTACTGAAACCTTTGTGTTCAGAGGTTACTAGGAAGTCCTGATAATCCAGCAACAGTTTGGATATGTCATCGTTTTCAAAAGGCTTATTCTTATCTAATGAAGAAAAGAATTCTAATGCCTTATCTTTTATTGGCATTAATTCCTGTTCATCCGAAAATAGGGAAGTGTTTAGCTTAACTAGGGCGACATCTTTCATGGTATAATCTCGTGAAAGACGTATGAATTCATTTCTGATAGAATCTGTTATAGAGTCAAAATCAAGTGGCAAACTTACATGAGCAGTGTAATGTGGATCCTTTTTAATATATCCAAAGACTGTATCTTGTAACTCCTGCCATTTGTTTATATAATCAGACAAGGTCTTCGCATCGACTTTTGAAAGGACTTTCATTGAAGCATGAAAATCTTTGTATGATTCAAGCGCATCAGATGAAGAATTAAAGTTGTAGGAAGTGCTTTTGTCACAAGCTGAAAGCGTCATTATAAGACACAAAAAAAACAAGTGAAAGATCAACGTCTGAATTCCGTTTTTTCTTTCACTTGTTTGATTTCTTTTCATTTGTTTGCTCGCTGTGTAATCGTCATTGATGCTTGACTTTAGCGAGCTTTCATAAACATGGTTATTACCAGAAGGATGTAAATATTTCATTGGTGTATAAATTGAATTAAAACGGTGCAAAGTTACAGATAAAATTTCATAAAAATTACACTTTGAATAATACTTTAAATTTATTTAGTTTTCATACTTTTTTTAGTATGATTTTTTTTGTGCTATAAATCATGGATAAGATTATTCGATGGATAAAAAAATATAAGAATTGCACAAGTATGATTATTAGTACGATTATATTTAGTAACTTTGCATTAATAAATCTGACAGAAACAGCCTTAAAATCAACTATAATGGCAAAGATTGGTTACATAATGGTCACATCTCAGTACGAGCATCTGGAGGAAGACCGCAAATGGATGAGCGATTTCGGATGCGTTCATGTTATAGAAGAGGAAGATGCTAACGAAAAGCATCGCCCGCTGTGGAAACAGCTGATGGTAACACTTGAACGCGGTGATGAGCTTGTCATTTCTAAATTTTCCAATGCATTACGTGGAAGTAGGGAACTGGCAGGATTTCTGGAATTTTGCCGCATTCATGTCATACGCATAGTAAGCATCCACGACCACATAGATTCCAGAAATATTCTATTTCCTGAGACAAAACCATCTGATGTGTTAGAAATGATTGGTTCTCTTCCATTCGAAACATCTGCATTGAGAAAGGCTGCCGCTCATGAAGTGCAATTAAAAGAGAAAATGATTGTTACCCTCCCTCCTGTCTCTACAGCCAAGAAGAGACGGTTGGAACGTGAGAAACTTATCATCAATCTCTATTCAGCCGGGCATCCTATTGATGAGATTTGGAAAGCAAGCGGATTCCATAGCAGAAGTTCTGTTTTCCGCATATTGAATAAACACGGAATAGAACTAAACCGATATAACCATTCCGGTCCTATCAAAAAATGGAACGAACGCAAGAATCCTCGAAGCAGAGGTCCTGTCAGTAAGGAAAAAGAAGATTAAGTATAAAGACAAATGAAAACCATATTATACCTACATGGATTTTTTTCAAGTGGAAGCTGCGAACCTGCAAATGCTTTAAAAGGAGCATTAGCAGACAAGGTACGTGTCTTGACTCCAGACCTTCCTATGAATCCCAAGGAAGCATTAAAATATATCATCGATTTATGTGAGAGAGAAAATCCCGATTTGTTGGTGGGTAATAGCTGCGGTTCATTCCTAGCCCAAATCATTGCTCCCATAGTTGGTATTCCGGCACTGCTTGGCAATCCTTATTTCAAAATGACAGAGTTCCTGCAAACTCGTATTGGCAATCATCAATACAAGTCACCTCGCAAAGACGGAATACAGGACTTTATTATAGATGACAGTCTCATTGATGAATTTGCCAAGATTGAAGAAGTGCAATTCAATTATACCAATCCTTATTGGACGGATAAGATTTGGGGACTTTTCGGAGAACAAGATACATTGGCCAATTTTGAGTCACTGTTTCTAGAGCATTACAACATGGTCTATCACTTTCCTGGTGCCCACACACCAACGGAAAACGATATAAAGACATGGTACATTCCACTCATTGAGAAGATGCTAATGACTTACAAACGCAAGGAACAACGCTTCTTCAGCCATTTTAAAGGAGGGCTGTACAAGTTCATCCATACAGCATACGACTCTGAGACACAAGAAAGAATGGTTGTCTACCAAGCTCAATATGGAACAAAATCATATTGGGTAAGACCAGAAAAGATGTTCTTTGAAAATATGACTAGGGACGGAAAGACATTTAGTAGATTTGTAGAGATTGATAATGAGTAAATCAAAAGCATGATTCCGCTCAGAATAGAAGATTCAACTCCTGAAGAACGTAGGCAATGGCTTATAAAGGCATTCCCATGTATCAGCGACTGCGAACAATGTGGACTTTGCAAAATGTATCACAATCAAGATGTCGAACTGGTCTATGAGAATTATATTAAAGGGATAAGGACTTTCGAAGAAATATCAAAGGATTATAGAAGAATATAAGAATGGAAACATTTAACGATATAATATCTGGTGAAGTACTGACATTAGTCGATTTTTATGCCACCTGGTGCGGACCTTGTAAGAACATGCATCCGATACTTGAACAGGTGAAAGAAAAATTAGGCGACCAAGTACGTATTATCAAAATAGATGTGGATAAGCATAGGGATCTCTCTCAACAATATAACATACAAGCTGTCCCAACATTCATCATATTCCGACACGGAAAAGCGTTGCATCGGTTTAGTGGCGGAATGCCAAGGGTAGATTTGATTTATTTGCTCCAACAATATATGTAAGTGCGATGAGGATTGAAGAAGCTATTGTATATGTTATAGCTGCCAGAAACGGAGGTATGACAACAGACCAGATTGCGGATGCCATCAACCGACAAGGATTGCACCGTCGTAAGGACGGACTTCCTGTAACAAGCAAACAGGTCTATGCCGTCATCTGCCGTTTCCCTGATATGTTTACAAAAGAAGCAGGACGTATCATGCTGATGATATAAACTATTAAAGCAAAAAGAAGACTCACTATGATAAAGAATTTGATATTTGACTTTGGCAAAGTGCTCGTTGACTATGACTTTGAGGCATTTTTCCGGAAACATATCCCTGACACGGAACGCTGTAGGGCTTTTACACCAATTCTCTATAATGAGCACATTCAGCAGTTGCTGGATAGAGAGGCAAACCCCTTCAATGAAATCATGGAAGAAATCATTGGGTTACATCCTTCATTCGAAAATGAGATTAGAATGTTCAATGAATACTATACAGAGATTGTAACTAAAGAGATTGAGGGCATGAGAGATTTGCTAACCCGACTGAAAAAGGAAGGTTTCAAGCTCTACGGATTGACTAACTGGTGCAGCAAGGTATATCAGACCATAGAACAATTTGAGATATTCAAGTTGCTCGATGGATATATCATTTCATCTGAAGAGAAGGTCATCAAACCAGAGCCTGAGATATACCAAAAGCTTTTTGCAAAGTTCAACCTGCAACCTGAAGAATGTGTATTTGCTGACGATAAAGAAGAAAACATTATAGGAGGCAAGCAGTTAGGCATGAAAGGCATTGTCTTCAAGAATGCAAAACAATATGAAGAAGAACTTAGGAAAATTATTGCTGCAAGCGTCGACGATATGGCATGGAAAGTTCTCGAATCAGAATACCTGTTTCAACGCCCATGGCTGACAGCAAAGCGTGAGCATGTAAAACTGCCAACAGGTGCAGAGATTAAGGATTTCTATGTTTTGGAATATCCAGATTTTTGCAATGTCATTGCCATTACAAAGGAAGGAAAGTTCCTGATGGAGCGTCAGTATCGCCATGCACAACATTTCACAGGATATGAGATACCTGCAGGTTGTGTAGAAACTGGAGAAGACCCCATGGAAGCAGCCAAGCGAGAACTTTACGAAGAAACAGGTTATGGCGGTGGCGAGTGGACGCATTTTATGACCATCAGCCCCAATGCCGGAGCATGTACCAACTATAGTCATACTTTCTTGGCCATAGGTGTAGAACCTTTGTCAACACAACACCTGGAAGAATCTGAAGACATCAAGATAGTTCTGATGGAACCTGACGAAGTGATTCGTATGCTAAAAAATGACGACTTTCATCAAGCAATGATGGCAGCACCGTTATGGAAGTATTTAGCGATAAACAAACTATTATAATATCACAATGACGAGTAACGAACAAGCATTATTGGCCCAGATGCAGGACATGGGATATTCTCATGGTCTTTGTGTGGCTGCCCTACAGATATTATCACAATCAAAGCAAGCCGTTAGCGATATGCTTGCATATATCTATGATGAGCAACCTACAGAACAGGAGTTTATAAGTGAGATAGCCAGAATTTGTGATGCAAACGGACTTAGTCCTCAATTATGATAGCCTATGAATGAAATTATATTTCTAACGCCTGACCTGAGTACGGAATTGCCTCTACTCTATGCGGACGCAGGTATTCCAGCTGGTTTCCCGTCACCTGCACAGGATTATGTTGATGGTGTATTGGATTTGAACAAGGAACTCATCCAGCACCCAGCTGCCACGTTTTATGCAAAGGTGGTCGGTGACTCTATGGCACCAGAAATCAATGAAGGCGACTTGCTCGTTGTTGACAGAAGCCTGGAACCATTTGACGACTGTATTGCTGTTTGTTGTCTGAACAATGAGTTCACAATCAAGCGTATTGACCTCAGCAGAAAGGATGAAGGTTATATCAACCTCATTCCAAACAACAAAAAGTACGAACCAATCACCGTAACTGAAGAGGACAAGTTCATCCTCTGGGGAGTGGTGAGATATGTCATACATAAAACCGTATAATATGCCATGATGTACGCTGTGGTGGATTGTGACAATTGTTTTGTCTCGTGTGAAAGGGTGTTCCAACCTGAATTGTTAGGCAAACCTGTAGTTGTGTTGTCTAACAATGACGGATGTGTTGTAGCCCGTTCGAATGAAGCCAAGGCACTGGGCATCAAGATGGGTGTCCCTATATATCAAATCAAAGACCTGTGTACTCAGCATGATGTCCAGATCCGTTCGAGCAATTACATTCTCTATGCAGACATGAGCAATCGTGTGATGAGCATCTTGCGTGACGAAGTTGGTCCTGGACGTTTGGAGCAATATTCCATTGATGAAGCATTTCTCTCTATAGAACTGGCTTTTGACTACAGACAATGGGGTGAAGCACTGGTGAAAAAAATCGGGATGTGGACGGGAATGCCTGTAAGCATCGGCATGGCTCCTACCCGAACCCTTGCCAAAGCAGCCGTTTGGTTTGCGAAAAAATGGAAGGGTTACAATAAGGTTTGCATCATTGAGAATGAGGAACAACGCGAAAAAGCGTTGAAGTCGCTGCCTATTGAAGAGGTTTGGGGTATTGGCTGGAGAGGCAAAAGCAAGTGCGACTATTATGGTATTAAAAATGGCTTTGACTTTACAGAAAAGTCCGAATCGTGGGTTCGTAAGCTTTTTACCATTACTGGAGTCCGCACTTGGAGAGAGCTGAAGGGACAATCGAGCATAGAATCTGTACTCACTGGCGACAAGCAGACCATTTGCACGAGTAGAAGTTTTGACGGTATGGAACAAGACAAAGGAAAGCTGGAGATGTACATCAGCAATTACGCCGCTCATTGTGCCCAGAAGGTAAGAGCGCAAAAGAGCGTATGCAGCATGGTGACGGTATTCCTACAGACAAATCATTTCCGTGAAGACCTTCCGCAACATGATGCAGGTCTTACCGTTACACTACTTACTCCTGCAAGTTCAACAAATGAAATAGTAAAAGCAGCTCTCAGAGCATTCCGTGCTTGTTATAAGGCTGGCTTCCAATACAAGCGTGCAGGTGTGATAGTGAGTGGCATTACAAAAAGTACATCCATCCAACAGAATCTCTTTGATGAACTCACTCCAGAACAAAGGCAAAAGTTCAACAAACTCTCTGAGGTAATGGACACCATTAACCGTAAGATGGGAAATGACACAATGATTCTTGGTGCCCAGCAATTCCCCAAAGATGAAAAGACAGGAGAACAACTGAACTTCCGCGACTTGATAAAGCACGACCATCGTTCCAAGTGCTATACCACAGACATAAACGAACTGATAGAGGTGAAATAATTACACGCCTACCTATCTCGTCGAAAATCATTACGTTCTTCGGCACCGAAGATAGTCAGAAAGACCACTCCGATGACCCGAAAGACTACAATGAGGATGATAATGGCCAATAAATCTTCCATACTATTATTAACTTAGGTTTCTACTCTATCATAGAGGTTTATGACTTTCTTGCCTTGTTTTACTGCTCGGCGATAAGTATAATATGTTCCGCCTCTCTTGTTGCCGTTGTAAAACGCAATCAAGACAGTGGAATGCAACAACAGATAATCATTCCTTTTAAGCAGTGAATCACGACTAAACTTTTCGCTCAACAGAATCCTCCTGTTTGCTTTCTTATAAATCTTGTCATATAACTCCTTGTCCTTTTCATCCCAAAGTTTGGTTTGGTCAGGATGTGGTATGACGGCAATCAGCTTCAGTTCCTTAAGTCTTGATTTCAACGAGAGGGCGGCTTCTGCCGCCATTAAATCAAAGCCCATAGCCATACCGCATAAGAAATAACGATATCCCATGTTATAGGCATTCTCTATTTCTTTCACTAATAAATTCTTCACTTGTTTCCGCAATACTCTCGGCACAAGGCGATGTCCGCTAAATGCAACGGACAATTCTGATGGATAATTAAAAGTTCTCATATTTACTTGACTTTATAATGTGTTCTTGCCAAGAAAAGACCACCGAGAACATTTGCTCCCAGGTTCTCTAATTGATTGGCATAAACGGCATAGCTTAATCCCTTTGTTATTACATCATCAAAGACCAATACCGACTTACCCTTGAAGAAGGCATCATCAAATTCGATAATATTGACTTTTCGGACTTCCTTTTCATTCTTTCGGTTCTCATGAATAGTAAGTCTTTCGCCACTTACTGACACATGGTCAAATCCGTTAATTGCTCCGGTCAACTCGCATACTCTTTGACAAAATGCCTTGTAACGGATTACATTCTTCTCGCAAGTAGATGCAGGTACGGGTGAGAAAACGATGTTAGCACATTCCTTTCCGTAAGTTTCTGACATCTGTGTTGCCGTGCGTTGAGCAACCTCTTCGTATGCCCGACCATCCTTGAAGTCAAACACTAATTGTCTGTCAGCCTTTTCCTTTTCTCCAACGTTTCGTATGCGTGAAGGAAAATATTTGCAGAACCAAACTTGTGGCTTGTCTAACTGCTTTTGAAGTTGTATGTCTATTGTCTTTGCCATAACTCTGAAGTTTTTCTTTTCCCTTTCTTAGGGCTTTTCAGCCTGTTTAGGGATATTTTTTGCTTTACCAGAGCGATGACAGCGACAATAAGACAAATCGGATGAAACAAATACACTCTGCCTGTCAGAGGAAGATTTGTTTTACAATGTAATGGCGATTTGGCGTTTGAAAGCCACACGCTACATTTGCAAAACAATATCCGAAAAATGAGGCTGACAGGAAATGTTATTATGAAGAGATGAATATTTTTAGTCGAATATAAGGGGACTGATACCGTAGCTTATCTTTAATTCATTAATTATAAAAGATAAAATAAGGACAATTTCGGTTTTTATCTTTTATAATGGATAAAACTGGTAACTAAAGGACATTTGTAATATAGTGCTTTTGAAAGACGGACTGAGGACATTCTTAATGTCGTAAGAATTATAAAGTTTGGGGGATGTGTCGATTTAGACACATCCCCTTCGTATACGCCGAGGGTCTATCAGATTTTTATAGTCTGATTTTTGAATAGAAGTCATTGGCATGAAACACACCTAACAGATATTGCTCCAACTGTTCCAGAGGTAGAAAATCCGTGCATTTGATGCCATATTGGTCATGGTCTGACACAACGAAAACAGCACATCGTTTGCCACATCTAATATCAGCATTTCGCAAGACAGCATTAGGGTTCAGTTTTTTAACCCAGTTCTCTATCATTTCTTTCCTTTGTTTTGCATTCATATAGCTTAAAGTTAAATTTCGCCCCATTCGTTCTGAGAACAAATTACTATATCATAATTCACGGAATAACCTTGTGTCTGTAAAACAGACTCCAACTCTTCACGAAGCAACTTCCTAATTTCTTTATGAATTTCTTTAGAAGTCAATTCCTGCAAGTCGTTATTAGAAATAATCTCTTCTAATGGTATATTGTGGAATTTTACTATAGTATTGATTGCCATCGTCTTACTGGAGAATATTCCCATCGGTGTTCTGTTGCTGACGGTATGCCATGCATCAGTCTCATAGACTATATATAATTGTTTTTTCATAATGTCTCCTAATATCCTTTTTTGGTTTGTCTCGTATTTGCAACAAATGATTTGTTATTACCGGTAAGGCTGATAGTACCACAATTCACGAAATCGCCATCCGAATAAACTTTGTATTTCTGACCTCTAACTTCATGACCTTGCTTTATTCTTTCCTTCATCCATTTTTTGGCGGCTGTAAGAGCATAGAAAGTTTGGCTTTCCTTTGTTGTTTCATCATAAACAATGCACTGCGTCATAATTATAAGATTTTGTGGGCGGTAGCTTTCAACTACCACCCATGATTTTACTAATGATTAATTGGAAACTCCTGTACTTTTTCAATAACATAGTCAAGCTGTCCTGCAAAGAACTCATCTTCATCTATTTCATGCACTTCGCTCCTGTCCTGCTTGTCTTCGCCAAGAATGGTGAGATAGCCATCTTTATCCACTTTGACGGCTTTAATGATTATATCACAAGGTTCATCAAATAGATAACCTGCAATTATCGGCTCATCACCATCAAAGTGCAATTCATATCCATCATCAACTTTTTCCCCATGGTTACGCATTGCATTTATCAGTTCGGCCGCTTCACGCTTTTTGATGTATTTCACTTCATGATAGAAAGAGCGGTCTTTCAGTTCATATTCTTTTGAAAGATGGAGTTCTTCACCTGTTTCTGCTATTGTTCCATACTCATGAAAAGTGACTGGAACATTGTCAATGTTGGCAGCCATCCAGGTGATATTGTTCACGGAGTAGCCATGTTCACAGAGAAACATTTCAATGTCCTCTTTTATCAAGTTATCTGCTACATTAAGAATTTCGATGCGAGCATCAGCATCATGCAAAATAATGATTTTCATACTTTTAAATATTATAGTTAAATGAATTATTCTTTGTCATACATGTTGGAAAGGAAAGATTGCAGTTCGGCATCTACAATCTCCGAAAGTTTACACGGTATGAATGTTTTGTCTTGCTCTACCTTTAATATTCCAAGTCCATATTTGCTTGCATCGATGGTCAGTGCAGACATTTCTTTTGCTGACATATATCCGTATTCTGTATCAATCATTCCAACTACTATACCATAAAGGATAAAGTCAGTCCCTTCCGGTTGTCCTTCTAATACATACCAGCGAATATTGCCTATACGAAAAACAGCGATACATTTTGCATCTTTCTTCTTACCATCCTGTGAGTAAAGAGGATTGTTCTCTAACTTTGCCTGAAGCTCATTATCTATCAGGCGACCAAAAGCATTTGTTGTTGTCATATCTGAAAATTTTTATTTCCCTTTCATAGAACCTTTCGGCCTGTAATTGGGAAGATTTTTCTGCTTTCAGAAGTATGGACAGGACATTTGAAGCAAGTCTGCCAACGAGAATACTCTTTTTCTGGAAAAAGGAAGATTGTCATTGAAGCACGACTTGCAGTATGTGATGGACAGGTTAACTTCGCAGAAAAAGAATCCGCAATTATCAGGGTGACAAGAAACAGGACTCGTATAACGAGCATATAACGGCAATTAGATAAGGGTGGGGATTGTCCAAACGAACCGACAGCAAGTATGCCATAAGAACACTCTCTTCAGAATTTAAGTACAGATGGTATCAGACAAAGTGTTTAGTTTTGTCCGATAGCACCTGGACAATTACAGAAGAATGTGTTCGGCATACCTTTGGCAGATGGGTGTTTCTGTAATAGTCGAGCCTTTCGACCATCACAGAAATAACTATATGCCAAACTGTTGCTTTGTTTAGACAAGGTGTGGGCGTAGATTAAAAATCATAACGAAGAATCGTATAATCCTTTTTGACACATTGATAATCATAGGTTCTCTGCAAATGTCTCATTAAGTGAGAACCTGCGATTGTTGGTGTGCTTAACAAATAACAAGGTAATCTCTTTTAGATTATTAGAGGTTGGGGTGGGCTAAGATAACGGCTCTGCCAGAGCAACAATAAACGAATGGATATGTGACGGTAAAAACAAAGTCAGTGCGTATTAGCGAAGCGTTCCCACTGACCTTGCTTGAAGACGGCATCTTATCATTTCGTGTTGCTCCGTTCATAATTGTGTCTTTGCTTTCTAAGAAAGCTGTGACTCTATTATGAACCAGATTAGTTATCTGATGGTGTGGGGCGTAGCATTAAAAATGAAAGAGAAATGACCAAAATGACGATTATCATCCTCTGATAATTGTTAAATCATTCGTAAATCAGCTGATTTCCATATAACATTCATCTATTTATGGAATATTATTAGTAACTTTGCAACTGATAATATTTTATCTTTATCTAAAGAAAAAACATCGATATGAGCAATATATTATCAGTATTAGAGAACTTCTCGCTTGACAATGCCGATGACATTGCCATCAGCATAGCCCATGATTTCCGTAAGCGCAGGATTGAGAAGAATCTCACTCGTGAGCAGGTGGCCGAACGTTCCAATGTCGCCCTAAGCAACATCGTCCGGTTCGAGCAAAAGGGACTCATCTCCCTGAAGAACCTCATTGCCCTGGCCATGGCGATGGATTATACCTCGGAGGTCAAGAACATCTTCAGCCAACCCAAATATTCTACCATGGAAGAGTTGACTCAGATTCGCAAGAACACCGGCAAAAGTCGGGCATTTAAGAAGGAAATATGATAGACAGACTTACAGTGAAATATCACGAGGAGGTCGTGGGCATCCTCTCCCTCACTCCGGACAACAAGCTTTGTGCCTTTGAGTATGACAAGGCATGGCTGGTGAATGGCTTCAGCATTTCTCCGTTGGAATTACCCTTGAAGTCGGGTTTGTTCATTGCTAAGCCTGCTCCATTCTACGGGAACTTCGGGATTTTCGAAGACAGTCTGCCCGATGGATATGGGCGCTATCTGCTCCACAGGGCGTTGTTGCGTGAAGGAATAGACGACAGAAATCTGACATCCATCGACCGTCTGAGTATGGTGGGCCATAGCGGTATGGGAGCACTTTGCTACGAACCAGAGACCGTTATTGGTAAAGGTCAGGAGCTTACAGATTTTGACATCTTGCAAGAGAAGGCACTGGAGGTACTGAAGGAACAACAGGACACAGATGCCGGATTGCTGCTGTACAATAGTGGCAATAGCGGAGGATGCAGACCCAAGGCCATCTTTTCGGACAATAAAGGGCATTGGTTAATAAAATTCCGTCATACATACGACCCCAAGGACATGGGAATACAGGAATACCACTATAACGAAGTGGCTCGACGATGTGGTATCTGTGTGCCAGAATTCAAGCTTGTAAAAGGGAAGTATTTTGCCACCAAACGTTTTGACCTAACCTCGGATGACGAACGTATCCATACAGCTACGGCTGGTGGTCTGCTTTGCATTTCCCTTTCCGAGCCTGTGCTGGACTATAGCAACTTGTTGGCATTGACAGGCTATCTCACCCAAAATCCGAAGGATGTGGAAGAGATGTATCGTCGGATGGTATTCAATTACCTGACAGACAATAAGGACGACCATTGCAAGAACTTCAGCTTCTATGTGAGCAAAGACAATACGGGTAAATGGTGTTGGCACCTCGCTCCTGCCTATGACCTGACACTCTGCACGGAAGGCTATAACGGACAGCATGCCACATCGGTCAACCAGACTGGCACTCCTACGCTGAAGGACTTCATTGCCGTAGGCACAAAAACGAAGATAAGCGAAAAGCGTTGCCTAGAAATCTACGATGAAGTTTATCAGAATTGCGGTGACATACTTCGATACAAGATTACTGATAAATAGCAAAATATCAGATTGTTGGCTAACGCAATGTTGTAAACATGTAAACATATAAACGTGAATACATATCTACATGAAAACATGTATCCATGTGTATAAAGAGAGTCACCACCAGTTCTAATCAGATCTGATGGTGACTTTTCTTTTACTTGCTGATGAAGCTATAGTCTATGTTGAAGCAGACATCTGAGACCCTGACCGTAGTTATAACCATAGACTTATCTTGGTTGGTAAAGGTGTACTGCAATCTGGCTTCATTCTTGTATGCTCCTGGCACTTCATCGTACTTATCATTGAGATACTTGAAGATAATGTCGCCATTCACCACCAGTTCCGTATCAATGATAGAATAAAGCGAACCAGTATGCTTGGTAAAACTATAAAGCACACCTTCATCATTTACGCCGGTTGTGTAACGCAACTGGATTGAGCTTGAATTTGATGTTTCACCAGACAGACCATATCTTTGCATGGCATCAGACATATAAGCCTTTGCATCTTCTACAGTACCATCCTTCACATGGTATGGTTCTACCCAATGCGTAATGGTAGGCTTGTCAGACTGAATTTCATTCAACGAATCATCATCATTACTACAAGAGGTTGTAATCACTGATGTAGCCATCACCAATGTTGAGATGGCATAATAAAAATACTTTTTCATTGTTTGTTGGATATTATAAAGTTTAACAATATTGGATTCATGTATTCATATAAACATGTACACATATACACATGTATAGATGAAAACATATATCAACGTTTACATCACGTCATTTACATCTTTTGTCTTGATTTTCTTCGCTTTACCATGTTTAGCTTCGTACTTGTCAATACCTTGACGCATAAGAAATTCCATCAAGGCACGAATAGTGAACCCTTCTTTATGCGCTATCGCCTGAATCTTGTCAACGAGTTCGACGGAGCAGATGAAGGAGAAATGTTTCCAAGGCGTATCTGCCGTTTTCTCTTCCATTCTGGTCGCTTTCATTAAAGCTTTAACCTCTTTACTTCCAATGGGAGGTTCATACTTGTCTTGCGGCCTGATAACCGCATCGCCCATGATATTGCTGAGCAGCAAATCCATATTCTTTTTTGCCATAGCATTTCTATTTTATCTGTTCATGATTTCTTCTGTCAAAGTCTGATAGTCTTTTGCTCCATTTGAATTGGGGTCATACTCAAATATGCTATTACCGCTACCTGCCGATTCTGCCAAAGCGATGTTTTCCCTTATTCTTGACTGAAGTGTTATGTCCTGGTATCGGTTTCGTACCACATTCTCTACGGCTTTATTAAGTTTGCGATGATTGAAACGGGTAGTGAAAACCCCACTTAGATGAATGGACGGTTTCACCTTCTGGAGACTGGTGATAAAACTATCGAGCATTCGCATACCTTTCAGAGGAAGGAGTTCGGGAGTCATCGGCACAAGAATTTCATCAGCAGCCAGAAAAGCATTGGTTGTTACTATGCCCAATGAGGGTGGACAATCTATGAGAATATAATCATAGTTTTGTTTCACATCATCGAGCAATCTGCTGAGAATTTGTTCCCTTGCCAGAAGGTTTGTAAGGGCAATCTCTGCACTTGCCATTTCAAGTGAGGACGGAACAATGTCCAAGTTCTCCTTCACATTGATGATTGGCAATGGTTCACCAGAAATCAACGAATCAAAGATGCTGACCTCTATTTCACTGTCATTGGGAATGTAATATAAAGTCAGATTCGCCTGACCATCCAAGTCTATGAGCAAAACCTTTTTGCCCATCAAAGCCATGCAAGCACCAATGGAAGCAGTAGAGGTCGTCTTTCCTACTCCACCTTTCGCATTGCAGATTGTTATGATTTTCTGTATCATATGATTATATGTTTATTTGTATATATGTCTTCAAGGATACATATCTACATGTAATCATGTATCCATGTGTACAAAGGTATATCCTTGATAGCAGCTATCTGAAAGCTTCATCGTGAGCAGTTCAGATAGCACGATAAGTATCACTATCAAGAGTTATTTATGCCTGTGATATGTCGCCAATCAGCAACATATCACAGGATTTCCATCATCCAAACGTGAATTCGTTTATGTAGAAATAGGTATCCAAATCATCATAGTCGTATTCACTGATGTATTCAAGCATTTCTGCATCTGTCCGCTCGCCTTGCTCTATGTTCATCTTGGTACACCATTCATTGATGGCATCTTTCACAGTAGAGAAAACATCACTGCAGGATTCTTCAAAAGGTTCACCAGACGAACTCACGCAACATTCTTCTGGAAACCATCCGCATTCGTCGTGAACGAAGTATATATCACATCCAGGTTCTATTTCCCGGTAACTGATGGACAATTCACCACCCAGAGCCTTGTTCAACTCATCAAAGAAGAGGTCACAAGCAGACCATGCCGTTTCAGTATCAAACGAAAGCAGACAATAATCGTCTGATTCCTTTTCCTCAAATTCTGCCCAATAGATGAAGCCTCGGACTGAAATGCCCTTCTTCTCATAGTCTATGCCATAGCGTTCAGCCAATTCATAGAGATAGACGTTCTTACTGTTCACTTCCATTTCCTGAAGTGTGTTCCACAACTTTTTCACCGCTTTTGGTGAACCGATAACCTTGTAGGAGGTGTCGCACGTATTTGCCATATCAATTAAATTTTTATTTCCCTTTCGTTTATCAACTACTTCGGGAATGGTTAGAAATTATGTTGCTTTCAGAAGGTGTTCTGTCTTCAAATACAAGGTTTTGACATCAAAATACTACCCATCGGCGTGGAGATTTTCATGCAAAGCGAAGCCCTGACCTTGTAGATGAAAGTCAGAACATGTTACCTTCGCAACAGAATATCTGACGGTTGCCTGAAGTCACTTGATGAAAGAGTCATCATGATTCAGTATAAGAAGAGAAACCACTATGTGAATAAAACATGAACATAAAAAAAGGCGACCGAAGCCGCCCTTGGCATGTAGAAGAAAGGCTTATTTGCCCTTCTTCTTAGGAGTTTCTTCCTTTGGAGCAGGAGTTTCTTCCTTTTCAACAGGCTCGTAGAACTTGGTTGCGACAAATACAACTCGGTTGTGCTTGACACCATCTTCAGAGTTCCATTCCTCTGGCTTGAAGTAGCCTTCTACTGTCAACATGGTTCCTTTTGTGAGACGTTCGAATGAAGAGGTGTTTTCGTTCTTGCGCCAAGCCTCGATGTTGATGAAGGCTGATGTACGGCTGGTTTCATCGCCATTCTTCTCTGTACGGCTGATTGCAAGTGAGAAACGAGCAACGCTAGATGTTGTGAACTCATGGATAGAAGCGTCCTTACCAACGAAACCTGTAACTGCGAAAGTGTTTTCAATCTTTTTCATAATCTTTGTTTTTTAGAAGTTATACATTTATTTTTTACGGTGCTCTCAGAGTTGGCAAGGAAAGGATGCAAAGCAAGGAATTAACGAATTATTTCACTCTGCCTGGAAAAGTTTTATGTATGAGCAGCATGCGGAAAAGTTTTTGAAAAAATTCAGGTAATAAGGAACTGGTACTTGTAGGAATACGGCTTGCACTAACTTTGCAGCGGAAAAAGTAAGTGTGATACTTCGCTCGAAAAAACTGATATGAAGAGGATGACCAAGAACACTCGCACAGGTTCATAAGGTAAGCTGCCCTAAGAGTTTGCTACATGTTGTCGCTTTATTCACATCAGTATTCAGTAAGAAGAAAAGATATACTAGCATATCTGCTAAACAGCAAAGTAGCCAGAACAGATACGACTCTTCATTGTCTTAGAAATAGGAATCTGACAGAAAGACACGAACAGAGGAAGAACTAATGAAAATGCAGGCAAGTTTACGGTAATGCAGCAACCAAGTGAGCAATATTGAATGACAAGGAACGACTCAAAGGAAGACCAAGAAGAAGCAAAAGCTTTTCACATGCCAAGAGCGGTTTCGGTCCGAAATTACGGGAATCCAATAAATCACATAAATAAAATATGATTTTTGTTTTTGCGTAACGAAAATTATTTTTGGAAAAACATAAAAAATAGGCTAAAATTCTTCATAAAAGCAGGTTTCCCCAGGTGAACTACCGTATCAATAAAGAAAAAAGAGCTGAACCATTTAAAACGATTCAACTCTTGAAAGCTTATGCCACAGTCAGACTTTTACAGTCTTATAATGCTTTATAGCGATTATTTTACTTTCTCCTGAAATTCTTTTGCAGGCTTGAATGCAGGAATGTTGTGAGCAGGTACAATCATTGTGGTATTCTTTGATATATTTCTTGCCGTCTTTTCCGCTCTGCGCTTAATGATAAAGCTGCCAAATCCACGAAGAAATACTTCTTCACCATTGGTCATTGTAGTCTTGATTGTATCCATCAAGCTCTCAACAACCATCAAAACTTCACGTTTGTCAATTCCTGTTTTAGAAGCTATTTCGCTTACAATCTCTGCTTTTGTCATAATTATCTTCTTAATTTATTATATTTCTGAATTGGGGGTACAAAGGTACTGTTTTTTATACATATCTCGAATATGTGTCCAGACAATATTATTTGGATATTTCTTGTTGATACATATCAAACATTAGAAACGGAGTATATACCCATCACTATCCTTGAATGCATAACATTCTTCCAGATACTTTCGGGTAGTCTCAAAATCGTCACCAGTCAGTTTTGCACTGAACTGACGGACTCTGGACATTGCTCTTATAATGGCACTCGGATCTCCTTTTCTTGTCAATCTACGGAGGGCATTCAGATAGTCTTCCCGAAAGACAGTGGGAATGATGACCTTTGACTGGTCTGCCGCCACAAGTTCTGCATTCATCATGATTCTTGAAATACGTCCGTTACCATCATTGAACGGATGAACCTCACTTACCATAAACAGCATGAACAAAGCCTTGGCGAAAGGATGTTCGAGAGCCTGATAAAATTCATACCCTTTACGAAATGTGCCTCTAACAAGCATACAATCCACAAAATGGCTGTCTCCTGCATGATTGTTTTGCATCTTGAACATACCAGGATTTCGGTCCGGACGAGCAGCCATCATTATTCGATGCCTGTCTTGAAGCAGCTCAATCAAATCATCCGATGATGTGGGGGTACGCCGCATTTCTCTTCGGCTTGCAACAATTTGGAATGTACCCAAAATGTCATGTGAATCAGCATTACGCGCAGGCATAGGCTGGCCTGTCTCAATTATCTGCCAAGCATCTTCGATTTCAAATTCAGTTCCTTCAATATAGTTGGAGAAATAGCTTTCAAAGAATGCAAAATTTCTGAAAGCCGAATTTTCCACATTGGGTTCGTCTATATAAGGGAACTGTTCATTGTGAAGTGCCTGAAACAAAGTTCCAAATAGATGCACTCTTTCTGAATCAAACGGCTCTCCTTTAGCTCTTGCTGCTGCACTTTCGGATGTAAGTATCTCAGTCGGGCGAGTTGACAACAGTGCACCGATAATGGAGTTTAAAGTCTCAAATTCATCAAGCATATCAAGTTCTGCAGCAATAGCCCTGGCTTTGTCACGAAACATGTTGATGTATGCCTCGCCGTTTATCTGAAGCATCCGTTCCAAATTCTCTTCAATGAATGTGCGGGACATGCATTTGGATACACTAGAACGCGCTCTGCCTTTCTGAAGATTTTCCAAAGTCCTGCGTTCTGCACTGGAAATATAGAGGTTTTCGATGAAAGGCATATCATGTTCCGTACCTTGCGGTCCTTGCAACAGGTGTACTTTAATGCCTGGCAAAGAAATGTTCTTGGTATATGAGTAAGTCAGAAATATATCACCTTCTGCTGTCGGTTTCAGTTCATAAGCAGACCTGTGGCTTATGACGGCACGTGGGTACAGTTGACCTAATATATAGAACAAATTCCTGCGGATAATTACCTCCGGTGTATCTTCCATATTGGTAGTATATACCTTTGGAGCAATTTTCCTTATTGTACCCTGTTTTATCATTTCTGCCTTTCGGCTTGAATCATTCTTTTCGGAAGTAGCCATTATCACTTCCAAGACATTCTGCATTGAACTGTTTTTTGCCATTTTTTTCTATTAATAATTCAATTCTAATGCAAAATTAGGCAATTTTGTCGATTAAGGGGTGTATTTTAGGGTAATTTTGTCGATTAAGGGGTTAAAAAGATGATTTTTCTGATTAAAAAGCCAGATTTTGATATTTATCTTATGATTAAAAGCAAATTTTTCCATTAAGCGCCATCAATTGCTACAAGAAACGGTAATTTTGTCGATTAAGAGGCGTATTTTAGGGTAATTTTGTCGATTAAGGATTCAAAGAAGGCAAAATTATATTTATTGGTTAGTAAGATTAAATCTCACATTG